>OLZB01000187.1_pt1 | contig 51052 bp, 47 predicted proteins | sample 1673421 | NCBI WGS metagenome assembly OLZB01 (sample SAMEA103958111, study PRJEB25191) | human gut metagenome | biome: human-associated habitat [ENVO:00009003]; feature: intestine environment [ENVO:2100002]; material: feces | place: Germany | collected 2013/2015
CCCCCCCCCCGTGAAATTTTTATCATTTCATGACCTGCGGTCATCTTCAATACAAGTATATCACATGCCCGGCCAAAGGCCTGTCACAGGCTCTGCAGTACGCCTGCCGCCGCGCCGAGGTCTTCCATCTGCGCCAGCCCGGACACCGCCGCGAAGAGGCCGAGAAAGAAGAAGCACGCCGCCGCCAGGATGAAAAGCGCCACCGGGATCAGCGCCACGGCCAGCGCTTTCCCCGTGGAGAAGCGGTAGTTCTCACTCACCGCCAGGACGTCGAGGGCAAAGCTCCAGAGAAAGACGGCATAACCCAGAAGGCTTTCTCCCATCCCGCCGAAAGCGGACAGGAGCCCGCCGAAGACGAGGAAGGCATAGGGGAAAGACGCCGCCATGAATCCCGCGGTGATGCCCTTCGCCGTGCCGCTCCCGCCGAGGAGCCCCGCGCAGTAGTCGATGACCGCGCTGTGCAGGAAAAGCAGGATGCCCATGCCGAGGAAGCACAGGAAAAACGCCGTGCCGAGCCCCGCTCCGTCCGCCAGCGAGGTGAGGGACAGCAGAAAGACCACGAAGAGCCAGAGCGCGCCGGCCTGGCGGAGCCGTTCTCCCCGCGTGAGCACCCGGAACGCCTGCCGGGGACTCGTCAGCAGCTGATACATCAGGTCAAGAAAAAGATTCATGCCATCCTCCTCATTTCACCGCGGGCGTCTCCCGCTTCGCGGCGGAAAGCAGACGGTCCGCCATGGTGTCCGCGAAACGATCGGCCGCGCTGTCCATTTCCGCCGAGAAAATGCCCGCCAGCGGCGCGGAACCGCCGTAGGTGTGCACGGGCACCTCTCCTTCGCCGAATCCGGACAGGCTCGCCGCGTAATTCAGGGCATCGTAATAATTGCCCAGCGCGTCGATGAGATCCGCGTCCAGCGCCTGGCTGCCCGTATAGACGCGCCCGTCGGCGAGGGCCCGCACCTCCGCCTCATCCATGCGCCGTCCGTCGGCCACAGCATGAATGAACTGGCCGTAGATCTCGTCCACCATCCGCTGGAGCATGGCCCGCTCGTCCTCCGTCATGGGACGGGACATGGAGAGGATGTCCTTGTAGGCGCCGCTCTTGATCTTTTCGTTGTACACGCCGAACATCTTCATCAGGCCTTCCACATTGTTGTAGTCGATGTACACGCCGATGCTCCCCGTCATCGTGCCGGGGCTGGCGAAGAGATAATTGCCGCGGCTCGCGATCCAGTATCCCGCGGAGGCGCACAGGTCGCCCATGGAGACGACCACCGGTTTGCCCGCGCTCCGCACCTTGTCCACCTCTTCGGCGATCTCCTGCGCCGCCGCCGCGGAGCCTCCCGGCGAATTGATGCGGAGCAGCACCGATTTCGCCTTCGGGTCCGTCCGCGCCGCGCGGAGCTCCTTCATGACCCGCTCGCTCGCCGCGCCTGATGAAGAAGCGAGGAGATTTCCTCCCTCCGCGCCGCCGTAAATTTCCCCGTCGATGCGGACCACCGCCACATAGCCTTCCGCCTGCGCCGCCGGAGCGGCCTGCCTGAAAGCTGCGAAACATGCCGCCGCCAGAAGAACCGCCGCCAGGAAAAGGATCGCCGCCTGTTTCTTTGTCAGTCCTTTCATAGGATATCCTTTCTTATTTCCACCGAAAAATTCCGGAAAATCTCTGATGCCCTTCATTATACTACAGCCGCGGCGGAAGAGATATTCCCGTGCCCCTTTCCCTTGACGGCCGTTTCCTGTATAATATTTTGAGAATAAATCTCACTTTTTAAGAAAGGAGACTCATCGAAATGAATCTCATGCAATACTGGCGGGACAAAGAGGAGCCGAAGCTCTCCGCCTATCTGGACATTTTCCGTTCTCTCGGGCCGGGACTCATCGTCGCGGTGGGTTTCGTCGATCCCGGCAACTGGGCGTCGAATGTCGCCGCCGGTTCGGAATACGGCTACCAGCTCCTCTGGGTGGTGACGCTCTCCACGATCATGCTCATCATCCTTCAGCACAACGCGGCGCACCTGGGCATCGTCTCGGGGAAATGCCTGTCCGAAGCGTCCACGGCCTACATGGACCGGCGGCTGAAAAATTTCATCCTCACCACGGCCATGCTCGCCGCCGTCTCCACGGGGCTGGCGGAGCTCCTCGGCGGGGCCATCGCGCTGGAAATGCTCTTCGGCCTTCCCCTCCGGGTCGGCGCGTTTCTCATGCTCTGTCTGACGCTGTACCTCCAGTTCAGCCATTCCTACGCGCGGGTCGAAAAGATCATCGTCTTCTTCGTCTCCGTCATCGGCATCGCCTTCATGGCGGAAGCGGGCCTCGTGCCGGTGGACTGGGGCGCCGCTTCCCGCGGCTGGGTCACGCCGTCCATCCCGGAAGGCGCCATGCCCGTCATCATGAGCGTCCTCGGCTCCGTCATCATGCCGCACAATCTCTTTCTCCACTCGGAAGTCGTGCAGAGCCAGCAGTTCCACCTGAAAGGGCCCGTCACCATTGAAAAGAAACTGAAGACGGAATATATCGACACCATCTTCTCCATGGGCGTGGGCTGGGCCATCAACAGCGCCATCATCTTCGTCGCCGCGTCGGCTTTCTTCGCGAACGGCATCGCCGTGGACGATCTGTCGCAGGCCGGCGTCCTTCTCACGCCGCTCATCGGCCCGCTCTCGGCGGACATTTTCGGCATCGCCCTTCTCTTCGCGGGCATCGCGGCGAGCCTCACCTCTTCCATGGCTGGAGGATGCATCTTTGCAGGCATGCTCGGCGAGCCTTACGATTCCGCGGACCGTCACACCCGGCTGGGCTCTCTCCTCACCATGATCCCCGCCTTCCTCATCATTCTCTTCATCAGCTCCCCCTTTGAAGGGCTCATCTGGTCGCAGACCTTCCTCAGCATTCAGCTTCCTTTCACCGTTTTCACCCTGCTCTACCTCACCTCCTCCCGAAAAGTCATGGGCCGCTACGCCAACAAAGGCTATACGAAGATCCTCCTCTGGTCCATCGGCATCCTCGTGACCTTCTTCAATCTGCTTCTCCTCCGGGACATCTTCTTCGGATGAAACGGACATAAGAAAAGCGCCTCCTCTGAAAAGGAAGCGCTTTTTTCATGGGAAAACGACCTGTATGAGAAACATGTAGCAAAACGTGCCCGCCGTCATGGAGAGCATCATGTTCCGCCGCCGCAGATGGACGGCTGCCGTCACGGCGGACGCGGCCAGTTCCGGCACGCCGCGCGTCCCCGAGAGGAAGCTCACGTCTTTCAGACAGTACACGATGAGCAGCGCAAAGACCGCCGCGGGAAGCGCCCGGCCCAGGTACCGCACGGCAGGAGGCATTTCCTTCCCCCGCCGGAAAAGAAGAAAAGGCAGAAAGCGAGTGGTCATCGTGGCGAGCGCGCAGATCCCGATGACGAGGGCCTGCTCGGAGATCGTCAGCTCCGTCATTCCGCGCACCCCGCTTTCTCAATGGGCCGGCGGAACGCGAAGAGCACCGCCGCGATCAGGCACAGCGCGGGCAGCATGAAATCCTCCGCGCCGAAGAGGCAGAGGCACAGCAGGGACGCGCCGAATCCGGCCGCCGCGGGCCAGGGCGTCTTCTCCCGGAGAAACTGCTCCAGAAAAATAACGATGAACATGGCGGTCATGACAAATTCCAGCCCGTCCAGCGGGAAATCCGCCAGCGCCTGCCCCATAAGACCGCCGAAAAGGGAGCCCGTCACCCAGTAGAGATAATTCAGAAGGCTCACGAAGAAATAGAACCAGCTCCGCTCCGCGCCCGGCGGGATCGACGCGGTGTAATTCATCGCGAAGGTCTCGTCGCAGAGCCAGAAAATGAGAAAGGGCTTTTTCCATCCTGTGCCCTTGTATTTTTCCGCCATGGACAGACCGTAAAAGAAGTGGCGCGCCTGCACGATGAGCGCCACCACCGCCGTCTGCACCGGCGCGAAAGGCGAGACCAGCATGGCCACGGTGATAAATTCCAGAGAGCCGCCGAAAATGATCATGGCCATGACCATGGGATACCAGAAATCAAATCCCATGGAATGCATGTACAGGCCATAGCTCGCGCCGACGAACCAGAAGCCCGCAAAAATGGGCAGCGTGTACAGCACCGCTTCCTGAAACGATGTCTTTATGCACGATGGCTCTTTCATTCTGTTCTGCTCCTCATAATAAAATACGGAAATGCTTTCCCAGTATACTGAAGGGAAAACATTCCCGCAAGAAACAAAGAGCGGCCTTTAGGCCGCCTTTGATTTTCATTTTTCCGCCTGATGCACCACGAGCTGCGGGAACGGAATATCGATGCCCGCCTGGTCGAGCGCTTCTTTCAGGCGGATATTGAGCTCGTTCATCGCCTGGAAATACTCGCTCCGCTTCACTTCCGCCCGCGCGTAGATATTGATGCTGGAATCGGCAAATTCTTTCACATAGATCGGCAGGTCATCCTTGTTCAGCACATATTCGCTGCCCGTGAGCGTTTCCCTCATGAGAGAGACGCACTGCCGCAGATCGGTGCCGTATCCCACGCCGATGGTAAATTCAATGTTCCGCGTATCCAGGTAGGAATAATTGACGATCACATTGGACGTCATGGTCAGATTCGGCACGATGACCATCTGATTGCCCGTGGTGCGGACTTCCGTATGCATGATGCGTATATTCGCCACGGTTCCGCTGTATCCGCCTGCGTCGATGTAGTCGCCCACGCGGAAGGGCTGGAAGATCAGAATGAAAATGCCCGACGCCACATTGCTGATTTTATCCTTGAGCGCCAGCCCGATGCCGAGGCCGATGCCGCCGAGCGCCGCCGAGATGGACGTGGTGGAAAATCCCAGCGTCCCCAGCGCCATCACCGCCACGATGGTGAGGCAGAAGAAATAGAGGAGCTCCGTAATGAATGTCACCGCCGAGCTCTCTACGCTGCTCTGGGTGAGCACATTAAAGACGACCCGCCGTATCCACCGGCAGATCATGTAGCCGACGGCGGCGATGATCAGGGCCGCCGCCACTTCCGGGCCTTTCGTGAGCGCAAAATCTATCAGGCGGTCCCACACGCGGGCCGTCCAGTCTGCCGTTTTCTCTCCCACCTGTTCTACGATCTGCTCTTCCATATCTTTCTCCTTCGCCGCTTTTCCGTTTTCCTTTTATCTTAACAAATCGGCGCGCGCAAAAAAAGAGGCGCTTCCGCAGCGGCGCCGCTCCGGAAACAGCGCCGGCCGATTTCCCGCCGCGCAAAAAAAGAGGAGAAATTTCTCCTCTTTTCTCTTTATGCTCTTCCGCGCTGTATTTCCGCCGCCCGGATGACCGCTTCGATCACCATGGCCGTCGTAACGGAACCGACGCCGCCCGGCACGGGCGTGATGGCCCCCGCGACGGCTTCCGCTTCTTCATAAGCGACATCGCCCACGGTCTTCCCTCCGGCGCGGTTGATGCCCACGTCGATCACGACCGCTCCCGGCCGGATCATATCGGCGGTGACGCTCTCCGCGCGGCCCAGCGCCGCCACGAGGATGTCCGCCTGTCTCGTGATCTCCGCCATATCTCTGGTGTGAGAATGGCACACCGTAACAGTGGCGTTCTCCCGCTGAAGGAGCTGCGCAGCCGGGCCGCCCACCACATTGCTGCGGCCGATGACCACGGCCCGCTTCCCGTCGACGGGGATGCTGTAATGGCGGAGGATCTCCATGCAGGCCCTTGGAGTGCACGGGAAAAGGCCGTCCTTTCCCGCCGCGAGCCGCCCCATATTGGCCGTCGTCAGCCCATCGATGTCTTTATCGGGATCCATCGCCTCGATGACCGCTTCCGCGCGGATGTGCTTCGGGAGGGGCATCATCATGAGGATGCCCGATACCGCCGGGTCTCCGTTCAGTTCGCCCATGAGGGCGATCATTTCTTCTTCCGTGACCGTTTCATCCTTCTTCACGAGCCGCACGGGGATCCCGTAAGCCGCCGCCTCCTTTTCCATAAAGGACGCGTACATGACGGAAGGACGGCTGTCCCCCGCCAGCACGATGGCCAGCCCCGGTTCCGCGCCTTCCGCGCGGAGCGCCGCGAGCCGTTCTCTCAGCTTCGGCGCGAGCGCCGCCGCCGTTTCTTTTCCGTCAAGGATCAGAGCCATATTTCCCCGCTTTCTCTCAGAAGAGTCCTGTAATGTGGCCGTCATCGTCCACGTCGATATTTTCCGCCGCCGGATGTTTCGGCAGGCCCGGCATGGTCATGATCTTGCCGGTCAGCACGACCACGAATCCCGCGCCGGCCGATACGCGCGCTTCTCTCACATGAAGGGTAAAGCCGCTGGGCGCGCCCATTTTCGAGGGATCGTCGGTGAAAGACATCTGCGTCTTCGCCATGCACACCGGCATGCGGCCGAAGCCCATCTCTTCGATGTGTTTCAGTTCTTTTTCCGCCGCCGCGTCATACTGCACGCTGCCCGCGCCGTAGATCTCCTTCGCGATGGTCTCGATCTTTTCTTTCAGCGTCATCTCATCGGTGTAGATCGGCGCGTAACGGGAACCGCTCTCGATGGCGGCGAGCACGTCTTCCGCGAGATCGATGCCGCCTTCGCCGCCGTCGGTAAAGACGCGGGATTCCGCCACGGTGACGCCCGCCGCGCGGCACGCTTCTTCCACCGCTTCTTTTTCTTCCGCCGTATCGGAGGGGAACATATTGAGCGCCACCACCACGGGAAGGCCGAACTTCTTCAGATTTTCAATGTGGCGGAGCATATTCGGCAGGCCTCTCTTCACCGCTTCCGGATCGGATTCGGTCAGTTCGTTTTTCGGACGGCCGCCGTGCATTTTGAGCGCCCGGATGGTCGCCACGAGCACCGCCGCCGCCGGTTTGAGCCCGCCGAAGCGGCACTTGATGTCGAGGAATTTTTCCGCCCCCAGATCCGCGCCGAAGCCCGCTTCCGTCACGACATAATCCGCCAGGTGGAGCGCCGTCTTCGTGGCGAGCATGGTATTGCAGCCGTGGGCGATATTCGCGAAAGGACCGCCGTGAATGAATGCCGGCACGTGTTCGAGGGTCTGCACCAGGTTCGGCTTGAGCGCGTCTTTCATGAGCGCCGCCATGGCGCCCTGCGCGTGGATATCTCCGGCGGTGACGGGCCGGTTGTCATAGGTATAGGCCACGATGATCCTGGACAGGCGCTCTTTCAGATCGGAAATATCTTTGGCCAGGCACAGGATCGCCATGACTTCCGACGCCACGGAGATCTGGAATCCGTCTTCTCTGGGCACGCCGTTCGGACGGCCGCCGAGGCCCACCACGATCTGGCGGAGCACGCGGTCATTCATATCGAGCACGCGGCCCCACACCACGCGGCGTGGATCGATGCCGAGGGCATTCCCCTGCTGGATGTGATTGTCCACCATGGCGGAAAGCAGATTGTGCGCCGTCGTTACCGCGTGGATATCGCCGGTGAAATGGAGATTGATGTCCTCCATGGGAACGACCTGCGAATATCCGCCGCCGGCGGCTCCGCCCTTGACGCCCATGCACGGGCCGAGGGAAGGCTCGCGCAGACAGATCATGACTTTTTTCCCAAGCTTCGCGAGCGCCTGCCCGAGGCCGACGGTCGTAGTCGTCTTCCCCTCGCCGGCAGGCGTCGGAGAAATGGCCGTCACGAGGATGAGCTTCCCTTCGGGCTGATCTTTCACGCGTTTCGTCAGCGCCAGGGACACCTTCGCTTTATAGGGACCGTAATTTTCCAGTTCTTCCGCGCGGATGCCGATTTTTTCGGCGATCTCTCCGATGGGTCTCATTTCCGCGTGCTGCGCGATCTCAATATCACTCTGCATAGTCTGCCTCCTGTAAAAAATGCGGACTCCCTTCCGCACTGATATTTATTTTCTATTATATCATGACTTTTTCCGCCGAAGGAACGGCACGGAAAAAGGGCATAAAAAAAGCGGGCTCCCGCCCGCCGCTTCATGAGACCGGCACCGCTTCATCCAGCGCCGCCAGGTCGTCCGCCAGATGCCGCCGGATCAGCTGATCCAGATGTTCCGCGCTGTCCGCGTCATACTGATGGATAATGATGGGGATATTTTCCGCGCTCATTTCCGCGTAGTATTCGTTGCGGAACATATTGTAGAAAAAGACGATGCCCCGCGCCCGTTCCCTGCACTCGTACACCGCGATGATGTAGGAGCCGTTCAGCCCGAGCAGGGGCCGGGACGGCTCGATCATCCGCCGGTAATGCCCCACCGTCTCCGGTAGGGCGCCCTGCCAGTCCCATGCCGTGAAAGCGCGGCCCCGCACGACGACGGACACCTGATCCCGTTCGATCAGCTCGCGGCGCATGTTTTTCACCAGCAGCGTCTCCACCGCTTTTTTATAGTCTTCAAAATTCCCCGTGAGGATCTCGATGTCCGTCATGACGAAAAGGCGGAAATCCGTCTTCACCATGTAGTCCATGGTCTCCTCGTCAAAGAGCGCTTTCACTTCCCAGCCTGTGGCTTCATTCACATAGGAAAAGGCGTAATAGATGCGCCCTTCCTGCCGATCGACGCGGCGGAACCGGTAATCTCCCACCGTCTCCGGCAGGACGCTCTCCACATTCCAGTCGAGAAAGGCCTGCCGCCTTTTTGCCTGCTCTTCCGTCAGCTCCATAATCCTTCCTCTCTTTCTTCGGCCAGTTCGCTCCGCACCTTGCAGACCATCTTCACAAATTCCCGCGTCTCCGGGAAGGGAATGCCGTCGGCGTCAGCGTAATCCGCGGGCCACTCCCGCTCTTCCATCCACGAATCCACATTGCCGCGCCCCGCATTGTACGCCGCCAGGGCCAGCACGAGATTTCCTTCATATTTTTTCAGCAGATAATCCAGGTACCACGAGCCGAGAGGTATATTTTTCTTCGGGTCTGTCAGGTCACCGCCGGGGAGCCCGCTCTCTTCCGCGATCCATTCCGCCGTATCCGGCATGAGCTGCATCATGCCAACCGCGCCGGTCTCCGACACGGCGTCTTCATCAAAATGGCTCTCCGTCAAAATGACGGCCTGCAGCAGATCTTTATCCAGGGAAAAACGCTCCGCATTGGCGTCAATGAGATGCTGCACGCCGTCCGGCGGACGATGCAGCCACGTAATGGGGATCAGCTCATGGACCCCGGCCAGCCGGAAAGCGCACAGCAAAGCGAGAAGCACCGCAAATACGCGGGCCCCCCGCTTCGCCCTCCCGGGCATGTGCTCTCTTTTCCGCCAGCCTTTTCTCATAGACCCTTCCTTTACTTTTTCAGTGCTCCGCTGCCCGGCACGGCCGCGAGGGCCGCCCGCACCTGCGCTTCCGTCGCGCTGATGGTGCGGCTGTTGTCGATCACTACGTCGGCGTAATTCAATTTATTCCCCGTGGGCATCTGCTTGCGTATCCGCGCGAGCGCTTCTTCTCTCGTCGCGCCGTCCCGGGCGCAGACCCGCCGGATCTGCTCTTCCTCGGGCACTTTCACGACCCACACCGCTTCCGACCGGAGCTGCCAGCCGATCTCCAGGAGCAGCGGCATATCCAGCACCGCCAGTTTGTGGCCGTCCGCCTGCGCCGCAAGAAGCCCCGCTTCCGTGCGCCGCCACACGTAGGGATGAATGATGCTCTCCAGAGCATGACGCTTGTCCTCGTCGGAAAAAACGATCTTCGCCGTCTTCTCCCGGTCCAGATTCCCGTCGGGCAGAAAGATCTCCGGGCCGAAGACCTTCCTGATCTGCTCCATCGCCTCGCTGCCGGGCGTCACCGCTTCTCTGGACAATTTATCCCCGTCGATCACGGGAATGCCCAGCCGCGCCATGTAAGAGGAGACGGTGCTCTTGCCGCACCCCACGCCTCCTGTCAGTCCGATCCGATACATAATGCTCCTTCCGCGGATTACTTGGCTTCCGCCCAGTTCGCTCCGATATGGATATCCGCCTTGAGCGGCGCCGCCAGATCCGCCGCGCCTTCCATCGCTTCCCGCAGGAGCGCGGACACGGCGTCTTTCTCTTCGTTCACCGCTTCCACCACCAGTTCGTCGTGAACCTGCAGCAGGATGCGGCTCCGGAACCGTCCTTCCGCCAGACGCGCCGCCACGCGGATCATGGCGAGCTTCATGATGTCCGCCGCCGTTCCCTGGATGGGCGTATTCATGGCGGTGCGCTCCGCAAAGGACCGGCGGTTGAAATTCGTGCTCCGAATGTCCGGCAGCACCCTGACCCGCCCGAAGAGTGTCGATGCCTGGCCGGTCTCCCTGGCTTTTTCCACCATTTCATTCATAAATTCGTGAATGCGGGGATATCTTTCAAAATACGTTTTTATATAGTCCGCCGCCGCCTGCCTCGTGATGCCGAGCTGCCTGGCGAGGCCGAAATCGCTGATCCCGTAAATGATGCCGAAATTGACGGCTTTCGCGTGAGACCGCTGCTCCGGCGTGACTTCTTCCATGGGAATGCCCAGCACTTCCGCCGCGGTGCGCCGGTGGATGTCTTCATTTTCCCGGAACGCCCGGATCAGGCTCCCGTCGCCGGACATGTGCGCCAGCACGCGGAGCTCCACCTGGGAATAGTCGGAAGAAATGAAGCAGTCGTACCCCTCGCCGGGCACGAAGAGAGAGCGGATCTTCCGGCCTTCTTCCGTGCGGACGGGGATGTTCTGTAAATTCGGCTCCGAGCTGGAGAGCCGCCCCGTGGCCGTCACGGTCTGATTGAATGACGTGTGGATGCGGCCCGTCTCTTTGCGGATGAGCTGCGGCAGCGCGTCGAGATAGGTGGAAATGAGCTTGGACACCGTCCGATACTCCAGGATCTGTCCCACGAAGGGATAGTCCGCCGCGAGCGTCTCCAGCACATCCGCCGCCGTGGAATAGCCGGTCTTTGTCTTTTTCCCCGCGGGCATGCCCATTTTCTCAAAAAGGATGTACCCCAGCTGTTTTGGGGAATTGACATTGAAGCTTTCTCCCGCCGCCTCATAGATGGACCGCAGCAGCGCGCCCTGCCGGCGCTCCATATCCGCCCGGACTTCCTGCCACCGCACCTGATCGGTGGCGATGCCCGCCCTTTCCATGGCCGCCAGCACCGGCACGAGAGGCTGCTCGATCTCGCGGAAAAGCTTCGTCAGCCCCCGCTCTTCCAGCTTCTTTTCCGCCGCGGGAAGCGCTTTCAGCAGGAATCCCGCCGTCTCCGCGCAGGCCCCGGAACTATCTCCTGCTTCGTCAGGATAGACCTGGGGAATGCCGAAGGCCTCCGCCAAGTACGACAGCGGATAAGTGACCCGCGTCGGGTCGAGGAGGTACGCCGCGATGGTCATATCGAAGAAGGGGATCCCGCCGCAGGGGAAATCCGTTTCCCTGATCGCTTTCGTATCCTCCGCCGCGACGGTCTTCGCGCGGGCCAGCGCCGCCGCGGCGCTCTCCGCCATGGACGGCTCCACTTTCCACGCGGAGCCGCCGCAGGCGATGACCGCCGCGTCCCACGAAAGGAAGGGCGCTTTCCCCGTCAGATGAAACGACACGGCGCAGTCCTTCCCGGACAGATCCGCCGTCCCGTCCCATACGGCGAGGGGCGCGGCTTTCTCCGCGGCTTCCTCCTTTTTCAATGACGCGAGCATGCGGAAGCGCGGCAGGCCGCTGAATTCTTCCGCCAGCGATTCGAAGCCGAGCTCCCGGAAAAGGGCGGCCATTTCCCCGCCGTGCACAGGCCGGCACATATCCGCGAGGGGCGCGTCCAGCGGCACGTCCCGGCGGATGCGCGCCAGCTCCTGCGAGAGGTACGCCGACTCTTTTCCAGCGCGGATCTTCTCGCCGAGCTTTCCTTTGATCTCATCGGCATGGGCGTACAGGCCGTCCAGCGACCCGTACTGACCGAGGAGCTTCACCGCCGTCTTTTCCCCCACGCCGGGAATGCCGGGGATATTGTCCGACGCGTCGCCCATGAGCGCCTTCATGTCCACCACCTGCGCCGGAACGATGCCGTACTTCTCCTTCACCGCTTCCGGCGTCATCTCCGCCATATCCGAAATGCCCCGATGCGTGAGGAGGACCGACGTGCGGTCCGTTACCAGCTGCAGCGCGTCCCTATCCCCGGTGATCACCCGGACAGGCAGCTCCTCTTCATAGCGGGCAGCGAGCGTGCCGAGGATGTCGTCGCCTTCATATCCGGCGAGCTCATACTGGGCGATGCCCATCACGCGGAGCACATCCCGGATGAGGGCGAACTGCGGCACCAGCTCCGGCGGCGCGGGCTTTCTCGTTCCCTTGTAGTCCCCGTACAGCTCCGTGCGGAAGGTGTGCTTGTCCTTATCGAACGACACGGCGATATATTCCGGGTCCATCGTGCGGTACACGCCGAGGAGCATGCGCAGGAATCCGTACACCGCATTCGTATAGACTCCGTTTTTCGACAAGAGCGGCAGCGCATAAAAAGCCCGATACAACAGGCTGTTTCCGTCAATCACGATCAGTTCCTTTTCCACAGGACACCTCCGAAGCATACAATTACTTTTATTATAACATAATGCCGCAGGCCGCTTTCCCAAAAGAAAAAGCCCCGGAAATTTCCGGGACTTCCCATTTACCGCAGCAGAAATTCCAGCGCCTCCGCCGTATCCGCCATGCGTTCCGCTCCGCGCGCCAGCAGCTCGCTTTTCGTCCGGAATCCCCAGCACACGGCGATGCACGGAATCTCCGCGTTCGCCGCCGTTTCCAGATCGACTTCCGAATCGCCCACATACACCGTGCGGGCCCGATCCGCGCCGAGCGCTTCCATGGCGGCGAGCACACCGTCCGGCGCCGGTTTCCGCCGGATCCCTTCTCTTTCTCCGGTGACAAAATCAAAAAGGCCGGGAAAATAGTTCTCCGCCAGCGCCTGCACGGCATAGTCCGCCTTATTCGAGACCACCGCCGTCTTCACACCGGCGGCGCGGAGCCTTTCAATGAGCGGGATGACGCCGCGGTAGGCTTTCGTATGATCAGCGCAGTGCGCCCGGTAATGCCGGTGGAATCCGCGGAGGACCCGCTCTGCCGCGTCCGGCGCGGCGCCTTCCGGCACAGCGCGCGCCGCGAGCAGGCGGTTTCCGTTCCCCACGAAACGGCGCACTTCGTCCAGCGTCCTCACGGGGAATCCTTCCTCCGCCAGAGCCGCGTTGACTGCCGCCTGCATGTCTTCCAGCGTATCCAGGATCGTCCCATCCATATCAAAAATGACCGTACCGTACTTCATTTCTTTCTCCTCCCGTCGACAAAATAAAAGGACACCCTTTCGGATGTCCTGCACCTTTTTTGTGGTGCGGTCGGAGAGATTTGAACTCTCACGGGTAACCCCACTACCGCCTGAAGATAGCGCGTCTGCCAGTTCCGCCACGACCGCATATGAAATTGTCTGCACCACAGTTGGTAAAAATATGGTGCGGCTGGTGAGACTTGAACTCACACGACCTAACGGTCACTACCCCCTCAAAGTAGCGCGTCTGCCATTCCGCCACAGCCGCATATAATGGTGCCTCAGCACGGAATCGAACCGTGGACACAAGGATTTTCAGTCCTTTGCTCTACCAACTGAGCTACCGAGGCATATAAAATTGGCGACCCGGATCAGATTTGAACTGACGATCTCCGCCGTGACAGGGCGGCATGTTAGACCACTACACCACCGGGCCGCAAGATACTTTGATAGTATACCCATTCAACGTATTTTTGTCAAGCCCTTTTCTGCACTTTGTAAAGAGACCGGTACTGTCTCCGAGGCTTCCTCACGATAAGTAAGTATACCACAGGCTTTCCCTTTTTCATAGGGAAAATCAAAAAAGACCCGGCGCACCGAGTCTTCTTCTTTCATGGTGGAGACGGAGAGGATCGAACTCTTGACCTCCTGCATGCGAAGCAGGCGCTCTCCCAGCTGAGCTACGTCCCCATGACAGAATGAATTATATCATGGCCTTTTCATTCTGTAAAGAAAGAATTATAAAAAAGTGCCGCATCGCCCGGCCGCCGAGAGAGTTGCACAGGTCTGCCGCCTGCTATATAGTAAGGTAAACAAATCATCTGCGCCGTGCGGCGCGAAAGGAGCTCTCCATGAAGCGAGAACATTTTTCCTCCCGTCTGGGATTTATCCTCATCACTGCCGCCTGTTCCATCGGTCTGGGCAACGTATGGCGTTTTCCCTACATCACCGGCCTCTACGGCGGCGCGTCCTTTGTGCTGCTCTACATCGCCTTTCTTCTGATTCTCTCTCTTCCCATCGTCGTCATGGAATTTGCCGTGGGCCGCGCCAGCCAGCAGAGCACCGCCCGTTCCTTTGACATACTGGAACCGGCAGGCTCGAAATGGCACTGGTTCAAATACGTGTCGCTTGCCGGGAATTACCTCCTCATGATGTTCTACACCGTCATCACGGGCTGGCTCCTGTGGTACTTCACCGCGACGATGCGGGGCCGTTTCCAGGAACTCTCACCGGAAGCCGCGGCAGGCATCTTTGCCAGCCTCCTTGCCGATCCCGTCACCATGTTTCTCTACACTGTCGTGACCATCGCCGTCTCCGCTCTCATCTGCGCCATGGGCATCCAGAACGGTGTGGAACGCATCACGAAATGGATGATGATCGCCCTCTTCTCCCTCCTTCTCGTGCTCGCAGCCAATTCCATCCTGCTTCCCGGCGCGGAAAAAGGCCTCGCCTACTACCTGCTCCCCGATTTCGGGCGGATGATGGATATCGGCCTTTCCGAATGCGTCTTCGGGGCCATGGGACAGGCCTTCTTCACGCTGAGCGTCGGCGTGGGCACGCTCTCCGTCTTCGGGAGCCGCATCGACAAATCCAGCTCCCTCACGGAGAATGCCCTCTACATGGCCGTGCTCGATACGCTGGTCGCCATCATTTCCGGGCTCATCATTTTCCCGGCATGCGCCAGCTTCGGCATCCAGCCGGACAGCGGCCCGAATCTGCTCTTCGTCACGCTGCCCAACGTATTCAACGGTATGGAAGGAGGCCGCCTCTGGGGAAGTCTTTTCTTCCTCTTTATGTGCTTTGCCGCCCTCACGACGGTCATTGCCGTCATTGAAAACATCATGACATGGCACATGGACTACAGCGGATGGAGCCGGAAGCGAGCCGCCGTCACCGTCACGCTCCTCCTCTCCGTGCTCGTCCTCCCGTGCGTCCTCGGCTTCAATGTCTGGGCGGACATCCAGCCCCTCGGCGAAGGCTCCAATATCCTCGCCCTGGAAGACTTCATCATGAGCAACAACCTCCTCCCCATGGGAAGTCTGGTCTTCCTCGCTTTCTGCACGCGGAAATGCGGCTGGGGCTGGGACAATTTCTACAGGGAAGCGTGCGCCGGAAAAGGCCTCCCCTATCCCCGCTCCGCCCGGGGCTACGTCACCCACATCCTCCCGGTCATCATCCTCATCGTCCTCGCCGGGGGGTATCTCTCCATGTAAATCCACAACACAAAAGGGCCTCTCCAAAAAGAGAAGCCTTTTTTCATGTCTGCATTTCTTCGCCTTCGAAACTAAAATGTTCCGTATGACACAGAGGACATACGGGACTCCCGGCATTTTAAATTTCAAATGAAAAAATTTTTTATGTGCAGATCTTGGAAAAGATATATTTCAACGCTTCTTTAGCCTGTTCATACCTTTCATCCGTTCCGCTTAAAATCACGCCGTTTTCACTGCTCCGCTCCGCCTTATCGCTGCCGGTGCTTAAGGGACTGTTCGCCGTCTCAAATTCAATGTATCCGTTCAGCAGAGTGGATTTCAATTTTGCCTGTACGGCCACGATAGATCGAAACGGAATCACTTTGAAGTTATTATCACCCACATTCCATAATCCGCCGCCGGTCCTGTCAATGACCACCGCGTTTTCGTGCACGTAGAGATTGGCGCCGCGGCAGTCGACGGCATACCATTCCGGTCCAAGAAAATCCCTCGCCGGGCTTGGACGCATCTTGTTTTTTCCCGAACTGCCTCCGCTTTTGATCGAATCCAATAGGCCCATGACCGCATTCTCCTTTCTATCCTTCACACTTATTATTTTCCCTTATCAAGGATAAATCACGCTTTGGGATCATCATACAATAACTTTTCATCCACTATCAGAAATGGACACACAGCCTTCCTGTTTTCCGCTTTCATCCGCAGAGACGAAAAATTTTATAAAAACGGCCGATCCGCCAACAAGGCAGGCATCGGCCGTTTTCTTTTGCATTTATTCTTCCACCCACACTTTCGGCACGCGCTTCAAGTCGCACAGAACTTCGTGGGGGATGGTGCCGGCGGTCTTTGTCAGCTCGTCGATGGTGATCTCTTCGCCGCCCTGCTTCCCGAGGAGCACCGCTTCATCGCCGGGCACGACGGTGTCGTCCGCTTCGACCATGAACTGATCCATGCAGATGCGGCCCACGATGCGGCGGCGTTTCCCGCCGATGAGAACTTCCCCCTTATTAGAGAGGATGCGGGGATAGCCGTCGGCGTAGCCGATGGGGATGGTGGCGGTCTTCATGTCATGATCCGCCACATAGGTGCCGCCGTAGCCGATGGCTTCGCCTTTATGGAGCGTCTGCACATGGGTCACGTGGGACACGAGGGACATGACGTATTCCAGAGGGAGCGTATTCGTCATGACGTCAGACGGCTGCGGGCCGTAGAGGATGATGCCGGGCCGGGCCAGGTTGTGCCAGCTCCGGGGCAGATCGATGATGCCCGCGCTGTTCGCCGAGGAGATGACGAAATCTTCCGTCACTTTCATATGGGAAATGGCTTCCTCGAAGCGGTCAAGCTGGGCGAGAGCCGCGTCTTTTTCTTTATGGTCTGCTGTGGCCATGTGCGTGAAGGTGCCGCGGATATGGAGATGAGGCAGGCTCTCCAGCTTTTCCCAGAGCGCGGGCACATCTTCCGGATGAACGCCGATGCGGTTCATCCCCGTGTCGACAGCGATCATCACATCCAGCGTTTTTCCTTCCGCCGCTGCCACTGCTTCCAGCGCGTCCAGATCGACCGTATCATCCACCGGCGGAATCAGTCCGTAATGAACAGCCGTCGGCATGTCTTCCGCAAGGGGCAGACCGAGCACGTAGATCGGGCAGGTGAAACCCGCTTCCCGAAGCTCCGCCCCTTCTTCCACACGGGCCACCGCCGCCGCGCAGTATCCTTCTTCCAGAGCGATGCGGAGCGCCTGCACCGCGCCGTGGCCGTAGGCATTGGCCTTCACAACCGCCAGCACATTGACTTCCTTCGGGAGATGCTCCCGGATGACCCGCATATTATGTCTGAGCGCGTTCAGATTGATCCTGATCTCAGAAACCGCCATGATAGTTCCTCCTGTTTCGTGTAAATCCAAAAATCATAGTTTAATCATAGCTTCTCCGCGGCAAAAAGAAAAGTATCTGCGCCAAAAGAACGAAAAAAAGCAGCGCCGTCATACGCTGCTTTTCTTTTTATTGATCGAGAAGAAATTCTTCAAATACCAGATTTCCCAGCGCCGCGCCGCGGGCGGTCATCATGAGATGTCCGCTCCTCTCCCTCAGCAGCCCCTCTTTTTTCAGAATCTCGATTTTTTCTCCGTACCGTTTTTCCGGCGGTTCTCCGTACCTCGCCTGAAAATCGGCGAGATCAATGCCTTCTTTCATGCGCAGGTGCAGGAAGCAGTACTCTTCCATCTCTTCCCGCTCTGTCAGGCGCGCTGTTTCTTCCGGCGCGCCGTGTCCTTCGAGGAGCGCTTTTATGTACCGCCGCGTGCCGGGAAGCACCTGCCGCCGCTCATGCCCGATCCGGGAGCACGCCGCGGGCCCCAGTCCGAGATAATCGTCGAGACGCCAGTATTTCTGATTGTGCCGGGAGCGGAAGCCGTTCCGGGCAAAGCTGGATATTTCATACCGCTCAAATCCGTAATGGCGCGGAATGCGGCACATGTCCTGGTACATGCGCCAGCTCTCCGCTTCCGTCGGCCGGAGCAGGCGGCCCTGCGCCGCCATCTGCCCGAAGAGCGTTTCTTCTTCCAGAATGAGACCGTATACGGAAAGATGCGTGATCGGCAGATGCATGGCCCAGAGCAGGGAACGCTCAAAATCTTCCGGTCTCTGTCCGGGCAGGTCATACATGAGATCGGCGCTGATATTATGAAATCCCTTTTTATAGGCCCTGCGGACGGCGCTTTCCGCCTCCGCTGCCGTGTGGCCCCGTCCGATATACCGGAGGAGCCTGTCCTGCCGCGCCTGAATCCCCACGGACAGCCGGTTGATCCCCAGCGCCCGCGCCGTTTCCAGATACCGGTCCGTCATGTCGCAGGGATTCATCTCCATGGTGATCTCCGCATCGCCGCGGATGTGGAAATGCCGCCGCGCGCCGTCCATGAGCGCTGTCAGCTGTTCCTCAGAAAGAACAGACGGCGTACCTCCTCCGAAGTACACCGTATCGACGTCCTGTGAAAATTTCCCGCCTTTCTCTTCCATTTCCCGGAGCATGGCGCGGATGAAGCGGTCATCGGGAAGGGCCGCGGCGGAATAGAATCCACAGTACCGGCACCGGCTTCGGCAGAATGGAATATGGATATACAGTCCCAGCGTATCAGTCATTTTTCAGCACAGCCATGAAGGCTTCCTGCGGGAGCTCCACGCTGCCCACCTGCTTCATGCGCTTCTTGCCTTCTTTCTGTTTTTCCAGCAGTTTTTTCTTACGCGTGATATCGCCGCCGTAGCACTTGGCAAGCACATCTTTGCGAAGCGCCTTGATCGTCTCGCGGGCAATGACCTTGCTCCCCACCGCCGCCTGGATCGGCACTTCAAAGAGCTGCCGCGGAATGATCTCTTTCAGCTTCACCGCCAGCGCGCGGCCTCTTGCCACAGCGCTCGACCGATGTACGATAACCGACAGCGCGTCGATGAGCTCCCCGTTGAGCAGGATATCGAGACGGACCGCATCAGACCGTTCATACCCGGCCAGCTGATAATCCAGCGATGCATAGCCTTTCGTACTGGATTTCAGTTTATCAAAAAAATCGAAAATGATCTCACAGAGCGGGATCTTGTACTGCAGATCGACGCGGGTCTCGTCGAGATAGGTCATGGTGATAAAAGTGCCGCGCCGGTTCTGCGCCAGATCCATGACGGCGCCCACCATATCCGACGGAACGAGGATATCCACTTTTACCATGGGCTCTTCGATATGGTCGATCTTGCCTGCCGGCGGCAGTTCCGCCGGATTGTCCACGGGGATCATTTCCCCGTCGGTCTTGTAAACATGGTAGATAACGGAAGGCGCGGTAATGATGAGCTTCAGATTATATTCCCTCTCCAGCCTTTCCTGCACGACGTCCATGTGAAGCAGGCCGAGGAAACCGCAGCGAAAGCCGAATCCCAGCGCCTGCGACGTTTCCGGTACAAATTCGAGAGCCGCATCATTGAGGCTCAGCTTTTCCAGCGATTCTTTCAGCTGATCATAATCCTTGCTCTCCACCGGATAAAGGCCGCAGAAGACCATGGGAAGCGCCTTTCTGTATCCCGGAAGCGGTTCTGCCGCGCCGTTTTCCGCGGAAGTGATGGTATCGCCCACTTCACAGTCATGCACGTTTTTTATGCTCGCCGCAATGTACCCCACGGAGCCGCAGGTCAGTTCCTTATCCTGTTTCGGATAGGGCGTGAAATAGCCCACTTCCGTCACGGTATACACCTTATCCGACGCCATCATGCGGATATTCATGCCCGGGCGGACGGAGCCGTCTTTCACCCGGACATAGGCAATGGCGCCCTTATAAGAATCGAAAATGGAATCGAAGATCAGACAGCGGAGCGGCTCTTTCGAGTGATCTTCCGGCGCGGGAATGCGCTCCACGATCGCTTCCAGCACTTTCTCCACATTCAGGCCTGTTTTCGCGCTGATCTCGATCGCGTCGGACATGTCGAGACCGATGACATGCTCCACTTCTTTTTTCACCCGCTCCGGATCGGCAGACGGCAGGTCGATCTTATTGATGACCGGGATGATCTCCAGATCATGATCCAGCGCCAGGTATACATTGGCCAATGTCTGGGCCTGCACGCCCTGCGTGGCGTCAATAATGAGGATCGCCCCTTCGCAGGCGGAAAGGCTCCGGGACACCTCATAATTAAAGTCCACGTGCCCGGGGGTATCGATCAGGTTCAGGGTATAGGTCTTTCCGTCTTTATACTGGTACATCAGCCGGGCGGACTGCTCCTTGATGGTGATTCCTCTCTCCCGTTCCAGATCCATCGTATCGAGGATCTGCGCTTCCATGTCGCGCTTCTGCACCGTCCCCGTCAGTTCGATCAGCCTGTCGGCGAGCGTTGATTTCCCATGGTCAATGTGGGCAATGATAGAAAAATTGCGAATTAAATCTGTATTCATTCCGTTCTCCAGAAGTGCAAAACATCGGCGCGGAAACGCGCCGCGCCGCATAAATTTCAAAATTATTATATCACAGCCATTTCCCTCACCGCGCCCGCCCGCGGCCTGCGGCTCTCTTCCACAGCACCGGCATGGCGATGGCCGCGACGATCAGCACGATCCCCGACGCTTCAATCAGCCCGAAAGTCGTCCCAAAAAGAAAGTACGACATGACGACGGAAGCGACAGGCTCCACGGTCGTTATGAGGCTCGCCTGATCGGCAGAGAGGTACGCCAGCCCCGCATTGTAGCAGATGAAGGCCACCGCCGTGCCGCAGACGATGATCAAAAACAGATCGAAAATCAGATCGGCGTGAAAGAAATCCAGAAAATTCAAATGGTCTGTCATAAGCCACGACGCCGCCGCGCCGGACAGCATGCCCCATGTAAGGAGGAAGGAATTATCCAGCTTCCCCATGAGATGTTTTGGAAAGACCGCCGCCACCGCATAGAAAACCGCCGAAGCCATCGCCCAGAAAAAGCATTCCCGCGATACGGAGAGCGCGTCCGTCCGGCCTCCCGTAGCGAGCAGGAACGTCCCGGCGATCGCCATGACGACTGCCGCCGCCGCGCCGGGAGACGGCAGGGAGCGGCTGCGCAGGGCGATCCAGCAGATCACCATGGCGGGGCAGGTATACTGCAATACCGTTACGACAGCCGCATTCCCCAGATCGATCGCCTCGAAATAAGCAAAATGCATTGCCATCAGTCCGACGAGCCCGTAAAAAATGATCTGTCCCCACAAATGAGGCTCCTTTTTCATGATTGCCCAGTTTCTGCGCCAGTGTCCCCGCCCGCAGGTGACTCCCGCCATGAGCAGGCTGGTGCAGAGCATGCGGAACGTGGTGAGGTCCATGGCATTCAGATTGCTGTGCGCGAAAAAATGCTGCGCCGCCACGCCGCTGCCTGCCCACATTACGCCGGCAGTCATACAGAAAAATAAAGCAATCCCGTTCACGATCGATTCTCCTTTTCAGTATGACTGTCATTATAACACAGTCCCTTTCCCAAATGCGCCGCTTTCTGCACAGCAAAAAACGCGGGCCGCTGAAACGTTCCCGCGTTTTATTTTCCTCACCCTTTATTTCTTTTCTTCCGGCTCGCCGAACTGCTCCTGGATCGTGCTGATGAAAGCACGGAGCGTGACCAGCCAGTCCAGCACCTGCTGCTTCATGTACGGCACAGCGGCGCGCCCTTTGTCAGTGATGCTGTAGATCCGTTTGCTTCTCTTGTCCGGGGAATCCCACTGACTCTCTACAAAATGGCGGCTTTCCATATAGCGGAGCACCGGGTACAGCTCATTCGGATTCGGGCGGTATACATTGTTCGTGCGCTCATAAATTTCCCGCTCGATCCGGTTGCCGTAATTACTCTCCTGACTCAGGATATCCAGCACGAAAGTCGCGGTCAGCAGCCTCTTCCACTGACGGCGGCGGGCCAGCTCGTCAATCTCTTCTTTATATTCTGGCACGCCCTTTTCTTCCAGTTCTTTTTCCACGACAGCCTCCTCTCCGGACAGTTCTGTTCTGCCCGACGTTCCATTTCCGTTTCTTACCGTTCATTTAAGTTAATTTCATTATAAATGATTTTATTTCTTAATACAATCCTTTTTATTAACTACATTATTATTGTTTCCTCACCGCCTGTCTTTCTCAAAAGATCTCCTGCCTCCCCGCCGCGCTGTCTTCCTTTTTTCAGCGCACTGAAAAAGCGCGCTTCCGCGCGCCTCTCAGTTTTCGCTCAATTCTCCGCCAAGCCCCTGCACGACCATCTGCCGCTCATCTTTTCCCATACGGAAAAAATCATACACGTTCTGCGCCGCGCGGCGGTTCATGCCGTTCACCCGCGCCAGTTCCTCCACATCGGCCTTCTTCATTTCTTCCAGAGAACGGAACGCGCCCCACAGCGCTTTCCGCCTCGCGGGCCCGATGCCGGGAATATGATCCAGCACGGACTCGGCATTGCGCTTTGCCGTCCATTTCCGGTGATAGGCAATGACGAAACGGTGTGCTTCATCGCGGATGTACTGCAGGAGCTGCAGCGCCGGTTCGTGCGCGTCGAGAGTGACAGGCTCCTCGCTGTTTTCCGTATAGATCTCCTCCATACGCTTTGCCAAGCCGATAACAGGCGCGTCAATCCCGGCGGCCCGTATCAGAGGAAGCGCCGCGTTCAGCTGTCCCCGCCCGCCGTCAAGAACGATCAGATCCGGTTTCGGCCAGTCTTTTTCCTGCCCGTACCTCCGGCTCATGACTTCCGCCATGGATTTGAAATCATCCGGTTTTCCCTGCGTCGTTTTCAGACGGAATTTCCTGTACTCGCTCTTCGCCGGACGCCCGCTCTGAAATACGGCCATGGATCCGGTCGTTTCCGCGCCCTGATTATGTGAAATATCAAAACATTCCATCCGTTCCGGAAGACGGGGCAGGCGCAGCACTTCCTGCAGCTTTTTCAGCGCTCCCTGCTCCCGCGCGTCACGGTATTCCCACTGGAGCTTTTTATCTTTCAAATATTTTTCCGCATTGGCCTGCGCCATGTCTTTCAGGCGGCGCTTGAATCCGCGCTCCGGCACATAGAGGCGCGTTTCCCCGCCCCTTTCCGCGGAGAGCCATTCTTCGAGAAGCGCCGCGTCGTCCGGCAGAGACGGAAGGAGTATCTCTTTCGGCACCGCCGCATCGTCGCCGCCGTAGTAATCCTTGATAAATCCCGACAGGATCTCCGCGTCTGTTTCTCCTGCGCTGTCGGAAATGCTGAAATTTTCTTTCCCCACCATGCGCCCGTAGCGGATATAAAAGATCTCCATGCCCGTGTGCTCGCCGTCGCGCGCCATGCCGACCACGTCAAAATCCCCTTCCCTGGAAACGATATTCTGACGCTGCTGCACGCTCTTGACAGCCTGTATTTTGTCACGCAGCTCCGCGGCTTTTTCAAACTCCATCGCTTCCGCCGCTTCCTGCATTTCTTTTTGAAGCGTCTTCACGAGCTCTGTGCTCTTTCCCTCGAAAATATCGCAGAGATTTTTCACGATCGCCGCATACTCTTCTTTCCCGCAGAATCCGCCGCATGGAGCGCAGCAGAAATGAAGGTGGTACTGGAGGCAGGGCCGGTCCACCTTCATATTCCGGCACGTGCGGATGGGATACTGCTTTCGCAGCAGGCGGAGCGTCGTCCTGAGGCTCCCCACGTCCGTAAAAGGCCCAAAGTAATGCGCGCCGTCGTTCCGCCGCATATTCCTCGTAATGAAAAGGCGGGGCCATTCCTCATTGGTGATCTTCACATAGGGATAAGACTTATCATCGCGGAGAGAAATATTGTACTTCGGATGAAGCTCTTTAATGAGATTGCACTCCAAGATGAGCGCTTCCATCTCTGTCGCCGTCATGGTGATATCCAGATCTTCCGCATGCCGGATCATGGCGGCCACTTTCGGCGAGCGGTTTTTATCCTCCCGCACGTAGGAACGGACGCGGTTCTTCAGATTGACCGCTTTCCCCACGTAGATCACTTTCCCGTCTTTATCTTTCCACCGGTACACACCGGGACAAGCGGGAAGCGCCTCTACTTTCGCCCGGATCTTATCATTCACCGCGATCATGATGCCGCTCCATCAGTTGTTTCGTGCGCTCAATGACAGGCGCCAGATACTGCCCGGTATAGGAACGCGCCTCGCGGCAGATCTCTTCCGGCGTTCCGGCGGCGATGACTTCCCCGCCTCTGTCCCCGCCTTCCGGACCGAGGTCGATGATGTAGTCCGCCACCTTCGCCACGTCCAGATTGTGCTCGATCACGACGACCGTATTTCCCTGATCGACGAGCTTCTGCAGAATGATGAGGAGTTTTCTGATGTCTTCGCTGTGGAGGCCTGTCGTCGGCTCATCCAGGATGTACAGCGTGCCGCCGGTGCTGCGCCGCATGAGTTCCGTCGCCAGCTTGACCCGCTGCGCTTCGCCGCCGGACATGGTCGTCGCGGGCTGGCCCAGATGAATGTATCCGAGCCCCACTTTCTGCAGTGTTTCCAGTTTTCTGACGATGCGGGGATGATTCTCGAAAAAGGGAAGAGCCTCATCGACGGTCATGTTCAGCACATCGGAAATATTTTTCCCCTTATACGTCACTTCCAGCGTCTCCCGGTTGTACCGCGCGCCGTGGCAGGATTCACACGGCACGTACACGTCGGACAGGAACTGCATCTCGATCTTGATGATGCCGTCCCCATGGCAGGCCTCGCACCGTCCGCCCTTGACATTGAAGCTGAACCGGCCCGGTTTGTACCCGCGCATTTTCGCTTCCGCCGTCTGGCTGAAGAGCTCGCGGATATCATTGAATACGCCTGTATAAGTCGCCGGATTGGAACGGGGCGTGCGCCCGATGGGCTGCTGATCGATATCGATGATCTTGTCGATGTATTCCGCCCCTTCGATGCTGTCGTATTTCCCCGTGCGGTAAAACGTGCGGTTTTTCATGTTCGACAGGCCGCGGAAAAGGATGTCATTGACGAGCGTGCTCTTCCCGGAGCCGGATTCGCCCGTCACCACCGTGAGTGCGCCGAGAGGAATGCTGACAGTGATGTGTTTCAAATTGTGCTCCGCCGCGCCGCGGACAGTCAGGAAAAAGCCGTTCCCTTTCCGCCGTTCCGCGGGGAGCGGGATGTACATGTCTCCCTTCAGGTACTGTCCCGTATAGGATTCCGGCACCGCCTCGATATCCGGCACCGTGCCTTCCGCGACGACTTTCCCGCCGTGTTCGCCCGCGCCCGGGCCGATATCCACGATCCAGTCCGCCGCGCGGATCGTGTCTTCGTCATGTTCCACGACGATCAGCGTATTTCCCAAGTCGCGCATGCTCTTCAGCGCCGCCAGCAGTTTGTCGTTATCCCGCTGATGCAGTCCGATAGACGGCTCGTCCAGAATATAGAGGACGCCCACCAGACCGGAACCGATCTGCGTAGCCAGGCGGATGCGCTGCGCTTCCCCGCCGGAAAGAGACGATGCGCTCCGGGACAGTGTCAAATAGTCCAGCCCCACGTCCGCAAGGAAGTGAAGGCGGTTATTCACTTCCCGAAGGATCTGGTCGGCAATCTTCTGTTCTTTCTCCGACAATTCCACGCGGCTGAAAAAATCCAGAAGCTTCGTCACGGGCATATCGGAAATTTCCGCGATATTCTTCCCGCCCACGCGGAAAGCCAGGCTCTCCGGACGCAGGCGCGCCCCATGACAGGCAGGACAGGGCGTCTCCACAAGGTACTCCGCCAGTTCTTCTTTCATTTTGTCGGTGAACGCTTCTTCATAGCGGCGCTTCACCATGGGAACGATGCCCTCAAAAACACGGTGGTAAGTGTGCACCTCGCCGCGCATATTTTCATAGGTAAAGGTGACCGGTTCTCCGCCGCCGTCGCGGAAAATCTTTTTCTGCTCTTCCGTCATATCGGCATAGCAGCTGTCCATGGAAAGGCCCTGCGCCGCCAGGAAACCGCCGAGCTGCCGGTACAGCCAGCTGTCCCCGTTCACGGGGAACGGACGGATCGCGCCCAGCCGGAAAGACAGATGTTCATCGGGGATCACCCGGCGGAAATCCACTTCCAGCGATGAACCGAGTCCCATACAGGCCGGACACGCACCAAAAGGATTGTTGAAGGAAAAGATCCGGGGCTCTGATTTTGGCAAAGAGATCCCGCACTCCGGACAGGCGAAATGCGTGCTGAAAGGAATATCCTTCCCGTCGATGACGGAGGCAATGATGAAGCCGTCTCCCAGCTTCAGCGCCGTTTCCACGGAATCCGTCAGGCGCTTGATGATGCCATCCCGGACGATCAGGCGGTCTACGACGACTTCTATGGTATGCTTTTTATTTTTCTCCAGAGCGATGTCATCGGAGAGCGAATAAATGACACCGTCCGCGCGAACGCGCACATAACCCTGCTTCCGGAGTTCTTCGAGCAGCTTTTTGTGCGTGCCTTTCTTCGATACCGCCACCGGGCCGAGGATCATGATCTTCGTTCGCTCCGGCAGTTTCATCAGCTCATCCACGATCTGATCCACGGTCTGCCGGGAAATGGGACGGCCGCAGTGCGGGCAGTACGCCCGGCTCGCGTGAGCGAACAGCATGCGGAGGTAGTCATGGATCTCCGTCACTGTCCCCACCGTGGAGCGGGGATTATGGCTCGTTGATTTCTGGTCGATGGAGATCGCCGGCGACAGGCCTTCGATCTTATCCACTTCCGGTTTGTTCATCTGTCCGAGGAACTGCCGGGCATAGGCGGACAGGGATTCCACATATTTGCGCTGTCCTTCCGCGTAGATCGTATCGAAAGCGAGCGACGATTTGCCCGAACCGGACAGGCCGCTGAATACGATCAGTTTATTTCTCGGCAGCGTGAGGCTGATATTTTTCAGATTGTTCTGCCTCGCGCCCTGTATGACGATTCCTTTTTCCATACTCCGTTCCTTGTATTCTGTACCACTTATACTTTCTTTTTTGACGGGCGGGAAATGCGCTTTTTCGCGCTGGCCTGCCGCTTCATGGCCGCTTCCGCCTGCGAGCCGTAGCGGCTGCTCCACTGCTGGCGGAGCTTTGCCAGCTGATCTCTCCACATGGCGGCCTCCTCAAATTCAAGTGCTTTCGCTGCCCGCTTCATGTCTTTTTCCGTCTCGATCATCTGCTGATACAGCTCTTCATCGGAGAGCTCTTCTCCCGCGCTCTTTTTCTTCCCGTAAGCGGCAGGCTTTTCCTCGATCTTCGTCAGGTCGATCAGGTCTTTGACTTTTTTCTGTATGGTGTGCGGCGTGATTCCGTGTTCCTTATTGTAGGCTTCCTGAATGGCCCGGCGCCGTTCCGTCTCATCGATGGCCCGCTTCATGGAATCGGTGATCCTGTCGGCATACATGATGACATGTCCGTTCTCATTTCTCGCGGCGCGGCCGATGACCTGAATCATGGACGTTTCAGAACGGAGGAATCCTTCCTTATCCGCGTCGAGGATCGCCACCAGCGAGACCTCCGGCATATCCAACCCTTCTCTCAGCAGATTGATGCCTACGAGCACATCAAAGACACCCGCCCGCAGGTCGCGGATGATCTCCGCCCGCTCGATGGTCGCCACGTCGGAATGGAGATACCGCACCTTCACGCCCATTTCCGCGAGGAAATCCGTCAGGTCTTCCGCCATTTTCTTCGTAAGCGTCGTCACGAGAACGCGCTCATTTTTTTCTTCCCGCTTATGGATCTCGCCGAGCAGGTCATCCATCTGACCGTGAATGGGCCGCACTTCGATGCTCGGATCAAGGAGCCCCGTAGGCCGTATGATCTGTTCCGCCAGATTCGTCTGGGCCCCCATTTCATAAGGACCGGGCGTGGCCGATACATAAATGATCTGATTGATCCTCTCCGTAAATTCGTCGAAGGTGAGAGGCCGGTTATCCAGGGCGCTGGGCAGGCGGAACCCGTAATCCACAAGCGTTTCCTTTCGCGACCGGTCTCCGTTGTACATGGCCCGGAGCTGCGGCACCGTCACATGGGATTCATCGATCATGATGAGGTAATCGTCGGGAAAATAATCGAGCAGAGTAAACGGCGGCTCCCCGGCTTTCCGGTCTGACAGATGGCGGGAATAATTCTCTATGCCCGAGCAGTATCCTACTTCCCGCATCATCTCCAGATCATACCGGGTGCGCTGTTCCAGCCGCTGCGCTTCCAGAATCCTGTCTTTATCGCGCAGCTCTTTCAGGCGCTCTTCCAGCTCCGCTTCGATGCTCTGCTCCGCGCGGAGCATTTTTTCAGAAGTCGTCACATAATGGGACGCCGGAAAAATGGCGATGTGATTGCGCTCCGCCACAGTCTCCCCGGTGAGCACGTCAAATTCCGACAGCCTGTCGATCTCGTCGCCGAACATCTCGATGCGCACCGCCGTATTGTTGGCCGCTGCCGGAAAGACGTCGATCGTGTCGCCGTGTACGCGGAACGTATCGCGGGTGAAGCTCACATCGTTCCGCAGGTACTGCATGCTCACGAGCCGCCCCAGGATACCCTCCCGTGATATCTCCTCGCCGGGCCGCAGAGACAGGCCCATGGTGCTGTAATCTTCCGGATCGCCCAGCCCGTAAATGCAGGATACCGACGCCACGATGATCACATCGCGCCGCTCAAAAAGAGCCATCGTCGCCGAGTGGCGGAGCCGGTCAATCTCTTCATTCATGGAAGAATCTTTTTCTATATAGGTATCCGTGGAGGGGATGTATGATTCCGGCTGGTAGTAATCGTAGTAACTGACGAAATAATAGACCGCGTTGTCGGGAAAGAAATCTTTAAACTCGCTCGCCGTCTGTGCCGCCAGCGTTTTGTTTGGCGAAATGATGAGCGTCGGCCTCTGCACTTCCTCGATGACTTTCGCCATGGTAAAGGTCTTGCCCGTCCCCGTCGCGCCGAGCAAAACCTGCGCCCACTGCCCCTCACGCAGACCTTCCGTAAGAGACGCCACAGCCTTCGGCTGATCCCCCATAGGCTGAAAAGGCGCCTTCAGCGTAAAAGGCGTCATATGTTCCGGATATTGTCTTCTGATTCGGGAATTCTCCATTTTGCATTCCTTTTTGAGTGAACAAATTCGTTATTTTTCCTCATTATAACACAGAAAACAAGCGTTCTATTTTCAGCGCTCATCAAACGCTGCTCATCCATCGGCGCTCACTCAAAAGCGCAAAATGTTCCATTCCTTTCCTTTGTTCATTTCTCATTTTTCAATTAAAAAATATTATTTGATTCCTGTTTATTTTGTTGACAAATTCTAATGTAAATCTTATCATGAAGTTATCATAAAACTCCAGAAAGGTCAGCTCAGGGAAATAACAGCCGCCTTTCTGGAAAGTAATGTTTTGAGGAGGGATTTTGTATGAACAAAAATCTGAAACTGCTTCTTTCCGCATCCATGGCGGCTCTCTGCGCCGCGTCCGTCGGCCTGACCGCAGACGCTTATGAACTGAGCTCCGAAGTCAAAGACGTTACCCCCGCTCTGCGCGAGGCTTCTACTGTCGGCGTATGGACCGGCGGAAATCCGGCGCTGGCCAACAAAGAAAACAAGGATGCCATCCTCGTCATGACTTTCGGCACGACTTTCACGGATACCCGCGCAAAGACCATCGACGCCGTCGAAGCAGCGATCCAGAAAGCGCATCCGGACATTCCCGTTTTCGAAGCCTATACCAGCCACATCATCATTGACCGGGTGAAAGCCAAAGAAGGCATCACGAAACTCACTCCGGAAGAAGCCTTTGAAAAGCTGAAAGCCGAAGGGTATACCCGCGTTGCCGTCGTTTCTCTCGACGTCATTCCCGGCATGGAATACCTTTATGACAGCGTCGTCACCAAGCAGTACGCCAATGATTTCAAAGAAGTTTCCCTGGCTGTGCCGCTGATGTACTGGCAGGGCACGGAAGGCGAACCGGACCAGGTCGTCGATTTCCTGAACGCCCTTTCTTCCCAGTTCCCGAAAACCGGCCCGCACGATGCCATCCTGCTTATGGCTCACGGCACGCCTCATCCCGCCAACGCGTACTATTCCGTCATCCAGGACCGCATCCATGAACTGGGAATGAATAACGTGTACGTCTACTCCGTAGAAGGCCGCCCGAATCTGGACGACGTCATCCCGCAGCTGAAACAGAAAGGCATCAAGCACGTCACCCTGATGCCGATCATGATGGTATCAGGCGATCACGCCAACAACGACATGGCCGGCGATGAAGAAGACAGCCACAAGAGCATCCTTCAGAAAGAAGGCATCGCTGTCGACACGTATCTCCACGGCCTCGGCGAAAATCCGAACATTCAGGCGCTCTTTGTGGAACGCGCCGACGAAGCCGTCGCAGCGCTCAGCAAATAACAGAAAAGAATTTTTGCCTCTGCCCCGCGCAGGGGCATTCTTTTTGTACTTTTCGCTTTATAATGAAAGAAATTCCCATTTTTTCTCTTTCTAAAAGGAGGCCCCATGAAAAAGCTCATTTCCCTGCTGCTCATCACGGCAGCCTGCGCCGTTTTTGCCGGATGCGGCGGCGCGGAGAAAGCCGACTCTCCGAAAGGATTTACGCTGCAATATCAGGAACAGACGCTCACATTGCAGACGCCGCCGAAACGTGTCGCCGTCCTGACGACGCCGCTCCTCAATATGGTCTACGCGGCAGGAGGCGAATCCGTTTCCCGCCCGACCACGCGCAGTCCCATTCCAGAAGCGGCCCGATCGCTCCCGGAACTGGGCCAGACGCAGCATATCGATATGGAGAAGCTCGTCGCCCTCACTCCGGATCTCGTACTCGGCGAAAGAAGCCAGAACCGGAAGCTCGAATCGCTCCTCCAGAGCAATCATCTCCCCTATTTTCTCCTCAATTACGACGGCATCAATGACAACGTGCCTCTTATACGCTTCCTCGGCCGCCTCTACGGCACGGAGGAAAAAACAGATGCCCTCATTACAGAGTACGAAAGCCGGATCGCGGCGCTGGAAGAAGAAGCGGCCCGCCATACGCCCGTCCGTGCGGCTGTCCTTCGTGCGACCGGCAAAGACGTCACCGCGGAGACAGACGCCTCCATCTGTGCGTCCATGGTAAAACGGCTGAAAATGGACAACGTCGTCACCGCGCACAAAGAGATCTCCGCCGATGCCAAGACGGTTCCCTACTCTCTGGAACAGCTCTCCGCCGACGATCCTGATCTGATCTTCGTCGTCACCATGGGCAATGCCTCCGAGATCAATAAAAAGATGGATGAGGAAATGCGGAGCAATCCCGCCTGGTCTCAGCTGAAAGCGGTGCGGACCGGCAGGGTGTATTTTCTCCCTTATGAGCTCTTCCTCATGAATCCGGGCCTCCGCACGCCGGAAGCGATGGAGCAGCTTCTGCGCCTTGCGTATCCTCCTGAGAATTGAAATCGCATCAAAAAAAGACCGGTCTGAACAGATTGACCAGTCTTTTTTTGTGCGGTTTTTCTATATCGGATTTACAGCGCCTCGCCTTTTGAAGGAAAATGCAACGGCTTTCCGCCCGCCTTTTCCAGCGCCAGCAGCCGCGCTTTTCGCTCCAGTCCGCCGGCGTATCCCGTCAGGCGCCCGTCCGCGCCGACCACCCGATGGCACGGAACGATGACAGAGACCGGATTATGTCCGACAGCGCCGCCCACGGCCCGTGCCGATACGCAGGCGCGCCCATCCCTTTCCTCCATCTTTTTCGTGATTTTCCCATACGTCGTTGTTTCTCCATAAGGGATCCCGCAAAGGATCTGCCACACTTCTTTCTGAAAAGCCGTCCCCGACAGATGAAGAGGCACGGAAATATCCGGCTCTCTTTCAGAAAAATAGACATCAAGCCACCGCTTCGCCGCGGCCAGCGTCGGCGTCTCCCGTTCTTCACACTCCTTCGCCAGTCCGCGAGCAAAATATTTCTGCCCTTCGAACCACGCGCCGACAAGTCCTTCTTCGTCCGCCGCCAGCAGGAGGCGTCCCAGCGGCGAGTCATAATAACTGATATATTGCATAACAGACCTCCCCGACAAAACACCGATTCACGCGTCATCGCCTTTCTTTATTTTTACCACAAAAAGCCTCGCCGTCAAACCGGTATTTTGGCATCTCGCATATATTGTCAAAATAAAGGCATTCAAGATTCTGAACAGCCGCTGCTATTTGCGTCTGTTCCATTGAACAGGCAAAACACGGCATTGCCTCTCCCCGCCGCCATTTGTATTCCGCCTTTTCTGCCAAACAAGAAGGACTTCATCATTCATTGGTAGAATGTGAAGCCCTAAGACTTGATTATTTCATTAATGAAACAAATACCATAAAAACGGCTTATTCGTGTAGATAGCATAGATAGCGGAAAACGTTAGAAAAATGGGAGACCCAAAGCACACAATAAACATGAAAACTTTTCTTACACGGTACCAGAATTTTTCTTTTGGTGTCATGCAAATACTCTTCCCACTCTTTGACAGCGGGAGAAGGTGTGGTTTCCGGTATGCATGATTTTTTCTTCTGTCGTTTTTGCATAACGTCTCACATCCTTATTTGCATAGAATCCAATTTATACTCGCTTGAATTTCATTGAAAATATTTTTTCTGCAGCAGATTCTAAAATTTCATTGGCATTGAAACGGGTAAATTCATTTCCTATAATATTTCGTCCATCTCTATTATTATTTTATCACATCTGGAATTATTTGACTTTCCATTTTTCACCAGTTTTTTACGCGCCAGGAATACACCGGATTCGTCAGGCCATTCAGAGCACAACAAAAACCAGCGGTGTTTTCCTTTCCGAAAAATACCGCTGGCTTTATTATTCCCTGCATTCCCCGCCGGGATGCCGTTCTCCGCTCCTGCACAGGCCGTTGATGATGACGCTCGGCCGGCCGCCGCGCTCTTCCATTTCCGCATCGACTTCAAACACTTCCGCCAGCACGCCCGGCGTCATCACGTCTTTCGGCGGGCCGCTCCGCCGGATGACACCGTTTTCCAAGAGGCACAGTTTCGTCGAATAGCGGCAGGCCTGATTGATATCATGGAGGACCATGACCACGGTCAGTCCTTCTTCCCGATTCAGCCGGCTCACCAGCTCCAGCACTTCCAGCTGATGACAGATATCCAGATAGGTCGTCGGTTCGTCCAGGATCAGAATCTTCGGCTCCTGGGCCAGCGCCATGGCGATCCACACGCGCTGCCGCTCGCCGCCGGAGAGGGACACCACCGTCCGGTCTTTCAGGTGGTACGTATTCGTCCGCTTCATGGCCTCCGCCACGACTTCTTTGTCCCGCGAAGAAACGCCGCTCCACCAGTGCTGATACGGATACCGCCCGCAGGCGACCAGTTCAAGGCTGGTCATGTCTTTCGGCATCTCATGCACCTGCGGCAAAAAAGCCACATACCGCGCCAGTTCGCTGCTGCTGTACGAAGAGAGCGGCCTGCCGCCGATGGCGACCGCCCCTTCATCGGGACGGAGATTGCCGGTGATCACTTTCAGGAGCGTCGACTTCCCGCAGCCGTTCCGGCCAAGGAATGTAACGATGCTTCCCGTTTCTACGGCGCAGTCTACGCCGCGCAGTACGTGATGAGCGCCAAAAGAAACTTTTACGCCGGAGACTTCGATAGCCGTTTCCATCACGCGCTCCTCCTCAGCAGGTACAGAAAGAACGGCGCGCCGAGAAAGGCCATGATGATCCCCGCTGGAATCTCCACCGGCGCGAAGACCGTCCGCCCCAGCGTATCGCACAGAACGAGCACGCCCGCGCCGAGCAACGCCGATCCGGGGATCAGGAATTTGTAGTCTGAGCCGATGATGAGCCGCACAATGTGGGGAACGACCAGTCCTACAAAGCTGATCAGTCCGGCGATACTCACTGCGCCCGCCGCGAGAAGCGCTGCAGCCGCCGTCATGAGAAACCGTATTTTCTCTACCGGCAGTCCCAGACCGCGCGCCGTTTCATCGCCGAGCGACAGGATGGTGAGCGCTCTGGCCCCGCACATGGCAAAGATCAGCCCCAGCACTGTATAGGGAAAAAGCGCTTCCACCTGCGGCCAGCTCCGCGCGGACAGTCCGCCTACCATCCAGAGAAGCGCGCCCTGCACCCGGTCAGAATAAAAAACGAGAATGGCGGAGATGCCGCTTCCGAGAAAAGCGCTGACCGCCACACCGGCCAGTATGATCCGGCTCGGCCGGATACCGTTCTTCCACGCCAGCGCGTATACCGCGCCTGCCGACAGCATAGCCCCGATAAAAGCGACCGGCGTCAGAAGCAGCGACGCTTCCGGCAGAAAAATGAGCATGATCACGCCTGCCAGACCGGCGCCGCTCGACACGCCGACGATGCCCGGATCGGCGAGCGGATTTTTCATGACTGCCTGCAAAATGGCTCCGGCCACCGCCAGGTCGGCCCCGACCAGCGCGCCCACGATATTTCTTGGAAACCGAATATTCCATATGACCATGCCGTCCGTCCCGGTCACTTTCCCGAAAAGGATCTCCAGTATCCGTCCCATGGAAATATCCGCCGAACCGAAAATCAGGCTGCCTACCATCGCCGCCGAAGCAAAGATAAAAAATACGATGAGCATGCTCAGCCGGAATGTCCGGCCGGCTCCCGCAGTGTTTTCTGTTTCCCTTTTCATCTTTCCTCCGTAAGCTCTTCCGATTTTTTCATTCCGCCCGGAAGCGGCGGCTTACCGGTCTTCGCTCAGAGCGTCTTATTGACGTAGAGCATGTTGTCCCGTCTTACGAGATTGTACAGCAGCGCATTGACGACGGACGCAACGATCGGGCTGCCTCCTTTCGTTCCGCGCACGGTGATGTACGGAACGGTGCTCTCCTGGATCAGCATTTCCTTCGATTCCGCGGCACCGACGAATCCCACGGGGATGCCGATGATGAGCGCGGGCGTGATCCCTTCTTCTTTGATCATACGGATCACTTCAAACAGCGCGGTCGGCGCATTTCCAATGGCAACAATGGAACCGTTCAGCTCCTCGCCGAAGGAATTCATGGCTTCCATGGAGCGGGAAATGTTCTTTTCCTTCGCACTCGCCGCCACAGCGGGATCGGCAATGCGGCAGAACGTCTGCCCGCCGAGCACGGAAAGCGCTCTCTTATTGATGCCCGTCTGCACCATGGTGACGTCGCAGTAAATGTTGCATCCCTTCCGAAGCGCCTGGATCCCCGCGGCCACCGCGCCCTTGCTCGTGTGAATCAGATGGCCGTAATCCACATCGCCCGACGCATGGATCATCCGGGAATACACGGTGATTTCTTCCGCAGTGAGATCCATATCCTTGATGAAAGGATAGATCAGCTCCATGCTGTTCTCCTCAATGGCCCGCGGATTCTTTATAAAATTCATGATGTTCCTCCATATATGTCAATACTTGCTCCTGTGAAGAAAATACGGGGGCGCCGTCCAGAGAAGCTTTCGGCCTGTCAATGACGATGACATGGATATGCTCATCCATGGCCGCCCGCAGCTTCGTATCGCTGCCGCCGACAAGGCCGCTGTTCTTGGTAATCATGACGTCCGCATGATAATCGCGGATCATGGCCCGGTTCATTTCATACGAAAAGGGGCCCTGCACCGCAATGATATTCCTGGCCTTCAGGCCCAGCTCCTCACACATTTTAATCACGCCGGACAGAGGAAGCACACGCGCCCAGAGAGTCTTTCCTTTCAGCGCATCCGCATGGACGAAAGCCGCCAGCGTTTTCGATCCCGTCGTGAGAAGGATATTGTCTCCCAGCGGGCCGGCGATCTCCGCCGCTTCCTTTTCATCGGCCGCGTGATGCAGCTTCTCATAATCAGGCAGCGCGATTTCCGGTCTTTCATACCGGACATAAGCAATCCCCGCCTTCCGGCAGGCCGCCCGCGCCGTTTCCGACACGACCGCCGCATAGGGATGACTGCAGTCCAGGATAACGGTGATCTTTTTTCCGCTGATCTCCCGGAGCATATCCTCTTCCGTAAAGCGTCCCACTTCGACTTCGATCCCTTCATGGCAGGCCAGCCGTTTCCCGTACTGGCTCACCACCGTCATGAGGATCTCCGTATCTCTGATACGGGGCTGTGTTTTTATCCAGTCTGCCAGCTTCGCCCCGATCTCTCTTCCGTCCTGCGTCCCGGAAATGATCCAGATCACAGTTTATACCCCCGGGGCGTGATCATGCGCCCGTCGGCCACATAGGTATTGCTGTTGCCGATAATGACGGTGGACTGCATGTCCACATCTTCTTCCGGCAGTTTTTCCAGCGTGCTCACCGTCCAGTTCATGCCGGGCCGTCCCGCCTTGCGCACGATACCCACGGGCGTCTCGGGTTTTCTGTATTTCATGACAATGTCCCTGATCTGATTCAGGTAATCCGCGCGGCCGCGGCTCTTCGGATTGTAAATGGCAATGACGAAATCGCCTTCCGCCGCCAGCTTCGCTCTCTTTTTGATCAATTCCCACGGCGTCATGAGATCGGACAGGGAAATGACCGCATAATCGTGCATGAGAGGCGCGCCGAGAGCCGCAGCGGATGTATTCGCCGCCGTCAGTCCGGGAATGATCTCGCATTCCGGACGAACGTCTTCCGGTATTTTCTGCGCCAGTTCCAGCACCAGTCCCGCCATGCCGTACACGCCGGGATCCCCGGAGGAAATGACCGCGACTTTTTTCCCTTCCGCCGCGAGCTCCACCGCTTTCTGGCACCGCTCTACTTCCTGGCGCATTCCGTTCCCTACGACGGGCCGGTCTCCGATCCGGTCGCGGATCAGAGCGATGTACGTATTGTATCCGACGATGATCTCCGAATCATCGATCGCTTTTGCCGCCTTCGGCGTCATCTCTTCTTCATGCCCCGGCCCGATACCGATGACACGGACAAGCCCGCGGCCACAGCCGCAGTGACCTGTGCAAATTTTGTTTTCGGAAGCAGTGTTTTCCCCTGCCGCGCTTCCCTGAGTGCTGCTGATTCGCATACGTTCCCTACTCCAATCGTTTTTTCTACAAATTCAGAAATCTCCACATGGTTTTCTTCCGCCCATTTCCTGAGCTCCTCCGCAGGATAGAAATGAATGGGCAGACCCATATGTTCCGCAAAATCCAGTAATCCTTTTTCTCCGGCCTTCACATCGACGCTGGCCAGCGCTTTCACCTGGTACGGATAAAAGCCGCCTTTTTCCATGGCCTGCTGAAAAGCGCTCCGCACCAGTTCTTCGGAAACGCCTTTTTTACAGCCCATTCCCACATACAGATTTTTCGGCCGGAGATACACATGCGGCACAGACATCGGCAGATCTCTTTCCGAAATCACCGCTGCAGCCTCCGCCGCATTTTCTTTCCCGTAATATTCCGCCTGTATGCCGAGCGCATGCATCCGCCGCAGAATGTCGCCGGCGCCGTCCGCTTCCGGATCGACGAGCCACGCGAAAGGCTTTCCTTCCGCGACGGCACTGTTCACCGTTTTCAGTGCGGGAAGAGGCTCCACCCGCATGTGGAGAATGCGCGCCAGATCGTCAGGCGCGCGCCGCCCGTGCACGTCGGTCGCCGTCGTGATGACCGGATCCGCGCCGACCGCCGCGGCGGTCTCCCGCGCCCAGTCGTTGGCCCCGCCCAGATGACCGGAAAGCAGCGAGATGCAATGCTGCCCGCATTCGTCCATGACGAGCACCGCCGGGTCGGATGCCTTGCTCACGATGTGCGGCGCCGCCGCCCGGACGGCAATGCCGCAGGCCATGATGTACAGAAGCCCGTCATAGCGGGAGAAAATTTCCTCCGTCAGCGCAAAGGTGCGCCGGAAATACTGCGCTTCCCCGCCGCTCTCCGCGCCGATCCGCTCATAGCAGGTGCCGTCTCCGCCGAGGCGGGCCCTCACTTTCTGTCCGAGAAGCGCACCTTCTCTGGAAACAGAAATCACGGCGTACTTCATTTTTCCGTGCCCTGGCGGAACATGGTCGTAAATTTGCTGTCATACAGCTTGGACAGTTCGTAATCGCTGTCCAGCACGTTCCCTACGATGATCATAGCCTGACGGGATACGCCTGCGTCGTGGATGATCTTCCCGATGGTCGCGATCGTTCCGCGGAGGATCTTCTGATCCGGCCAGGTCGCGCGGACGACGATAGCCACCGGCGTCTCCGGCGCATATCCGCCGTCCGTCAGCTTTTTCATGACTTCGTCGATCGCCTGCACAGAGAGGAAAATGCACATCGTCGCCTGATGCTGGGCGAGAGACGTCAGATTTTCCTTCGGCGGCATGGGCGTGCGTCCCTCCATGCGGGTGATGATGATCGTCTGCGACACATTGGGCAGTGTGTATTCCTGCTTCAGCACCGCCGCGGACGCGAGGAACGAACTGACACCGGGGATCACTTCAAAGTCTTCGATGCCTGCCCGGCGCAGTCCGTCCATTTGTTCCTGGATCGCACCGTAGATCGCCGGATCGCCCGTATGGACGCGGGCCACGGTCTTTCCTTCCCGCACCGCGCGGATCTCCACATCCAGCACCTCGTCCAGATTCATGGTCGCGCTGTTGTAGACTTCCGCGTCAGGCCGCCCGTATTTCAGGATCTCCGGATTGACCAGAGATCCCGCGTAGATAATGACATCCGCCTCAGCGATCAGCCGCTGTCCCTTGACGGTGATCAGCTCCGGATCGCCAGGCCCCGCCCCGATAAAATACACTTTCCCCATAGCAATTCCTCCTCAAAATAAAATGTTTCCCTGTTATTTTTTCACTGCCGTAAAAATAAATACCGGACTCAGCGGATCGTACAGATGATACCGCCCCAACTTCCTCAGGCGGCTGACCTGCATCTGGAAGCCGCTGAAATCATACTCTCTTCCGCGGAATTCCTCTACGATCACGCCGGTCGTCTCCGCGGTCACCGATGTCAGGACCATCCGCCCGCCCCGCGCCAGGTGCGCGTCGGCGCAGTCGATGATCTCTTTCAGATTTCCGCCGCTGCCGCCGATCAGGATCACCTGGCATTCCGGCAGTGCTTCCATGGCCTCCGGAGCGGTTCCCTGTATGACTTCAATATTTCCGCAGCCGAAGCGGTCGGCGTTTTCCCGGATGAGCGATGCGCCTTCCGGATTTCTTTCTATGGCATAGACCTTCCCATGCTCTGCGCAGAGCGCCGCTTCCACTGACAAAGAACCCGTTCCCGCGCCGATGTCCGCCACACAGTCTCCGGACGCAATGGCCGCTTTGACCATGACCATAGCCCGGATCTCCGCTTTCGTCATCGGCACCTTTCCCCGGATGAATTCTTCGTCTGGGATGCCCAATGTCCGCATTATCCCATCACCACCAGTACAGATTCACCAAAACCGGTCAGCTCCCTCATGTCTTTGAGCGTTCCGGTCTGTATATTCTGATTTTCATACGAAATATGCTCCGCCGCTGCCGCGCGCGTTTCTTCCGGCCACCCCCTTTCCATAAGCTGTCCGGCGATATAGGCGGGATCATGTCCGTGATCTGTGAGAAACGCCAGTTTCCTCCCCGGCCGATAGACCAGTTTTTCCTCTTCCGGCGTCCGCCCGTGAAAAGACAGCCAATCCGCGCCCTGCCACGGCTCGCCGATGCAGCAGAAGGCCGCCTGCACGGAAGAAATCCCCGGGATGACTTCGATCTCCGTATGGGCAAACTGCTTTTTCAGCCACGGGAGCAGGCTATAAAACCCCGGATCGCCGCTCACCATGACAATCACATCGCCGCACGCAAGCGCTCCTCTGATCCAGTCCGCCAGTTCGGACAATTTCCCCGTGACAGGATACGTCTCCTGCCCGGCGGAAGCGAAATCCGCCAGCGCCCGCCGTCCTCCAGCCAGATATTTCGCGGATTCGATGGCGTGAAGCGCCTTCGGCAGGATATATTCCCGGCTTCCCGGGCCGATGCCCGCTACGATCAGACGATGTTCCATTGTTCTTCCTCCGCGAGTTTTACAGCCCGGCTCGACGCGGCGACCACCGTTCCGTCCATGGCCGCGAAAATAACGCCCACTTCCGCGCGCCCGAAAATATACCGTTCACACCGTTCCTGCGCCCGCTTAGCCAGCTGCGGATAGATCGCTTCCAGGCGTTCCCGCCGGATGATTTCCGCCGCCGCGTCGGTCGTCGTGCAGTTCAGGATCTCCCGGACGACGGACGGCCCAGCTCCGTTCAGCGCCGCATAGGCAGCGATGGTCTCCATGCGCCCGTCGCTGCACCGGTTATACGTATGAAAGCTGCCCGACGCCACCTTGACCAGTTTTCCCATATGCCCGATCAAGAGAATTTTCCCGAATCCCGCCGCCACGGCCTGCTCCAGCATATAGCCGATGAAATTGCTCGTCTCGGCAATGACATCGCGCGGTATCCCCATACGCTGCGCAGCGGTTTCTCCGATCCGCCCCGGAGTCAGCACGGCGGTCTTCCATCCGCATGCCCGGATGACGGAAACCTGCGGCGCCAGCGACCGCTTATACGCGTCTTCGCTCATGGGTTTCACGATCCCCGTCGTGCCGAGCACGGAAATGCCGCCGACGACACCCATGGCCGGATTCAGAGTCTGCTTTGCCAGTTCTTCCCCATGGGGAATCGATATCGTCACTTCCAGCCCTTTTCCGCGCCCCGTCATCTCCTCATAAACACGGCGCATCATGAGCTGCGGCCCCGGATTGATCGCGGGCCGCCCCACAGGCACCTGCAGTCCCGGCTTGGTCACGATGCCCACGCCTTTCCCCGCTTTCAGGGAGAGTCCTTCTCCGGCAGTCAGGCGCACCTCCGCGACCACCGGCGTGCCGTGCGTGCAGTCCAGGTCGTCGCCGCCGTCTTTCAGCACCGTCGCCGTGCCGATTCCTTCCGCCGCCGATGCCGAATCCACGGGGATTGTGATCTCCGCGCCCTGCGGAGAAAGGATGGTCACGAATTTCGGGAATTCGCCGCGGAGCGCCAGGATCGCCGCCTTCATGGCCGCCGCGGCAGAAGCGCCTGTGGTGTATCCTTCACGCATGGGCTTCCCCAGTTCCGCTTCTGCCATGGTCAGCGGTAATTTACAAACTGAAGATCGGCGGGGAGATCCTGATTCTTCAGAAACGCAATAGTCTCCTGAAGAGCGTCCTTGTCTTTGCCGCTCACCCGGAGCTCGTCGCCGTTGATCTTTGCCTGTACTTTGATGCCGGAGCTCTTGATGCGCTTCACGATATCCTTGGCCAGCTCCGCTTCAATTCCGTTTTTCAGCGTCAGCGCCTGACGCACCATGCCGCCCGCGGCAGGTTCCTTCTTTCCTTCGCTGAGATTCTTCAGGGAAATACCGCGTTTCACCAGTTTGCCGTTGACGATCTCCCGCACAAGGCGCAGTTTAAAATCATCATCGGCCAGGATCGTAATGACCGCGTCGGCCAATGTTACTGTGCTCTTGCTGCCCTTGAAATCAAAGCGTGTGCGGATCTCCTTCGCCGCTTGATTGACCGCATTGGCTGCCTCTGCCAGATCGGTGCGGCACACTACGTCAAAAGAGTAATCTTTTGCCATGTTGTTTCCTCCTGTATGTCTGAAATGCAAAAGCAAGATTAAAAATTTCTGCAAATAAATCTTCCAAATCTTTTTTATTATACTTGAAATGCTTCCGCAAGGCAAAGAAAACCGGGCTTCCGCGCGCCGTCCTTCGTCGACAGGCATTGGATTTCCAGCGCCGGATCATTTCCGTTTTTTCTCTGTCCGCCGGAAAATAAACGCCCCTTTTCGCCGTCACACGTCCCGCAGAACACTGGAAAATGGAAGACGCTTCCCGTATAATAAAAAGGGTATTCTATTTCTTCCGATTTTTATCCAAGTCGGTAAAAGAAGCCCGAGACCCGATTATTATTTCCCTCATTTCCGGATTTTCCCGGCATTGATGTGTATTTATTTTTTATTGAGCATATGTTTTATGCCTGTTCTGCGCGGAGCCCGGCGCTCCGGCGCCATTCAGAAAGGAAGGTCGCTTATGCCGCTCGTTGGAACCAGAGAAATGTTTAAGAAAGCCTATGAAGGCCATTACGCCATCGGCGCATTCAATGTAAACAATATGGAGATCATTCAGGGCATCATGGAAGCCGCTCAGGAAGAGCGTTCCCCTGTCATTCTCCAGGCATCGGAAGGCGCGCGCACCTACGCCGGGCAGAATTACATCGTTGATCTTGTCAAGACTGCCGCCGCGCAGTATCCCGACATTCCCGTTGCCCTTCATCTCGACCACGGTTCCACCTTTGAGATCGCCAAAGCCTGCATCGACGGCGGATTCACTTCCGTCATGATCGACGGCTCGAAACACTCCTATGAAGAAAATGTCCGCCTCACCAAGCAGGTCGTCGAATATGCCCACGACAAGGGCGTCGTCGTAGAAGCCGAGCTCGGCCGCCTCGCCGGTGTGGAAGACAATGTGAGCGTCGATGCCAAAGACGCCCTTTTCACCGATCCGGAACAGGCCGCCGAATTTGTCGCCCTCACAGGATGCGATTCCCTGGCCATCGCCATCGGCACCAGCCACGGCGCGTACAAATATAAGGGAGACCCCTATCTCGACTATGACCGTCTTGAAAAAGTGGGCCAGCTCCTTCCGGGCTATCCGATCGTTCTCCATGGCGCTTCTACAGTCATTCAGGAATTTGTCCAGAAATGCAATGAGTTCGGCGGCAGTGTGCAGGGCGCAAAGGGCGTGCCGGAAGACATGCTGAATAAAGCCGCTCATATGGCGGTCTGCAAGATCAATATCGACACCGATATCCGCCTCGCCATGACCGGCGCCATTCGGGAGAGCCTTTTCAAGGATCCCTCTAATTTCGATCCCCGCTCCTACCTCAAGGCAGGCCGGCAAGCAGTCAAAGATATGGTGAAACATAAGATTACCGCTGTCCTGGAATCTCAGAATAAGATCTGATCCCGCTTTACAGAAAAAAGCCTTTCGCGAAATGATGCGAAAGGCTTTTTCTGTGGGGTTTTATTTTCTGCTATTCATGCGCATGCACTGACCGGCAATCTCCCCGGCAAGGAGATATTCATAGGTCGGCATTTCAAAGAGAACCGGATGAAAGCGGCGGTAATCGATCTTTCCCGCCTCCGTCAATATGCTCTCTTCCGCCGCGGTCTCATCAATGCGGCAGATAAAACTCTCAAATCCCGGCGTCCGGTACGTATCCACGACCGTGCACGCCATGGATACAGGCGCTCCCTCCGGGAAAGGCGCGCCGTTCTTTGCCGCATGCCACAGGAAAAATCCGCTTTTGTCTGTCCGGTGTCCGCTCACGTAGCCAGCGCGGTCCGCCTGAGGCAGAAAATTTTCATCAATCAGGCTCACGGACAACACACCTGCCTCCCTTATCCCCTTATTCGTAAAATGCGCTTCCGCCATGGAAACGAGGATGCGGTCATGCCCGATGATCCCCACATGGCCGACCAGCGCCCAGTTCGGTTTCCCTTCCGCCATCGTTCCCACAAGAGTGAGCGGCGTCGGATAGAGCGCCAGCGTCTGTCCTATTTCTTTTTTCATGTTTCTCCTTCTTTCCCGGCTCCCGCCGTTTTTTTCAGTATTGGACCTGCCCGTTCCCGCTGCCAATGCTTATTCCTCATGCGTATCTATAGACCCGGCGCATATGTTTCCATAAAGACCAGGTATTCGACGGCAGCCGCGGCGGCGATTACAATACAGGAAAAAAGGAGGACTCATGATGAAATACACACAACTAGGAAACTCTGATCTCACAGTCTCCCGCATCTGCATGGGCTGTATGGGATTCGGAGACGCGGCCCGCGGGCAGCACACGTGGACCGTCGATGAAGAAACATCGCGGGCGATCATCCGCCGCGGTCTGGAGCTGGGGATCAATTTTTTCGACACGGCCATCGCTTATCAGAGCGGGACCAGCGAGCAGTACCTCGGCCGGGCGCTCCGCGATCTCGCCCGGCGCGAAGACGTCATCGTCGCGACAAAATTTCTTCCCCGCACGAATGAAGAAATTACCTCAGGCATATCCGGTCAGGAACATATCCGCCGCATGCTTGATAAAAGCCTTGAAAATCTCGGCATGGACTATGTGGATCTCTATATTTACCACATGTGGGACTGGCAGACGCCCCTCGAAGAGATCATGGACGGACTGAACGAGGCAGTCAAATCAGGAAAGACCCGGTACATCGGCATTTCCAACTGCTTTGCCTGGCAGCTCTGCCGGGCAAATGATCTCGCCGCCCGCGAGGGATTTGCCCAGTTCATTTCTGTCCAAGGGCATTACAATCTGATCTTCCGCGAAGAAGAACGGGAAATGGCGCCATTCTGCCGAATGGAAAACATCGCGCTCACACCGTACAGCCCGCTGGCGGGAGGACGCCTCTCCAGGCATCCCGGCGAAATGACGAAACGCTTCGCCGAAGACAGCTACGCCCGCCTGAAGTATGACAGGACCACCGATATAGACGAGCCGATCATCGCCCGCGCCGCCGAGATCGCCGACAGCCGCGGCGTATCCATGACGGAGATCTCCCTCGCCTGGCTTCTCGGCCGCGTCACCGCGCCGGTAACAGGGGCCACAAAGATCTCTCACGTGGAGGGCGCGGCCCGGGCGGCGGCACTCACTCTCACGCCGGAAGAAACAGCGTACCTGGACGAGCTCTACCTCCCGCATCCGCTGGCAGGCGTGATGGCACAGAATACGCCTGCCGCCGCAAAGAGCAGCCACGTCTGGTCTACAGGCTCCCAGAAGATCTGACAGCGTATCCGCGCACTGCACGAAGTCCGCGTATTCCAATAAAAAACTCCCCGGAAAACCTCCGGGGAGTTTCTGCATTAGTTGCCCAGCATGAGCCGGTCGCTGATGGCGTCCGACGTTTCTTCAAATTTCTTCAGCAGCATGTCGATGGTCAGCCCTTTTTTCTCTTCAGGCGTATAGTCCGCGATGATGCGGCCGCTGTTCATCATGATGAGGCGATTGCCGAAGCGGAGCGCGTCGCGCATATTGTGGGTAATCATGAGCGTCGTGAGGTGCTGCTCCTGCACGATGTCATTGGTCAGCTTCAGGACTTTTTCCGCCGTCTTCGGGTCGAGCGCCGCCGTCGGCTCGTCGAGGAGCAGAATCTGCGGCTTCTTCAGCGTCGCCATGAGAAGCGTCACTGCCTGACGCTGCCCGCCGGAGAAGAGACCGATCCTCGTTTCCAAACGGTTCTCCAGGCCCAGATCGAGGCGTTTCAGCATTTCTCTAAACTTATCATGGTCTCCACTGCCGAAAGCCCAGCGGAGCCGCCGCGATTCGCCACGCCGCGCCGCAAGAATCAGATTTTCCTCCAGCTGCATGCCGGAAGCGGTGCCCTTCATGGGGTCCTGAAAAACGCGGCCGATGTATTTGGCTCGTTTGTATTCCGGCATATGAGTGACGTCTTTCCCGTCGATCTCCACTTTGCCGGACTCCGGAATGTATGCGCCGGAAATGCTGTTCAGAAGCGTACTCTTTCCCGCCCCGTTGCCTCCGATGACGGTGCAAAAATCGCCGTCATTCAGCGTAAGCGACAGATCGATGAGCGCTTTTTTCTCGTTCTGCGTCCCTTTGAAAAAGGTCTTGCTGATATTTGATATTTTTAACATGATCAGCCCGCCTTTCCCATATTGAGATTTTCTTTGATCATCGGCATGGCCAGCGCGATCATGACGAGGACCGCCGTGAATAGTTTCAGATCGTTCGGCGGCATGCCCATGAAGAGGACCAGCGCGATGACGATGCGGTACAGTACAGAACCGATGATAACCGCGATCAGCGACTCTTTGAAGGATGAGACGCCGAGAATGACTTCGCCGATGATAACGGAAGCCAGTCCGATGACAATCGTGCCGATACCCATCCCCACGTCAGCGAAACCGTTATTCTGCGCGACCACCGCGCCGCAGAGACCGATCAGCGCGTTGCTGATGAAGAGCCCCACAATAATCATCGTATCCGTATTGACGCCCTGCGCGCGCATCATCTGCACATTGTAGCCCGTCGCGCGGATACACATGCCGAGCTCCGTACCGAAGAACCAGTAAATGCCGAAGCACAAGAGCAGGCAGATCACCGCCGGCAGGAGGAATGCCGCCGCGCCCTGGCTGATATCAAACATTTTCTGTGTGAGAGTAAAGACCGTATCCGTGCGGAGCAGAGAAATATTGGCCTTGCCCATGATATGCAGATTGATGGAATACAGCGCGATCATGGTCAGGATCCCCGCGAGGATCGCCGGTATTTTCAGTTTTGTGTAAAGAATGCCGGATACGGTGCCGGCAACGACGCCGCCCAGCGCGCCCGCCAGAAGCGACGCCCACGGGGAAACGCCCGCCGTGATCAGCGTTGCCGCAATGGCGCCGCCCAGAGGGAAGCTGCCTTCGCAGGTCATGTCCGGCACATCAAGCACACGGAACGAGAGAAAAACACCAAGCGACAGAATGGACCACATCAGCCCCTGCGCTACGGTCGATACAGCTAAATCAAACATTGAATTCCCACTCCTTAATATGGAAAGCCAGCGCCTTCCCATGCTTCCTATGATTCGACAGAACTCAGATCAGTTCCGCTCTGTCCAGAACGGAGGCCGGTACAGATATGCCGAGCGTCTCCATTTCCTGTTTATTGATGTACAGTTTCGACTGCGCCGCTCCTTCCACGGGCAATTCCTTCACGGTCTTCTTCCCTTCCAGAATATCCGCCGCCATTTCACCGGCGCGGTATCCGATATCGTAGAAGCTGATCGACTCCGATGCGAAAGCGCCGCTCTTCACGTGGCCCGCTTCCGCGCCGTATACAGGAATTTTCCCTTTATTGGCGACAGCCATCAGATTCGGAATAGAGGAAGCCACCACATTGTCCGTCGGGACGAAGATCGCGTCGACCTCGCCTATAAAAGATTCCGCCACCTGCTGCACATCATTGATGGAATTGACTGTCAGTTCCCTGACTTCGATACCGAAGGGCTCGCAGGCTTTGCGAAGCCGTTCCGCCTGAATGATGGAATTGATCTCACTCGAATTGTAGATCGTGCCGATCACTTTGACATCCGGCTGGATCTCCCGAATCAGAGCCACCTGCTTATCCAGAGGGCCCCGGTCGTGCGTCCCCGTCACATTGGCGTCCGGCGCGGCTTCCGATTTCATCAGCTTCGCATTTTCAAAATCAGCGATCGCCGTGCAGACGATGGGAATCTCATTCGTCGCGTTGGCCATGGCCTGCGCCGCCGGTGTGGAGATCGCCCCGATAAGAGCATACTTTCCGGACACGAAGCGGTTCGCAATGGTCTGCAAATTGGACTGATCACCCTGGGCATTCTGCTGATCGATCTCGATCTTGTCTTTCAGCCCGCGTTTCTCCAGCGCGTCCACAAAGCCCTGATTGGACTCATCCAGCGCCGGATGCTGCACGATCTGCACGATGCCTACCATTTTCTTTCCGGAACCGTCTGCTTTCCCTTCTGTGCTTCCGCCGCATCCGGCGATCAGCCCTGCCGCCATGATTCCGAGAACACCTGCTGCCAGTATTTTTTTCCAAGTTCTTCCTTCCATGCTTCTCATCCTTCCCTGTGCGGCATTCCGTGCCGCAAATGCTGTTTCAGACCGCTCCGGGCCTGTCATGCGTTTCTCCTGCTCAGATCATTTCCGCCCGGTCCAGTACGGACTGCGGGATCTGTATCCCCAGCGTCTTCATTTCTTCCGCATTAATGTAGAGCGTCGACTTATCCGCCGCTTCTACGGGAAGCTCGCTGATCTTCTTCTTTCCTTCCAGAACATCCGCCGCCATCTCGCCGGCCTGATATCCGATGTCGTAATAACTGATCGACTCCGATGCGAGCACGCCGTTCTGCACGTGGCCCACTTCCGCCCCGTACACGGGGATCTTATTGGCATTGGCCACCGCCATCAGCGTCGGGATCGAGGAAGCCACCACATTGTCTGTCGGTACGTAGATCGCGTCGACCTCACCGGCAAAGCTCTCCGCCACCTGCTGGATATCATTGATGGAGTTGACCGTCAGTTCCTTCACAGACATGCCGAGAGGCTCACAGATCTCATGGAGCTTTTTCGCCTGGATCACGGAATTGATCTCGCTCGAATTGTAAATGATGCCGACTCTTTTCGCATCCGGCTGGATCTCCCGGATCAGCTGCACTTCCTTCTCCATCGGACCCCGGTCGGACGTGCCCGTAATATTGCCGTCCGGCGCGGCTTCCACCGCTGAGACAGCCCCCAGCGGTGCACCGTCGATCTGGGTCACTACCTGCTCCACCGCCGTGCCCCAGCTGTCGTGGGCGGCGCGGCACAGGCTGCCGCCGCCGGGCGTGAGGATGCTCAGCCACAGGTCCCCGCTGCCGTCAAAGGCAAAACCGGTCAGCTCACCGTCCACGGAAAGGATGGCCGCATCGTGTCCGCCGTCGGTGCGCACAAGGTCGCTCGTGCGCTTTTTTAAGGCTGCGCCGTCGTATGCTGCGGCATACACAAGGCCGTCCTGTGTGCGGATGCAGTCCACACCCTGATATTCGCCCAGATCCAGCGTTCCCTTATGATCGGCGGCAAGGGCCGTCTGTGCTGCACCGGTGTCCTGCCGGACATCCGGCGCGGTGTAGCCTTGTGGCGGCGTATCGATGGGCCGGAACACCAGTGCATACACCAGCGCCAGCAGGATGCACACGCCAAACACCGTGCTGGCCGTGCGGAACCGCTTGAGCAGCGCGTCCCGCTCCACCGCCATCTGGGCCGCATACTCGGCACGGCGGCGGGCGGCGCGGGCATTGGCGCGGTTTGCCCGGCGCATCCAGCGATCCACGAACAATGCCACCTGCGGCCCGATGGTGAGCGACGCAATGGCAAGGATGAGCAGAAATTCAACAAGTCCGATTCTCATAGGGCTTTTTCCTTTATCTTCAGAGCTTTTTCAGGGGGGGTATCCCCTTATCGTTTCAGTATAGCATCTGTGGCGCGGCAGTTCAAGCACCCAACTCTGTCTCCCGGCTTTTGCCGCCGCCTGCCGCCTTTTTCTCCATCTTTCCTGCCAAAGCCTTTTTTGCCGTGCTGAAATATGCTATACTGATTATAAATATGGCATTCTGTACCGGAATGCCGCATGTCAGTGTAAAAGAGGATAGCATGGAAGCATTCAAATATCATGTGCAGCCGGGCCGCTACCGGCATTTCAAGGGCAACGAATACGAAGTGCTGGGCATGGCCCGCCACAGCGAGACCGAAGAGGAAATGGTGGTGTACCGCGCCCTGTACGGGGAACGCGGGCTTTGGGTGCGTCCTGCCGCCATGTGGTGCGAGACCGTGGAGCGGGACGGCAAAGTGCAGCCGCGCTTTGTGCGCATTGAGGAGTGAACCGGCAGTTTTTGCCGATGGGATAAAACGGAGGGTGATACTTTTGTACAGTGAACAAAAACAGGCGCTTGCCGCCGAACTGAGCTTCAAGCATCCGGCAGTGCTGGCTGTCAGCGGTTCCGCAGGCAGCGGCAAGACCGCTCTGCTGGCCGCGCTGCTGCCGGTGCTCAAGAGCCGCGGGCTGAAGGTGGGCGTGATCCGCGAGGCTGACGATCTGCGCCTGCCCGCCGAGACCGACCGCCTGCATGAGGCCGGTGCCGAGGGTGTGGCCGTGTTTACTGCCGGGCGCTATCTGCTTACCGAGCAGTTCCGCCTGAACGAGCAGGACCTGCTGGCTTTGTTCGAGCGCCACGGCTACGACCTCGTCCTCTTGGAGGGCTTCAAGGACAGCGGCTGGCCGAAGATCGAGGTCGTGCGCCGGGAGATCTCGGACACGTCGGTGTCCTTCCAGCCGCTGGCTGTCGTGGGCGACATCCCGGATGCCGATTTCGGCCTCGAAGAAACGCAGGCGCTGGCTGACTGGCTCGTGGCCCAGATGCCGACGCTGTAAGGAGGAAAACCACAATGAAACTCATCCGCACCGAAGACGCGGCAGGGCAGGTGCTCTGCCATGATATTACCCAGATCATTCCCGGCGAGTTCAAGGGTGCCCGCTTCCGCAAGGGCCATGTCATCCAGCCCGAGGACATCCCCGTGCTGCTCTCCATCGGCAAAGAGAATCTCTACGTCTGGGAGAAGAAGCCCGGCATCCTCCACGAGGACGAGGCTGCCGCCCTGCTGTATAAAGCTGCCGCGGGCAAAAACATCCACGGCACTGAGCCGAAGGAGGGCAAGATCGAACTCATCGCCGACTGCGACGGCCTGCTGAAAATCAACCGCGAAGCCCTGCTGGCCGTGAACCGCACGCCCCAGATGATGATCGCCACCATCCACGGCGACCTGCCCGTGAAAAAGGGCCAGAAGCTGGCCGGCACCCGCATCATCCCTCTGGTCATCGAGCAGGAAAAGATGGACGCCATGCAGGCGGCAGCCGGCAGCACGCCCATCCTGAACGTGCTGCCCATGCAGCCCAAGAAGTTCGCCGTCATCACCACCGGCAGCGAGGTGTTCAAGGGCCGCATCGAGGACAAGTTCACCCCCATTCTGGTGGGCAAGCTGGCGGAGTACGGCTGCGAGATGGTCTTCCACAAGGTCTGCGACGACGACCCGGCGGGCATCACTGCTGCCATTCTGGAAGCGAGGGACGCAGGCTGTGAGCTTATTTTCACCACCGGCGGCATGAGCGTGGATCCCGACGACCGCACCCCGCTGGCCATCCGGAACACCGGCGCGGACATCGTCACCTACGGCGCACCGGTGCTGCCGGGTGCTATGTTCCTCGTGAGCTATCTGGACGGTGTGCCGGTCTGCGGCCTGCCCGGCTGCGTCATGTACGCCAAGCGCACCATCTTTGACCTGCTGCTGCCCCGCCTGCTGGCCGATGACCCCATCACCGCTGAGGACATCGCCCGTCTGGGTGAGGGCGGCCTGTGTCTGGGCTGCGCCGAGTGCCACTGGCCCAACTGCGGCTTCGGACACTGCTGAAACCCTCTCAGCCAAAGCCTTTCGGCTTTGCCAGCTCCCCCGAAGGGGGAGCTTAACTAAGGTGAAAAAATATGAGTGAAAATAATCTGACCCACTTTGATGCCGCCGGAAACGCCGTGATGGTGGACGTAAGCGAAAAGCCAGTCACGGCCCGGGAGGCCACGGCCCACGGTATCATTACCATGAATGCGGATGCCTTTGCCGCTGTGGAAAGCGGTACCGTAAAAAAAGGCGATGTGCTGGGCGTGGCCCGGGTGGCCGGCATCATGGCCACCAAG
>OLZB01000189.1_pt1 | contig 50887 bp, 48 predicted proteins | sample 1673421 | NCBI WGS metagenome assembly OLZB01 (sample SAMEA103958111, study PRJEB25191) | human gut metagenome | biome: human-associated habitat [ENVO:00009003]; feature: intestine environment [ENVO:2100002]; material: feces | place: Germany | collected 2013/2015
TTCTTTTCCGGGCCGCCCCGGAAAACGAAATGAAGTGACCATGGCATCACATGCCAAAGAGGCAGACTGTCGGGGCTCTCCCGGCGAAAAGGGAAAATATAGCTCCCGCAGCGCCCCGCCGCAAATGTGCTCCCTCAAATGCGCAAAAAGAAAAGAAAAGCGCTCTTCCAAAAAGAAAAGGAAGAGCGCATTTTTTATTGTTCCCCGCAGCGCTCGCGGAGCTTTTCCAGAAAGAGCGCCGCCGCCGGGGAGAAGACCTGGTATTTTTTCCACACCACGTCGATGCCCGCTTCGAGGGCCGGCTCGAGAGGGCGGAAGCAGAGGGGGCTCTCCGCGGAGGTGTCTGCCAGCCCGTCGAGGGAGATGACACAGCCCAGCCCGTCTTTCACCATGACCGCCGCGTTGTAGATGAGATTGTATGTGGCCGCCACGGTCATGTCTTTCCACAGATCGCCGAACCACCGGGCGAGGACGTTTCCTTCGTCCAGCACCTGCTGGGAAAGGAGGAGCGGCACGCCGCGCAGGTCTTCCGGGGATATGGTCTTTTTTCCCGCGAGGGCCCACGTTTTCGGGAAGATCGCGCCCCACCGGTCTTTCACGGGAAGGGGCAGGCAGTCGTAGCGGGCGATGTCCGCCGGCTGGATGACGAGGCCGAAGTCGATGAGTCCTTTGTCGAGGCGCTCCGCCACGTCTTCCGCGTTGCCGCTGTAGAGGCAGCACCGGATGCCGGGATGGGCTTCCCGGAGACCGCGGCACACGTCCGCCACGAGAGTCATGGCCGCCGTTTCTCCGCCGCCGATGCGGATGTCTCCGGCGATGTCTCCCTGCATGGCGCGGAAGTCCGCTTCCGTCTGGTCGGCGAGAGCGACCATTTCCTCTGCCCGCTTCCGCAGGTACATGCCCGCCGGGGTGAGGGTGAGACGATGGCCGCCGCGGTTGAAGAGCTTCTGCCCCAGCTCTTCTTCCAGGTCGCGCAGCTGCCGGGAGAGCGTCGGCTGGGTGAGATGAAGGTAATTTGCCGCGCCGGTCACCGATTCTTCTCTGGCCGCGGCGAGGAAATATCGCAGTACACGCAGTTCCATGGGGCCTCCTCAGAAAAAGGAATAGATCAGATTGATCAGGATGGGAACGGCCGCCGAGCAGAGCACGCCGTTGATGACGGAAATGATGATGTATTCTTCCCCGCCGCAGCGGATGAGCATGGGCAGGGTCGTGTCTTCACTGGTGGCGCCCGCGGCGGCGATGGCGCAGTACGCGTTGAGGTATTTCACCAGCGCCGGGATGGCGAGGAAGGCCAGCAGTTCCCGGAGCAGGCTCGACAGAAAGGCGATGGTCCCCGCTTCCGCGCCGGATACCGCTTCGATCATGACGCCGGACAGGCTGTACCATCCCATGGCCGCGCCGATGGCGAGGCTGTCCGCTGTCTTCATGGAGAGCAGGAGGCCGCAGAGCCAGCCGCCGAGGAGCGAGCCCGCCGTGACGCCCGCCGGAATGAGGAGGATCGAAGGGCGGTATTCCCGTATCTTTTTGAAAATGGCTTCGTTCATGCCCACGGAGACGCCCACGGAGAACATGAGGAGCAGCAGGAGCGCGTCCGCCGCCGAGGAGAAGGCCCACCGGAGGGAGCCGGAAAAAAGGAACTGTCCCGCCGCGATGCCCAGGCCGAGGGCGATGAGGGCGATCCGCGCCATCAGGAGCGCTCCTTTCCGCTGATCTTCCCGCGGCAGAGCCACACCGCCGCCGCGGAGAGCGCCGTAGGCACCACAGCAAAGAGCAGGCTCTCCCCGCCCATGGCAGCGATCTTTTCCGCGAATCCGTCCATGCTCCCCAGATTCACGCCCATGATGCCGATGATGCACGCCACGCACACCGTCTGTATCCGCCCGTTCCAGCGGACGATCTGTTTCTGCGTCTCTCCCCGGAGGCGCAGCATGAACCACCCCGCCAGCACGCCGGCGAACATGATGACTGTTTCTTCCAAAGGTCTTCCCTCCCATTTCTTGGAAAATCATACCGTCGGCATATATGCCTGTCAAGCATTCCCGCGCATAAATATCAGGTATTTGCTATGAATCGCTCCCTGCGGTACGCTGTATGCGAAAGAAGGGATCCCATGGATGAACGGATATTTCTCCGGGGCCTCGCCGACGCGGGCTGCACAGAGGAAGAGATCCGCCGCTGCCCCGGCGGACGGAAAGAACGGGAGCGTTTTCTCCGCCGCCGCCGGGAAAAGGCGCTGGACGAGCTCCACGCCGCGGAGCGGCGCATCGACTGTCTGGACTGGCTCCTATGCGAGCTCGCCCGGACAGAGGCGGAAAGGAAAGAAACACAATGACCATCATAGAAGACAAACGATTTGACGAAGAGCGCGCCCTTTACGGACAGCGGGAGCTGCTTCTCCGGCGGTGCCGTTTCGACGGGCCCGCCGACGGGGAGAGCGCCCTGAAAATGAGCCGGGACATCACGGCGGAGGACTGCTTCTGGAATCTCCGCTATCCCCTCTGGCATGGAAAGGGCATCACGCTCCGCCGCGCGGAGATGACGGAGCTCTGCCGGGCGGCGCTGTGGTATACGGAAGATATCCGCATCGAAGATTCCCGCCTCGGCGGCATCAAGGCGCTCCGGGAATGCGCGGACGTACAGCTCCGCCGCACCGCCGCGGAGAGCCCCGAGCTCGGCTGGATGTGCCGCCGCGTCTCCGGAGAGGATTTCTCCGCGGAAGGGCAGTACCTCTTCCTCCGCGGCGAAGAGCTCTCCTTCACCCGGTCGGAATTCACCGGGAAATACGGGTTCCAGTACGTGCGGGACGCCGTCTTTGACCGCTGCGTCTTCGATACGAAGGACGCTTTCTGGCACGGGAAAAACATCACCGTCCGGGACAGCGTAGTGAAGGGCGAATATCTCGGCTGGTACTCCGAAGGGCTCACCCTCATCCGGTGCCGCATCATCGGCACGCAGCCCCTGTGCTGCTGCCGGGGCCTCCGCCTCATCGACTGCGCCATGGAAGGGACGGACCTGGCCTTTGAAAATTCCGACGTCACCGCTTCGGTCACCACGCCCGTCGTGAGCATAAAAAATCCGAAAAGCGGCCTCATCGCCGCGCCCGCCGTGGGCGCCGTCGTCCGGGACAATCCGGGATCGGCGGGGCAGATCCTCATCGGCGGCAAACTGTTTTCCTGAAAGGAGCATATCATGAAAAAAGTCCTCATCATCACATCGAGCCTCCGCGGCCGGAGCAATTCGGACATTCTCGCGGCGGCCTTCGCCGAAGGCGCGCGGGAAGCGGGCCACGAAGTCACGGAGATCAGCCTGAAAGGGAAAACCGTCGGCTTCTGCCGGGGATGCCTCGCCTGCCAGAAGACGGGCCGCTGCGTCATCGCCGACGATGCCCGCCCCATCTGCGACGCGGTGAAAGACGCGGACGTCCTCGTCTTCGCCTCGCCGGTCTATTACTACAGCATCTCCGGCCAGCTGAAGACCCTCCTCGACCGGCTGAACCCACTCTTCGCGGCGGACTATGCCTTCCGCGAAGTCTATTTCCTCTCCTCTGCGGCGGAAGATTCGGAAGAAGCGGCGGAAAATCCGAAGACCGCCGTGCAGGGCTGGGTGGACTGCTTCGAGCAGGCCCGCCTCGCGGGATGCGTCTTCTGCGGCGGCGTATCCGCGCCGGGCAAAGCGGCGGGGACGCAGGCCGCCGAAAAAGCGCGCGCCATGGGCCGGGCACTCTGAGACGCTTTTGCCGAAGCTGATGAAAAGCAGCAGGAACATTTTCCGTTCCTGCTGTTTTTTATTTTCACTCGCCCCTACGACAGCCTGTCCGCGCGGGCGAGGAAAAAATTGATGAACGTCTTGGCCGCCAGCGGCAGGGCGGGACGCATTTGCGTCGAAGCCGCTGTATTCCCGCACAGTGCGGGCACAGACTCATGCTGTCCTGCCGGAAGCTGTCGGTGCGGGCCTACATACGATGCTGCCGCTGGAGCTGCATTTTTCTATTTTCCTTCTGTAGCTCCGAGCTGCATTTGAGGCTTCATTTCCTTCCTGTCCTGACAGGAAGGAAACGAAGCAAAGGAAGGAACAGCCGCCCACGTTTCCGACCTAAAATTTTCCCGCGCCGCCTACCTCCGCGCAACTCGCTCCCTGCGGTCGCTCAGACAAGCGCTCCGGCTTCACGGCGTCCCGTGAAAATTTTTCCCTGCGGGCCGGTCTCCAACGGAATGGGCGGGGAGCTGCACCAATGTTAGACAGAAAGTTCTCAGGCGGTGCGGACGCAGGCGAGTGATTTATGTTTCTCTCACACACGGCGAAGCCTGCCTGTCACCCATGGCGATGCGAACGCAGGCGGGTGATTCTTTTTATAGGACTGTCGAAATGGATGGGAAAGGTAAGAGCCAGAGTGAGTGGTCCGGCGTCCGGGCGACAGGGATTTTTCGCCTGGCCGGCGGCCCCTTTTCTTTGCGACCTTTTCCGGGCCGCCCCGGAAAACGAAATGAAGTGACCATGGCATCACATGCCAGAGCGGCGGCAGACTGCCGTGGCTTCCCCGGCGAAAAGGGCAAATATGGCTCTGTCTGCCCCCTTTCGGAGCAGGATACCTTTGTGCCGCGCTGTATTCCCGCAGGGGGGCGAGTTTCATGTACGTTGCTGCTGTACATGGGAAGCATTTATTTCCCCGGTCTCCTGTCATATACTGAAACCATCCAAATACCGTTCCCATTTTTACAAGGAGGCTCTCATGAAAACAGTCACGCTCAAGCAATATACGGCCGACGCCTTCACAGACCGCGTCTTTTCCGGCAATCCCGCCGCGGTGTGCGTGCTTCCCGCCTGGCCCGCCGATCCGGTCATGCAGGCCATCGCCAAAGAAAACAACCTCTCCGAAACGGCGTTCACCGTAAAGGCAGACGGCGGCTGGGCGCTGCGGTGGTTCACGCCGGGCGGCGAGATCGATCTCTGCGGCCACGCCACGCTGGGCACGGCGTTCGTGCTGATGAATTTCTATGAAAAGGATGCGGAACGCATCGCCTTCTCCACCCGGAGCGGGGCCCTCACGGTGGAGCGCCGGGACAGTCTCTATGAAATGGACTTCCCCGCCTATGACCTCGCGCCCGTCCCCGTGACGGATGATATGGCCGCCGCGCTCGGCGCGAGACCGGACGCCGCGTACATGGGCCGCGACCTGCTCTGCGTTTTCAGCAGCGCTGAGACGGTGTGCGCCCTCTCGCCGGACATGGAAGCGCTGAAAGGTCTGCCGGGGCTTCTTGCCCACGCCACGGCCCCGTCGGATACGCCGGACTATGACTGCGTGTCCCGCTCGTCCCCGCACTTTCCGCGTCCTTAAACAATACCTTAAACAGTACCTTGATTCGCGGTCAAAGAAATAAGCAGGAAAAAAGGACGGGCCGCCACCTGTCCTTTTTTGATTCTGTAGGAAATATTTACTCACGCTTTCTCTGCGCTCGTATTATATCACGAACGGCCGCGCGCTGCCGGATAATCCTGCCGGCGGCCTGTTTTTTGATTTCTCCGCTTACAGGATCGGAGATTTTTCCGCCATGCCCACTTTCCGCGGGAAGGTCTTCGGCGCGGGGCCGCGCTTCCTGAGGACGAGGATCGTCCGTTCTTCCCCGGTGGGGAGGCGGAGCGTTTTTTTCTCCTCCGCTTCCGTATGCATCAGCGCGAGGATCTTTTCCGCCGCGGCGAGCTCTTCTTCCGCGCCGGGGCCTTTCATGGCGAGGAAGACGCCCCCTTCTTTCACGAAGGGCAGGGCCCACTCGGCGACGACCGGGAGAGATTTCACCGCCCGCGCGGTGACTACATCGAAGGTCTCGCGGAGCTTCTTCCGGCGGCCTCCTTCTTCGGCGCGCATGTGGAGGCATTTCACATTTTTTATGCCCGCTTCTTCCGCGGCGGTCTCGACGCAGCGGAGCTTCTTCTGGATGGAGTCCATGAGGACGAACTGCATGTCCTGCCGGAGCGCCGCCAGGACGGCGCCAGGAAAGCCCGCGCCCGTGCCGAGGTCGAGGACGCGGCCCCCTTCCGGGAAATACGCCGGGTCGTAGGCGGTGAGAGAGTCATACACATTCTTAACGAGGCTCTCTCCCGCATCTTTGATGCCGGTGAGATTGATGTGGGCATTCATTTCCATGATGCGCCCGTGATAGGCGGCGATCTTCCCCGCGGTCTCCTCATCCGCGGAAATGGCAAGCACCGCCATTATGTCTTGCACTGTCACAGGAATTCCCCTTTCTTGAGACAATTACGCTTTTTTCCCTTTCACATAGACCATGAGCACGGAGATATCCGCCGGCGAGACGCCGGAGATGCGCGCCGCCTGTCCGAGAGAGAGGGGGCGGATCTTGTCGAGCTTCTGCCGCGCTTCGATGGAGATGCCGTCGAGATGGAGGTAATCCATGTCCGGCGGCATGAGTTCCGCTTCCATTTTCGCCGCCCGGCGCACGGCGTCTTCCTGGCGGGTGATGTAGCCTTCGTACTTGACGGTGATCTCCATTTCTTCTTCCGCGTCGAGAGCGAAGGCCGGGCAGCCCAGGTACTTCACCATCTGCCGGTAGGTCACTTCGGGGCGCTTCAGTATTTTGTCCGCCCCCGTGCCGGTTGTGAGAGGCGCCGTGCCCATGGCCTCCAGGGCGGCGTTCGTTTCCGCCGTTGGAGTGAAACGCTTCGCGCGGATGTAGTCCAGCGCTTCTTCGTACCGCGCTTTCCGCGCCTGGAAGCGAGCCCACCGCTCGTCGTCCACCAGGCCGATGGCCCGGCCTTTTTCGGTGAGACGCAGGTCGGCATTGTCCTGCCGGAGGATGAGGCGGTATTCGCTGCGGCTGGTCATCATGCGGTAAGGCTCATTGGTGCCTTTCGTGACGAGGTCGTCGATGAGGGCGCCGATGTAGGCTTCGTGCCGCTTCAGGACGAAAGGCGGCTTCCCGGCGAGCTTCAGCGCCGCGTTGATGCCCGCCATGAGGCCCTGCGCCGCCGCTTCTTCGTAGCCGGAGGTGCCGTTGGACTGGCCGGCGGAATAGAGGCCGGGGAGTTTCTTCACTTCCAGCGTCGGCAGGAGCTGGAGCGGATCGAGGAGGTCGTATTCGATGGCGTAGGCCGGGCGCATGAGCTTCACGTCTTCCAGTCCCGGAATGGTGCGGAGGAAGGCGTACTGCACGTCGATGGGCATGGAGGTGGACATGCCCTGCACGTACATCTCGTTCGTGTCGAGGCCTTCCGGCTCCACGAAGAGCTGGTGCCTGTCTTTGTCGGCGAAGCGGACGATCTTGTCCTCGATGGAGGGGCAGTACCGCGCGCCCACGCCGTGGATCTTTCCGGAAAACATGGGGGCTCTCGAAAGATTCGCCCGGATGATGGAGTGAGTGGTCTCGTTCGTATAGGTGAGCCAGCAGCACCGCTGATTTCTGTCCGTGTCTTCGTCCATGAAGGAGAAGGAATGGTGATCCGGGTCTCCTTCTTCGAGCCGCATCCGCTCGGGATGGAGCGTCCGCATGTCCACGCGGGACGGCGTGCCTGTCTTGAAGCGGAGGAGCTCGATGCCGTGCTTCCGGAGATTGTCAGAGAGGGCGAGACTGGGCCGCATGCCGCTGGGGCCGCCGCTGTAGATGGTCTCGCCGATGATGATCTTGCTGTCCAGGTAGGTGCCCGTAGCGAGGATGACCGCCCGCGCCCGGTAGATCTCTCCGAGCTCCGTCACGATGCCCGTGACGCGGCCGCCGTCTTCGAGGATGTCCGTCACCATGAGCTGTTTCAGATCGAGATTGTCCGTATTTTCCACGCGCCGCTTCATCCAACGGTGGTAGGCGTTCTTGTCGGACTGGGCGCGGAGGGCGTGCACCGCCGGGCCCTTGCCGCGGTTCAGCATGCGCATCTGGATGGCCGTGGCGTCGGCGGCGATGCCCATGATGCCGCCGAGGGCGTCGATCTCCCGCACGAGGTGGCTCTTGCCGGGGCCGCCGATGGCGGGATTGCAGGGCATCATGGCCACATTGTCCAGAGAGATCGTGGCGAGGAGCGTCTTCATGCCGAGCTTCGCCGCGGCGAGCGCCGCTTCGCATCCCGCGTGGCCCGCGCCGACGACGATCACGTCGTATGTATCGATCAAATACATGGGATTTCCTTCTTTCGTTTTCGCAAAATTCCCTTTTATTATACCGTATTTTCCCCGGGCCGTATAATCTGTATAATAAGGAAAAAGAAAGGAGCCCGCCATGATCCGACCCGTTATTTCCGACCCCGTCCTGCTCTCCCTGCCCGCCTCGCCCGCGGGAAAGGAGGATCTCCCCGCCGCCCGCGACCTGCTGGACACGCTCCTCGCGAACCGGGAGCGCTGCGCCGGCATGGCGGCGAATATGATCGGCGTGCCGAAGCGGATCATCGCCTTTTTCGACGGCGGCGCGCCGGTGGTGATGGTGAATCCGCAGATTCTCCGCCGGTCAAAAGAGACCTATGAGGCGGAGGAGGGCTGTCTCTCCCTGCCGGGCACGCGGAAGGCGCTCCGCGCGAAATGGGTGGAGCTGGAATGGACGCCCCTCCGCGGGAAGAAGCGGCGCGGAAAATTCTCCGGCTTCACCGCCGAGGTCATCCAGCACGAAATGGATCATCTGGAAGGCATCCTCATCTGAGCGGCGGCTCTCATGCCGGCCGGCAGGAAATGACGGCTTTCCCGCTCCGCCGGAGGCCGCCCGGGAAAACCGTCTCTCCCGGCAGCTGCCGCCTGCTCATCTCGCGGAAAGCGGCCCGCGCCGCTCTCCCCGCCCGATTTCTGACAAAGAAAAAAGCCCATGCCTTTCAGCATGAGCTCTTTTTTATTGCCTGTATATTTCAGAATACGTCTTTCAGGACGATGGTCTGCTCTCTGGAGGGACCGACGCTGACGATGCCGATCGGCACGCCGATGAGTTTCGCGATCTGTTCGAGGTAGTACCGGCAGTTTTCCGGGAGGTCGTCGTACCTGCGGATGCCGCTGATGGAGGTCTTCCAGCCGGGGAATACACGGTACACGGGCTTCACTTTTTCGAGGAGCGCCAGGTCTGCCGGGTATTCTTCCAGTTCTTTTCCTTCGTATTCGTAGCCGACACAGACTTTGATCTCGTCCATGCCGTCGAGGATGTCCAGACGGGTGATGGCGAGGTAGTCGAAAGTATTGAGGAACGCGGCGTAGCGGACGGCTCTCGTGTCGAGCCAGCCCACGCGGCGGGGCCGTCCGGTGACGGTGCCGTATTCATGGGCGGTATCGCGGATGTAGTCGCCGATCTCGTCGTGGAGCTCCGTCGGGAAGGGGCCTTCGCCGACGCGGGTGCTGTAGGCTTTCACCACGCCGTAGATGTTCTGCATGAGGTGCGGCCCGATGCCCGCGCCGACGCACGCGCCGCCCGCGATGGGGTGGGAGCTCGTCACGTAGGGATAGGTGCCGTTGTCGCAGTCCAGCATGGTGGCCTGCGCGCCTTCAAAGAGGACGTTCTTGCCTTCCGCCACGAGGGTGTGGACGGTGTGGTTCGTGTCCTTCACGAAAGGCCGGAGGATCTCCGCGTAGCCGAGATAGTCCATGAGCATCGTCTCATAGTCGAATCCTTCCGCGCCGTAGAGACGTTCCAGGAGCATGTTCTTCTGCTCCACATTGTATTTCAGCTTTTCCGCGAAGACTTCCTTATCCATGAGGTCGCACACACGGATGCCGATGCGGTTGATCTTGTCGGCATAGCACGGGCCGATGCCGTTCTTCGTGGTGCCGATCTTGCGGCTGCCCTTGCGGGCTTCTTCCGCTTCGTCCAGGCGCACATGGTACGGGAATACGAGGTGCGCCCGCGTGGAGATCTGGAGATTTTCCACGCTGATGCCCTGGGCCTTCAGTTTGTCCATCTCTTCGATGAGGCTCTTCGGGTCGATGACGACGCCCGTGCCGACGACGCACACCGTGCCGGGATACATGATGCCGCTCGGCATGAGGCGGAGCGGATAGGCTTTGCCGTCGACGACGACGGTGTGGCCCGCGTTGTTCCCGCCCTGGGAGCGGACGACCACGTCGGCTTTCGCCGCGAGATAGTCTACGATCTTGCCTTTGCCTTCATCGCCCCACTGGGCGCCGATTACCATTGCTGTAGCCATAGATTTTTTCCTTCCATTTCACAAGAGTCTCCCCTGCCGGGGCTTTTCATACATCTTGTATTATAGCACATCCCCGGCGATCAGAGGCCGAAACGGGCGAAGATCTCGTCCACATGGGTGAGCATGGGCCGGTAGTCGAAGCAGGCTTTGATCTCTTCCGGCGTGAGATATTTCCGCACGTCTTCATCTTTGCAGAGATTTTCATAGAAATCCTCGCCCTGGAGCCAGCGCTTCATGGCGTTGCGCTGCACCCAGCGGTACGCCGTATCGCGGTACGCGCCCTTCGAGACGAGCGCCAGGAGCACCCGCGGGCTGTAGATGAGGCCGCCGGTCATATTCAGGTCGGCGAGCATCTTTTCCGGATAGACGAGGAGCTTGTCGATGAGCTTCGTCGTCTCGTTCAGGATGTAGTCGAGAGCGGTGGTCGCGTCGGGGAGGATCACGCGCTCCACGGAGGAGTGGGAAATGTCTCTCTCGTGCCAGAGCGGGACGTTTTCAAAAGCCGGTACGGCGTAGCCCTGGATGAGACGGGCCATGCCGCAGATGCGTTCGCTTCTCACGGGATTTCTCTTGTGGGGCATCGCGGAGGAGCCTTTCTGTTTCGGGCTGAAATATTCTTCCGCTTCCCGCACTTCCGTCCGCTGGAGGTGGCGCACTTCGAGGGCGATCTGGGACAGGGTGGAGGCAATGACGGCGAGCGTCGCCACGTATTCCGCGTGATGGTCGCGCTGCACCACCTGCGTCGCGATGTCTTCGCGGCGGAGGCCCATCTTTTTGCACACGTATTCTTCCACATAGGGATCAATGTCCGCATAGGTGCCGACGGCGCCGGAGAGCTTGCCGACACGCATGTTTTCCGCGGCGTGCTTCATGCGGTCGATGTTGCGGAGCGTCTCCGCGTACCACAGGAGAAGCTTCAGGCCGAAGGTGGTCGGCTCGGCGTGCACGCCGTGGGTGCGGCCGATGGTGGGGGTGTGCTTGAATTCCACAGCCCGCCGCTTCAGCACGTCCGCCAGCTGCTGCAGGTCGTCCAGAATGACGTCCGACGCCTGCGCCAGCTGCACGCAGAGGCCCGTGTCCTTCACGTCGGTGGAGGTGAGCCCCATGTGGATGTACTTCGCTTCGTCCCCTACGTATTCGCCCACGCAGGACAGGAAGGCGATGATGTCGTGATTGATCTCCGCGTCGATCTCATGGATGCGGTCCACATCGAAATCGGCCTTCGCCTTGATGACTTCCACCGCTTCCTTCGGGATGCGGCCCAGCTCGGCATTCGCTTCGCACGCGGCGATCTCCACATCGAGCATGGTCTGCCATTCATTTCTTTCATTCCAGATCTTTTCCATCACCGGACGCGTATATCTCGGTATCATACTATATCCCCTTTCGGTTTTCCTTCGCGCGCACAGATCTCACGGCCGACGATGACGCCGGCGGCGGAGGCCTGCGCGAGCCCCCTCGTGATTCCCGCTCCGTCTCCGATGGCGAAAAGATTCGGTATCTTCGTCTCCAGCTCCGGAGAAAGCTCCATGCGGGAAGAATAAAATTTGACTTCTACGCCGTACAGCAGGGTATGGCGGGAATTGGCGCCCGGCGCCACCCGGTCGAGCGCTTCGAACATCTCCATGATGTCCTTGAGAAAACGGTACGGCAGCACCAGGGACAGGTCGCCCGGCGTGGCAGAGGGCATGGTGGGCCGCACGAGGCCCCGCCGGATGCGCTCCGCCGTGGAGCGCCGCCCGTCGCGGAGATCGCCCAGGCGCTGCACGATGGGCCCGCCGCCGAGCATATTCGCGAGAGCCGCGATGTACTTGCCGTAGGCGATGGGCTCCCGGAAAGGCTCGGTGAACTGCTTCGACACGAGGATGGCGAAATTCGTATTCCCGCTCCTCTTGTGGGCGTAGCTGTGGCCGTTCACCGTCTGGAGGCCGTCGTTGTTCTCCGTCACCACGAAACCGTACGGATTCATGCAGAAGGTGCGCACCCTGTCGTCGAAGCTGCGGCTGTAATAAATGAGCTTCGACTCGTAGCAGATGTCCGTGATGGGCTCATAGATCTCCGCGGGCGACTCCACCCGGACGCCGATATCCACCGCGTTCGACGCCGTGGGGAGGCCGAGGCGCTCCGCTTCCTTCCGGAGCCACTCCGCCCCCTCCCGGCCGGGAGCCGCCACCACGTACTTCGCGCGGTACGTCACGCCTCCCGCCCGGACGCCGGCGGCCTTTCCGCCCTCCGTGAGGATCTCCTCCGCGTCCGTGCCGCAGAGCACGCGCACATTCTCCGGAAGCCCCTCCCGCATGCGGGCGAGGATCTCCCCGTTCACATCCGTGCCGAGGTGACGGATGCGGGCGGGAACGAACGCCAGATCCGCCGCGGCCGCCCGGCGGGCCAGCGCGTGCAGCTCATCACGGTGCTCGTCGCCGTAGACCTTCCGGTCCGCGCCGCCGTAGCGGCAGTACACCCCGTCCACGTACGAAATGAGCCGGGCCAGCGCCCCGCGGGACACATAATCGTCCAGATTCCCGCCGTAATCCGTGGTGAGCGTGAGCTTCCCGTCGGAAAAAGCGCCCGCGCCGCCCCAGCCGGAAACGATATTCCGGCGGCGCGCCTCCGCCGGGGCCGCGCGGTCCTGGTTCAGCGCCGTGCGGCTCCGGATATCCAGCCCCTTTTCGATGATCAGGACGGAAGCGCCCGTATCCGCCAGCTCCAGCGCGGTGAAGATCCCCGCCGGCCCGGCGCCGATGACAATGACATCATAGCTTTCTGCCAATATGCATCATCCCTGTCAAGAAAATAAAAACGCTCCGCCATACGGGGAGCGATACGGAAAAAATTATTCCCTTCTAATCATACAAAAATAAACAAAGAGTGTCAACGAATCGGCCCGCCTGCGCCGCCGGCAGCCAATGAGAATCACCGCCCGCAGAAATTCCCGCTCATTCGCCGCCTCACCGGAAAATTCCCGCCGCAAAGCAGCGTCTCCCTGCCGCCGCTCCTTCTCCGCCCAGCGCCGCCGCTTTCCCGCAAGCCTCTGCCCTCTGCATCCGTCCATCCCATGGCCTTCCCGTTTTGAAAATACCGATGAAAATTGATCCCCTCTGTTTCATGCCCGCCCCTGACAGCGCGCCGCAGACCGCCCGGCAGAACAGAGCGCCTTTCCGCGGCCCATCCCCGCATTTTAATCGGCACGGCAAGCGCCCGGCCTCCGCCAAAAGCCGCCCTCTTCCCAACGCCGAAAACGGCCGCCGCTGTCGTCTGCGCCCGCCTTCACCAAAATTCCGCCAGATTTCCGCCCAGCCTGCGCCGCGTTCATAACGGAAAAAATTTCACTCCGCCGCGCTGTACAGGGAGAAAAATTTCCCGGCATTTTTCCTCTGCCGCCGGCAAATAAAAGTCTTCCTTTTCCTATTTCCGCCAATCAGCTGGGACCCGCGCCCGTTTTTCTCTGCATTTCCCCCGCTCTCCGCACGAATTTTCCGGGCCGCCATCTCCTCCCCGGCAATGGCCGTCCCGCTTCCCCGCCGTTTTGCAGAGACGGTTCCCGCAGACATCCGCCGCCCGCATGCTTCCCGCTAAAAAGACAGCACGCCCATATTTCCTCCGCCCGCCGGAAAATCGGCACAAGAAAAACGCGCCTCATGATGAGACGCGTTCCTTATTTCTTATCAGCAGGATCAGTCGAGAGCCGCCTTGACCATGCGTTCCTCTTCGCGGATCGCACGTTCTTCCGGAGTGAGACGGATCACAGCAGCGGTCGGTACGCCGAGCGCTTCCAGACGTTCATTCTCCTTCTTCGTCTCCTCTTCGATCTCTTCTCTGGAGCGGTAATCCGGCGGAGTGGACTTGAAGAGGCGGATCCAGCTGCGAACAGATTCGATCAGCACCACAGCCACGAGGATGAACATGATCGCGGAAACGACGGTGAGCGCCGTTTTCCCGGTCGGGATATAGCTGTTAAATACATTCTGGTAATCCGCGACGATCGTGATGAAGGCCATGAAGAAGCAGGGGATCATGGTGACCCACGCATAGCGGCCGCGGCCGTGGCGAATGATGAAGGACGTGACAATCGCCAGCACCGTCGTCGCCAGCAGCTGGTTCGATACGCCGAAGAGCGGCCAGATGACGCCGATGTTGCCCTGTACGACCAGGTACATCCAGGAAACGGTGATGACAAAGGAGCAGATCACGATGCCCGGCTTCCAGTTGCGGTCGCCGAAGGGTTCATAGACCTTGCCCAGCAGTTCCTGCAGCAGGTAGCGGCCTACGCGGCAGCCAGCGTCGATCAGCGTCAGGATGAAGAGCGCTTCGAACATGATGCAGAAATGGTACCACAGGCCCATGAGGTGATCCATGCCGGGGATCTGGGCGAAAATGTCCGCCATGCCGACGGCCAGGGATACCGCGCCGCCCGGGCGGTGCATCAGATCTTCGCCGACCATCTGGGACAGCGCCGGCAGATCCTGTACATTCAGGCCGAGCTTCGCGAAAGCTTCGGCAGAAGAATTGATGGCGAAATAATCGCTCGGATGGAGGCTGCACGCCGCGATCAGAGCCATGACGGAAATAAAGGTCTCCGTAAGCATCGCGCCGTAGCCGATGGGCAGAGCCTGCCGTTCATTTTCGATCATCTTCGGCGTCGTGCCGGTAGCGATGATGCTGTGGAAACCGGAAATCGCGCCGCAGGCGATGGTGATGAACAGGTACGGGAATACGGAGCCCGTCAGGACCGGGCCGCCGCCCCAGAGGAACTGGGAGAACGCCGGCATGCGGATCTCAGGCGCTACGATGATGATGCCGATCGCCAGAAGCACGATCGTGCCGATTTTCATATACGTGGACAGATAATCACGGGGCGCCAGGAGCAGCCAGATCGGAAGTACAGAAGCAAAGAAGCCGTACACGCCGAGCATGATCTCCACCTGTTCCAGATCATACGTGAAGAGCGGAGCCAGCGCCGGATTGTCGCGCACATACGGGCCCGCGACGACCGCCGCCAGAATGAGAGCCACGCCGAGGATCGTCGCTTCCTTGATCTGGCCGGGGCGGATATATTTCGCGTAAATGCCGACGACGATAGCCGCCGGGATCGTCATGCTGACGGTGAAGAAGCCCCACGCGCTGTTGTGCAGGGAATTGGCCACGACGACCGCCATGCCCGCTTCCGTGATGACCAGCAGCAGCAGCATGACCCACAGAGCCGCCGTGCCTGCCGTGTGGGATACCTCATCCCGCGCGATCTCGGCCAGAGACTTGCCCTTGTGGCGGACAGACGCGACGAGCACGACCATATCATGCACAGCGCCCGCGAAAACCGAACCGAAAAGCAGCCACAGCAGCCCCGGCATGAAGCCGAACTGCGCCGCGATGACCGGGCCTACCAGAGGACCCGCGCCCGCGATGGCCGCGAAATGATGGCCGAACACGACCCACTTATTCGTGGGCACGTAGTCCTGCCCGTCTTCGAACTCATAAGCCGGCGTCTTCTTGAACTGATTCAGCGTGAGCACCTTCGCGGCGATCCACGCACCGTACAGCCGGTACGCCAACATGAGAACGCAGACAGTAATGATGACCAGGTACAAACCATTCATTACCATTCTCTACTCTCCCCCTTGATGGATTAAAATGAATACTGCCATATTATAGGCGCATACGGTGCAACAGTCAAACCGAAGAAATCTAATATAGTATACTACATATCGAATAAATGCATACATTTTGCCATAAAAGCAGCCTTTTTCCGTCCCCATCCATTCATTCGTCACAAAACCTCATAGGGATTTTCCAAAAACTCATCCATAAGTCAACAAAATCCGCAAAATCCAGTCCAAGCATGCATAACTGGCATAAAGAATACCTCCCCTACTTTTGCGGAACCCATTCCCTTCCTATACTCCTTCACTTAGCATTTACTCCTTCGGCTTTCGCCTTTGGTCTGCATTACATACTTCTTGAATACCCATAAAATAGAAACAATATCCCTACGGCCATATCAAAAATATGACTTGTATCTTGCTTCCGAAATAGGCCCCTCAGGTAAACTTCTATATGTCAATTACACGTCACACGATCCCATACAGCCTGTCAAACTGCACGGAAATCACCCTATGAGCCACGAATATAATCCTCGTAAACGGCTACGCTCTTCCAATCGATAATCAGAAAATTAACGTTTCGACAGATGTTTCTATTATGTATGCCTATGCAACCGAAGATTCTCTAAAAGATATCGTCTTAAGACTATTCATTGATGCTTTCTATCATTTTTCTCTAAACGAATATCAAATAATAGCGATAAAAGCACACACCCGCAAATATCGACATTCCTATCGCAGCTTTCCGCCATTTTATTCCGATTGCAAGCTCTTTGTCTTGTATTTCTTTAGAACATACACCCTCAATTCCAGATATTCTTACGCATTCCATCCCACTGGCTCCCTGAAAATGTGTTTGTGACAGGTACGACACCCCCAACGCCCCAGTAGTAAGAAAAGCGCCCGCAGCAAAACATAGCAAAGCATATAAGATACCAACCAAATATTTATCATCATAATTGACAAACTCACCAATAAATGCCAACACAGCGATCGCTGCGCCACCGTTCAAATAAAATAATGTGGGGAAAAACTTTGTAAGAATATCTCTCAGCATGTCAAATGTCGCCTGACTATTATTGCTGGCCATTTCTATCTGCGCCAGATAAATATCTCGATTTGTGATTTCCCCATTTTCTGTACAGTCTCTTTTCGTTTCCATAAATCCCTTCTCCACTGATAAAAAACGTCATATCGGCAATACGCATTATATATATGATACATCATACGGCTTAATACGTCTTATTTGGATGAATTCCAGATTTCTTACCTTTGACCGTCGGAGTATCTTTCAGTCTTTTTCATAAAGAAAGAAATAATCCGATAATCAGCATATTGAATCCATTTGCTTAAGCCGTTTTGGAACTTATTCAGTGGTCCTATAAAAGCAATACTTATTTTCTTCAAAACATAGTTGCAGCATTTATCTGCCACAATGCAGCATAAAAAGATTAAAATGACGCTGCCAATCCAATAAAAAACGAAATACCACTCATTGAAATATTCTTTCACATGCAAATAATCCTGCCAGATCACGGTGCGGACGATCCACTGTTCATGAATCAAATAAACGCTAAGAACCGATGGCGCGATAAATTGAATAGCCCTTTTATACTTCTCCTTTTTTATCTGCATATTTTTAAAAAGCAGAAAAAACGCTACCGACGCAATTAAAATAAGCGGTTGATTGTTCGCAAAAATCGTTTCAGAAAAGAACATCCCTTTTCGAGAAAAATAGATGGCAGAAACCAACAATGTCATCAAAGAACAGCCCACATACCAACATAGACTCTGCGCCCGAGATATTGTCAGCCCATACAGCCGAATGTATCCGCCGATCAAATACAGCGTTATCATCCACAAAATGCCACGGCCCCAATGAGCATAAAAAGTATCTCCTTTAAAGGAATAGAGGCAGAACATTCCCACAAAAAGAAAGACTGTATGCAAAAAACTTCTCTGTGAAAGTCCGCGGACAGCGCGGTTGACCATTGGATGTAAGAGATACATTCCTATGTATGCAGTAATGAACCAATACAACTCAAACTTCACCGGCAGGGCAGAACGCACAATATCTTTTACAGACAAATCCATTACAGGAAGAAAAAACAAAGTCAGTCCCACGCTGTAAAACAGCGTTTTCCCCCATAGACGCCCAACGTGCCGCCATTGGATTCCCTTGGAATAGATCAAAAAATAACCGCTGATCAGTACAAAACAATTCACATCAACTTTAGCAAAAGCCAAATATAGGAATGAAAGGACTAAATTTATATTGAAATTTAACGGTTGATGCATAGAAAGCCCATGATATACAAAATGTTCCCCCACAATGAACAGCATTGCTACAATCCGCAAGAGATTAAGGCCATAATTGATCTGCCCCCCCCGCTTGAATGAAGTCTCCCTCGAGTCTAAAATATCATTCATTTTTATTCCCCTATTGTTTTACTGATTCAGCAAAAAACTTGAAATTGTTCTTGCGAAACCTTCCTCTACAGAAAACTTTGGGCCCCATCCCAAAGTCAGAAGCTTCCTTACATTCAGGCATCGTCTGTCCGGACGAGTCGAAACATATCCGGCACGAGATTCTTTTGCAAAACGTACCCGTAAATGCTTTTCCGGATACATATTAACCAGTCTCTCCGCCAGGTCACGAATCGTCACATCCTGAGGATGTCCCACATTGTATGCTTCCCCATTCTTTCCCTTCAACATTACTGTAAAAAAAGCCCTTGCCGCATCCGCCAAATATAGAAACGGTCGGCTGCCGCTCCCATCGCTGTTCAATACAATATCCCGTCCCGCCAGAATATCATCGATAAAATCCGCGAAGCTGCGCCCATCATTCAAACTGACGCCCGGGCCATACGTATGGGCGATGCGGATTATTTTAACGGGAACAGCATATTGCCGATAATAGGCTGCGCACAAAGTCTCTCCCATCCGCTTTCCTTCCGCATAGCAGGATCTTGGCGCTAAAGTATCCACTTTACCTCTATACATCTCATCAACGGGATATGATCTAGATGGCAGCTCGCCATATATCTCTCCGCTGCTGAAATAGAGAAAAGACTCCACACCTTTTTCACACCCCAAGTCTAAAAGATATTTTGTTCCGAATACATTTGGAAGAATCGTTCCAACAGGATCTTTTCCATACAGCAGAGGACTGGCATTACTTGCCGCATGAATAATGTAATCAATAGATTCCTGCGTATGCCAAACTTCACTGACATCCTGCTGATACAAAAAGAAATGATCATTCTCAAGATACTCACGGAATCGATTCCGAGCCTTTTCTAAATTTCGAACCAACCCAATGATTCTTATATTTGCCCCTTGATATTGATTCAGATACAACATCGCTTCCGCCATATAAGCAGGCAAAAAGCCGGATATTCCCGAGATCAGTACAGTCTTATTCTGCAAGTTCTCCCAAGGAATATTACAATCACTTAAAATAAACTCCATATCTTCCCGAATAATCTGGTTCATTGTCATGCCTGCCTTTTCTTCATTTCCCATACCGACAAATATATGCTAAAAAATGCCAAATGCCGATACTTATGCAGAATTTCCTGCACCGTATCGGCAAAAAGAACCTTTAATCGGCTATGAAGATATTTATGGCAAGTATCGACTTTTCTTATCTAGAGTACTCTCTCCGCCGCCTTTCCATACGCATAGCCGATAAGATATCTTTTATGCCATCAGCGAAAGAGATGCTTGGCCCCCCCACATAGTATCTTTTTGCAGATCAGAAATATCCGCGCACAGATTCATCACAGGATGCGGCGGATAAGACAATTTTCCAAAACCAAGCGTTCTTGTCGGGTCAATCATATCTCTCATCTCCTCTATATACTCTCTCAGCGGCCGTGCATGGCCGCTTCCCAAACAATACACCTTATTCCCATCCGCCTTTTTCCCGATGAGATAAAAAGCTTCGCCGGCATCTTTTTCATTAAGATAATCCCATCTCTGCTCTGCTGGGGTAAACTCCGGAACGTTTCCATCGAGCAACTTCCTCAGCGTACTGCTGATCATCGTCCCGGGATGGTCGAATTTCCCATATACGCTAAAAATCCGTACCCATAAACAATCCAGTCCCCATAATTTTGCCTGCATACGTACAAGCTTCCCCGCCGCCAGCTTCGCAACGCCATACGCTTCGACCGGATCGGCAGGGCTGTCCGGAGAAATTTTCGGCAAATCCAACGGACCAAATTCCGCCTGCGATCCGGCTCCGACAAATTTGGTGCAGCCAAGCATTTTCGCCGCTTTCAGCGCATCCAAAGCAAAACGAATATTCTGTTCCTGCTGGGCAATCGCCGTATTTCGAATCTCCCGTCCCCCGGTAGCCTTCCACGCAAAATGATAAAAAATATCACAGGTCGTCCCAATCAAATGCGGCAGTTGATTATATGCCTCTATATCACATTCAATCACGATTACACGTTCAGACTGCGGAATCCGCTGCCGCCTGTCGCTCCCGTTTCTTACGACCGCGTAGATAACAGCATCCGAATTCTGCAGCCACGCATTGATAGTCGCAATACCAATCATGCTGGTCGCACCAGTTACAACGATATTTTTCATTTAACTCTCCCGCCTGATTCTCCTAATCAATATACTGATATGTATATTTTACTGCCGTTTCAATTTCTTCACGGGTTACGTCATGGACTACCTGCAGCTCCATATCAGATCCGCTCAAAAGAATAGCAGTTATGCTATTGCCAATCTGCTTCTTATCCTTATGAATCGCATTCAAAATTTGTTCCATATCTAGACTAAATTTTGATTTATCCACATGAATAATTTGCCGTAAGAGCTGCTCAATTCTTTCAGCCACTCCTTGCCTTATCCAACCGCGCGCTAAAGAAATTCGATTTGCTACGATTGTTCCTATCGCAACTGCTGTTCCGTGCGGAATTTCATAATGACTCACCGTTTCAAACGCATGTCCAAACGTATGCGCAAAATTTAATTTGATTCTTTCTCCCCTATCAAATTCGTCTGTTTCTATAAATGTTTTTTTAAATGATAAACTATTTTGCACCATTTCTCGAAGACTTTTTTCATCTCGTATTAGCAATTTTTTCATTTGCTGTTCTAAATGCTCAATCCCAGCCTCTCCATGCATCACATTAAATTTAACCACTTCACCTAGGCCACTTTCATAATCCCGCTCACTTAACGTTTTAAAAAAAGGTGTACAAATATAAATATCGTCCGGCGGGTAAAAAGTCCCCAAAAGATTCTTGTAATTCTTGTAATTTAATGAGGTCTTACTGCCGATGCAGCTATCACAGGCGGAAAGAAGGGTCGTTGGGAAAAAAGTCCAATGGATCCCCCTATACAAAATACTTGCCGCAAATCCAGTAATATCTTGTACAATTCCGCCTCCTAGCGAAATCAATTTGGCATTCCGTTTTGCCGGAATCTCTGTCATGGTCTCACAAATTTTTAAAGCAGTTTCAATAACTTTATTTTCTTCGATAGATTCCAAAATGAACATCTGTGATGCCGGCCATGCAGAAAACAGCGGTGTATACAAATTATAGAGAATCTTATCGACGACCACAAACGTATTACTGTCAATTACCATTCTCTGTACCGCCTGCAAATCTTCTGTAATGTGTACAGTGTATTTCTTGGAACTTGCCTGAATCTCCATCTCAATCATTTCCCTTCAACAACTAATGGAATATACATATTTTTCGATAGTTCTTCTCGCGATAAAAATGGCGCTAAATCTTCCAACGGCGGACTGATCAAACTCCCATCCGGTAATCGTTTTGTCGCAGATTTGGGCTCAAAATTCTGCCCTTCTGACACGCAAACCTCACAAAACGTCATCTTCCTTTGTCCCAGAATTGTTTTTAATTGCGCCTCAATATCGTTATTGGAAGAAATCTTAAAATAACAAATGCCAAATGTTTCAGCAAGTTTCCGAAAATTCGGAAATCCTAAATCATGACTTTCCGGTCCTACACCAACCAAGCCGTCATGAAAAACATTATTTTGAGTTTGTCGAATTTGATGGTATCCATTGTTGTTGATAACAAAAAGGTGGATCGGCAATTGGTTCGTAACCATTGTCTGTAATTCCTGTAAATTCATCATTAAGCTTCCGTCGCCCTCTACGCAAATTACAGGATCTTTATTATTTGCAAGACACGCGCCAATAGCGGCCGGCAAGCCATATCCCATTGAGGAGATTCCGCAGTTCATAATAAACCGATCCCCAGGCTTAATATAATAGGTTTGACTTCCCACCACACTAGCCGATCCATTAGCCACAACGGTAATACTATGATCAGCAGCCAATCGGCCCAATGCATCCATAAATGCATATACATTAGCAGGAGAACAAGATTGCCACTGTTTGTTTGTCACTACCGGATAATTTCTCTTCCAGGTCTGACACTGTATCTGCCAGGAATTGTGTCTCAGTAAATCATCTTCCGCCGCATTTTCGATCTCCTGAGATAACATTTGGATAAAATCTTTCGCATCTGCACAAATAGGATAATCGGCTCGTATGGTTTTCTTCTTGAGTTCTTCCGCGTCAATATCTACGACAACGGTATAAGCTGCCCGCGCCCAAGTACTGACGTCATATCCCACCTGATAAATATTTAATCTCGTTCCAATACAAAGTAAAAAATCGCTATTCTGAACGGCGAAATTTCCCGCACGATCTCCCATAATCCCGCCTCGGCCGCAATATAATGGATGTTCTGTTGAAATCAGATCAATACTATCCCAACATGTCACGACCGGTATGCGAAGCTGCTCCACTAATTTATGAAATTCCTCCACACAGCCCGCTAGCCGGATACCATTCCCCGCATATAAAACAGGACGAGCTGCCGTTTTATATTTACTCAAAACCGCTTTTGCTGCTGTTATTAGCGAAGCCGTTTCCTCTTTATCCTCTGCTGTATGATATTCAATTAAATTTGATGTATCGACATACGCCCCCTGTATATCTACAGGGATGTCCAGCCAACAAGGCCCTTTCCTTCCGTGTATTGCTAAGTAATACGCTTTTTCAAGACAATACCGGATTTTCTGGGGCTCCATTATCATTTCTGCATACTTGACTGCATTCCCCAATGCAGAAACAATATCAAACTCCTGATTTCCCAAAGTCCGCAAATGTAAACCGCTATGCCGAACGGTTAACGTCGATTTTGTTTGCCCGGATAAAACAATCATAGGAATTGAATCCTGATAAGCTCCAACCACTCCATTTAATGCGTTGATAGCCCCCGGCCCGCTGGTCACACATACAACTGCCGGTATTTCCTTTACACGGGCATATGCCTCAGCTCCCATCGCCGAAGCCTGCTCATGATGGTTATACAAACACTGAAGCTGTTTATGATGACCTAACGAGTCATTTAAATACATAGCACCGCCGCCTACAACGGTAAACACTTGCGTGATCCCTTTAGACGCAAAAAAATCAGCAACGTAATCTGACACTCGTTTCTTCATCACAACCTCCTGATGCTTACTTCATTGTTTCCGCTCAATGAGTTCGATCCAGTTTCCCTCAGGATCCCGGCAAAAACACCAGCGATTCCCCGAAGGAGACATTTGTACAGAAGTATAAATCTGACCGCCGTATTGTTTTACTTTTTCCAAAACATTATCTAACGATTTTACCCCAAAAGCTAAATGCATGCAGCCTTTATACCAAATTTTCTCATTATGGATTGATTCTGGATTTTGGTATTCATTCCCTACTTCGAGTAACTCCAGCATATCATCATTACCAATCATTTCTCCATATTCAGTAACCAATTTTGTTACTCTTATTTCACTATCATGCCCCCCCCAGAAGTTCTTCAATGATTTGATCATGTTGTTTTACATTCCTACATATACAGCGCATATCAAATACGGATATGTAAAAATCCGTTTCCCTTTGTAAATTTTCTACATACATACCTACATGACGCAACTGGATCATTTTTCTCTCCTATTACACCTCTCCATAAACACTGACTATATATCCTATATTTGGCATTTACCGAAGGGACTCTCCTCCATCTACTGTTAACTCTGCCCCCGTAATGTAAGATGCATCTTGCGATACAAGAAACAAGGACGCCTTAGCCACCTCTATCGGCTCTGCCACTCGCTTCATCGGAATAGCATTAAAACGAGAAAAATCTCGATTCGTATAAATAGGTGTATTTACGATCCCCGGACAAATACAGTTGATTCTTATTCCTTGTGCAGCATAATTTAATGCACAAATCTTCGAAAACTGAATAACCGCCGCCTTAGCAGATGAATATAAATAAGAACGACGACCAGCAATATGAGACTGCAGCCCTGCAATAGACGCCATGTTCAAAATAGTTCCTACACTATTTATAATCAAAGGCATAAATATTCTCGTCATATTCACAATCGATTTGTAATTTGTCTGATAGATCTTGTCAATATCATTTTCTTCCATCTCTTCCAAATTTTTAGTAATCAGTATCCCCGCGTTGTTTATCAGAATGTCCAATCGCCCATAATCCCTCTCAATAAGAGAAAATAGTCCTTTAATATCATGCAATTGGCTCACATCGCAGGCAATAAACTGACTGCGTTTCTCTGCATATTTCTGATTAATTTTGTTCTCTTCCTGCCCCCCCCGTTCCAAATTTCGTCCGGTAATGATAACAAATGCGCCTTCTTCCGCAAACAGCTCCGCACAAGTTGCACCAATCCCAGACGTGCCTCCTGTAATCAATGCAATTTTCCCATCTAACTTTCCCATAAACATCCTCCAGTCATGTTTTATCTGTATCGACTTCTCGTAACAAACGACACCTTTAAAGATTCTTCATGATGATTTAAAAAGTTTCGTACATACGAATTCAAGTAATCTGCTTTCTCTTTTACAAAACCATATTCTCTACTAGTATCAAAATAATTATCACTGCGCTTGGAATATCCATCAAATCCCGCTAACGCTACTGATGCTACACCACAGCGTAAGAACACTTTCAGGAGCATGACCAAAGAATTATCAATGATCTCCGCATCTTTATCAATCAATGATTCATAATTTAGTACATAGTGGAAATCCCCCGTCACTTTCGTGACATTAGAAGTCGCAACAAATCTTAAATTTTCTTTGGCTTTCCACATTTTCTCATTGACCAATTGATTATACCGTTTAGCATTGGTAAGGAATATCAGATCAGCAGGTATGGAGGTCGGCAAATAATTAACCGAAATGATCAGCGGATCATTCTCTTCGATAAATTTCCGAATTTTTCTTTGTTCCCGCTCAATCGTTTTCCCCGGTCCCACTGCTAAAATCATTCGATTGCAAAACAGATCCTTTAGCATTTGTATCGTTGTACTGTCATCGCACTCCTCAGCCTGATATTGAATATAATTTGTTTCCGCATACTTTGCGTCGTATAAAAGCTTCTTTTCATCCGTAAGATTTTCCAAAACTTCCAAAATCTGTTTGACCGATAAGGTTTTTTTATCCATTAAATAAGACACATAATTAGGATGACACCTAGTCAATGCTGAAATATAAAATTTTAAATTATAGCCCCAATATTGTTTACGGTATACGTCCAAAATCACATTGTCAATTGCTTCCATGACTTGAGCAAGATCATACTGAGTTCCCTGATACCGATTCATGTCCATCATAAGCAATTCAATAGCGGCATTTCCTGCACTTTTTCCCATGGCATACAGCGTCCCATCTGTTACCAAATCGCGTTCTGTAGGGAAAGAAAGAAATGTCTTAGCATTGGAAAAAGCTAATTGAAAATTATTATGCGCATGGAATCCCAGCTTGATTTCCGTCTCCAATTCTGCATCTAAGATAGAAAAAATATGCCGCAAATCTTTTTCATCTATTAGCCCGTAAGTATCCACCATAGATGTTGCATAAGGTTTTATAGCATTGACTAAATTCGCATATTCTTTTAGTTTATCATCCGTATATGTCGTAACTGACACCATTTGAGCAAAAACTTTATATCCCAACTCTTTCAATTGTCGGCAAAAGTCCAAGGCCGGATACATTAAATGCTCTTTAAAGATAACTCTAATTCCATCTAAAAAACATTCAGAAGCTGGCTGAATATGTTCAATTCCACATGTTCCAAAATCAATCATCCCAAGAACAACGGCGCTGCCCTTATCCAGCCCTCCGAATATACGATTAACCGCTTCCGTATCGGGCATAATTGTTCGATTCATATCAAAAGGCCGACGTTCATCCAGAAATCCTACTTCAATATAATCCACATGGGAGCTGACCAATCGTTCAAATATTTCTATAATATTAGCATGACCAAATTCCCAATCATTAATATATCCTCCATCCCGAAGGGTGCAATCAAGTAATTTCCGGCTCCCCATGTGCCACTCCTCCTCCTTTTACTCATCCTTTACTGCTGCATGGATCACTTTGATCATGTAATCCAGTTTTTCATCGGTCATTCCCGGATAGACGCCTACCCAGAAAGTGTCCCGCATGATGCGGTCCGTATTTCCCAGCGTGCCTACGATACGATAACCTTCGCCGGTCTTTCTCATCTCGTCGAAACAGGGGTGCTTCGTCAGATTGCCGGCGAAAAGCGTGCGCGTCTGGATGCCGTGGGCTTCGATATACTGCACGATCTTCGTGCGGTCATGCCCTTCGCGGCAGGTCAAAAGAAATCCGAACCAGCTGGGTTTGGAGCGTTCCTCCGGTTCCGGCAGGATGAATACATCTTTCAGATCATCCAGTCCCCGGCGCAGATAGTCCCAGTTATGGCGGCGGCGTTCTACAAAATAAGGCAGCTTTTTCACCTGCGCGCATCCGACGGCCGCCTGCATGTCGGATATCTTCAAGTTATAGCCGAAGTGAGAATATACGTATTTGTGGTCATAGCCGAGCGGCAGCTCGCCGTACTGGCGGTCGAAACGATGGCCGCAGTAATTGTCATGCCCCGGCGGGCAGACGCAGTCGCGGCCCCAGTCGCGGAAAGAGCGGATGATCTTATGCAGCAGCGGGTTGTTCGTATAGACTGCGCCGCCTTCGCCCATGGTCATGTGGTGGGGCGGATAGAAGCTGGACGTCCCGATATCGCCGATGGTTCCGGTCATTTTTTCCACGCCGTCGATGGTATACCGGGAGCCGAGGGCATCGCAGTTGTCTTCCACGAGCCACAGATGATGGGCATCGCAGAAATGTTTCACCGCCTGCAGGTCAAAAGGATTGCCCAGCGTATGGGCGATCATGACCGCTTTGGTTTTCGGGGACAGCGCTTCTTCCAGCTTTGTCACGTCGATGTCATACTGCGGGATCGTCACATCAAGAAATACCGGTACTGCGCCATATTGAATGATCGGCGCCACCGTCGTGGGAAAACCCGCCGCCACAGTAATGACTTCATCGCCGCGCCGGATCGCCCGCTCCCCCAGCAGGAGCGAAGTGAGCGCCATGAAGGCGCAGAGATTGGCCGAGGATCCTGAATTGACAACGGAACAATATTTGACGCCAAGGAATTTCGCGAATTCCCGTTCGAATTGCGCCGTGTACCGCCCGGCGGTCAGCCAAAATTCCAGCGCGCTGTCCACCAGATTAACCATCTCCTCGTGGTCGTACACGCGGGACGCATAGGGGATGCGGTCTCCCGGCTGGAAATCCTTCTGCTGATTATGATAGGTATCGCAATATTCTTTCACCAGTTCAAGAATATGATCATGCATTTCCTGCTGATTCATCTCATTTGTCCTCCCCTTGCATAAACTCCCCGATCTGCCTGTCCATGCAGTCGGAAATGTTCCCTTCCTGCTGATAGACTTTGGCCCACTCTACAGTCTTCTCTATTGCCTGACGGATATTCCACCGCGGTGCCCAGCCAAATGTATTGCGAAGCTTCGAGCAGTCCAGTTTCAAAAACGACGCTTCATGCGGCCCGTCAGTGCTGACATTTTCCCACGTCTGCCCCTTGCCCCAGGCTTTGCAGAAAAGATCCGTCAGTTCTCCCGTCGTGATACAGTCGCTTTCCGCCGGTCCCACATTATAATAACCGGCATATTTTCCGTCTTCGTACTGTTTCTCACAGATCATGAGGTACGCAAAAAGCGGCTCTAACACATGCTGATAGGGCCGGATCGAATAAGGATTTCTCACCTGAATTGTTTCGTTTTTATATGCTGCGCGGATGCAGTCCGGGATGATGCGGTTCTCCGCGAAATCCCCGCCGCCGATAACATTTCCCGCGCGGGCCGTGGAAATCGCGATGCCGTTGCCTTCGAAAAAGCTGTTTTTGTAGCAGTGCGTCACCAGTTCTGAACAGCTTTTGCTGTTCGAATACGGATCGAACCCATCCAGCGGCTCGTCTTCCCGATACCCCCAGCACCATTCATTATTATGATAGACCTTGTCCGTAGTGATATTAAGGAAAGAACGCACCGTCCCGCTCTTGCGCACACATTCCAGGATATGGACCGTCCCCATCACATTAGTCGAATATGTCCCGACCGGATCGCGGTATCCCTCAATCACGAGCGGCTGCGCCGCCAGATGCAGCACGATCTCAGGCCGCGCCTCGTCAAATGTCCGTTTCAGATGTTCCAGATCACGGATATCCCCGATCTCCGAATGCATATGCGGTTCCACATCGGCCAGCGAAAACAGATCCGGCGTCGTCGGTGCGTCGAGAGCGTAACCCGTTACTTCCGCGCCCGCCTGGATCAGAATGCGGCACAGCCACGCCCCCTTAAATCCGGTATGTCCGGTCACAAACACCCGCTTCCCGCTCCAGAAATTCAGCTTTCTCATTTGATTCTCCCTTTAACAGACATTCTCACTGCTATACATCTACTTATTTTCTAAAAAATGTGCTTTCCTTTGATTATTATATATCCGCCAGACGAAAGGAATTCCCCAAATCATGGAAGAAAGAAATCCAAGAAATAAATAATCATATGGCAACCATATTACACACAGAAGTGAAGCAGTAAACGTACACATGCAACTGACAATGGAAAATTGCATCAATGGTTCTTTCTTATGAGCCCGCAAATATATCGCCCAGTTATTGATAATTAATTGCCCTGTCCAACATAAAAATAAAATTCCCATTCCATCAAAGCTCAAAACCCTCTGAAAGATCGGAATAAAATTTCCTGCTACTAAGTACAGTGCTAAAAAAGCACTACCTCCCGCAAATATTGTCATCAAAGACCGCCCAAAAGCTTTTTTAAAGGTACTATCCAATTCATTCCATTTTTTTTCTTCGATCATCATATTGAGCTGTGGTATGACAGCCGTTATCCAACAGTTTGCAATACCAAATCCCGCCTGCCACATCGCCATGCTAAGCCCAATCTTTCCTGCTTCCACCGGGCCGCAAAAATAAAATGCGATCGGGGTATATGCGTTTAGGCCAAAATAGCCGCTGCACCAACTCAAAGCATATCGCCACATAAGGGAAGAAAATTCAGGCCACCAGTTATATATATTATATTCAGACGCTTTCCACAATTGTATAACCGTGTGTCTGAAATTCCTAATTAAAAAAAAGACTCCCACTAAAGCTGAAGCGCAACCAGAAAAAATCAAAGCATAAAGACCGCTTCCAGTCAATAATCCTGCCAGCATAATCATTGACGACACCACCGACATTTGGAATCGGATTTTCTGCAATTTAGCAACCAAATTGCATCCTTCAAAAAAAGTCAGCAAAATATTATTAAAAAAGATTACACCAGACACCAGTGAATAAATTGTCCATGCCAATCGCCAAGGGACGTTCGTATCTGTATCTTGCACCGTCAGAAAAATATAACCGCCTACATAAATGATAGGAAATGCGATTGCTGCAGCTCGCCCCCCCCATTTAACCGCAAATCGAAAAAACGATGCCAATCGTTGGATCTGCCCGGAATCACCGAGAATATTTCCACGCGGATCAAGCCGTAAAGAGATAAATTCATGCGCGGCAAACTGCAGTACGATCATGCCAAACCCCAAATCAGCAAAGATAGATAGTGCTGCTAAGCTAATAAAAGTATACCAATAGCCCTGCTCATCTGATGTCAGGTATAGCGGAATCAGAAGCAAAACTACCGGTCCAGCAACAATCCGCCATGCCTGATTGATAAATGTCGCAAATACTGCTCGAGTATTATTTCCCATTTTATTATGACTATCCCCATACTGTTTACCAGAGTTTCCACGGAGCATGGCCGGTTTCCCACAATGTTTCCAATTCTTTTTTCTCCCGTTCTGTATCCATACATTGCCAAAATCCAGTATGCTGATAACTCATGAGCTGGCCTTCTTTTGCCAACCTCATCAAGGGATCCTGCTCAAAGATACATTCATCACCATCCAAATAATTAAATATCTGCGGTTCGAGTACCATAAACCCCGCATTGATAGAGGCACTATCCCGAATAGATTTCTCACGGAATGCCCGAACTGCATTATCCCCGCCAATATCCAATACTCCTTTCGATTGTTGCAGTTTGACTGCCGTCAATGTTGCAATTTTCCCATGTTTTCGATGAAATGCTATCAGTTCTTGAATATTGACATCGCAAACGCCATCGCCGTAGGTCAACATGAATGGCTCATTTCTTACGTATTTTTGTATTTGTTTGATTCGTCCACCCGTCATCGTATGGAGTCCCGTATCTACGACTGTCACTCGCCAAGGTTCGGAATGCTGCTCGTGAAGAATAATCTTTTCACCTTCGGTAAAATCAAATGTCACATCACTGGTGTACAGGAAATAATTATTGAACCACTCCTTGATTATGTGCTGTTTGTACCCAGCACAGATAATAAAATTCCGAAAGCCAAAAAAAGAATAAAGCTTCATGATATGCCAAAGAATCGGCATCCCACCAATCTCGATCATTGGTTTCGGCCTATATTGAGACTCTTCCGAAATCCGCGTCCCAAACCCGCCTGCAAGTAATACGACTTTCATCTGATAAACCTCTTCTTCATAAATAACACTCTTAGTCTTGCCAATACCATTCCAATAACAGGTAATTCTCTGATCCGCTTTTTTAATTTCATGCGCTCATATTTATACTTGAAATCTTGGAAATAGCTTTTCCCAGCATATTTGGCAAAAATCAATTTTTCCAAATCTTCTTTATCAGAATATATCTGTTTCTCATGCTGTATCTTCCAAGAGGCTAACACATTGACGCCAAATCGAAAGAGCAAATCTTTCTCCAAATAATCTAAACATTTCTGTGAAATTACCCCCTTATCGACCAATCCTTTTATGATATTGGGATAATAATCAAAAAACACCTGAAACAGGCCATAGCTCACATCTTTCTTTTTTACAACCTGTATTTCTACAAACCGCGTATCAATAATCACCGTTTCTCTTGGGTTTTCCCATAGTCGACAATATTCGCAAACTTGCCACAAATGTGTCTGACAATCCGAAAAGGTCTCCTTAAGCCGTTCGCAATCTGTATTCCAAAGGGCAAATGCACCGATCCATGTGACCTGATAACTGATCTTATACAATGCAGCCTCTGCCGTTTTTGCCTGGACTATCGAATTGGCATCTACGTCTCTCAAAAAACCATTGCTAAAGAGCAATACAGGTTTTTCTCTTTGATATTTCTGCGCAACCTCACACACAAGGCGTAAGCTTCCCGCAAGAAAAATAGAGGTGTCATGATTTAATTTCCGTAAAAGGCCTTGTCCATGCAAAATTGCTATTGGGAAATTTTGGTCCAATACATTTTTTTTATTTTTAAAATAATGAAAATTCTGATACTTGGCACTATATTCTTTAGCCACTTTTTCTGTATCATCTGTCGAGGCATTATCCGATACGACGATTTCCACTTTCCCATCCAAAAATTCAGGCTGACATACCAACGAGTCCAGACATTTCCTTAGATAGGGCGCTCTATTATATGTGGGAATACATATACTGACAAGGTACTGCTCTTTTTCCATATTTCCGATTTCCTTTCACACAGTCCGCCACATTTTTATTTCTCCGTCCCACCGCTTGATGACCCGTGCGGGAATTCCTACGGCGATGGAACCGGGCGGAATACTTTTTGACACGACCGCATTGGAACCGATGATGCTGCCTCTGCCGATCGTCACGCCGGGAAGCACTGTCACATTATCTCCCAGCCATACGTTATCTTCGATGATCACTTTCTTGTCGCCTGTCAGCGGCCGCTCTGTCGGCGGGGTATCCGGACCGCTTTGTGCCCCTCCACTATAGATCCCGTGATTATGATCCGTCACATAGCATTTGCTGCCGAAGAGGACGTGATTCCCGATCTCTACGTAGTTGACCGCGCCGATGTGATTGAAATCGCTCATCGAAACATTATCCTTAATCACGATGGTTGGATGAAATTTTTGCCCCTTATATTCACTGACCGCTTCCAGCCACAGGTGTTTACCTGCCGCAAAGTTTTTTCCGACCTGCATATACTTTCTTCCGCGGATTCTTGATGAAATATCGACCCCACCGCGAAGCTGGCGAAACATATACAGGTAATACAGTTTATTCAAAATATAATGAGGATTCAGCCTGTGTAACATACTTCCTCCGTTCATTTCGACAGATAGTTCATGACTGCCTTTTCCCACTCTTCCGGCATCAAAAGGCCTGACTCCGTCAGGCTCCTCATACTCAGTCTTGAATTTTTCGGCCGCCGTGCTTTCGTGGGATACTCTTCTGTCGCGATGTGCTTTACTTTCACATCCATATGAGCCTGGCGGAAGATCTCTTCCGCGAATTCCGCCCAGGAGCAGCAGCCGCTGTTGCAGGCGTGATAGGTACCGTATTTATCCGTCTGTACCATATCGCAGAGAAGCGGCGCGAGGTCGGCGGTATAGGTGGGCGCGCCGAACTGATCGGCTACGACGGAGATTTCTTTATGCGTCTGTCCGAGACGGAGCATGGTCTTGACAAAGTTGTTCCCGTGCTCGCCAAAGACCCAAGAGATGCGCACGATGAAGTACTTCTGCAAAGTGTGCCGCACTGCTTCTTCTCCTTCCCACTTTGTCTGGCCATAGACGTTGAGGGGGTGGACCGGGTCATCCACTTCATGAGGTCTGTCTCCGTCGTCGCCGAAGACATAGTCCGTGCTGATGTAGGTCATCTTCGCATCGATCTCCCGGCAGACTTCCGCAATGTACGCCGTGCCGTTGACGTTCACGTCCCGGCATTGTTCTGGCTCGTCTTCCGCTTTATCTACCGCCGTGTAGGCCGCGCAGTGAATGACCGCGTCTGGCCGATACCCCCGGATATAGGCGAATACCGCCTCTTTATCCGTGATGTCCAAGTCTTTCGAGCCGACGCCGCGGCATTCGATATTTCTTTTTTTCAGCTCTTTCACGACGTCCCAGCCGAGCTGTCCCGTCGCACCTGTCACGAGTATTTTCATCTCATTACGCTTCCGGTTTAAAATTCCTGTATTCTCCGCTCAGAATATGCTGCCACCAAGCTTTGTGGTCGAGGTACCAGGCGATGGTCTTCTGAATGCCTTCTTCAAAAGGTGTCTCCGGGAGCCAGCCCAATTCTTCGTGGATCTTCGTGGGATCGATGGCGTAGCGCCGGTCGTGGCCGGGGCGGTCCTTTACGTACTGGATGAGGGACTCGGACTTGCCGAGAGCCTTAAGAATGGTCTTCACCACGGTGAGATTGTCCCGCTCATTGTGCCCGCCGATGTTGTACACTTCGCCTTCGCGCCCTTTCCGGACAATGAGGTCAATAGCCCGGCAGTGGTCCTCCGTATAGAGCCAGTCCCGTACGTTTGCCCCGTCGCCGTAGACAGGAAGGGGCTTATCTTCCAGCGCATGGATAAGCATGAGGGGGATAAGCTTCTCCGGGAACTGGTACGGGCCGTAGTTGTTCGAGCAGCGGGAGATGGTCACCGGCACGCCGTAGGTGCGGTGCCACGCCTGCACGAGGAGATCGGCCGACGCTTTCGACGACGAATACGGGCTGGACGCATGGAGCGGCGTAGTCTCGGTGAAGAAAAGGTCTTTCCGTTCAAGAGGCAGGTCGCCGTACACTTCGTCCGTCGAGACCTGATGGAAACGGCAGATGCCATAGAGGCGGCATGCATCGAGGAGCACGCCCGTACCCATGATGTTCGTCTGGAGAAAAACGCCCGGATCGGCAATGGAGCGATCCACGTGGCTCTCCGCGGCGAAATTCACCACCACGTCGGGCTTTTCCTTTTCAAACAGTCCATAAATGAAGTCCCGATCCGCGATGTCTCCCCGCACGAAGGAGAAACGGGGCTCCTCCCAGATGGGAGCGAGCGTCTCCAGGTCTCCCGCATAGGTGAGCTTATCCAGGCAGAGAATCTGGTCGTCCGAATGGGTCAGCTCGTAATAGATGAAATTGCTCCCAATAAATCCGGCCCCGCCGGTAACAATGATCTTCATGATATCTCCTCAGAATACAGGCTCGATGTCTTTCAAAAAGGGATTTTTCTTATCTTTCTCTGACAGGATGGGATGCTCGATGCCCCAGTCCACGGCGATGTCCGGATCGTTCCAGCGGACGCCGCCGTCCGCCTCCGGTGCGTAGTAGTTGTCCGCCTTGTACAGGAACTCCACATGGTCCGTGAGCGTCACGAAGCCGTGCCCGAAGCCGCGAGGAATGAGGAGCTGCTTCTTATTTTCTTCAGAAAGCTCCACGGCTACCCACTGCTTATAGGTGGGACTGTCGTGGCGAAGGTCCACTGCCACATCGAGCACCGCCCCGCGCACGCACCGCACAAGTTTCGCCTGAGCCTTGTCTCCCCGCTGGAAATGGATACCCCGCAGCGTCCCTTTCACCGTACTCAGGGAATGATTGTCCTGCACGAAATCATAATAGAGCCTCGCTTCCTCCATGGTGCGCCGACTCCAGCTTTCCATGAAGAATCCACGGTGATCTCCAAAGACTTTTGGAATCAGGATGACCACACCATCCAGTTTTGTTTTTACGATATCCACGGTGAATTGCGCTCCGTAATATTGACCAAATACTGCCCGTATTCGTTTTTCATAAGAGGCTCCGCCAGTTCCAGCAGGTCTTCTCTGGTGATGTAACCCAGCTGGTACGCAATCTCTTCCGGACAGCAAATCTTGAGTCCCTGCCGCTCCTGAATCGTCTCCACAAAGGATGCCGCCTGGAGGAGCGATTCATGCGTGCCCGTATCGAGCCATGCGTAGCCGCGTCCCATGGTCTCCACGTGAAGCGTGCCTTCCTCAAGGTAGAGTTTGTTCAGGTCGGTGATCTCCAGCTCGCCCCGGGCGGAGGGTTTCAGTGTCTTCGCCTTCTCCACCACGGAGCCGTCGTAGAAATAAAGACCCGTCACGGCGAAATTTGATTTCGGCTTCGCCGGTTTCTCTTCGAGACTCATCGCTTTGCCCTGTGAGTCAAATTCCACAATGCCGTACCGCTCGGGATCGCTCACATAGTAGGCGAAGACCGTCGCGCCCGTTTCCTGCCGCGCCGCACGATGCACCAGATCGGAGAATCCCACGCCGTAGAAGATATTGTCTCCCAGAATGAGCGCGCCGCCCTCTCCGGCAAGAAACTTCTCCCCGATAAGGAACGCCTGGGCCAGACCGTCCGGGCTCGGCTGCACCGCATAGGAAATGGACAGCCCCCACTGGCTGCCGTCTCCCAGAAGCGTCTGGAAGCTCTCCGCATCCCGCGGCGTGGTGATGAGGAGAATATCCCGTATCCCCGCCAGCATGAACGACGCCAGCGGATAGTAGATCATGGGCTTATCATACACCGGCATGAGCTGCTTGCTGATGACCTTCGTCAGCGGGTATAGCCTTGTCCCAGAGCCTCCGGCAAGAATAATTCCTTTACGGATCATTTTACTCCCCGCTTTCTTCTTCACTCCTCACATTCAGAACTGCCTGTTTTGTAGCATTCAAATAAGCATAACCGAATTTCATATCCGGCTCAAGATACGCGCCTTCTGCCCATTCATTCCATGCATTGATAAATATAAGGCTATCGTCTAATTCTCCCGTCTGCACCCGCTTTTTTGTCTCCCGCCCTATATCTTCAAGCCATGTCTGATATAGAGCTGGCGTCGCTCCATCCAAAATAAGTCCTTGATTTGTCTTTCTGGCTGTATTGTCCCACATAGGCGCAATTGCCCGATATGTTTTCTTTGCCGAATCAGAAAAATACTTTTTCTGATCCACAAACTCCTTATAATCGTAAACATATCCCAAAAACTCATCACAAACAAATCGTTTCGTATCCTGTATTTCCTGAAAGTATTTTCTCTGTGGCCCAAAGAAAAACTCATTAATCGCGTCAAAGCCTTTTGTCAAAAAATCCTCCGCCGGAAACGTATCATAGCTTTCGCCCATAACCGCAATTAAATACAACTCATAACCAGTCGCCTTTTTGATATATTGCCGCCAATATTCCAACACGCGCTCTACATGCGGAATATTGCGAGGTTTATATATTGCCAGCAATTTTTTTCCGTTTATAGTAATATACCGGTCATCAGCAATGTATTTGACTATGCTGTGAATGAAATTTTTATAATTTTCTTCTGTGTGACTAATTCTGATTAAAGGTTCGTCTGAAACGCCAAACCATTGTTTCATCCAATCTTCATTGGCCCAGCAAAAACAAACGGGATATTGGATATCACTGCTAAAAAACAAGTCAACCGGCTCATCAAGCAATCGTTTTCCATCAAACCAATAATAATAATAACAAAAACCCCAAACACCCGCATTTTGTGCCAGTTCGACCTGTCGTTTTATATTATCGAGTATCCGCAAATCATAATATCCCAGCTCACCGGGCAATTTAGGCTGATATTGTCCTACATATTGAGGCATTGCTTTTGAGACATTCCTCCATTCTGTTGCACCTTTGCCCCACCATTCGTCATTATAAGGAGTGGGATAAAATTGCGGCAAGTAATAGGCAATCAGCTTAATATCATCTTTGTCTCTTATATAGTTGGTTTTATCGAGCGATTCAAATAAGAAACTCGATTTCTGTATATCCAAAATATTTTTGATATATTCTTCTAACGATTCATCTCCGAAGGCCGTTTTACGACTATGTTTCCTTAAAAGCCTCCTCATAATCGTATAAACGTTCGATTTTTGCGAAGAAGTCAAAAAAGGTGCCCGCCAAAATAACTGTTTGCAAAATTCCCACACTTTACTCATTGCATTCTCCAATCCACATACAACATTTATTGTATTATCCGTTCTTTTAAAAGCACTTTTCGCAACTTATTAACAAAATCCACGCCAAATACTTTGACAAGAATAATTTTAACTTGATGCCGCACTCTGCGGTGCCATGGCAACCATGACCCTGCAAAATGATGAACAGTATATGTGTTATTTGTCGACTTGATTTTCCCATCCATCATATCTTTGGCACAAAAATATTCAAATGGAAATATGACATTATTTTCACCAAATATTTGAAATGTATTATCCAGTTTTATATCATATTTGTCCTTTGTCATTTGCGAAATTGTCGAAACGTTTGTTGTTAAATCCATTTTGCCATTTAAGTTAAAATGTTTTGTATCATAATAAGAAAGTAAATATGTAATCCATCCCCCCTCTTTTTGCGAGCCTAAAATCCCTGTTGGGATCTTATTTTCTGTTTCAAATCCAGAAAATGCCGAATATCTTAAAAACGGATCAAGTGCTTTACAAACTTCGACATCCGTATCCATATAAATTCCACCGCAATCATGCAAAACTTTTAAGCGCACATAATCCGTAACAAACGCCCATTTTTTTGCTTTATATGCTTCATAACAGTATGTATTCTGTGTTACATCAAAATTATGCTCATTCCACTCTCTAATCTCATAATCTGGGCAATATTTCTTCCATGTCGCAATATACCTCTTCGCATCTTCAGGCAGAGGATTACCGCCGAACCAACAATAATGAATAATTTTGGGGATCATATTTATTTCTCCTGTTATTTTTTTCCACTATAAAGCTTTTTATATTCTCTTCCCATACTTTCAATAGAAAAAGCTTTTTTCAGAAACTGATAAGAACATTTACCCATCTGCGCTAAATTCTCTGGCTGGCTCATAAAGTTCTTCAAGAAAAACAAGCCCTCTGATTTTCCATGAAATAGGCAACCATTTTGATTGCGCTGCACAAGATCTACATTTCCTACACAGTTAGAAAGAAGCAGCGGTTTGCCTGCATTCATGGCTTCCAGTACTGCGTAAGGCAAGCCTTCCCATAATGCAGTAGAAATATACACATCAATATCCTGCAATTTTTTCCGTACGTCTTCCGATGTCAACCAACCGGTAACTTCCACATTTTCTGCCGGTTCGATAACGTCTTGTAATTCTCCGCCGCCGATCCATAGAAATTTTACCCGATTATCCCCACGAAAAGCTTTAGCAATTTCATTGAACAAAGCCGGATTTTTCTGATATGTCAGACGGCCAGTGGTTCCTACCACTAACGGATAGAAAAATTCCCGATATACCGGTAACGTTGCGGATACTTCTATTCCATTATTGATGACATGTACATTACTAATGCCATTTTTGATCAGCATTTCTTTTTCCGAATTGGAGCAGGCAATGACATCCCCACAAAACGAATTTCCCAGCTTTTCCAGCCAAGTATAAAATTTCTTTTTCTTGGCGCTGACATCTTCCCGTGCAAAGGAGAGTCCGTGAGGCAAATAGAATACTTTTTTCGTCCTGCCGAGGAGGCGACAGGCAAGTCGCCCCAAAAAGCCGGCTTTGCTGGAATGGAGCTGTACCACATCCGCCCGCGGATACTGCCTTAAAAGCCGCATCAACTCAAGCAACGCTTTCAAGTCCTGCCCTGCATGAATTTCTCTTCCCGCATATTTCCATGGAACCATCTGGACATTGCTTCCAAACAGGGACTCCACATTATCGGGCGTATTATCTCTTCGACTATAAATGATAATGTGTTGTTCTTTATCTAGCGCTTTTGTTAGATTCAGCAAAAATGTAAGTACGCCACCAGCCAGACATTCCGTCACATGTACAATTTGCATTTTCTCTATTTACACCTCAATACGCGCCTTTTCTGCCCGCTACCACTTTGATCGTCCGCCAGAGCATGAGGATGTCCAGCCAGATTGACCAGTTGTGAACGTACCAGCTGTCCATGCGGACGCGTTCGGGGTAGTCGATGTCGCTGCGGCCGCTGACCTGCCACATGCCGGTGATGCCTGGGCGCACCATGTAGTATTCTTTGATATATTCGCCGTACCGCGGCACTTCTTTCTGCACGATCGGTCGGGGCCCGACGAGGCTCATTTCTCCTTTCAGCACGTTCAGGAGCTGGGGAAGCTCGTCGAGGCTGGTCTTGCGAAGGAAGGCTCCGGACTTTGTGATGCGGGGATCGTTCTTGAGTTTGAAAGAGGTCTCCCATTCTTTCCGCGCTTCCGGATCGGTATCGAGCAGTTTCTGAAGCCGCTCGGCAGAATCCACGCACATGCTGCGGAATTTGTAGCAGTCGAATTCTTTCCCGTCTTTCCCGACGCGGCGGTGTTTGTAGATCACCGGGCCGGGGGAATCTCTGTATACCCAGAGCGCCACCCAGAACAGGATGGGCGAGATCATAATGCCGCCGACGATGGTCAGCACGATGTCGAAAATGCGCTTCACCGCACGGTTCAGCGGTTTTGCCAGATTGTTCTGCACATGGAGGATCATGACTTTCGCGTCATAGTAGGACTCCACCGCCACATTAGACATGGGCACTTCCACGAGATTCGGCACGACGCCCACATCGGAGCAGATAGACTGGGCACGGTAGAGGAGATCGGCCAGCTGCTCCTGGGCAAGGCCCGGCGCCGCGATGAGAACGTTCCGCACGCCGGTCTCGGCGACGACTTTTTCCAGATCGGCAAATCCACCGAGGATGGGATATTCTTTCACATAGTCCGTTTTCGGCTCGTGATCTTCCAGAAATCCGATGACGGTGTAATTGAGACCGCTGTCTTTCTTAAATTCCCGGACGACGGCGTCAGCAGTGAGTCCGGCCCCCACAATGAGCACCGGAATGCGCAGCAGCGCAGTACGGCCCACAGTCTTTTTCAAGAAATAGCGTATGCCCACGAGACACAGGAAGCCCGTTACTGCCAGAAGCCCCACATAGAGGCGGGAAACCTCCCCGGAAACCTGCCCGGCAAACATGAGCACCACCGCGAAGAGGATGCTGTACAGACAGGAGAAAAAGATCTTCTCCACTGCCTGATAGAAGAGCATCTGTCTGCCGTACATCTGATTCACGGACAGGAACAGCAAGAATATCAGCGGCGTGATCAGCCAGAAATAGACCGGCGCCACGTGAAATACACTGTAGTCCATGAAGAAATTGCGCAAAAAAAGCGCCAGAAATTCCGCAGCGATGACCGCCGCGTAGTCTCCCGCCGCCCATATATATTTTACCAGACCGGTTCCCGTCTGCGAGACCGGCCGCTTCTTTATCTGCCCGTTTTCTGAATTCATTTCCGCACCTTGAAGGAATATCTTTTGTTCTTCGTCATTTAATTATTATTTTACCATATTTCCCCGGTATTTCCAAGGATTTTCCTGTTTTGCCCCCCGCAAACTTGCATTTCCGCACTTTCAGTGCTTATAGTTTCTTTGTTCAGCAAGTGTACTTCACCAGTCTCCCGTTCATGAGCCTCGTTGACTGACCCCCGTGTATTCCGCTTGCAAAATCCTGCGCTGTCAGCTATATTACAAATAATTTGATAAAGCTTCGATTTTTATTTATCTTTTCCTATTTATAAAAGGAGCTGTAGAAATGCCGCGTTATAAACTCTCGCTGTCCCTTTTAATTCTCTATCTTCTCCTCATCTATCCCCTCTCCGGGATGCTGCCGGACTGGGCGAGCTTTGAAAACGGTCCGCTGGAAAACGCGCAGGTCATCGTGCTGCTCGGCGGCGCGTTGCTGTGCGTCCATTTCGCTCATTACTCGCAAGGTTCTCCCACGCACGGCATGTGGCTGCCGTCGGCTGGCATTTTCCTCATCCTTGCTTTCCGCGAACTCTCGTGGGGGCGAGTCTTTATGGTGAAAGGGTATTCCGCGATCGGCGAGCCCATCATTCCCGGCTCGTCGGAAATGCCCTTTCACACGGCGATTCATGTCGGCGTCGGCATCGTGGCCGTCCTCTGCCTGTATTTCCTCATCCGCTATGCGCCGTGGAAACGAATCTTTCGGGAGATCCGCCTCCCCTGGGCGCAGCTCGCGCTCATCGTGATCTGCATCGCCCTCAATACGCTCGGCGATCATCACGCCATGTTCCACACCATGCGGGATCAGCTCATCGAAGAGCTGGCAGAGCTCCTCATGTACCTCACCTTCTGCCACACGGCGTGGTATTATTACCGGAAAATTGAAGAAAGAGAATAATGCCACCCATGCAAAACCCCGTTGTTGTCACACAACGGGGTTTTGCATGGAAACTATTCACTTCATGTTCAGAAAGGAACCGCAGCTTGACGCAGCAAATCCTTTTTATTTCCTGCGCAGGAATTCCATGAATCGGGCGGCTGCGGAATGGCTGCCTGCATCCCGGCGATTTCGCGCCCTCTGCTGCACTGCCGCCTTCAGGCGCGCGTTCTCTTCGGCCCACTGCGCTCTTTCCGTCTCGAGCAATTCCCTCAGCCGCTCCGCTTCCTGTCGGCTCTGGTCTCGTTCCTTGATGAGCTGCTTGATCATCTCTTCATATGACGCGATTTCCGCCTTCCGCTCCCATGTTTTTTCCTGCGTCTCTTCACTTCCTTTTTTCCGAGACGCCCAAACCGCATGCTCAAGCGACGCCGCCGCATCGGTGGGCGTCCGACAGGGGAGATGCGCCGCCTTTTTGCAGAGAAATTGATTCTGCGCATGGCCTACACCCAGGATGACCGGCAGCGGCGACGCCGCGATGACTTTGGCCAGCTCCGCCGTCTGAAACGTATTCATGTCATAGCGGTCCCCGCCGCCGCGAATGATGGCGATGCAGTCGCAGCACCTTTCTTCGATAAAAGCTTTGATCGCGTCCCTGATCTCCCCGGCCTGCGCAAAATTGACATTCTTCGTTTCCACGATCATAAAGGGCCGCCCTGTCCCATGAGGGAGACGACTCTTGAAATCTTCCGCGCCCTGCGAATCCTTTGGCGCGATCAGCCCCACGCGGCACGGCGCTTTCCATATTCCCATTTCCTCGATGAAACGCCGCTCCTTCTCCCTGTCGGCTACGTGGAAAAGCGTCCGCTGCACCTCGCTGCCCTCCGTCTCGAGCCACTTCTAAAAGGCCGTCGCTTCTTCCCTGCACCATTTCCGATAATCGGACGGTCCTTCTATTCTCTCCACAGCGCAGCCCCGGAGCTGCATAGTGCCGTTATACAGCGAGAGCGTCCCTGAAACGGCAGCGCGGCTGTCCTGCTTGAGCTTCCTTATCGTCTCTCTATCCGATACGGCGAGATCCCTGTCCTCGATATACACGTCAAGGCACGGCCTTCCAGTCCAGTCCGCCGCGAGCGTGAAACGAGCGCAGCGCTTTTCGTCGTCGTGCCACACAGACGAGCAGATATCCCCCTCGATACGGCACAGCCGGTCATCGTGAAAAGCGTCTGCGGCTGCCGCAAGACACGCCTCAATCCCGCAGGGTTCCGCCATGCCGCAGAACGCTTTGATGAGGATCATGTCCTCCTTTGCCACCAAGAGTGCCAAATCGTCTTCGAAGCTGTGTTCCCCGTCTTTCATACAGAAAATCCCCAGACCTGCGCCTCGCGGCGCCACCGCCTCTGAATCGATATGCCGGGTACTTTATTTTGAGAAAATCGCCGAAGTATCTCTCCATGCGCCTTATAGGCGTCTTCCCGCTGCGGCACCCACAGCGTGCCCTGCCTCGCTTCTTCCATCATCTCTGCTCCTTTCCATGCTCCGTTTCTTTCGACTGTACCCGGAAGCGGAGGCAGCGTCAAGCCGTTTTCCATGAAAAAAGCCCTGCTGATCACTTCAGCAGAGCTTTTCTTTTCATTTTTCACAACATATGCACAGCAAGACAGGCTAATCGTTCCGGCACGCAGCAAATGAGATTTAATTGTTTTATCATTCATGCGGCGATCATTCTGATAAAACATTAAAATCATTTTTACCGTTTACCGAAAAAACGAAACATCCGGCAAACCCATACATAGACTTTACCGGCCAAATATACCATCCGCCAGACTTTGTTCCATGTTTCCCCAACGGCAGAAGAAGCTTCCCGCCGCATAGCATCCATCTGCCACTGAACTCCAGACCAAATCCACTGACCCATTCGTTTTGACAGGTTTTTCGAAAGAATGACAGCCGCACTTCCCATAAAAGACGGATGGCCCCAAAGCGCCAAGACTATCGTCGAAATATTTATATACGCAAAGACCAACATGAGCCCCAGCGCAAACACCATAGAGTATGGAATTGATTTCCGCTCACGAATATTCCTGTACACGAGCACGGTGCAGGACAGCATCATAAAGACCGCTGAAAGTCCCGCGAGTATGTTCCCCTCCACGGTATGCCCCACACACTTAGCCATTTGCATAAGGAGCGTCATGCACAGGCAACACAGCAATCCAATACCCAGTAACGCATCTCAGGAAAATCTTTTAAAAGAATCATCCATGACTCCCCAAAAATGATAATACATTTCTGTCCTCCTCTCTCATGAATTGATACTAAATATACATGAAACCGGCGAAATAAGTCAGCCTACATAACCGCAGGCGATGTGATGATCCCTATAGATTAAAAATTACGAAAACCACTGCGCGATCTGTAGACTTCTATATTCCACCAACCCGCAATACCATGCCAGTAAAACAACTAAAGCTGCGCCAATGCAAAACAGCGTATTCCACCAAAATAACCCACCAAAAGTTTTCTCTTTATCCGGCTTCACAATATTATGAATAAAAGAAAATAAGAAGTACAATAAATTAAAAAGAAACCAGCCAATAAAAAGTATCGTCCCGGCCAAGCGATATGATGATACATTTCCCATATTATCCAAAACAGAAGCATCAAAAACCATTCCAGCCATAAATGTGACAACGACAGAGGCAAAAATACCGAAAATGGCAATAAAGTCCTTTTGCATAGTTTCTACTTTTATCGTCACCATTTTCACGTTTGTCATTGCAGTTTCCACACTTGTCACGAGCTGATCACTGCGCTGGCCAAGTATAGTGGTCTTATCCTTCAGTTGCTGTACATCGTTTCTTCCCGCCGCCTCCCAATCTTCCGCGTCGGAATAATTCATCCGGGCTACGTCCAAACTGACATGATCATATAGCTTCCGCAAACTTTTACTGATGTCTTTATTGGCTTCAGTTGCTGCGTAATGCGCGCGAATACCACTAATATTAGAAGCTAAAGTCTCCACATCGCCATGACTGTCATTCTCTTTCAGCTCTGTTAAAACAGAGAAAATATCTGAATAGAAATGCCTGAATTGTTCATTCTGGTCTACATAATACAAATTTTCTAACCGCAGATAGAAAACACGGCATTCTTCCTGATCATCAAAATTAATCGGCCTCTCCGCAAGATCGTTTAACAGCTTCTTGAATTCCCTGCGCCGCGCGTCCTCTTCCTCGATATTCATTTTATGCTTCCTTTGCGATCAAATCCCGCGGGATTTCCTCTCGATTGCCATTTCCTCCATCAAAAATACGGTCCCACGCTCCGCCTTCTTTATGGGTATCATTGACCAGGGCCCACGGGGAAAGTTTTCTTTTTTCTTCCACGATTCGATCGATATTGCCTTTTACATCTTCTTCCGGTTCTTTTGTAGTCGAATATATCATATCAATTGGCATTGCGCCGAAGCAGCCAAACCGATAATATACGGCAGGAACAACAGGTCCAAATTTCCATGCCTCAATCGCATTATAAAACAACGGCTGACCTGTATGATGCAGAGCATCTTTTTGAACATAATATAAAATCTTCTGTAGCTGCAAATTGCTGATGGGGCAATTATCTCTCGTGCACTTTGTCACTATATATTTTGCCAAATCTACTGCATCCCACATGGTAAGTGCACCTCCTCTTATCTCTTTCTTATCCTGATTATATCATTTCAAATTGAATTCAGCAGCTTTTTATAGATTTCCTATAAATCGAAACACATCTACAACAAAAAAGGACTCCATAAGGAGTCCTTTTTTGTATGGTAATTTCCGGAGAAATTAGAATACGTAGTTGAGGGATACGGTCCAGGTGTCGTCCGGATCGCCTTCACCGCCATCACCGTCAGCTGCAAAAGCATATTCTGCATGCAGATAGGTATTCTGCATCAGCGTAACTTCTGCGATAGCCTGCCAATATTTGATTTCATCATATTTGCCATAGTCATCTTTGTTGGTCAGGCCATTGCCATTGTTCAGGGTTTTCAGCATATCAGTCTGATTGCCGGCACCGCCGAGGTATACGCCTGCGCCTACGTCATTGTAAGCTACATCCAACTGCCAGCTGCCGACTTTCTTCAGATCGCGCTTGCCATAGCCGATGCCTGCATTCCATGCAGTATCTTCACCGATGCTGTCCGGAGCCGTGGTGTTCTGCCAGTATTCACCGAATACACGGAACTGACCTACCGGTACGTTCACGCCAACGCCCCAGATGTCATAATCTCTCCACTGCGGTGCATTGCCTTCCATATTGGTGTAGTAAGTCGCATAGAGATCGAACGCGCCCAGATCTGCGTCAGCCTTCGCATAGAAGGTGTCCTGATTATCAATTGCATACTCTTTATCGCCAGACGTAGTTTTTCCAGAGTTGAACTGGCCATAGCCGACTGCCAGGTTTACTTTGCCAAATTCAGCAGCTGCCTGTACGCCGTCGAAGCCCCAGGAGCTGTTGTAGAGCCAGCCGCCCTGGTTGCCGAATGCTACGCCGTAACGACCGAGGGTGAGATCCCATGCGCCGAAGTCATGTTTTACGTTCAGAGCTTCCATGCCGACGTCTGCGTCATCGTCGTCTTTGAATTTCACGGTGTCCGTGGAGAGACGAGCGTTCACGGTGGTGCTGTCATTGACCTGGCCCTTCATGTTGATGCGGATGCGGCCGTTCCAGCTTTCGTCAGCGCTGTTGTCCTTGCTCTGGTAACGCATACGAGCATCGCCGCTCCAGGAGATGTTGCCCACTTTCTTTTCGAGGTTGGACACACGTACGCCGAGGCTGTCCAGTTCGTCTGCGTATTCAGCTGCCAGTTTGTCGATGGTGGCGCGCTGTTCCGCGTTGTACTGGTCTTCTTTCGCCATCAGGCGGGCCACGATCTGAGCCATTTCGTAGCGGGTGATGTTCGTCTGGCCCTTGAAGGTGCCGTCCGGATAGCCTTCTACGATGCCCTGGTCAGAGAGATCGGACACTGCCTGATACGCCCAGTCAGAAGTGGACACATCGGAAAACGGATTCGCTGCATAGGCGGATGCGCCTGCAGCAAGAGCAGCTACAGCTGCCATTGCGAGAATCTTTTTCATATTCTTCGCTCCTTTCTTTTTCTCCGTTTCTTTATTTCGGGAGCGGTCGGAGAGGAGCCCGATCAAGAGTCGCCTTGTTTCCTCTGCCTGCTCGTTCTCTTTCTTTTCCGTCGGCCGCACGGGATGGAGTTCCTTTGCGGTTACCCTTAATTTACCATACTTTTATGCCCCCCCCGCAAGAGTTGCAAAACTATAATTTTGTTTTCTTTTCAATTTTTAATTTTTCTGTTCCTATTTGCGGCCTCCCGCAGGGAGCCTCTTGCGCGGGGGCACACCGGAGCCGCGGAGAGACTGCCTTGCCGCCATTTCCGCATGGTGCGGGCGCAGGCGAACGCTTTTCTTGATGCGCAGGCGGAACCGCCCCGCAGAAGGAGCCTGCGTTGGTGCTCATCAAGCAAAAGGGATTCAATTGCACCGTTCTTTTCTCCGTCCCTTTCAGCGCGGACACAGGCGCATGCTGTTCTGTCGGGAAGCTGTCGGCGCGAGCCCACGCACTTCGCTGCCGCGAGAGCTTCATTTTTCTATTTTTCTTCTGTAGCTCTGAGCTGCATTGGAGTCTTCATTTCCTTCCTGTCCTGACAGGCAGGAAACGAAGCAAAGGAAGGAACAGCCGCCCACGTCCGCGTCCTGAAAAAACGGCCGGTCACTACCCTCCGCGCAACTCGCTCCCTGCGGTCGCTCAGACAAGCGCTTCGGCTTCACGGCAGCCCGTGAAAATTTTGCCCTGCGGGCCGGTCTCCAACGGAATGGGCAGGGAGCTGTACCAGTGTTAGATGAAAGGTACATAGACGGTGCGGATTCATCAGGGATGTACGCAGGCGGATTCGCCCACACAAATGCGCCCGCCTTGTCACAAGTGACAGGGCGGGCGCAGACGAGTGATTCCTTTTTATAGGATCATCGAAATAGATGGGAAAGGTGAGAGTCAAAATGAGCGGGCCCGGCGTCGGGGCCGGGCGGACGGTGTGAGCCGCCTTTCTATTTTTCAGGCGGCGCACTTTGCTGGCCGCTCTCAAGGTGAGCGGCTTGATGACACCGGCCATTAGAAAAATCCCGGTGGCGGCGCATGAAGCGCCGTCAGGAGAACGGACGCCGGGCCGCGTCCCGCAGCCTGTATTGTCACGGCGGAATATCGCACCGACGTTCAAGCCGGAAATGCGCTGACAGGGAATTACAGGCTGAGCGGAACGGCGTTCGGGCGACAGGGATTTTTCGCCTGGCCGGCGGCCCCTTTTCTTTGCTTCGTTTCTTTTCCGGGCCGCCCCGGAAAATGAAATGAAGTGACCATGGCATCACATGCCAAAAAGGCACACTGCCGGGGCTTCCACGGCGGAAAGAAAAGATGAAGCGCTTGCGGCAGCGCCGTATGTGCGCCCGCACCGAAAGGTGTTTGCCAGCAGGGCTTTTTTAATTGCCGGTATTCACTTTATACATGCTTTATGCATAAATCTTTCCGCCGCGGAAAAATGCGGCAGCGGGATTTGTAAATAAAATCCGGGAATTTGAGAAAGGACGGAATTTCTTTGCGCATATTTATTGACATGAATGAATAAATATGCTACCATTCGTCTAATATCTCAAGTACCTGTATGGCGAATGGAGGAATTGATCATGGATAAGAAAATGATGTGGAAAGCGGCGGCCTGCGCGGCGGCGGTGCTGGGCATGGCTTTCATGGCGGGCTGCGGCGGCGAGAAGGAAGCGCCGAAGACGGAGAGCGCGGCGCAGGGCGGTCTGGTGCAGCAGATCAAGGAGAAGGGCCAGCTCGTGGTGGGCACGGCGTCCGGGTATCCGCCTTATGAATTTATCGACACCACGAAGGGCGATAAGACGGTCATCGGCATCGATATGGAACTGGCGAAGGCCGTGGCGGACAAGCTGGGCGTGAAGCTGGTCATTCAGGATATGAATTTCCAGTCTCTCCTGTCGTCGCTGGCGAGCGGCAAGGTGGATCTGGCCATTTCCGGCATCAATCCGACGGATGAGCGGCGGAAGACCATGGATTTCTCCGATGTGTACCTCCCCACGGAGCAGGTGGTGATGATCCGCAAGGCTGACGCGGATAAGTACAAGAAACTGGAAGATCTTTACGGCAAGAAGATCGCCGTTCAGAAATCGACGACCCAGGAGATCCTGACGAAGGCGGAGATCAAGGACGCGCAGATCGTGGGCCTGGCGCATGTGCCGGAAGCGGTGCTGGAGCTGAAGCACGGCAAGGCGGACGCGGTCGTGGTGGAAGGCATCTGCGGCAAGCAGTACCTCATCTACAATGACGATCTCATGTTCGCGGAAGGCATCCATTTCAAGAACGGTACGAAGGATTCCGCGGCGGCGCTCCGCAAGGACTGCGGCGATCTGCTGAAGGTCGTGAATGAGGCGATCAAGGAAAATACGGAGAACGGCAATTTCAAGAAGTGGGAAGAAGAATATATTCAAAAGTCTGTGGACAATGCGGCGAAATAAAACGGGGGAATGAACCATGGATAAGAAAATGATGTGGAAAGCGGCAGCCTGCGCGGCGGCGGTGCTGGGCATGGCGTTCATGGCGGGCTGCGGCGGCAGCGCGGAGAAGAAAGCGGAAAGCGCGCCGCAGGGCAAGCTCATGCAGCAGATCAAGGAGAAGGGACAGCTCGTGGTGGGCACGGCTTCCGGATTCCCGCCTTATGAATTTATCGATACATCGAAGAGCGAGAAGACCGTCGCCGGCATCGATATCAAGCTGGCGCAGGCCATCGCGGACAAGCTGGGCGTGAAGCTGGTCGTGCAGGATATGAATTTCTCCGCCATCCTCTCGTCCATCGCGGCGAATAAGGTGGATATCGCCATTTCCGGCATCAGCCCCACAGAGGAGCGGAAAAAAGCGGTGGATTTCTCCGATACGTATCTGAATGACCAGAATGTCCTCCTCATCCGCAAGGATGATGTGGGCAAGTACACGAAGATGGAGGATTTCTACGGCAAGCCCATCGCTGTGCAGAAGTCCACCCAGCAGGAAGCGCTCGCGAAAGAGCATATCAAGGACGGCCAGATCGTTTCGCTCGACCATGTGGGCGACGCGCTCATGGAGCTGCAGCATGGCAAGGTGGAAGCCGTACCGGCGCAGCGTGTCGTGGCGCAGCAGTACCTCATCATGAATCCGGCGCTGGCTGATTCGGGCGTCATTTTTGAAGGGGCGGACAGCGCTTCCGCCGTGGCGGTTCCGAAAGGCAATGACGACCTGATGAAGCTCATCAATGAGGTCATTCAGGAAAATAAGCAGGCCGGCAATTTTGAAAAATGGACGCAGGAGTGCGCGAAGCTCGCCGTGGAGAACGCGCAGAAATAACATCCGCTCTGCGGGGAAGGAGCCTTCGGGCTCCTTTTTTGCGGATTTTTTCGGGTATGGTACAATGAAATTTACAGAAGGAGGGGAAGGCTTTGAACCGGATGGTGTATCTTTTCTCGATGGGGCATTTCAGCGTGGACTGGTGCCAGGGGGCGGTGCCGGCGCTGCTGCCGTATTTCATCGCGCAGTACGGGCTGTCCTATCAGGACGCAGCGACGCTCATATTCGCGAATATGATGGTGGCCTCCGTCATTCAGCCTGTCTTCGGCTGGCTCTCCGACCGGGTATCCATGCCGTGGCTCATCCCGCTCGGCCCGGTGCTGTGCGGCGCGGGCATCTTCGGCATCAGCTTCTGCTCCTCCTATGAGACGCTCTTCGCGGCGGTCATGATGAGCGGTCTCGGAAGCTCCCTCTATCATCCGGAAGGGGCGCTCATGGTGAACCGCATCGCCGGGGCCGTCCGCGGACGGGCGATGGGCACCTTCTCCGTGGGAGGCAATGCCGGATTCGCTGTGGGCCCGGCGCTGGCGGGGCTCTGCGCGTACGGACTGGGCATTGAATGGCTCTTCCTCTTCGCCGCCGTGAATGCGGCGCTGGCAGCGGCGCTCTTTTTCTGCATGCCGAAGGCGGAGGCGGCCGCAGCGGAAACGTCCCGGGCGGAAGCGAAAAAACGGCGCGGCGCGCTCCGGAACCGGTGGGGCGCTTTCGGGAAGCTCTCCGTCACCATCCTCGCCCGGTCGGTGGCTTTCACCACGTGCAATACGTTCATTCCTCTTTACTGGATCCATGTGCTCGGCGCGGATGAAGCGGCGGGGTCAAACGCTCTCGCCATTCTTTTCACCGCGGGGGCGTGCATCACCTACGGCGGCGGCCTTCTGGCGGACCGCTTCAGCATGCGCGGCATCATCCGGGCGGCGTTCTTCGTGATGATCCCCGCCATGTACTTCCTGACAAACAGCGAAAACATCACGGCGGCGACGCTGCTCCTGCTTCCCGCGGCGGTGGCCGTCTTCATGCCCTACAGCCCCATTGTCGTGCTGGGGCAGACGTACCTCGCGAAAAACGCGGGCTTCGCCTCGGGCGTGACACTGGGGCTCACCACGACCCTCGGCGGCATGATCGCGCCTGTCATCGGCTGGGCCGCCGACCAGTGGGGCCTCGCCGCGGCGCTTCAGGTGCTCTGGGCGGCAGGGCTCATCGGATTCCTCGCGGCGATGAGCCTCCCGAAGGAAGAGGCGGAATAAAGGCCCGCGCCCTGAAAAATCGGACCGGTCACTACCCTCCGCGCAACTCGCGGGCTGAA
>OLZB01000193.1_pt1 | contig 50405 bp, 45 predicted proteins | sample 1673421 | NCBI WGS metagenome assembly OLZB01 (sample SAMEA103958111, study PRJEB25191) | human gut metagenome | biome: human-associated habitat [ENVO:00009003]; feature: intestine environment [ENVO:2100002]; material: feces | place: Germany | collected 2013/2015
AGGATATTTTTATACATTGATGATAAAATATTTTTATATTCTATAATTTAATTCATTTATAAAAACGCCGCAGGCCTTCATATCTTTCTCTCACAGGCTGTACAGTTCCGGACGGCGGTCGCGGAAAACATTGATGCTCTCCCGGATGCCGGCGATGACGTCGGTGTCGATCGTACCCGTTCTGATCTCCTCTTCCTCGCCGAGATGAAGCAGTTCTTCGCCCCACGGAGAGAGAAGAAGCGAATGGCCGCCGTACTTCGTCTCTCCCGCCCGTCCGCATTCGTTCACCGCGCAGAAATACATCTGATTTTCAATAGCCCTGGCCTTCGCGAGCGTCACCCAGTGTTCTTTCCGTACGAGAGGCCACGCCGCGGGCAGGAAGAAAAGATCCGCTCCGGCGAGCGCTTCCGTGCGGATGAGCTCGGGAAAACGCACATCATAGCAGATTGCCATGGAACAGGGAATGCCGTCCAGTGTGAAGCGAACCGTATGGTCTCCGCCGGTGAAATAATCCGGCTCTCCCGACGGGCTGAATCCGTGGATCTTGTCGTAAGAGGCAAGAAGCGCGCCGTCCCGTCCGAAGACATAGCTTCGATTGTAAATCTTCCCGTTTTCTCTCACCGCCGACGAACCTGCGACGAGGTTCACGCCGCGGGCCTTTGCGAAATTTCCGAAGACTTCCTTTGTCCGCCGTCCCTCCTCATCGGCGAGCTCCGCCAATTTCCCCTCAGGCGTCGGGAAAAAGCCCACATTCACCGTCTCCGGCAGCACGAGGATATCCGGCGCCTCCGCCATGGCTTCTTCCATGAGCGCCGCCGCGCGCGCAAAATTCACTTCCGGCTCGCCGAGGCGCACGTCCATCTGAATCAGACTGATCTTTTCCCTCATTTTCTTCCCTTCTTTCTAAAGTAGATTTTGCCTTCATTATAGCACCCTGCCGACTGCTTTCCATGGTACAATTGAGAAAAATCATCAGGGAGGGAACATCTATGGACAACCGTTCAGAATTTACGGGCGGCGCGCTGCGCTATCTTTTCTATTGGCTCCTCGGCTGCCTCGCTTTCAGCTTTACCTTCGGCCTCGCCTTCCCCTGGGTCTATGCCGCCTTCCACCGCTGGCTCGCGGATAACACCCGGATCGACGGGCGGCAGCTCGTCTTTGAAGGTACGGGCAGCGGCCTTTTCTGGCCATACCTGCTCTGGCTCGTCCTCACCTTCGTGACATTCGGCATCTACAGTTTCTGGCTCTTCAAAAATCTCACTGCATGGCGGGTGCGCCGCACCCATTTCGCCGCCGCGCCGTTCCGATAAGCGCAGGCGTCTCCGGCGCGCTCATTCCGCCGCGGCAAGAAGATTCATAAAGACCTGCGCCGCGCACCGGAAAACTTTCACCGCATTGACTCCATGAAAGGAAACACAGAGAAAGGCCAGGTCCGCCGCTGCTGCCGCGGCGAGCGCAAAAGCAAGAATTCGTTTCCCCCTTGTTTTCATAGCTGTCCCTCCCTGCTTTTATCTGAAATTTCTTAGGTTTAACTTATTTTAGATGAAAATACTTAGATCTTTAAAAAATTCGTCTTTTATTTAATCTTTTGTAATCCATTCCGCACGCCACAAAAAAAACACCGCACGGGAAATTCCCATACGGTGTTTTTTATTTTATAGATTCATCAGAATGGTTTCAGCCGATTACATCATGCCGCCCATGCCGCCTGCGGGCATCGGGGGCATAGCCGGTTTTTCTTCCGGCAGATCGCCGACGATGGCTTCCGTGGTGAGGACGAGAGCCGCGATGCTCGCCGCGTTCTGAAGAGCGGTGCGGGTGACCTTTGCCGGATCGACGATGCCGGCAGCGATCATGTCTTCGTACTTGTCTTCTGCCGCATTGTAGCCTACGCCTTTCGCCGCTTCTCTGACTTTATTCGCCACGATGGAGCCTTCCACGCCTGCGTTGTCCGCGATCTGGCGGATCGGAGCTTCGATGGCGTTGCGGACGAGGTTGATGCCGGTCTGCACGTCGCCTTCTTCATGGAGATCGTTCAGTTTTTCCTGAATGTCGATGAAGGTGGTGCCGCCGCCTGCTACGATGCCTTCTTCCACAGCCGCGCGGGTCGCGTTCAGCGCGTCTTCGATGCGGAGTCTCTTGTCTTTCATTTCGACTTCCGTTGCTGCCCCGACTTCGATGACTGCTACGCCGCCGCCGAGTTTTGCCAGTCTTTCCTGGAGTTTATCCTTATCGAACTGGGAAACGGTCTCAGCGAGCTGGGTGCGGATCTCATTGACGCGGGCCGCGATGGCTTCTTTGCGTTCCGCCGCCTGCTGGTCGCTGACGATGATGGTGGTGTTGTCTTTGGTGATGCGGATCTGATGCGCCGTGCCGAGGTCTTCGATGCCTGCGGATTCAAGCTTGCGGCCCATATCCTGGCTGATGACCTGGCCGCCGGTGAGGATGGCGATATCCTGGAGCATGGCTTTGCGGCGGTCGCCGAATCCCGGAGCTTTGACAGCAGCGCATTTGAAGGTGCCGCGCAGACGGTTCACCACGAGGGTCGCCAGTGCTTCGCCTTCCACGTCTTCCGCGATGATGAGGAGTTCTTTGCCGGACTGTACCACTTTTTCGAGGAGCGGCAGGATGTCCTGGAGAACATTGATCTTCTTATCGGTGATCAGGATGAAAGGATCCGTCATGACACATTCCATCTTGTCCGGATCGGATACCATGTACGGGCTGAGGTAGCCGCGGTCGAACTGCATGCCTTCCGTGAATTTCAGCTTCGTTTCCATGGTCTTGGATTCTTCTACATTGATGATGCCGTCTTTGCCGACTTTTTCCATGGCGTCAGCGATGAGGCCGCCGATGGTGGCGTCCGCCGCGGAGATGGAAGCGACCTGGGCGATGGCGTCGCGGGTGCTGACCGGGATCGCGCGGCTCTTGATCTCTTCGACCAGGCATGCCACTGCTTTTTCGATGCCTTTCTTAAGGACCATCGGGTTCGCGCCGGCCGCTACGTTTCTCATGCCTTCATGGATCATGGACTGCGCGAGGAGCGTCGCCGTGGTTGTGCCGTCGCCTGCGACGTCATTCGTCTTCGTTGCGACTTCTTTCACGAGCTGAGCGCCCATGTTTTCAAAGGGATCTTTCAGTTCGATCTCACGGGCAATGGATACGCCGTCGTTGACGATGTTCGGAGCGCCGAATTTCTTGTCCAGAACGACATTGCGGCCTTTCGGGCCGAGGGTAATCTTGACAGCGTTCGCCAGCTGATCTACGCCGCGGAGCAGTGCCGCGCGGGCTTCTTCATTGTACAGTACTTTCTTAGCCATTTATGTCACTCCTATCAGTCAAAAATCAGAAAACGCAGAGGATATCCCGTTCGGTGATGAGCAGGTAATGCTTGCCGCCTTCGTCGATATCCGTGCCGGAATATTTCGCGAAGAGCACTTCGTCGCCCACTTTGACTTCCATGGGGATGCGCTGGCCGTTTTCATTGTACTTGCCTTCGCCTACCGCTACGACAGTGCCTTTCTGGGATTTTTTCTGTGCTGTATCCGGCAGCAGGATGCCGCCTTTTGTCTTGGTTTCTTCTTCTTTTACTTCAATCAGAACACGATCTGCTAATGGTTTTAACATTTCGACTCCTCCTTTTAATTATTAGCACTCACTTCCACCGAGTGCTAACTCACGTTCATATAATACCCAATCCCCGTCAAAATTGCAAGGGCCCGGCGGAAAATTTTTAAAGTTCCAATAAAAAAGAGGAGTATGCCGCCTCCTCTTCAGCGTACCCGTTCCGTCTTCCCGGAAAGCGCGTCTTCCAGATAAACCGGCCCCAGTTCCAGCTTCCCGTCCCGGATGCGGAAGGCTTCCGTCTTCACATCGCCCAGCGCGAGCGAAACCGTCACATCCCGGAAAGTGATCGTACGGCCGATCTTTTCAAAAGCGCCGGAGATCCCGTTGAACGGCAGAAAATGATAGCGTCCCGGGCCGCTCTCGAAGGAACCGTCGATCTCCTCCGCGCCGTCCTCGCCGCGGGTCATGCGGAGGATCAGCTCCACGCTGCACCGGAGCCTGCTGTCGTCCGCCGCGATGCCCCCTTTCAGTCCGTGACCGCGGAGCTCCGCGGCATACGCCCGGCTGTCCAGATCAAACTGCCCTTCTCCGTCCACTGTACCGCCGTAGATTTCCCCTTTCACGCCGTACACATGGAGACCGCCGCCGGCATAGGAAAAGTCCCCCTTCACATTGGTAAAATGGAGCGCCGGCAGATCCAGCGCGGGCATTTCCACGACGCCCTTGATGACCGGGCGGGAGAGTCCGCCTGATATCCGGGCCGTGAATGACGCCGGATCATCAATGCCTATCCCTTCATCCAGCGACGACGGGCGCAGCCCCGCCACGGAAAGCGCCATATCGAATTCCGGTTCTTCTTTCCTCATATCCAGCGCCCCGTTTATGGCGAGCCGGTCCGCGGAGACCGTCCCCGTGAAAGGCCCCGCCAGCACGCCGAGGCGGATCTCCCGCTTCGTATCAATATCCGCCCGCAGGTCGGCGTGCTCCATGCGGAAACGGCGGCCCGGCGCTTCCGCCTCGATGAGGCTGTCCCGGATGCGCAGGCGACAGTCAAAAGGGCGCTCCTTTCCGGCCCGCTTTTCGCCAGAAGCGGCGCTCTCCTCCGGCCATTCCCGCCGAATGTGCAGGGGCCGCATATTTTCGTCAAAAAAGAGACGGACATGGGCATGTTCCAGCTCCGCATCCTTCACGGAAAGGCTTCCGATCCGGCCTGTCACCGCGTCCCACAGGCTGATCCGGCACCGCGCGCGGGGCACCTCCGCAAGGAGCGTCCCGTCGTCAGCCGTCCACCGGAGCCCTTCGATCTCCACGCGCCCCAGGATATCCGCCCGGACGCGCTCCGCCGACACCGTGCCGGGAAACAGATCCCGTCCCGCCGCGGTCTCATCAAAAATTTCCGCCGCCCGGTACGACAGCCAGCCGCAGAGCGCGAAAAAGAGGACGGCCAGAGCCAGACACAGCGCGGCCGCTCTCCGCAAAAATCTGCGGTGTGTCCCGAACCATGTCCTTCTGCTCATAGCCGTCCTCCTTTTTCTTTTTTATTGTACACGATTCGGCTGCCGAAAAAAAAGCGGCCATCCAGAAAGAGCCGCCCCTGTCCCACGCAAAAACCGCGCTCCCAAAGGAACGCGGTCTTCTGTTTGATTTCTTATTTTTATCTTTCCTGATGCAGGCCGTCGCCGATGAGGCGGACGTCCAGCGGGATGTGGACATTGAACTGCTCCATCACCCGGCGCTGCACTTCGTGAAGCACGGCCAGCACGTCGGCACAGGTGGCATTGCCGTTATTGACGACAAAATCGGGATGCTTCGTCGATACCTGCGCATCGCCCACAGAGTAGCCGATAAGGCCGCACGCCTTGATCATCGGGCCCACGTGGTATCCCGGCGGGCGGAGATACATCGTCCCGGCGCTTCTCTTGTCGAGAGGCTGCTTTGTCCGGCGGGAGAGCTGGTATTCGTCCATGGCTCTCTTGATCTCGTTCACGTTGCCGTGGGACAGATGCAGGCGGACGCCCAGCAGGACGTCTCCGTTGTGCATGAAAATGCTGTCGCTGTCACCGTAGTGGAGATCATCCCAGCCGTAGGTCTTCTCCCGTTTGCCGTCGCGGGTGACGACGCGGACGCTTTCCACGACCCGCTTCATCTGGCTGCCGTAGCCGTTGGCATTCATGAACGCCGCGCCGCAGATCGTGCCCGGGAGACCGACCGCCCATTCCATGCCTTTCAGCTGGTTCTGCCAGGCCAGGCGGGACACGGCGCTCGTCGCAACGCCGCCCGTCGCGGTGATCCAGTCGCCTTCGCAGACGAGCTCCGGCTTCATGCGCTGCATGCACACCGTGATGCCGCGGATGCCCTTGTCGCTGACGAGACAGTTCGAGCCGCCGCCGATGACCGTCACAGGTACGCCGCCGTCGGCAGCGCGGCGCAGCACCTTTTTCAGCGTCTCCTCATTGGTAGGCGTCACGAAAACGTCCGCCGGGCCGCCGATGCCGTATGTGGTGTGGCGGCTCATGGGCTCATTCACACGGAATTCCTTTTCCGTGAGGATTCCTTCAAAAAACGAAGTCCAGTCTGTCATTTCTTCTCCAACTCCAATACATCCATACCCTTCATCATTGCGTCGCCGATGATCTTCTGCAGATCCGCCGCGACCTGCTGCCAGCGGATGAACGCCTGTAAATATTCCTGGGCGTCGCCGTTATTGCTGACCATGACCGCCAGTTCCTGGAGATGGGCATAGGTCTTCTCATCGGGCTGCTGGCCGGCGAGCTTGGCATAGTCCGCCTGCATCTGCGCCATGAGGTACTCCTTCACGAGCTTCTTCGCGTCTTCATTGCCTTTGATCCGCTCGCCTGCCGCGGTGAGACGCTTCATCTCGTCGCAGTCCCGGATCGCAGCGGCCAGCTCATAGGCCTTATCATAGGTATTCATGTGTTCCTCCCTTAAAAAGCCGTCCGCTCTTCTGCAGCAGATGCGGGAATCCCTGCTGACGGAGCGCTTCCATCGCGACGATGGCCACGGCGTTGGACAAATTGAGCGACCGCGCTTCCTCGATCATGGGAATGCGGATGCAGTCTTCTTCATGCGCCAGCAGGAGCTCCTCCGGCAGTCCCTTCGTCTCCTTGCCGAAGACCAGCACGTCGCCCGGCTGAAACGCCACTTCGCTGTAAGCGCGCACGGCCTTTGTCGTATTGTAATAAAAATGGTGTCCCGACAGCATGCGGACCACGGATTCGTAATTTTCATGGATATGGACGTCCAGCAAGTCCCAGTAATCCAGACCGGCCCGTTTCAGATACTTATCCTCCAGGGAAAAGCCGAGGGGCTTTACCAGATGGAGCGTCAGATGCTCCGCCGCGCAGAGGCGGGAAATATTCCCCGTATTTCCCGGTATCTCCGGCTCAACAAGCACGATATGCATAGTACACCTTCATTTCCCACATTATCCCAAATATTATATCATAAAAGCCTCGGAAACTGTACCCTGCGGCAGCCGCGGAAAAAGCCGCTCCGAAGAGCGGCCTTTCTCAGAAATAATCGCCGTACCGCTCCTTGTAGCGGTCCTCCATTTCCTGCTCGTCATAGGCCTTGAAAGTAAACGCTTTCTGCCCCTGATAGGAAACCTTGTAAATGATATCCGTGTCCAGCCCGTTCACGGGGATGCGGTACGTATTCGGATAGCCCCGCACATCCTGCGGGACCGGCGCGCCCATCATCTCCACGCCGTCGCTGAAAACAAATTCCGGCTTCATCGGGTCCCACCGGATCGGATCCAGCTCCGTCTCCGTGAGCGGCTCCGCCATAACCACTTCCACCGTGAGAAAATCCACGGCGATCACCGAGCGGATCTGATTCGCCTCCGCCGCCCAGGGCAGCGCCGCCAGCGCCGCCGCCAGGATGACGCCCCACTTCTTCATACGTATCCCTCCCCTGCTTTTCTCTTATTCTTAATATACGGAACGTCAGAGCGCCCTGTCAAGGGCAGCAAAAAAGGCTCCCCGCAGGGAACCCTTTTCGGACATTATTTTCTTTCTTTGATTCTTGCCGCTTTGCCGGACAGTCCGCGCAGATAGAAGAGCTTCGCACGGCGAACGATGCCGCGGCGTTTCAGTTCGATCTTTGCCAGACGCGGAGAATGAACGAAGAATGTTCTTTCTACACCGACGCCGTAAGAGATGCGGCGAACGGTAAAGGTTTCGCGAAGGCCAGCATGTTTTCTCGCGATAACAACACCTTCAAATACCTGGATTCTTTCGTTCTTGCCTTCTACGACTTTCGTATGTACGCGTACAGTGTCGCCGGGGCGGAATTCAGGAATGTCATTTCTCAGCTGTTCGTTTTCGAGCGTTTCGATAATGTTCACGATCTTTTCCTCCTTACTTACAGGACATTCGTGCCGATCGCCTATGGCAGAGGACTGTCCAGACATACGCAAGTATTTTATCACCATTCCGGCGGGAGCGCAAGAAAATTTCCCGGCGTTCACAGAAAAATCCGCCGCATTTTTTGCCGCCCGGAAAATTTCCGCTGGGAAAATGAAAGCCGCCGCTTTGCCGCGCCGTACAAAAAAAGAAGCGCCCTCATGAGAAGGAATGCTTCTTTTTTTATCGCTTATTTTATTTTCGCGCCGGTCAGACGAGTTTGCTGAAATCGCCCCAGGCGTTGAAGAGCTGGAGGGTCTTCATGAGGAGGGAGATGCGGTTGTTTTTCACCGCTTCGTCGTCCACCATGATCATGACTTTGTCGAGGCAGGTATTGATGGGCTGCGTCAGTTCGCGGAGCGCCGGGAGAGCCGCACCGTAGTCATAGGCGTCGTAGGCGGCCTGCGCTTTGAGTCCCGCGGCGACGAGGGCCGACCAGAGGTCTTTTTCCGCATCTTCCGTGAAGAGCTGCGGCAGGACGGAGACGGCGGTCTTGCCCTTCGTGATGTTCGCGAGGCGGGTGACAGCCTGACGGAGCTCAGTCTCTTCTTTCACGTCGCTTTCTTTCATGCTCTGCGCTTTCAGGAAGAGAGCGTATATATCGTCCACCGGGCCGGAGAGGACGGCGTCGATGATGTCGTAGTCAATGCCCTGATCGAGGAGGATGGCGCGGATGCGCTGGTGGAAGAATTCCTCGATCTGTCCGGCGGCGGTCTTTTTCGCTTCGTCCGTGCCCGGCAGGAGCGCGAGGGCCTTGGCGATGCCTTCTCTCACATCCCAGTGAATCTTCCCGTCCACGAGGATATTCACGGCGCCAATGGTCTGGCGGCGGAGCGCGAAGGGATCCTGGGAGCCTGTCGGGATGAGGCCACGGAGGAAGGTCGCCGCGAGGTTGTCCAGCTTATCCGCCAGCGACAACGCGCGGCCGATGGGCTGCTGCGGGAGGATGTCCCCGGCGAACCGCGGCATGTACTGCTCGAAGATGGCCTGCGCCACATTGGCTTTTTCGCCGTCGAGGAGGGCGTATTCCTTGCCCATTTCGCCCTGGAGCTCGGTGAATTCCGTCACCATGCCCGTGGCGAGGTCGGATTTGGAGAGGTACGCCGCGCGGCCGGCATCGGCTTTTTCTTCTTCGCTGAATCCCCACGCTTCGCCGATGGCCGCGGTGAGCGCCTGCAGGCGGACGGCTTTGTCGTAAAGGGTGCCCATGTTTTCCTGATAGGTGATGCGCTTCAGGTCTTCCCGGTGCGCTTCGAGGGATTTCTTCCGGTCGTTGTCGAAGAAGAATTTCGCGTCGTCCAGACGGGCGCGGAGCACCCGTTCATTGCCGATCTGCACATTTTCGAGAGCTTTCGTCCCGCCGTTTCTCACGGTGAGGAAGTACGGCATGAGGCTGCCGTCTTTCGCGTGCACCGGATAGTATCTCTGATGGTCGCGCATGGGCGTCACCACTGCCGGCTGCGGGAGTTTCAGGAAATCTTCGTCGATGCGTCCGTAAAGGGGCGTCGGGTATTCGACGATGTAATTGATCTCTTCGAGGAGGCCCGGATTCGGCCAGATCTCGCCGCCGAGCTCCGCCGCCTTCGCGAGGAGGCCCTGGCGGATCATTTCACGGCGTTCATCCTGATCGACGATGACGAAGGCTTTCCGCATCGTTTCCTTATAATCCGCAGGCACCGTGATCTCCACCGGCTCTTTGCAGAGGAAGCGGTGGCCCCGGCTCGTGCGCCCGCTTCTGACGTGCGCCAGTTCCATGGGAACGACGTTTTCGCCGCAGAGCGCCACCAGCCAGCGGATGGGCCGGATGAAGCGCAGCTCTTCGCTGCCCCAGTGCATGCTCTTCGGGAAGGAGAGCCCGAGGATGATGTCCGTGAAGACCTGGGGGAGCACCTCTTCCACGGGTTTCCCGGCGTTCACGATCTCCGCCCAGACATAATTGCCGTCTTTTACGAGCGCCGAAGGATCGACACCTGCGCCGCGGGCGAATCCCTGCGCCGCGCGGGTCGGATTGCCGTCCGCGTCGAAAGCCGCCTGGATGGAGGGGCCTCTCTTTTTCACTTCTTCATCGGACTGTTTTTCAGAGACGCCGAAAGCCAGCACGGCAAGGCGGCGGGGCGTCGCGTAAATGGTGACTTTTTCAAAGGAAAGGCGCGCTTCCGTGAGCTTCGCTTCCGCCAGCGCGGACAGGTCTTTCACCGTACCCGGCAGGATATTTGCCGGCATTTCTTCCGTTCCGATCTCAAGGAGAAGGTCTTTACTCATTTGCGGTCACTTCCTTTCAGCATGGGGAATCCCAGTTCTTTTCGTTTCGCCAGGTACGCCTTCGCGCACATCCGCGCCAGGCTTCTTACGCGGCCGATGTATTCGGTGCGCTCCGAGAGCGAGATGGCGCCGCACGCGTCGAGCAGATTGAAGGTATGGGAGCATTTCAGCACGTAATCATACGCCGGGAGCACATATCCCGCCTTCACGACCCGCGCCGCTTCCTTTTCATACATGTCAAAGAGCTTGAAGAGCATGTCGTGATCGGAGAGGTCGTAGCTGTACACGGACTGTTCATATTCATTCTGGTGCCAGATATCGCCGTAAGTCACGCCGTCGGTCCACACGAGATCGTACACATTATCTTTTTCCTGGATGTACATGGCGATGCGTTCCAGCCCGTAGGTGATCTCCACGGCCACGGGATGCTCGTCAATGCCGCCGACCTGCTGGAAATAGGTGAACTGGGTGATCTCCATGCCGTCGAGCCAGACTTCCCAGCCGATGCCCCACGCGCCGAGCGTCGGGGATTCCCAGTTGTCTTCCACGAAGCGGATATCGTGCTCTTCCGGATCGATGCCGAGCTCCTTGAGGCTCTCCAGATAAGTCTCCTGAATATTGTCGGGAGAGGGCTTCATGATGACCTGGAACTGATGATGCTGGTAGAGACGGTTCGGATTATCGCCGTAACGTCCGTCGTCGGGGCGGCGGGACGGTTCCACATAGGCTGTGCACCACGGCTCCGGCCCGAGCACGCGGAGAAATGTAGACGGATTCATGGTGCCCGCCCCTTTTTCCACGTCATAGGGCTGCTGCAGAATGCAGCCCCGCTCCGACCAGAAATGCTGGAGCTTCAAAATGATCTGCTGAAATGTCATATCTGCCTCCTGAAAAATAAAAAATCCCTGTAACATGCAGTTACAGGGACGAGATTAACCCGCGGTTCCACCCTCATTGGTCTGAATGATCAGGCCCGCTCCTTTTATGGCCGCCCTACTGAGATTCAGACGGCAGCTCCGAAACGCCTTCCGCGCCTGCCCGGCTCACACCCTCCCGGACTCGCTTGGCGCGCGTACTCCTTTTCTTCCTCGCCGTAATTAGACACATTGTAGCAGGGGCCCGCAGAAATTGCAAGAATCGCATACAAAAACCCGCGCCGCAGCGCGGGTCTCTTTGTCATGCCTTCTTCGCAGTCCCGCGGTCTTTCGCCGCGTCTTTCTTGCTCTGCACGTAGGATGTATCTACACGGAGCCAGCTGTCAAAAAGCTGCGTGAAGAAATCTCTGGAATTTTTCTTTGCGTTCATCATGGGAAACTCCTCCTTTTTTCTGTATGGCTCTTGCCATATCCTTTATCTGTAATCAGCATAATACTCTGTTTCTATGCAGTCAAAAGATATCTTAAAAAGTTGTGAATTCTCTATCAAACTATCCTTTTTAGTCATCATTCTATTGTTGAAATCCCCCTCGGACGAATAGAGGCAGCCGGTGCGGCGGCCTCCCGGGCAATGCTATAATGAAGAAAAAGCAGGTAAGGAGGGATATGTATGAAACATCTCAGCTCACTGGCATTAGCGGCGCTCCTCGCCGCGCCGTTTGCCGCGCAGGCGGCGGAACTGCCGGAAAAAGGGCAGCCTTTTGCGGCTGCCGTCTCTGTCGGCGGAAAATGGGGCGCCGTCAATCAGTATGGGCAGCAGATCATTCCGCTCCGGTACGACGCGGCGGCGCTCTCCCTGCTGGACGAAAAAGAACAGGCCCACGACCTGGCGAGCATGCCCGGCCGGAGCGGCCTCATCGAAGTCCGGCTCGATAAGAAATACGGATTTTACGACCGCGCTGGAAAATGTGTCGTCCCCGCGGAATTTGAAGCGCGTTCCCTCTGGCAGGACGGCGCGCTCGCGGTACAGGCGGAAAAAGGACGCATCGGATTTTACAGCGCCGACGGCAGGCAGATCGCGCCGCCCGTCTATGAAGCGGCTTCCGATTTCCAGGACGGCTTCGCCGTAGTAAAGAAAGACGGCCGGTACGGATACCTCCGTCTCGACGGCACGGAGATCGCCCCGGTCTATAAAGAGGCCCGTTATTTCAAAGACGGCTTCGCTCCGGTGAAAGACGGGAAATGGGGCGTCATCAATGAAAAGGGCGAGACCGCCGTCCCCTTCCTCTATGACGACGCCGGGCCTTTCGTGAGCGAAGGGCTCCTCGCCGTAAAAAAAGACGGCAAGTGGGGATTCATCGACATGACTGGCGCGGAAGCCGTCCCGCCGGTCTACCGGGATGTGCACCCCGTTTTTGAAGGCGGGTACACCGCCGTGGAAACGGAAGATAAGCTCTGGGGTTTCATCGACAATACGGGCCGCGTCACCGCGGAACCGGTTTTTAAAAATGTGCTTACCCCTTTCAGCGAAGGCCTCGCAGGCGTCCTCACCCAGGACGGCAAAGCCTATGCCCGGCCTGACGGCTCCATTGCCTTTCACGCCGACTATGAACGCCTTTATGCCTTCAAAGACGGCCTTGCGGAATACCTGGAAAGCGAGACCTACAGCGTCTCCCGCTCCTCGCCGGTCAGCATCGGCTTCGGCATCGGCTGGGGCTGGCACCGCCGCCATCACCGCCACTGGGGCATCGGCTGGCCGTGGATGTACACCGGCTGGTACAGCGCGCCTTCCGCGGTGACAACCGTGAAGCGGGGATATCTGGACACGTCGGGCCGCGTCATCGCCTCCGCAGGCCTCACCCGGGTCTACCCCGCCACGGAAAAAGGCATCCTCGTCTTCAATAACGGCCGCTTTGGGTGGATCAGCCGGACGGGGCTCTACACCATCCACACGGAATACCGCACGCTCACGCCCCTCCCCGAAGAAGACTGCGTGATCGCCCGCGACGAAGACAAGAAATGGGGCGTCCTCTCCTTCAGCGGCGAAACGCTCATCCCCTTTGCCTACACGGCGATCGAATCTCTCGGCGGCGGATACTTCGCGGGGAAACAGGACGGCCGCTGGGCGCTCCTCCGCAAAGACGGCGCAGTCCTCACTCAGGCCGTCTACAAGGAGATCGGCCCGGAGGGAAGCGGCCTGTTCCCGGCGCGCACGAAAGACAGCTGGGTCTATCTCGATACAGCGGGAAAAGAAGCGCTCCGCTTCCCGGAAAAGCTCCAGAACGCGCTCTCCTTCAAAGACGGCGCCGCCGGTATCAAAGTCCGCGGCAAATGGGGCATCATCGACCCGACGGGACAGTTTACCGCCGAGCCGTCCTACGACGAATACCATCCTCTGTGACACACGAAAAGGCCGGGCATATGCCCGGCCTTTTTTATTCCTCCTGAAGAAATCCCGCTTCCCGCAGAAGACGGACGATATCCTCCGCGGCTTCTTCATTTTCCATTTCCACAAAAAGCACGTGCCTGCCGCCTGCCAGCAGCGAGAAAGGCCCGGCCTCCGCGGCGCGGAGATCCTCTTCCCACCGGTGGATATCCCGGCGGGAGCAGATATCGCTTTTCGCGGCGATCTGCCCGTACGCGCCGTAGTCCACCGCGGCGCCCCGCACGGCTCCGCCGTTATCTACGATGATTTCCAGCTCCTCTCGGAGCTCATCCTCTGAAGCGCAGCGCAGAGAAAGTTTGCGGAGCTCCTTCCCGGGCTCCTCTCCGCTCAGATATCCCTGCGGCGTCGCGATGATCTTTTCCCCCGACGCCCGAAGCATGGCGATATCTCCGACCACGATCTGACGGCTCACCCCGCAGAATGCGGCCAGCTCCCGGCCCGTCACCGGCCTGCCGGCAGTCCGCAGCTTTTTGAGAATGATCTGCCGCCGTTCCCTGTTATCCACTTGCGCTTCACCTCTTCTCCTTTTTTATTTTTAAATTATAATGCATATCTCAAAGCTTTTTCTATTTGTAAATCATAAATAAATCGTCAAATAAATATTACGAACAGCCCCGCGGAAGAGCACGCAAAAACGCCGGAGAACATTCCCCGGCGTTTCTTTTATTTTCCCTGATACACAGGAGGGCGTTTCTCCCAAAAAGCCCGCACCGATTCGGCAAAATCCGCCGAACGGAACGCCGCGCCCACGGTCTCCCGTTCCGTCACAGTGAGATACGTCTCCAGATCGCCGTAATTGACGGCGAAATTCTGCTTCTTTGCCAGCTCGCATGCCATGAGCGCCCCTTCCGCCAGCTGCCGCGCATAGCGCGCCGCTTCTTCCAGCGCCCGCCCCGCCGGGACGAGACCCGTGAGCAGCCCCAAACGCTCCGCTTCCGCCGCGTCGATCACGCTGTGCTCCGCGCAGATCTCCAGCGCCTTCCGCGCGCCCACCGCCTTCGACAAGAGGTACATCGCCCCCGCGTCCGGAGCGAGGCCGATCTTCGTGAAAGGCTCGGAAAATTTCGCCGTCTCGTCGGCGATGATGAAATCCGCGGCAAGCGCCAGATTCGCGCCGCCGCCTGCCGCATGGCCCTGCACCGCCGCCACGACGAGCTTTCTCATCTTCTTGATATACAGGATGAGCCGGTTGACGTGCGTCAGCACCTCGTCCAGCCGGTCATACCGGCCCGCCTCCAGCTGCTCCCGGAAGAAACGCATGTCCCCGCCCGCGGAAAATGCCCGGCCTTCGCCGCCGATGACCACCGTCTTCACCGCCGGATCCTCCTCGCATGCCGTGAACCGCGCCAGCAGCTCGTCATCCATGGCGGTATCCAGCGGATTCAGCCGTGCCGGATCGTTCATGAGGATCACCGCCACGCCGTCCTGCACCGTCAGTTTCGTTCTCTCCATGATGCATCCCTCCTTTTTTTCATTCTAAATCTCCCCGCGCCGTTCCGCCAGCACGGAAAGAGCGCAAAAAAAATACAGCCCGAAGGCTGTACTTTATTTGTTTTCTTTTTTCAGCTTTTCCAGAGCGATCTCCAGGGTGTGCCAGCCGAGGACGGCGCATTTCACGCGCACCGGGAGCTGGGAGATGTCTTTCAGCGACACCGCCGCTTCCAGTTCTTCCAGCGCCGCTTCGTCGGTCACTTTCCCGCGGATCATGTCCAGGAAGAGCCGCACCAGCCGGAGCGCTTCGTCCACGGTCTTCCCGCGGAGGAGCTCCGCCATCATCGCCGTGGAGGCCTGGCTGATGGCGCAGCCGCTGCCCGTGTAGGCCAGGTCGTCAATGACGCCGTCTTTCAGCAGAACTTCCAGCGTGATATCGTCGCCGCAGCTCGGATTGTGGCCGTTCTCGGAGATCGTCGGGCAGGCGAGTTTTCTCTTATTCGTCGTGTCCCGGTTGTATTCCAGGATGAGATCCGTATACAGCTGCTGTAGATTCATCATTCACCATATCCCATCATGGGGCGGACGCCCTTTAATTTTTCGAGGAAATAGTCCACTTCCTCTTCCGTATTGTAGAACCAGAAGCTCGCCCGGCAGCTCGCGTTGATCCCCAGGTACCGGTGGAGCGGCTCCGCGCAGTGATGACCCGTGCGGATGCAGATGCCTTCCGCCGAGAGGATCTGCGCCACGTCATGGGGATGGACGTCTTCCACATTGAAGGAGACGAGCCCTTCTTTTTCCGCCGGGTCTGCCGGCCCGATGATCTGAATGTGGGGGATCTCCCGCAGTCCTTCCAAGGTCCGCTTCACGAGGCGCGCTTCCTGGGCGCGGATGACGTCGAAACCGACGGCCTCCACGTAGCGGATGGCCGCTTCCAGCGAGACCGCGCCTTCCACGTACTGCGTGCCCGCTTCGAATTTCATGGGGAGCTCCGCGAAGGAAGTCTCCTGCTCTTCCACACGGTCGATCATGTCGCCGCCCATAAGGAAAGGTTCCATCTCTTCAAGGAACCGTTCTTTTCCGTAGAGCACGCCGATGCCTCCGGCAGAGCCCATTTTGTGCCCGGAGAAGGCGAAGAAATCGCAGTCCAGATCGGTCACATCCACTTTCTTGTGGGGCACGCTCTGCGCTCCGTCAAGGACGACCGCCGCGCCGTGGGCGTGGGCCCGCGCGATGAGGGACTTCGGGTCGAAGTCGATGCCCAGCACGTTGGAGACCTGGGCGAAAGCGAAGATCTTCACCGCCGGGTCGTCAATCTTTTCCAGGTCTTCCGGGAGGAAATGACCGGTCTTTTTATCCACGTAGATATATTCCAGCGACGCGCCGGTCTTCTCCGCCGCCCGCTGCCACGGCACGAGATCGGAGTGATGCTCCGCGATGGTGATGAGTATCTTGTCACCCGGACCGAGATGGGTCTCGCCCCAGGAACGGGCGACGAGATTCAGGCTTTCCGTGGTATTTCTCGTATAGATGATCTCCCGGACGCTCTTCGCGCCGATGAAACGGCGCACGGTCTCTTTCGAGCCGTCGTAGGCTTCCGATGCGGCCAGCGAGAAAATATGCGCGCCCCGGTGGGGATTGCCGTTGCTGCGGACCGTGTATTCAAAAGCGGCTTCCAGCACGGGAAGCGGCTTCTGCGCCGTCGCGGCGTTGTCGAAATATACCGCGGGACGTCCCGCGCAGATCGTTTTCAGGATCGGAAAATCATTCCGAATCGCATCTATATTCATCGTCATTCTCCATGTTCGTCAAGCTTCTCACGTACCGCCGCCAGCGTTTCTTCCCGCAGGCTTTCATCCATGCGGTCGATGAGCGGACGGATGAGGGACTCCACCACGATGCGCCGCGCTTCTTCTTTCGTAAGTCCGCGGCTCATGAGATAGTACACCGTGCCTTCATCGATCTGTCCCGCGCTGGAGGCATGATTGCCGGATACATTATCTTCCGTGCACAGAAGAAGGGGAAGGGATATATTCTTCGTCGCCGGGTCGAGCTGGATAGCGTAGTCGCCTTCGCTTCCCACCGCGCCGGAGCAGCCCCGCTTGAAATCAATGGTGCTGCGGAAGACTTTCTTTGACCGTCCCGCCAGCGCCCCCTTCACTTCGATGTCGCTTTCCGTCTCTTCGCCGAGGTGATCGGCATGGTAGAAATAGTCCAGCGCCTGCGTGTCTCCGGCGGCGTAGACGCCGTATTCTCCGAGAAATGAACCTCTGCCGGCGAGGCGGCTCCGGCTGTGAATGATCACCGTCTCTCCGCCGAGCTGCGCCCCCGCGAAGACGGCTTTCGCCGCCGCGCCCGTCTCCGTCACGCGCTGCATGCAAAGGATCTTCTTTCTCATGCCCCGCTCCACGGAAGACACATGGAGCTCTGCCCCTTCTTCCAGTTCATAGGAGCAGGCCAGCGCCGCCGCGCCTTCTTCTTCCCCGCCGCTTATCTTCCAGAGAAGGCGGAGCTTAGCGCCCTTTCCCAGGCAGATGCGGAACGTCCCCGCATAGTCGGGATGGGCTTCATCCATGACGATCTCCGCAGCGAGCATTTTCTCTTCTCCCGCGGAGACGCGGATCGTCAGGCGCTCCCCGGCGGCAGCCGCTTCCAGCCACCGTTCCGATGCGCCGCTGAATGTTTCCGGCAGCTCCGCTCCTTCCGTGAGGAGGGAGGGATCGGAAAAGACCGCCCGTCCCATGCGGGCAGGCATGCGGAAAGGTAGCGCGCTGTCATTCGTTTTCAGATACCGGTAGGTCGGCATGGGCAGCCAGTTTACATGTTCCAGTTCCATAGCCGCCTCCTTATCCGATGGATCCTTCAAATTCCAGATCGATGAGCCGGTTCATCTCCACGGCGTATTCCAGGGGAAGCGCCTTGGAGACCGGCTCCGCAAATCCCCGCACCAGCATGGCCTTCGCGTCCGTTTCAGACAGACCGCGGCTCATGAGATAGTAGATATCTTCGTCAGGGATGCGCCCGATGGACGCTTCGTGCCCCAGATCGATATCGTCATTTTCTATGATGATGTCCGGCACTGTATCGGAGCGGGACTCATTGTCCAGCATGAGCGACTCGCAGCTGATGGAGCCCCGCGCGCCGGACGCGTTCGGGCCGATGTGCACCACGCCGCGGTAGATCGATGTGCCGCCGCCTTTGGAGATCGACTTGGCGTGAATATTGAGCTTCGTGTCTTTCCCCCAGCATTCCACTTTTGATCCCGTGTCGAGGAACTGCCCTTTCCCGGCGAAAGTAATGCCCGTAAATTCACAGGAAGACCGGTCGCCTTTCAGCACCGTGTCGGGATAGAGGCAGGACACATGAGAACCGAAAGAGCCGCTCACCCAGATCATGCGGCCGTCTTCTTCCACGAGAGCCCGCTTCGTATTCAGATTGTACATGTTCTTCGACCAGTTCTCGATGGTGGAGTACCGCAGCTCCGCGCCCTTTTTCACGAAGAGCTCCACCGCTCCCGCGTGGAGATTGGCCACATTGTACCGCGGCGCCGAGCAGCCTTCAATGAAATGGCACTTCGCCCCTTCCTCGACGATGATAAGGGTATGCTCGAACTGCCCCGCGCCGGGCGCGTTCAGGCGGAAATAGCTTTGCAGCGGCATCTTCACGTCCACGCCTTTCGGCACATAGACGAAGGAGCCCCCCGACCACACCGCGTAGTGGAGCGCCGCGAATTTATGATAATTCGGCGCGATGAGCCGCCCGAAATAAGGCTTCACCAGCTCCGGATACTCTTTCACCGCCGTCTCAAAGTCGACATAAATGACGCCCTGCTTCTCCAGCTCTTCCTGCACATTGTGGTACACCACTTCCGAGTCGTACTGCGCGCCCACCCCGGCAAGGGATTTCTTCTCCGCTTCGGGAATGCCCAGCCGGTCGAAGGTGTCCCGGATATTTTCCGGCAGATCTTCCCAGCGCGCTTTCATATCCGTCTTCGGGCGGACATAAGTGTCGATGTGATCCATATCCAGTTCGGAAATGTCGGGCATCCACGGCCCCAGATCGAGAGAGCGGTAGATATCGAGCGCGCGGAGCCGCTTTTCCAGCATCCACTGCGGCTCCTCTTTTTTCTCCGAGATCTCCCGGACGACCGCTTCTGTCAGGCCCGCTTCCGTCTTATAGGAATATTCCACGGCGTCCCGGATATCATACACGCCGCGGGCCACATCGTCGATGCGGCTTTTCTTTTTTTCCTCCGCCATGGTCACACCTCTTGCGCCGCGCCGCGGTACGCGTCGAAGCCGTTCGTCTCCACTTCGTCGGCCAGTTCCGGCCCGCCTTCAGCGACGATCTTCCCGCCGATCAGGATATGCACATGATCGGGGCGGATATATTTCAGCAGCTGATTCAGGTGCGTGATAAGGATGAGGGCGTTCTTATCCGTGTGGTATTCGGCGATATTCTTCGCCACCACCCGGACCGCGTCCACATCCAGCCCGGAGTCGGGCTCATCCAGCATGGCCAGCTTCGGCTCGAGGATGCGCATCTGGAGGATCTCGCTCTTTTTCCGCTCCCCGCCGGAGAAACCGTCATTCAGGTACCGCTCCGCGTAGGACGGATCCATGGCCAGCCCTTCCAGGCGCTGCTTCATGAGCCGCTTGAAGGGGAAGAGCCGCTGCTGCTGGCCGGAAACGGCGGTCTTCGCGGTGCGGATGAAATTTTCCATGGAAATGCCCGCCACGGAGACCGGCGACTGAAAGGACAGGAATACGCCGAGACGAGCCCGCTTGTCGGCGGAAAGCTCTGTGATGTCCTGCCCCTCAAAATAAATGCGCCCTTCTGTCACCGTATAGGCGGGGTTCCCCATGATCGCGTGGAGGAGCGTCGATTTCCCCGCGCCGTTCACGCCCATGACAGCGTGCGCCTCCCCTGTATTGACAGTGAGACTGACGCCGTGGAGCAGCTCCTTATCTCCCGCGGACACGTGGAGATTCTCAATGCGCAGCAATTCGCTCATAATTTCACCTCATATAGAAACAGGCTTACGCCCTGATAAATCTAAGTCTTTCTATATTGTAGCGTATTTGCATATATCTGTAAATAAAAAGGATTCTCAATACAATCCGCCCCGCGCCGGGCGAGGCGCAGGAAAAAAGCAGGCCATGCCTGCTCCTTTCCGCTTATTTCATTTCACCGAACCACTTCGCATACATCTTCCCGTATGTGCCGTCGTCCTTCACGGCTTTCAGCGCTGCGTTGATCTCCTTCTGGAGCTCCGTATTGCCCTTCTTCACGCCGATGGCCAGCCCGTTCTCGGATACTTTCGGCTCGCCCGCCACTTTCAGCGCATCGTCGTGCTTCGCGTAGTACAGCGCCACCGGCGTATCGATGACGGCCGCGTCCACGTCGCCGTCTTTCAGCGCCTTGATGACATTGCCTTTTTCATCGAATGCCTGCACGCGCTCCGCGCCGAAATCGATGGAGATCTCCGCATGGCGCGTGCCTGTCTGCGTGGCGATGACCTTTCCTTTCAGATCGTCCCAGCCCTGAATGGCATCATCTGATTTTTCCGTCAGTATGGAATAGCCCGCTGGGCAGTAGGGATCGCTGAAAGACAGGTCCTTCGACCGCGCCGCCGTCGCTTCCATGCCGGAGATGACAGCGTCTACCCGGCCTTCCTTCACGGCGGGGATCAGGTCGCTGAAGGTGATGTCCTTCACTTCCAGTTTCGCCCCCATCTTATCCGCCACCGCCTGGATCAGCTCCATATCAAAGCCGGAGAGCTTCCCGTCTTCCTTGTATTCAAAAGGCGGGAAATTCGTGTCCGACCCCACGCGGAGCACTTTTTCCTTCCCGTTTTTGGAAACCGCATCCGAATACGAGCCGCCCAGGCCGCAGCCGCCGACCAGGACCGCCGCGGTGAGCGCCGCCGCAGCGATCATCCATTTTTTCCCCGTCATGATGTTCCTCCTTCAGAAACTGCCGCCGCAGCGGCTCCACTGTTGCTTACATTATATAAAATCTTTTCAAAAGCGCCATATTTTTCTTCATTTTTTCCGAAAGATCAGGAAAAGCGCCGCATCGGGCACGCAAAAAGGGCCCCGTCTCTCCGGGCCCCTTTGCCGTCTGTCTGATTATTTCGACGCGCCGAACCACTTTTCGTAGATCTGGTCGTACGTGCCGTTTTCGCGGACCTCTTTCAGCGCTTTGTTCACTTTTTCCTGCAGTTCTTTGTTGTCTTTCTTCATGGCGAAAGCGAAGCCCACCGCTTCCTTCTGGGAGCCGACGATCTTCATATCCTTGTCGCCGCCCTGTTTCAGGTAGTACATGCCCACCGGAGCATCGATGACCACGGCTTCTACCGTCTTCGCGCGGAGCTCCATGAAGGCCTGGGAATTGGAATCGACCTGCTTGACTTCCTTCGCGCCCGCTTCCTGAGCGAATTCCACCTGCTTCGTGCCCACCTGTCCGCAGACAACGCGGCCTTTCAGATCGTCCCAGTCATGGATCTGGTCGTTATCCTTCAGCACGATGATGACTTTACCGGACTTGTCGAAATAAATATCGCTGAAAGCCACCTGCTTCTCCCGTTCCGGCGTCACGTCCATGCCGGAAGCGACGAGGTCGATCTGATTGCTCTGGAGCGCCGGGATGAGCGCGTCGAAGCCCATGCTCTTGAATTCCATCTTGCCGCCCATCTGTTTGATGACAGCGTCCGACAGATCGAGATCGAAGCCCACGTACTTGTCGTCCTGCGTAAATTCAAACGGCGGATAGGTGGTCTCCGCGCCTACGCGGATGATGCCGCCCTTATCAGCCGCCGCTTTGGAATCGCTGCCGGAGCCGCCGCACCCCGCCGCGATGAGAGCCGCCGCAGCCATGCCTGCCGCCAGCGCCAGTTTCCATTTCTTTCCCAACATCTGATCATCTCCCGGTCTTTATAAATATTTACAGAACATTCTGCATATTCTTTCAAATATAGTTTCATAATAACAATATCACGGCTTATCGTCAATGCTTTATCAAATTTTCCCCGCCTGTTTCCCGAGGCTCTCCGCCCGCCGATGAGCGGCGCTCATTTATTTCCCGTTTTTCATTTTCCGCCGCTCATTCATTTCCCGCTTTTCATTTTCCGCCGCTCATCGAAAAGCGGAAAAGAAACGGCCCCTCCGCATTTCCCGGCGCTTCCCGTTTGACCGCTATTATATATAATGTTATAGTTTAAGATGTGATTTTTCAGAAAGGGCTTATCATGGAACTGATTACCGATTTTCTTGCCGAATGGGGCTATATGGCGCTCTTTATCACCATGGCGCTGGAAAATATGAATGTGCCCATCCCCAGCGAGATCGTGCTCGGCTTCGCGGGATTCCTCGTCTCGCAGGAGGTCTTCACATTCTGGCCGACCGTCGCTGTCGGCACGGCAGCCGGCGTCGCGGGATCGCTCGCGTCGTACTGGATCGGGTACAGGGGCGGCCGTACGGTGCTCCTGAAATACGGCAGCCACATGAAGCTCTCTTCGAAGAAGCTCGTCGCCGCGGATTCCTGGTTCCAGCGGTACGGCGGCATCGCCGTGTTCACGGGCCGCCTCCTTCCGGGCATCCGCACTTTCATCTCGCTTCCCGCGGGCATCGCCCAGTATCCTCTGCCTCACTTCGTGCTGTTCACCATTCTCGGCACCGTGCCGTGGACGATGCTCCTCGTCTACGTCGGCTCCGTCCTCGGCGACAACTGGCAGACCATATTGGATTATCATTATGAAATCGCGGCAGGCTCCGCAGCCCTCGTCCTCGTGATCTGCGCCGTCTATTTCTATCTTCGCCGCGTCAAGGAGAAAGACTGATCTCATGAACCGCGACAGGATCTATCTGCTTCTGTATTCCCTCATACTTTTTCTTATTTTCCTCTGGAACGTGCCTCTCCTCGATCCGGACGAACCGGTCTACGGCGAGACCGCCAAAGAGATGATCGCCGCCGGCGACTGGCTCTCGCCCCGCATTTACGGTGATTTCTGGTATGACAAGCCGCCGCTCTTCTACTGGCTGGAAGCGGTCTCTTTTTCCCTTCTGGGTGTTTCCACCTTTTCGGCCCGCCTGCCTTCCGCGCTGATCGCCGCGGGGACGGTGCTCTATGTGTACGGCGCGGCGGAACGGCTCTTTTCCCGGAGGATCGCCTTCACCGGCGCTTTCATCCTCGCTTCGTCTCTCGAATTTATCGTGATCGCCCGGGCCGCCGTGACGGATATGACGCTCACCGCGGCTCTTACGGCCGCGCTTTTCTCTTTTCTTGAGAAACGGTATGCCGCCGCCTATATCGCGTGCGGCTTCGCCCTTCTCGCGAAGGGACCGATCGGTTTCGGATTTCCCGCTTTCATCGTAGGGCTCTGGCTGCTGGCGCAGAAACGGTTCACCTGGAAGCCCATTATGGCGCTCCGGTGGTACTGGGGCATCCCTCTTGCCTGCCTCGTGGGCCTGCCGTGGTATGCCTACATGGTCTCCGTCCACGGCCAGCCTTTCGTTGACACGTTCCTGGGCTATCACAACCTGGTGCGCTTCACACAGCCGGAACACGCCGGCAAAGACCACTGGTGGCTCTACTTCGTCGTCCTCACGGCGGGCTTCTTCCCCTGGACGGGGGCGCTCGCCGGCGCGCTTACGAGAGTCCGCCGCTTCGCCGCCGATCCGAAGACGCTCTATCTCATGGTATGGGCGGGATTCATCTTCCTTTTCTTCTCCGCTTCGTCGACGCAGCTCTTTTCCTATATCCTCCCGATCTTTCCGCCTCTTGCGGTACTTTCGGCGCTCTATCTGGACGACCTGGCGCAGGAAGGAGCGGGCCGGCTCTTCCCGCAGCTCCACATCTTCTTTCTCGGCATCACTGCGGCCGCTGTCGCCGCGGCTCCGCTCACGCCCGCGGGAGGCCTACCGGCCAAGTACGGCACGGCCCTCGTGATGATGATCCTGGGGCTCCTCGCGGTGCGGCTCTTCCGCGGCGGAAATATGCGGGGCTTCCTTTTTGCGCAGGGCGCGCTGGCGCTCTTTCTCACCTGCGCCGCGTGGACGCTCTTCGCGGAGCCCGTGCGGGAGCAGTTCACATCCCCCCATCTCTCCATGCGCGCCGCCGTGACGGAGCGGCCGGAAGGGACGGCGCTCTGGATCGACCCCTTCTACCGTCCGGCTTCCGCGTTCTATCACGATCTCTACGGTCGGCCCATGCCGGATCTCACGAAGCCCGGCGCTTCGATCCCCGGCCCGGCGGATCTTCTCGTCCAGAAAAAAGTCGTCCGAGACTGGTCTCCGGCAGTGCGGGACGAATGGCAGACCGTCTGGCAGACGGACACGGCGCTCCTCCTCCGGAAATCCTGATCTCTGTATTTCTTCGATCGACAAGGTGAAAACATGTTACGCACTCATCGCTTCTCCGTTCTTCTCACCCTCTATTTCTTCGGCTCCCTCATCCTCTTCCTCTGGGGCGTGCAGCAGATGCCCGTGACCGACCCGGTGGAGTCGCTCTACGCGCTCACCGCGAAGGAAATGGTGCTCTCCGGCGACTGGATCTCCCCGCAGGTCTTCGGCAGCTTCTGGTACGACAAGCCGCCTTTCATGTACTGGCTCCTCTCGGCGAGCTACTCCGTCTTCGGGTTCTCCAATTTCGCTTCCCGCCTCCCGGCGGCATTCTGCGGCGCGCTCTCCGTCTCCTTCATGGCATGGTACGTCCGCCGCATCCTGAATGATGAGACCGCCGCGGTCTGGGCGGCGGCCTTCCTCGCGACGGCTCTCGAATTCTGGGTCATCTCCCACGCGGTCATCACGGACAGCGCCCTCTTCCTCTTTGCCATTCCCACATTTTTCTCGGGATACATCGGCGTGAAAGAAAAGAGCTGGAAGCACATCACCATCGCCTGGGCGGCGGCGGCGCTGGCGTGCCTCACGAAGGGGCCGGTGGGCCTCGTCCTTCCGGGAGCGATCCTCTTCCTGTGGTGCCTCTCCATCCGCTCCTTCGGCGGCCTCGCGCGGCTCTTTTTCCCCGCGGGAATCCTCGTTTTCCTTCTCATCGCCGGCCCGTGGTACTACACCATGTACGATATTCACGGCCAGGCCTTCATCGACCAGTTCTTCGGTCTCCACAATGTGACCCGCGCCCTCTCTTCGGAACATCCGGAAGACAATTATTTCTTCTACTATCTCGTGCTCCTGCCCGTGGCGCTCCTGCCGTGGACCGGTCTTTCCTTCTACACGATGGCCAAAAAATGGAAGGAAAAGACCGACCTTTACAAATTCCTCATGATCGCCTGCTGGGGCACCGTTCTCTTCTACACGCTCGTTGCCACGAAGTATGTCACCTATACCTACATCGCCGTCGCTCCGGCGGTCTTCCTCGCCGTGCTGGCCCTCGACGATTTCCGGCAGGAAGAGAATAAACCGGCCCACGCGGCGCTGGTCATCCCCTTCGTGCTGACCCTGGCGGCGCTCGTGGCGGGCAGCCTCTACATCGACGGCAATTTCCTCTCCCTCTATGTCATCGTAATGTACAGCGGATTCCTCATTTTCACCCAGTGGAAGAAGAAACAGTTCCCAAGCATGCTCATTCTCTCCTCCGCCACTATGGCCGTGGCCTACATGTGCGCCGTCTTCGGCGGCCTCGCCGCATGGGTGGGCACCCGCTCCGCCCTCGACATGACGGATGCCCTCCATTCCCTTCCGGGCGAGCATTATTTCTTCAAGAGCTATCCCGCTTCCTACACTTACCATACGGGTGAAGTGGGCATCCGCGTCTATGATGCGGGCATGCAGAAGCGCGACGCCGTCTGGGAGACCAAGCAGCCCCTGCCCACCATCACCACCGATGAGCTCCTCGCGAAAAACGGGAACATCGCCCTCTATGTGGGCCGCCGGGAAGCGGACGATTTCGCCGCGTGGCCGGGCCATGAACGTTTCGAAGAAGTCCAGGCCTTCCCGTCCGGCACGATCTACAGAATGGAGAAATAATGAATTATTTCCGGGAAATGCATAAAGTCAAACTCTTCGTTTCGTCCCTCACGGACTACCGGAGAGAAAACGTATTCAATCCGTGGGGCGATTTCGACCCCGATTACGACATCGCCTACGCCCGCTCCGTCCGCAAGGCGCAGCTTGAACGGTACCTCGCCCGCCGCCTGGGCCGGGCAAAGCTCCTCCTCGTCGCGGAGGCCTGCGGCTACCAGGGCTGCCGCTTCACCGGCGTCGCCATGACCTGCGAGCGCATGATGCTCTCTCTTCATCCAGACGTGAATGCGAAAATGGTCATCGGCGCTCCCGGGCGGCGCACCAGCCGGGATACGAGCCCCTTCATCCCGAAAGACATCCAGCGGAAATGCGGCTTCAATGAGCCCACAGACACCGTCGTATGGAACGCGTGCCTCTCCGCGGGGCTCGGAGCGGAAGAATTTCTCCTGTGGAATATTTTCCCCTTCCATCCCCATCAGCCGGGCAAAATGCTCACCAACCGCACGCCCACGGAAAAGGAGCTCGCCGACGGGCTCGCTTACACCAGGGCGCTCCTCGCGCTCACCGGGCCGCTTCCCCTTTTTGCCGTCGGGAAGAAGAGCGAAGAAACGCTCCGCGCCGCCGGATTCGACGTGTGCGGTCTGCGCCATCCCGCCAACGGAGGCGCCAACCTCTTCCGGGAAGGCCTCTCAAAGGGCCTCCGGGAAAAAGGTCTTATATGAAAGAGCCGCCTGCGGGCGGTCTTTTTTTTGAGCCCGCCGCTGACGGCAGGCGCGCTTCTGTGTATCATGAAAGAAAGCCATTTGAAAAGGAGGCTTCTATGAAAACCGTACTGCTCCGCTCCGGATACGCCATGCCCATGATCGGCTTCGGCACGTGGACGCTCCGCGGCGAAGCCTGCGCGGAAGCGGTAAAAGCGGCGCTTCTCACGGGGTACCGCCTCATCGACACGGCGCAGATGTACCGCAATGAGGACGCCGTGAGCGAAGGGATCCGCCGCGCGGGTATCCCCCGGGAGGAACTCTTTCTCACTACAAAGGTGTGCGCTCCCGCCGACAGCTATGAAGGGACGAAAGAACAGATCCGGAGATCGCTCGCCCGTCTCGGCACGGACTATATCGATCTCTTCCTCATCCATGAGCCCTACCGGGCCGCTCCCGCCATGTGGCGCGCCATGACAGAAGCGCGGGCAGAGGGAAAGCTCCGGGCTCTGGGCGTCTCCAACTTCAGCGCCCGCGAGCTCCGTGATTTCATCGGAGAGACCGGCGAAGTCCCCGCGGTCGATCAGGCGGAGTCCCACGTCTTCTGCCCCCGCCTCGCCCTCCGGGACTCCTGCGCCGCGACAGGCGCGGTCATGCAGGCATGGAGCCCCTTCGCGGAAGGGAAAAACCATATTTTTACAGATCCCGTCCTTCTCTCCGTCGCAGGAAAACACGGGAAGACCGCTGCCCAGACCGCCCTGCGGTATCTCCTCCAGCTCGGCATTCCCGCCGTCCCGAAGAGCGCCCGCCCGGAGCGGATGAAAGAAAATCTCGCCGTCTTTGACTTTTCCCTCGATGCCGAAGACATGACCGCCATCAAAAAGCTTGACACGGGCCGCTCCCTCTTCGGCTGGTATGACTGAAAGACACGCAAAAACGCGTTTCCCTCTTCACAAAGGAAACGCGTTTTTTATTGCACTGCATTGACGAGAAGTCCCGTGAGCAGGGAAAAACTGAGGATGAACGCCAGGTACGCCGCGAAGTGGCGCGCGCCGAGGCAGATCTTGAGGGCGGAGAGATTGGTGATCTTCGTCGCCGGGCCGGTGATCATGAAGGCCGCCGCGCTGCCCAGGCTCATGCCCCCGGCGAGCCATGTCTGAAGGAGGGGGATCGTCCCGCCGCCGCACACGTAGAGGGGCACGCCCGCCGTCGCCGCGAGGAGCACACCGAAACCTTCATTGCCCGGGCCGAAGAGCTCCGCAAAGGCCTCCGCCGGGATGTAGCGCTGAAATAGCGCCGACAGGAGGATGCCCATGAAGAACCATCCGCCTGTGGCGCGGACATTCCTCCCCACGTTTTTCACATACCGCAGAAACAGGTTCGGGTCCGTATCGTGATCTTCCGGCCCGCCGAAGCTGCCGAAGCGGAAGAACGGCCGTCCCTTTCTTGTATAAAACGCATACACCAGCAGCCCCGCCGCGATGCCGCAGAGGAAGCACGAGAGGACGCGCACGGCGAGCGCCTCTTCTCCAAGGGCCGCGCTGTAAATGATGAGCTGGGGATTCAGCAGGATCGACGCCGTCATGAAAGCGGCCAGCCAGTCTTCCCGCATCCCTTTCGCCGCGAAGGACGCCGCGATGGGGACGGTGCCGTACATACAGAGCGGGGAGGCGATCCCCAGCAGGCATGCCGGGACGAGACCGAAGAGCCCCGCCCGCGACTGAGAAAGCCCCGTGAAGAGGCGGCGGATGCGCTCTTTCCCGAAGACCGACACCGCCGAGCCGATCAGCATGCCCAGCAGCCAGAAATCAAGGATCTGATCGAGCTGAACGAAAAAATAGTACCACAGGTAGACAAATTCCCTGTGCAGCGCCGCTTCCATCAGAGTTCGACCAGTCGATACGTCCGGCTGCCGAGGCCGATCTCTTCCGCCGCTTCCAGGGTATGGAGCCCGTTCCGGCTCTCAATGCGTTCAATGAGCGCCGCGCTGTCCGGCGCGCTGTATACGAGATCGATGCAGGCCTGGTCGAGGGCGACCGGATCGGTGGACGCGAGGATGCCGATGTCCGCCATTTCCGGCGCGGCGGCGTGGCCGTCGCAGTCGCAGTCCACGGAGAGATTATTCATCACGTTCACATAGGCCATGCGGCTGCCATTCCCCATGTAGTCGGAAACGGATTTCGCCGCGTCCGCCATAGATTCGAGGAAAGCATTCTGCTCGCCCCCGAAAGACGTCCTGCTCTGTCCGCCGCTGTGTATCCACAGTTTGCCCTCGCCGGAGCCGAAGCCGATGGAAATGTTCTTGACGGCTCCGCCGAAGCCTGCCATGGCGTGGCCCTTGAAGTGAGACAGCACCAGGTAGGAATCATAATTCGCGAAATGGGTCCCCACATAATTTTCTTTCAGGCGGAAGCCCTTCGCCACGGGCAGCGCCATGGAGCCTTCCTCATCCTGGATGTCCACATCGGCGATGGCCGTGAAGCCGTGATCTGCCGCCACCTGCCGGTGCATGGCCGTATTCGCCCGCGCGCCGCCGTAAGCGGTATTGCATTCCACGATGGTGCCGTTCACTTCATGGACGAGGTCTTTGATCAGGTTCGGGTCGAGGTAATGGCTCGCCGGCGGTTCGCCGGTGCTGAGCTTCACGCCCACCCGGCCTTCCGGCTTCCAGCCCATGGCTTTGTACACCGCCATGAGTCCCTCCGGAGAAATGTCCTTCGTCATGTACACTACCGGCGCGCCGTCAGTCTTCACCTGCGCCGTTTCCGTTTTCGCCGCAGGCGCGGGAGCTGCTTCATCCCTCGCGGAGCTTGCCGCGCAGCCCGCCGCGAAGATGCCCAGCGCCGCCGCGGCAGCCGCTCCGAATTTCAATGCCTTTTTCATGTTCCTTCTCCTTTCCCTGTAATATGGATCGTCACATACTCGCTCTGCCCTTCCGTGCGGAGAGGATAGCCCCAGCCGGAAATGCCCGAGCTCACGATCACGTCCATGCCGTCCCGCACTTCATGGCCGTAGACGATCGTTCCCGCGTCCAGCGCCCCGATAAGAAGTCCTGCCGGCCAGATCTGCCCGGCATGGATGTGGCCGGAGAGCATGAGGTCATACCCCGCGGCGGCGTTTTCCTCAAAGTACCGGGGCTGATGATCCAGCAGAATGTGGAAGGCCACCGGATCGAGCCCTTCCGCGAGCGCCTCCGAAGACGCCCGGGGCACGCCCGTCTGCATGGGGTCGGACCGATCCTGACGGCCCGTCACCGTCAGTCCCGGAGCTGCCGTCACCGTCCGGTCTTCCAGAATGGTGATGCCCGCATCCTCGATCGCCTGCGCCAGCTCTTCCGGCGTAAAGGCGGGCTGCGCCGTATAGAGCGCCTTGTCATGATTCCCGTATACATAGTACACGCCGTACCTGGCGGGAATGCTCCCCAGAATGCGGAACGCCTCCTTCATGTCCCGCTCCGACGTGCGCTCATCCACGATATCTCCGCCGAGGAGCACCAGGTCGGGCGCCTCCGCCGCGATGGCCGCCGCGACCTGCCGGAGCTCCGCGCTGTGGAGCGCGTTCCCGTAATGGAGATCCGTAAAGAGCACTGCCTTGTAGCCGCCCGGCGGGAGCGCTTTCTCTGAAGCCACCGTATATTCCGCAGAGACGGGACTCTTCATGTTCCAGAAACCGTATCCCGTGAGCAGCGCCGCCCCGGCCAGCGGAATGACGCTCGACCGGTAGAGGAGCCGCCACCACCGGGGCCGCCGGCGGCCGAGCCGCGCCGTCACGCCATAGAGGATCTCCATGAGGAGCCCGATGATGACCACATGGAGCACGAGCAGGACAGGCAGGCCGAAAACATGCATGGACGGCACGAGCGCCGCCGCCGAGAGGAGAAGCGCCGCCAGCTCCTGCGCCGTTTCCCCGCGCCCCGCCAGCACCGTGCCGGTGAACCGCCGCGTCAGCACGAAGAAATACGCCGACACGGGAATGAGCAGCAGCGAGAGAATGAGGAGCAGCCGCGCCGGGCTGGCCGAACCGAGGTAGGGCTGCATATCCTGCCACCACGCGAAGGCCAGCGCCGCCGCGAGGACGAGCCGCCCTGCCGCTGCGGACCAGTGCAGCGGGAAAGCGGCCGCCGCCGCGCGCGCCGTCGCGTCTTTCCGTTCGTTTGCAAAATATTTCATGGCGCTCTCCTTTCAAGGAACTTCTTTTTTCATTATACTGATTTCAAATTTCCGAAAAAAATACTTCTCCCGCATGCACGGCCATGCCCTGTCCGCATGGCGTTTTTTTCATTGTAAAAATTCAAGTCCGCTCAAAGTCAAGCGGCCCCGGTGGTATAATGAAAGAAAAAGAAAAATAAGGAGGCTGTCATGAAAAAATCTCTCGGAGCGAAGACCTATCTGTATCCGATGCCCGTGCTCATGGTAGGCACGTACAATGACGACGGCACACCGGATCTCATGACCATGGCATGGGGCGGCGTCTGCGATTATGACAAAGTGGAGCTGAATCTGGACGAAGCGCACCGGACGGCGGACAATATCAAGAAGCGCGGCGCATTCACCCTCGCCATCTGCGACAGGGCGCACATCGCCGAAGCGGACTATGTGGGGAGCGTCTCCGCCAAGCAGGACCCGCAGAAGGTCGAAAGATCCGGCCTCCGCTTCACGAAGAGCGATCACGTGGACGCGCCGGTCTTTGAAGATTTCCCGCTCACTCTCGAATGCACCGCCGACGCGCTGGAGCACACCATCGCCGGATTTCAGGTGATCGGCAAAGTGGTGAATACCCTCGCTGACGAGGGCATCCTCGGCGAAAACGGCGAGATCCTCGCGGAAAAAATGGACGCCGTCATTTTTGAGACCGCGAGCCGCTCCTACTGGCGCACCGGAGAAAAGATCGGAAACGCCTGGGAAATGGGAAAGAAATTTATGAAATGAGCGCAGAAAAAAAGATGCCCCGAAAGGAGCATCCTTTTTTATTGTTCTTTTCCGTTTCCATCAGTCTTCGTCGATGGAGATGAGCTCGTATTTGTCGCTGCCCATCTTCAGTTCGCGCATGGCTGTGAGCTGATGCAGGCCGTGGCGGCTCTCCATGCGCTCCACCAGATCGTGATTGCTTTCCTGGCTGTACACCATATCCACGCAGGCCTGATCGACAGCGAGGATATCCGTGGACGCGCAGATGCCGATGTCGGGAATGGTCGGCTCCGCCGCAGCGAGGCCCGCGCAGTCGCAGTCCACGGACATGCGGCGCATCACGTTGATGAATACGATGTGCTTGCCGAAGAAATCAATGGTCGCTTTTGCGGATTCCGCCATATTCTCCATGAGCAGTTCCTTGCCGGGCCAGGCGTTCCAGTCTTCCGGCTGATGATCCACATCCACGCCGTGGACCTGCGCCTTGCCTTCGCGGCCGTCCGCGCAGCCGATGGCGATATTCTTCATGGAGCCGCCGAAGCCGCCCATGGCGTGGCCCTTGAAATGGGTAAGAACGATCATGGAATCATAATTGACGATGTGGCCGCCCATGGAGACTTCCTTGAAATGTTTGCCGCCGCGGACAGGAAGCATCACCGTGCCTTCTTCATCCATGATATCCACCGGACAGAACGTCCAGCCGTTCACTTCAAGCGTCTTTCTGTGCAGTTCCGTGGTGTAGCGGTCGCCCTGGTAGAGCGTATTCGTCTCGACGATGGCGCTGTCCGGCACCTGCGCCTGGAAAGCCTGCACCATATCGCGGGGCAGGATATTCGGGCCGTGCTGCTCGCCTGTATGAAGCTTGATCGCCGTCTTTCCGTAAATGCTCTCATTGATCCGTTCATACAGACGGATCAGATGCTCCGCGTCGATATGTTTCGTGAAATACACTTTCGCATGCGCTCCGGCAGCGCCGTTTTCCACGCGGCGGCAGCCTACGACAGGAGCCTGCTGAAATGTTGCCATAAGTAAGACCTCCTCTGAATACACGTTTTACACCGGCCTTATTGTACGCCTTAAAGTTCACTTCACGTCAAGGCTGCGGAGCTCCTGTTCCAGCAGGTAATCCACCTGTCCCAGCCGCTGCCGCCAGCTGTGAATGGTCTTCACGATCTCCCAGCGCCGCTCTTCGAGAAGCTGCCGCCGCCCGACGCCGGAGAAAAAGCGCTGCGCCTCCTCCGCTGTAAATCCCGCCGCGAAAAGCACCGCCGCCAGGCCGACCGCTTCCTCATACCCGGCGTCTCCCGCCGTCTTTCCGCACACCGCTTCCAGCGCGGAGAGCGACTCCTCCGTCAGACCGGCCCGCGCCCGGAGATCCTCTCTTCTTTCCGCCCGAATGATCCTCCCTCCTTCCGCCAATAAAAAAGCAGACATCTTTCGATATCTGCCAGTATAAAGAACGGCGCGCCGGATATCCAATGCCCGTTTTTTATTTTTCCTCATACGTCCGGCGTATGGTTCTCACATATTCCGCGTAGGCCTGCGCGCTGCCGGAGAAAGAACTCAGTTTTTTCCACGCCAGCACCACTGTCGTCTCCATGACCGGCTCGAGCGGAAGGAAACGGAACCGCGCCGGATCGAGCGCTTCCGCCGCGGCTTCCAGCGTAAGGAGCCCCGCGAAACCGGACTCCGCGAGGGGGAGCAGATTGGAAGAAAGATTCCCTGTCATGACCGGCGCCGGCGCCTCTCCGAGCCAGGCCGCTACCTCGCCCTGCACGGCGGCGCGGCCGCTCATCATGTACCGGATGCCTTTCATATCGTCTCTCGTGACGGAATCCTTTCCGGCAAGCGGCGAAGAAGCGGACACAAGAAGCCCCCACCGGTCTTTCGTAAAGAGGCGGATATAATCATAGCTCCCGATGTCAATGGGCTCCTGCATGATGACGAAATCCAGCAGGCCGTGATCGAGGCGTTCCTTCAGGATGTCCGCGGTCGCCGTATAAATATCAAAGCGCACCTTCGGATACATCGCCATAAATCCCGGCAGGTTGCGCATGACGCTCAGTCCTCCGGCGTAGATGCCGCTGCCGATGCGCACCGTGCCGGCGATGTCGCTGCGGGAGCGGAAATCTTCCTCAATGGAATCCATGAGGAAAGCCACTTCTTCCGCCTTCCTCCGGAGCATCATCCCCGCTTCAGTGAGGCGCGTCCGCCGTCCCCGCGTGAAGAGCGGCGCGCCGAGCTCCTCCTCCAGCTGGGAGATCTGCCGGGACAGGGTAGGCTGCGTCACATGGAGCATCTCCGCCGCCCGGGAAATGCTCTCCTCCTGCGCCACGGCGAGAAAATACTGAAGCACCCGCAGTTCCATTTTCATCCCTCCTCCTGAATTTTTTTCATTATATCACGAAAAAGAGCGGCTCCATTTCCGCCGCTCATGATTTCATCTTTCTTTATTTCTCATACGCTTCCCCGGAGCACGAGGCGCTTCGTGATATAATTCCACACCGTCACGACCGCCGCCGCGCCGATCTTCGCGATCATATACCACAGGCCCGCCACATCCACGAAGACATACATGCATCCCTGATTGATGGCCAGTCCCGCGAGCGACGTCGCGCCGAAAAGGATCGTCTGGCGCACCGTCTGATGCCGCGCGTGGAAGACCACCGTCGCGCAGAGGATATAATTCACCACCAGCGACACCGTAAATGAAATAGCCGACGACACGAGGTACATGAATCCCCCGTATTCCGTCAGCGCGAAAAGAAGACCGTAATCGAGAAGAAAGCAGCCGCCTCCCACGAGGAGGAAGCGGAAGATCTCCCTGTATCGTTCATTCATCAGCATCCCTCATTTCCCGGCTCTGTGCCGTATCGATTATACCCCGCGGAGAAAAAAGGCGCAAAAAAATCCCGCTTCTGAAAAAGCGGGAATATCTCATGCCGTCGCCAGCGCGTCCAGCGCGCTCCGGATACGGGCCAGCGCCTCTTTGGAATGCGTCTCGATCAGGTACTGGTGTCCGTCGTCCTGGAAACCGTCCATCACCGAGCGGCAGGTGCTGCGGAAATATTTCAGATACCGATCCGCCTCATCGTGGCTGCGCACGTTCACATCCATTTTCACGTACCCGTAGAAACCGTGCTCCACGGACAGATTCAGCACCGCGCCGCCCAGATCGATGATGGTATAGAGCTCGTCCAGCATCCGATCCAGACTCTCCCGGCAGGCCATGATCTGCTTGAAGCAGGGCCGCTTCGGCTTCGCCATGCGGTACCCCAGAGAAGACGAATTGATCTTTTTCCCATTCCGGCGCAGCGTCGAAATATCGCCCACGATGATCTGCCGCGTCACGCCGCATTCCTCCGCGAGCTGCACACCCCGCACCGCGCCGTCTGCATTTTCCAGACGTTTCACAATATACGCCAGCCGTTCATCTTTGCTCATCATTCTCACGCTCTTTTCTTCCTGTGACCCTTATCGGGTCAGCGCGTCTCTGTATGTTATATTTCTTTTCTAACGATATGAATAATTTATATTTTTTTATTTTTCCTCTATGTAAAAATTATACATCATTGCGAATACAAATTTCAAGACGCCCTGCGCTGATTTCCCTCAAAAAAATATCCGCTCTTCCGAAGAAGAGCGGATATTTTCTGCGCAGATCACGCGCCGAGCAGATCCAGCAGCTGTTCTACATTTTTCTTGCCGAAATGAACGTCTGTGCCGTTGATGATGAGGCAGGGCACGCTCATGATATTGTACTTTTCTTTCATTTCCGGGTAGTACTGGAAATCATACACATCGACGGTCACATTCTGATTGTCCGCGGCGATGCGTTCCGCCGCCGCCACCAGATCGGGACACATGGTGCACGAGAGGGAAACGGCGATCTGCATGTGCACCGGGCGGTCAATGCCTTCGATGCGCTTCTGATTCTTATCGCCCACAGACTGGCCGGGGCCGGCCGCGTTGTACATGGCGAGAACAAAGGAATTGAATTCATGGCCGCCGGGCACGCCGTGGAAGCGCATGCCCAGATCCTGTCCGTTTTCATCACATACGGCGATGGTGTGCTTCATTTCCGGCACGGCAGGAACAAATTCCGCGCGGATCTTGTCGGTGAGCGCGGACAGCTCTTCCAGGATCTTCCGGTCTTCCTGCGAAGCGCGGCTCTCATCTTCGTGAAGGCGGAGCACGATGGGCCGCTCGAACCGGGCGAAGACCGGCAGGAGCGCCTGACGCAGGCTGTCGTCGAGGAAAGCCCCCGCTTCCGCCTTCGGAGCGGCTTTTGTTTCCTCCGCCTGCGCCGGTTTCTTCACATATTCCCGCTTGAGGCCGAGCTTCCGGTACTGACCGCCCAGATATTTCTCAAGGGACGTCGCCGCGATGGCGCCGTCGGAGACCGCCGTCACCACCTGGCGGAGATTTTTCACGCAGATATCCCCCGCCGCATAGACGCCGTCGATATTCGTCTTCTGGTCGCGGTCCGTCACCACGTAGCCCTGCGGATTCAGCTCTACTTTACCCTTGATCAGCTCGTTTTCCGGCGCGTAGCCCGCGAAGACGAACACGCCGAAATTGTCGCCCTTCGGAGCCGTCACTTTTTCTTCTTCCCCGGTCTTCCGGTTCCGGAGAGTCACGGAGCGGACGGCGCTGTCCCCTTCCACCTTCGCCACTTCCGTATGGTAGTGGATCTCGATTTTGGGATGCTTCTTCACTTCGTCCACGACGGGCGCCTGAATGGAGAAATCATCGCCCCTGACGAGCATGATGACTTTTTTCCCGTACCGCGTGAGGAAGAGCCCTTCTTCCACAGCGGCAAATCCGCCGCCGATGACGAAGATCTCCTTATCCGTGAAAAATTCGCCGTCGCACGTCGCGCAGTACGCCACGCCGTGGCCGCGGAAGGTCTCCTCCCCGGCAAAGCCCGCCAGGCGGGGATGCGCGCCCGCCGCGTAGACCACGCCGAGCGCCTTCACGTCGCCGCAGTCCGTATGGACGACTTTCCAGTCGCCGTCCAGATCGAGACTCTTCACCTCGGCGATCTTAAATTCCGCGCCGAAACTCTCCGCCTGCCTGTGCATGGCTTCCGTCAGTTTTACGCCGTCTGTCTTCGGGATGCCCGGATAATTCACCACTTCATTGGTGATCGTGATCTGGCCGCCGATCTTTTCTTTCTCGATGACCAGCACGCGGAACTGCGCCCTCGACAGATAAATAGCGGCGGAAAGCCCCGCAGGCCCTCCGCCGACTATCACGGCATCATAAAATTCACTCATGATGCCCTCCGTTTCTTACAGCTTGCCAACCAGATCGAAGGACGGTTTCAGGGTCTCTTCGCCGGGATGCCATTTTGCCGGGCAGACTTCATCGCCGTGTTCGTAAACGAACTGCGCCGCCTGCACTTTGCGGAAGAGCTCATCCGCATTGCGGCCGATGTTACCTGCGCTCACTTCGTAGAGCACCACTTCGCCGTCGGGATTGATAACGAAGGTGCCGCGCTCGGTCTGGCCTGCCGCTTCGATGTATACGTCCAGGTCTTTGGAGAGAACGCCCGTGGGGTCACCGATCATCGGATATTCGACCTTGCTGATGCGGTCGGACGATTCATGCCATGCTTTGTGCACGAAATGGGTGTCGCAGGATACGGAGTAGATCTCGCAGCCGATCTTCTTGAATTCCGCGTACTTGTCCTGCAGATCCGCCAGTTCCGTGGGGCATACGAAGGTGAAGTCCGCCGGATAGAAGAAGAGCACGCTCCACTGGCCCTTCAGATTTTCCTGGGTGACGTCGATAAATTCACCGTTCTGGTAAGCCTTGACACTGAAATCGCATACTTTCTTTCCGTTGAGAGACATAATATTCCTCCTTTTTAATCAGCGCTCCGCGCTGTAAATCGATAAAATTAAATTTCCTATGTTTTCAGTATACGGGTTATATTGATAAATGTCAATGAATTTTCGGCACGATCTGAAAATTTTTTATGACTTCTGAAGATCGGCCGGAAAACGGCAGGCCGCCGCTGATTGTCCGCCGCCGCGCCGACCGGGGCCGTTCATTTCCCGTCCCGTTCTTCCGGCAGTGCTTCTCATTGTCCGGCTGCTCCGGCCAGACCGCCGGGAAATTTCCTGCGCTTTCGGAAAAGCGGGCAGCAAAAAAGCAGGCCCCGTAAAAAGCCTGCTTTCTTTTTTACATCACGTCGCCGGTGATCTCGTCCCGGTAGAGGACGATCTTCCCTGCGGCGAGGGACTTCTGAATATCGATGACCCGCTGGTTCGAGGAGCCTCGGAAACGGAGCATGGGGTCTTTCAGCGCGTTGATGAAGGGGCCGTCCACGAGGACGTCGCATTCTTCGAGGAGCGCCCGCTTCACCGGGTCCGCGAGGATCTCGTCCCACTGGTAGCCCGAGTAGACCCAGACGGATTTGGGCACTTCTTTTTTCACGGCCCGCACGACTTCCGTGAGGCCTTCCGCGTTCTGCATGGGCTCGCCGCCGAGGAGGGTGAGGCCCGCCACGTTGTCATCCTTCATGTAGCGGATGACCTGCGCCGTTTCTTTCTCCGTCCAGAGCGTGCCCGCGCTGAAATCCTGGTATTCCACATTGAAGCACTCCGGGCAGTGCCGTGTGCATCCCGTCACGAAGATGGACGTGCGGATGCCGACGCCGTTGGCGATATCATACCGCCTGATCTGTCCGTACCGCATCAGATGTGCAGGACGCGGGATTTGATCTCCTTCGTCCTTCCCTCATTCCAGAAATTTTCGCCGAGATACCCGCAGGTACGGCGGATGACGGTCAGCTTGGAGCGGTCTTTATTGTGGCACCGCGGGCATTCCCATTCGTTGTCGTCGTTGCAGATGATCTCGCCGTCGAAGCCGCACACGTGGCAGTAGTCGGACTTCGTATTGAATTCGCCGTAGCAGATGTTGTCGTAGATGAAGCGCACCATGGTGAGCACCGCTTCCACATTGTTCGTCATGTTGGGGATCTCCACGTAGGAGATGCAGCCGCCGGTGGAGACTTTCTGGAACTGCGCCTCAAAGCGGAATTTGTCGAATACGTTGATGGGCTCGCGCACATCCACGTGGTAGCTGTTCGTGTAGTAGCCCTTGTCGGTGACGTCTTTGATCTCGCCGAAGCGCGCCTTATCGATGGCGCAGAACCGGTTCGTCAGGCTCTCCGCGGGCGTGCCGTAGAGGGCGAAGCCGAGGCCGCTCTCTTTCTTCCAGCTGTCCACGGCGTCGCGGAGGCGGTGAATGATCTTCAGCGCGAATTTTTCTCCTTCCGGCGAAGTATGGGTCTTGCCTTTGATGAGAACGGACGCTTCGTAGATGCCGATGTAGCCGAGGGAGAGCGTGGCGTAGCCGTTCTGCATGAGCGGGAAGACCTTTTCTCCCTTTTTCAGGCGGGCGATGGCGCCGTACTGCCAGTGGATGGGGGAGACGTCGCTGGTGATGTCCTTCAGGAGGTCATACCGCAGGAGCAGCGCCCTGTGGCAGAGCTCGAGACGCTTGTCGAGGATCTCAAAGAATTTCTTCTCATCGCCCCGGGCGAGGATGCCGATCTGGGGCAGGTTGATGGAGACGACGCCCATATTGAAGCGGCCGTCCCAGACGTACTTGCCTTCTTTATTCTTCCACGGGGAGAGGAAGGAGCGGCAGCCCATGGGGCTGAATACATTGCCTTCGTAGATCTCCCGCATTTTTTTCGCGGAGATGTAGTCGGGGTACATGCGCTTGGCGGTGCACTTCGCGGCGAGCTCCGTCAGGTAGTAATAGGGGCTGCCGGGATGCACATTGTGCTCGTCCAGCACGTAGATGAGCTTCGGGAACGCCGGGGTGACGTACACGTCCTGCTCGTTCTTGATGCCCTGGAGGCGCTGCTCGAGAATTTCTTCATCGATCATGGCCGCTTCCTTCGCGTATTCGTAATCCGGCTGGAAATACATGAAGAGCGTCACGAAAGGCGCCTGGCCGTTCGTCGTCATGAGCGTATTGATCTGGTACTGGATGGTCTGGATGCCGTCTTTCACTTCCTTGCGGGTGCGCTTCCAGGCGATCTCTTCCGCTTTTTCCATATCCGGCTCGATGCCGTAGATCTCTTTCTGCTCTTCGATGACCGCGGCGAGATATTTCTCATAGGACTTCCGCACGAAGGGCGCGAGGATGCGGTCCACGCCGTTGATGCTCTGACCGCCGTACTGGCCGCTCGCCACCTGCGCGATGATCTGCGTCGTCACGGTGCACGCCACCTGGAAGGATTTCGGCGTGTCGATCTTCTTCCCGTTGATGACCGTGCCGTTCTGGAGCATGTCTTCCAGATTGATGAGGCAGCAGTTGAACATGGGCTGAATGATGTAGTCCATGTCGTGGAAATGGATGGCGCCGCTGTCATGGGCCTGCACGATATCGAGAGGGATGAGCTTTCTCCGGGCGATGTCCTTGGAGACTTCCCCCGCGATGAGGTCGCGCTGCGTGGAGACCACGTGGGCGTTTTTATTGGAGTTTTCGTCCATGACATCCACATTCGTCTGGCGGATCAGGCTCAGCACGCCGTCGTCGGTCGTATTGATGTGGCGCTTGAAGGCCTGCATGGCCTTGTAATTTTCGTAGGCCCTCGCCGTAGCGGGATTGTGATTGTCCAGCAGTTTGTAATAGACCTGGTCCTCGATGGAATAGATCGTCATGGAATGGCCGAGGCCTTTCGCGTATTCCTCGATCTCCGCGGCGATCTTGTCCGCCACGCCTTCCTGATAAATGCCGCTCGAGCTGTTCATGGCCTTCTCGATAGCCGCAGCGATCTTTTCCTTCTGGAAAGGCACTTTCTTGCCGTCGCGTTTGATGACTTCCAGCATGATTTCCTCCTTGTATACGAACGGCCCCGCGGGCCGAAGCATTCGCAGTTTATTATACGGGACGGCGCGCCCCCTGTCCACTTCTGAAAAATCGCCGGAATATACAAGATATGGTATGGTAAGGCATTTGGAAAATTTTATTTTGTGTTTTATTGAGAATCCGCGCTGTGAAAGGAGGCCTGTGAATAACTGCCTCCGGCGCCGACGGGAGCAGGCAATTCCGCTGTGGATTTCTGGCTTTTCTCATTCTCATTTTCCCCTTCTTTTTCATGCATTCCCGCAGATGCAATCAATCATATCAAATCGGCATATGAAAATTTCTTCCGCTTTTCATCGGGGAGCGCTCAAATTTCAGCGCCCGGAAAATTTCCGGCGCTCATTTTTCTCCGCCCGCGCAAAAGAGAGGGCCCGCAAATGGCGCGGCCCGCGCCGGGCATATATAATAAGGGAAGCAAAAGAAAGGAGCGTTCCATGTCCCTTCATTTTCTCTTTGGCCGCGCCGGCACAGGCAAGACTGCCCGGTGCTGCGCCGAGATCGCCCGATATATAACGGAGGCCCCCGGACGGCGGGCCTATTTCCTCGTGCCGGATCAGGCCACGTTCCGCGCGGAATCCATGCTGGCGGCGGCATTCCCCGGCGGCGGTTTCGCCGACGTCACGGTGTGCGGCTTCACGCGCCTGTCGTACCGCGTCTTCCAGGAGCTCCGGGAGGACACGGGCGAAGCGCTCTCGCCGCTGGTGCAGCAGATCATCCTGCGCCGCCTCCTCACGGAACGGCGGGGCGAGCTGCGCCAGATGGGGGAAGCGGCGCGGCAGCCCCATTTCTCCGCGGCCCTCTCTTCCTTCTTCCATCAGCTCGATTCTTTCCGCATCGGAGAAGCCGACCTCCGCGCGGCGGCGGAGGAAGAAGGCGAAACGCCGCTCGGACGGAAGCTCGCCGACCTGTCGCTCATCTTCTCCGCGTACCACGGCTACCTGCGCAGTCATTTCCGCTACCGCGGCAGCATGTATGACAAGCTCGCCGAATGCATCCCCCGGTCACGGCAGATCAGGGAAGCCCGCGTCTGGATCGACGGCTACAGCGGCATGACGCCGCAGGAGACGGCCATTGTGTCGGCCCTCGCCGCGGCGGCGGAGGAAGTCACGGTGACCCTTCCCATGGACCCGCCGGAAGAATCTGCCGGGGTCCCCCTCTTCGACCGGCCTTTCCGCCTGTGGGAGACGCTCTCCGGAGAAGCGGGCCGGACAGACGCGGCGGTCCTCACCGAGCCGCACCGCTTCACCTGTCCCCGCGTGCGGGAGCTGGCGGACCGGTTTTTCCGGCCATTCCCGAAAGCCTGCGTCTATCCGCCCGCCACGCGGACGCTCCCGGAACAGGGCATCTATATCACAAAAGCGCCGCAGCCTGCCGCCGAAGCGGACGACGCGGCCCGGCGGATCGCCCTGCTCGTGCGGGAAAACGGATTCCGCTGGCGGGATATCCTCGTCCTCCTGCGCAGCGACGATTACGCCGAGCTCCTGCGGCGGAGCTTTGAAACGTACCGCATTCCCGCTTTCATCGACAAGCGGCGTCCCATGAAGAATCACCCCCTCGTCGTCCTCACGGACAGCCTGCTCCGCTTCCTCGCCGCGGGCGAAAAAGGCCCGTGGCAGGGCTGGACGAAGGATCTCCTCTTTCCGCTCCTCAAGACGGATCTGCTCCGCGCCTTCGCGCCGGAAGATACAGACCGCCTGGAAAATTACGTCCTCCGCACGGGCCTCCGCCGCAGCCAGTGGAAGAGCGTGTGGAAATTCCACAGCCCCTTCCAGCTGGAAGACGACAGCGGCATGCCCACGCCGGGCGAGCTGGAAGAGCTGAACCGCATGAACCGGTACCGTCAGCAGCTGCTGGATTTTCTCATTCCTCTCGAGGACGGATGGCGCGAAGCGAAGACCGTCTCGGAAAAATGCGCTCTTCTCTACCGGTGGTTCATGGAGCAGCGCGTGCCGGATACCCTCGCCCGCTGGGATGAGATGAGCTTCGCGGAGACCCGGGAGCGGCCCCATCTCCAGGTGTGGAAAAAAGTCCTCTCCCTGCTGGATGATCTGGTGCGCGCCGCGGGCGGCGACGAAGTAAGCGGCGCCGAGCTCCTCTCCATGGCGGAAGACGGCCTCTCGTCGCTCACCTTTTCCATCATCCCGCCCACTCTCGACCACGTGACGGTCACTGCCATCGACCGGGGCTACGCCATGGAAGCGAAAGCCGTTTTCCTCCTCGGCGCGGAAGAAGGCGTTTTCCCCGCGCGCATCGAAGAAGGGGGACTTCTCTCGGAAGAAGAAAAACGGTCGCTCCGTTCGTCGAGACGCCTCATTTTCGGTCCCGACCTGATGTCTCTCATCGCGCAGGAAGAATTCTACACCTACCTCGCTCTCACCCGGGCCCGGCAGGCGCTCTACATTTCCTGGTCCGCCGCCGGCGCGGACGGCGCGGAGCACACGCCTTCTCCGCTGCTGGCCCGCCTCGCCGCCCTCGGCTATCTCACGGCAGAGCGGACGGCGGAGCTCCCCGGCCCGGCCACGGAAGACCGCTCCTTCCTCGTCACACCGGATCAGGCCCTCGCCCTCCTTCCGTCGGCGCTCCGGGAAGGGCCTCCCGCGGAAGGTTCCATCTGGCAGCCCCTCCGGGACTGGGCACTCTCCCGGAAAGACACGGCCCGCCTCCTCGCGCAGAAAGCGCAGGGCTTCTCCTACAGAAATGAAGCCGCTCCGCTCCCGGCAGCCGTGGTGCGGCAGCTCTTCCTCCGGGGAAAGCCTTTCCGCACCTCGGTCACCCGCCTCGAGACCTACCGCGCCTGCCCCTATCAGTACTTCCTCCGGTACGGGCTGCGGCTGGACGAGAGAGACCGGAGCCGCATGGATGCCCGTGATTTCGGCCGCTATCTCCACGCGGGGCTCCACAGCTTCGGCGAATTCATGAAGAAGCAGCAGCGCCAGTGGCGGGACGCGGACGACGAAGAGATTGACGCCGTCTCCCGGGACATCGCGGAAAAAGTGGCTCCCCGGGTGAAATCGGGGGCGCTCCTCTCCGATGCCGCCGCGCAGTACACAAAGAGCGCCCTCGACCGCACCTTCCGCGCCGCGCTCCGCCGCTTCCGCGACTGGAGCCGCTCCGGGACCGCCGATACTGTCGCCATGGAAGCGGATTTCCGCCTCCGCATCGAGACGGAAGCGAAGCGGGAATTCTTCATCGACTGTCATGTGGACCGGCTGGACGAAGCCGCCGGGGCCGCCGTGGTGTGCGACTACAAGACGGGCACGCCCGATCTCACCCTCTCCGAGATCGCCGCGGGGTACCGCCTCCAGCTCATCACCTACCTCATGGCCGTCCTGGAGAGCGGCGATCAGTCGCTCCTGCCGGGGGCCCTCCTCTATATTTACCTCCGCGGCGAGACCCGCACCGTGCCCGTACCGGCAGGCGGCGCGCCCGCGGAGCCGCAGAAACAGCTCGCCGGGTACTTCCTGAGCGACCGGGATTTCCTCGCCGCCCTGGACAGCCGCGTCGGCACGGAGGGATCCATCCTGCCCGTGGGATACACGAAGACCGGCGCTTTCACCGCCCGCTCCCCCGTGCTCACCCTGGAAGAAATGCAGGCCCTCTTCGCCATGACGAAGCAGCGCCTCGCCGCCCTCTATGAGAGCCTCCGCGCGGGACAGATCCCCATCCGCCCCGTGCGCTGGAATAAGACCCGCTCCCCCTGCGCGTACTGCCTCTACCGGAGCGTGTGCCGCTTCGACCCGAAGCTCCCCGGCAATGCCTATGAAGAGATCGCCGCGGAAAGCGACAGCGCCGTCAGAGAAAAACTCCGCGGCGCGCCGTCTGATCCGGAAGGACAGGGAAAGGAATCACTATGAGCCAGATGAAATGGACACCCGCGCAGGAAAGCGCCCTCTCCGCCAGAGGGGACAGCCTCCTCCTCTCCGCCGCCGCCGGGAGCGGCAAGACCGCCGTCCTCGTGGCGCGCATCATCCGCCGCATCACCGACCCCGATGACCCGACGGACGTGAATGCCTTCCTCGTCCTCACCTTCACCCGTTCCGCCGCGGCGGAAATGCGGAGCCGCATCGGCGAAGCACTCTCACAGGAGCTCTCCGGCGCGGCCCGCGCCCTTGAGACCGCACCGACGGAAGAAAACCGCCGCCGCGCGGCGTACCTCCAGCGGCAGCTCACTCTCCTCGGCAGCGCGTCCATCTCCACCATCGACGCCTTCTGTCAGTCCGTGCTGCGCCAGTATTTCTACCTCCTCGACATGGACCCGAATTTCCGCATCCTCTCTGATGAAAACGAGAAATACCTCCTTCAGGACGAAGTCCTCTCGGAAGTCTTCCTTTCGTGGTACGAAAAAGACGATCCCCGCTTCCGGGACTGTGTGGATCTCTTCTCCTCCGGCTACCAGGACACGAATCTCCGGGAAACGGTGCGGCGCATTTACGAATTTTCCCGCTCCCTTGCTTTCCCGGAAGAATTTCTCTGCCGCCTCGCCCTGCCTTACGGCGTACAGGCCGCGGCAACGCCGGACGATCTTCCCTGGACGGCGGAGCTCCTCGCCTCCTTCCGGGACGCCGCCGCGTCGTGGGAGAGCAAGTACCGGGAAATCCTCCGCGCCGTCGAGGCGGACGAACTCTTTTTCGCGCCCTATAAAGAAGCGGTGTCCGACGAATACGCCGCCATTTCCTATCTCGCCTCCGGCCGCTGCCGCACGTGGGGCGAATGGCACAGCGCCGTGCAGGCCGTGACGTTCCGCCGTCTGAAACCTCTGCCGAAGAAGGAGAGCACCGAAGCCCGCCTCCGCCGGAAAGAAGACATCGCCCGCCTCCGGGACGCCGTCAAAAAGGGCGTGAAAGACCTGGCGGACACCTACTTCTCCATCCCGCCCGCGCAGTGGCTCTCCGATCTGGCCGCCGCCGCTCCCATCGCGCAGGTCCTCTCCGAAGTCCTCCTCGACTTCTCCCGCGCCTACGAAGCGCGCAAGAAAAAAGAGGGGCTCCTCGAATTCAACGATATGGAACACCTCGTCCTGCGCCTCCTCCTCGCAGAAGGAAGCGCGCCGGACCGGCTTATTCCTTCGGAGACGGCCCTCGCCCTGCGGAAAAAATACCGGGAAGTCATGGTAGATGAATACCAGGATACCAACGACCTTCAGGAGATCATCACCGCCCTCATCTCCGACGGAAAGAACCGCTTCCTCGTAGGCGACATCAAGCAGAGCATCTACCGCTTCCGCCAAGCCGATCCGGGCATCTTCCTCCGGAAATACGAGACCTTCCGGGATGGGGAAAATGGCCGCCGCATCGACCTGAACCAGAATTTCCGCAGCGACCCCGCCGTCCTCACCGCGGCGAATTTCATCTTCCGACAGCTCCTCCGCAAAGACGGCGGGCGCGCCCCTCTCGAACTCGACTACGGCGACGCGGAAGCCCTCCATCCGGGCCGGAGATCGGACGGCGCGCCGGATTCCTTCATCGCCGGCGCCGTGGATATCGATCTCCTCGACCTGTCCGGCAAAGAAGAAGCGGAAGAGGAGAGCGAAAACGACCTCGACAAGACCGAGCTGGAAGCGCAGATGATCGCCGGAAAGATCCGCCGATTCTTCCGCGAAGGGAAGCAGGTCATGGAAAAAGACGGCTCCTTCCGCCCGCTCCGCTATGGCGACATCGTCATCCTTCTCCGGGCGGTGGACAAAAAAGCGCCCGTCATCATCAAGACGCTCCGCGCTGAAGGCATCCCCGCCGTGTGCGGTCAGACGGACGATCTCTTCTCCGCCATGGAAATCCAGATCCTCTGGGCTCTCCTCAAAATTCTCGACAATCCCCGGCAGGATCTCGCCCTCGCCGCCGTGCTCCGCTCCCCCCTCTGCGGGCTCTCCGACGAATCGCTGGCCCGCCTCCGCCTCCGCGGCCGGGACTCCCTCTGGGAAGCGCTCCCTCAGGCCACAGACATCCTTTCCGGCGGCGAAGCCCTGCGGTGCCTCCGTTTCCTCGACCGGTACCGAAAATGGCGCGCCCTCTCCCGCCAGACCGGAGCCGCTCCGCTCCTGGAGGCCATCCTGGCCGATACGGACTTCCTCGCCTACCTCTCCGGCATGCAGGAAGGCGCGTTCCGCCGCGCGCGGGTCCTCTCCCTCTGTGAGACCGCCCGCGTCTGGGACGGCCAGTTTATCGGCGGCCTCTATCATTTCCTCCGGTACCTCCAGAAAACGGCGGACAGCCAGTCCCGCCTGCGCCAGCGCACCGCACCGCCCATCGACGCCTCTGCCGTGCGCATCATGACCATCCACAAAAGCAAGGGCCTCGAATTTCCTGTGGTCTTCCTCGCGGGATGCGGCTCCCGCTTCAATCAGAAAGAACTCATCCAGCCGGCGATCCTCCATAAAGAAAAAGGGCTCGGCCTCCACCGGTTCGACCGGGACAGCCTCTGCCGCTGGCCCACCCTGTACTGGTACGCCGTCCGTCAGGACATCCGCCGGGAGAGCCTCGCCGAAGAAGCGCGCCTCCTCTACGTAGCCATGACCCGCGCCCGGGATAAGCTCATCATCACCGGCGCCGTCAAAGACGCCGCTTCCGCCCTGTCCGGGTGGTTCCAGGGCCTCACCGGCTCGGAGAACATCATCCCGCCCCTTCCGGCTTACCGCATCACCGGCGCTTCCTGCTATTTCGACTGGATCATGCCCGCCGCCGCGGGAAGCCGCTCCATGGAAAACGCCTGGACAATGGCCGACGCCGTCCCGGCTTACGTCTCCGAAAAAGACGGCGCGCCCCGCTTCGCCTTTGCCCTCCATACCGTCGCCGAATACGCTGCCCCCGCGGTGGAAAGCGAAACAGACGGCGCGCAGCCGGTCTCCCGTTTCCTCGCCGCCCCTGCGGGCCCCGCACCGGACTGGGTGGAAGAGCGCTTCGCCTGGCGCTACGGGCATCCCGGCGCGGCGGACACTCCGGCCAAACTCACCGCCACCGCCGCGGTGCAGCTGGCGGAAGCGGAAAAAGAAGAATACATGCCCTCCCGCGTCGTCGCCGGGGATATCCCGGAAAAAGCGCCCCTCCCGCCGGACTTTGCCGCGCCTCCCGCCTTCCTCTCGGACAGCGGCGCGCCGCTCCGGGGAGCCGCCTACGGCACGCTCATGCACAAGGCCATGGAAAAGCTCGACCTCGCCCGCATGAGCACGGACGACGATGCCATCCGCGCCGAGATCGAGCGCCTCGCCGCGGAAAACGCCTTCACCGCGGAAGAAGCGCGCGTCCTCCTCGGCAGCGGGCCCCTCGGCGACATCCGCGCCTTCCTCACCGGCCCGCTGGGCAGCCTCGTGCGGAGCGCCGACATCCTCCGCCGGGAAATGGCCTTCTCCATCCTCCTCCCGGCGTGGAAATTCTATCCCCACTGCGAAAAAGACGAGCAGATCTTCCTCCAGGGCGCCATCGACTGCCTCGCGGAAAAAGACGACACACTCACCATCATCGATTACAAGACAGACCGGGTGCCGGAAGGAAGCCTCCTCCGGGATCACTACCAGCGGCAGCTCCGGATCTACGGCGCGGCAGCGGAACGCATCTTCAAAAAGCCCGTCGCCGGCCTCTGGCTCTGGTCCTTCCACCTCCGGGAAGCCGTGCCGGTGCCCTTTCGCGAAAGCTGAACCGGCGTGCCGCACGCCCCTCATTTTCAGAAGTAAATATGTTGATGAGCCCAAAACTCCCGCAGACTCCTTATCGAGTTCCGCGGGAGTTTTCTTTTCTCAAATTCACACACAAAACCGCTTCGCCTGCCTGGGAAACCACCTTCCGATACCGGTCGCCGCACCGCCTGCGTACCTTCTGTCTGACACGGGTGCAGCTCCCCGCCCATGCCGTCTGCGCCGGTGCCCGCGTTTGAGTGCAAAAAAAGAAGGCCCCGTAAGGAGCCTTCCCATTTTCTTTATCAGAAGAAATAATTCAGTTCCACGCCGAAGGTGTCATCCGGATCTTCCGCGCCGGATTCTTTCGCATCGCCGGCGAAGTAGTAATACGCATCCAGTTCGACATTCTGCATGACAGCGACGCCCGCTTTAGCGACCCAGAATTTCGCTCCGCCCAGAATAGAGGATTCGAGCTGATCGGTCATATCCCATGCGGAGTTTGCGCCGATATATGCATCTGCATCCACATCCGCATAATGTACGCCGACAGAGAAGGAGCCCGGCGTTTCGATGTCCACTTCGCCGTAAGTGAGGCCCGCTGTCCACATGGACGCGTCGTCGGTCACATCATCGGCGTGTTTGATGTAGTCGCCGTCGACGACAAAACCGCCGCCCACGTCAATGCCCGCGCCGACGCCCCATACGGCAACATCATCCGCATAATTGCCGAGCACGCCCTGATTTCTAAGCTCGCCCTTGCTGGCATACTGCAGATAGAATGCGGAGAGATCGACACGGTCTGCGATATTGCCGCCCGCATTGACGAACCACGCTTCATAATCATGGAGGTTGAAAGGAATTCCGCCGCCAATGTCTTCCACACCGCCGTCAAAGCGTCCGTAGCCTGCTTTTGCAAAGAATGTATCCGTGCTGTAGTCAGCGACGATGCCGTCGAAGTAGCCGTCTTCATCCATGAAAATGCCCGTCTGAGAGAGGCCCACGCCGGTACGGCCCATATCAAAGGCAAAGTTATCCGTCGGCGCATAGACCACGTGGATGCGGTCCATGGTCACATCGGAGCTATTGTCTTCCGAATTATCTTTCAGGTCAAATTCAGAAACCAGACGGCCTTCTACCGTGACTTTGTCATTGACCTGTCCGGACAGGTTGATACGCGCACGCGCGCCCCAGGTATCGTCACCGTAGTCGCCGTGATCCTGGTACTGCATGCGGGCATCGCCGCTCCAGGAGATGTTGCCCACTTTCTTTTCCAAGTTGCTTACGCGCACGCCGAGGGTGTCGAGTTCGTCAGCGTATTCGCCGGCCAGTTTGTCAATGGTCGCGCGCTGTTCCGCATTGTACTGATCTTCTTTCGCCATCAGACGGGCGATGATCTGTGCCATTTCGTAGCGGGTGATATTCGTCTGGCCCTTGAAAGTGCCGTCCGGGTAGCCTTCCACGATGCCCTGATCGGAGAGATCAGCCACTGCCTGATACGCCCAGTCGGAGGTGGACACATCAGCAAACGGATTTGCCGCGTAAGCGGATGCGCCGAGAGAGAGCGCAGCAGCTGCTACCATTGCGAGAATCTTTTTCATATTCTTCACTCCTTTATAAAAAATAATGCCCAATCCGCAACAAGGAATAAGTCTCCTAGTTTCCTTATGCCTTATTTGTTTTTTAGGCTTATCTAATAATGAAAGTATATCACACTTTTCAAAAATTTCCAATTCTCCGTTCCCGTCAGTGCGCGCTCTAATCTTTTCATCATTTTATGCTACAATTTTCTCATTTACTAAGATAGTATCATTTATTTTTTAATTTTTCAACCATTTTTTAGTGTTCTATTTAAATACAATTCAGTATCTCACATTTTTTATAAAAAATATCCGCTTTTAAAAATTCCATTTCCCCTATGGGTACCGCCAAGCACACACGCGGCAAGCGGCTTTATCCCCGCACGTACAGGCAAGGGAAAATACTTCCCCGCAGGCGATACGGCCCTGCCACACAGAACCTGCGTTGTCTCTCATCGAGCAAAAAGGATTTCGTTTATGTCGCTTTTCTTCCAACACGGGCAATGCGGTCTCCCATACACTGATGCGCCGCATTCCCGCGCAGCGCCGGCAACCCCATGTTGTCCTGCCGGAAACTGTCCGTTTTCTATAAGTGCTTTTCCTTCTCTCACATAAATGAAAAAGCACCCACATCTCTGTAAGTGCTTTCTCTCTTTATCGGCTCTGCCTGTTCCTCCCGGTCCCCTTCCGCCAACCGGAAGTTTTCCTCTCTCACATAAATGAAAAACGCCTACA
>OLZB01000217.1_pt1 | contig 45349 bp, 30 predicted proteins | sample 1673421 | NCBI WGS metagenome assembly OLZB01 (sample SAMEA103958111, study PRJEB25191) | human gut metagenome | biome: human-associated habitat [ENVO:00009003]; feature: intestine environment [ENVO:2100002]; material: feces | place: Germany | collected 2013/2015
GCCGTCCAGTCCGTGCGCCTCCACCAGCGTCCACACCAGTTCGTCTACATACGGCCGGTAGGGTTCCATAATGTCGTCGGCCAGACAATAGGCATTGTATCGGTTATGATGGTGAATGCCCCACGTGGCCAGCAACCCGCTGCTCACCAGAGCCCGCGCCACCACGGCCCGCAATATGGCATAACCGTAATTGAGCAACGCGTTGGGCGGTGGTCCCTCACGGTTTCGCGTAAATCCAGGCCCAAACAGCGTTTTCCAGTAATAGGCCGCCGCCCGGGCTTCCACATTTTCGGGGTCACCGCTCTTCACGCCCGCGGCCCACACGCGCATACACTTCACCTCCTGTCGGGTATAGCGCTGCAACACCGTGGCCTGGTTGCTGATTTTGGCCTGTATGGTCTGCTGCCACAGCTGCTTGCGCAGCGGCACGGAAGCCTCCAGCTGTTTGCGGAAACGCTCGTTCTGAATGGTATGCCCGCTCAACGGCAAAGTCAGCCCCACCGGCAGGCCGCGACTGTCGCAACTGATTAACGCGCAATTATTATCCAACAGTGCCGCCATCAGGGCAGAAGTCAGCGTAATTTGACGGTGGTCCAGCACCACCACGCCGATATCCTCAATAGGCACCGTGCGCACAGCCTCAGCCTTCAGGCAGTCGGCCAGATTTTCCTCCGCCTCGGGCAACTGAATGACCAGCTGATTCTGCCGGAGCGACAGGTAAGCCGGATTTCCAAAATAAAGTGTTTTCTTAATCATCGTATTTTCGTCTCGTTTAGGTTAAAAAGCACTTGAGCAGGAAAGCCATCGCTGATTCCGACGTCTTCCCTGCTCAGGTTTGCATGTATCAGTTCAACAGGCTACTGGCGCAAATGCACGTTTCCGAGTCGGTCCACGTCAAGCGGCAAGCAAATTTCCTTTATTATTTCCATCTCTTCAGTTACAGATCTTTCCATTTTATTTTTTGAAGAGAACTCATATTTGTCTACAATAGCTGAAGCCACATTAACCGGAACCCAAAAACACCGGGCATCGCTACACGACACCATTTTGTAAATTCTTTTCTTATTCAGCGGCAGCTGCACCTGTCCTAGCTTCAATTCCTCGGGTGTAGGCACATATACCAAATCCAATGGAGAAAGCACGAACTTCAACCTTTTACCTTTTTTATCAAACTCCGGAATAACCGGTTTACCGTCCTTTAAACAAGGCAATACATCACGTAAAGAAAAGGTAGCAAAGCTTCGCTTACTCTCTGAAACTTCTCCTTCTGTACCCTCATACACGGCAAAATAAAGATTCGTACCCTTTGCTCCATTCACAAATTGGGCAGCTTTACAATTACGCTGACCTACAGCTAATTTTACGCCTTGGGTATAAGTTCGCACCTTATAAATAGGCTGATGCGGCCGACCGTTGTTCAGTTCTTTTAAATTTTTGTTCATATCCTCAATACCCTCGGGCGAAAACGCCTGCTCGGCATTCTCATAATGAACCAAATGGCGTAACAATATCTGCTGTATACCCGTATCGGCCACCTTGCGTTCAATATAATCCCGAGTAAAACTCTGATCCAGTACAGTACGGGAAGCAAAATAGCGTGCCTTACCCTCTTCTTTAGAATAAACGTAAACCGCTATTTTCTTGACATTGACATCAGCCCATTCGTCATGATGCTCCTCAAAATACGCCGTCATCTGCTTTAAGTTCAAGCCCTCAGCCTGCAACGTCTGCAACTTGTGCTTGAGGTCCTTATTGACTATGCGCTGCGGCTGCTCCAAAGCCTGTTTCAAACTTACCTCCTTTATGCTGCGCAAATTGATTTCTCCATAGAAAGTGGCATCGTGCATTGACATCCGCACGGCCTGCATTTCGCCTTGGGTTTGCTTTTTCCGCCGCTTCTTGCCGGTGGCAGGGTCATAGTGGTCAAAGTAATTTACAGTGGGAGACATTATCCGCCGGTTCTGCTTGAAGCTGGCCACTATGTTCTCCAGCACATGGCGCACATCGGTGATAAACGTAGACCAGGGCTTATTGACCACCCAGCGGTACTTTCCGTTGTCATCCCGCGTCTTGGTACACAGCAGGTGCTGCAAGTCCGTCCGCGACACCTTGGCGTCCTTACGGGCCGACTCGTTGTTCAAATAGTTCACCATGTTGCGCGAGGCGCAGGCTATGACGATGGCATCCATGGCGTGGTGCCGGTGGTCACTGCGCTTCATGCTGAATCCGCGCTGCCGGTCGAGAGGTACGGTGGGTATAGGGTGCCCCTGCGTGTTGCGCGTCACGTACACCTGGGCCGGCTGTCCGTCCTTGGGCGGCACCATGCCGTTAAGCCGCTCAAAACGCGGCAGTACAATGGCGTTCCACACGTCGTTGATGCCCCAATCCTGCTTCAGGCGCGTGGTAATGCTGCCGTTGGTGGCAATGAGGTGCGTGGAGTTCACGCTGCGCTCGTCCTCCCCGCGCACAATGTTGGAGAGCAACATGCTCACGTACTTGCTGATGTAGCGCGTATCGTTGAGCTGGCGGGCAATGAAGGCCTCGGGCACCTCGTCCAGCAACAGGTTGCGCCGTTTGCGCGGCAAGGCGGCATAATGCTCCTTGACCCACTTTTCGTAATTCTCCAGCTCCAGAATGCGGGCAGTGCGTCCGTGACCCAGTTCCACCACCTCGCCGTGGTGCTGGCTGATGAATTCGTGGGCCAGCTGCGCACTCTTCAGGTTGTTGACAGCCGACTCGCAAATGACCTTGTTGTTCAGCGAATCGTCAAAATAGCGCTTCTGCGGAATGATGTGCTCAATTTCGTAATCGTGCGTTAAGAGGCGGCCCAGCGGAATAATTTCCCCCGTGTAGGGACTGATGTACTTCTTATCCAGCCATTCCTTGTAATGCAGTACCTCACCAACCGAAGGCTGTTCGTTGGCTTCTTCCTTGTCAAATTTTTTAATGATGGCGGTAATGTCGTCGGGAATTTCCTTCACATCGTGCAGCACGTATTCCTCGTAAATTTTCAGGATTTCCTGCTGGTAGGGCGAGTAGGGCCGCACTTCGTCCACCTTGAACTCCGGGTTTTGGAAGCAGGCCAGCATCATTTTGATGCGCAGGTTGGTCCGCTCGTTTTCCAGCATGCGTTTACTCAACTTCTGCCGCTGCTTGGCCGGCATTTTCATTTCGCGGCCCAGCTCCACGTGAATTTCGTCGAAGCCGCCGTACCGGGTCCAGATGTCACGCACCACACGCAGCGTCTCGCGCACCACCAGCTCCACTATCGGATTACGCAGCTCGTTGGGGCGGAAGTTCAGCAGGAAGCGGTCAATGTCGGCCGGCGTCTCCCACCGAACTATATCCTTGGCCTCGGCGTGGCGGTTGTACACCACATAGCTGGCCAGCCACAGGGGCAGGCCCTGATAGTCGCTGACTGCGTGCAGGGCCTTGAGGGCCTCGCGGGCCTTAGCCGGCAGGGCGGCATCGTCAGTGCCGGCCAGCAGCTGCCCGATGCGCTCGCGCACCCCGGGCGCCAGGGCCTCCTCGCTCCAGTAACTGCCCCGCCGCATCAGGGGCAGCAACTTCTTGAGGGCCTTGGCCGAACAGGCGCCATAGTCGTGAGCAAAGGGCTCCATTTTACCGAAAAACTTGGCAAAACGCTCAGCCTCGTCATCGGTCAGTCCGTTTTTGTGTGCAAAGGTGTGGAGGGCGCGGCCCAGTTCCTGCATGTCGGACACGGAATAGAGAATGTGCCACAGGGCCTCCTCGCGCTCCGGCGTCAGGAAGTCGGGCGACAGCCCGGCCTTCTTCAGGCACTGCTGCATGTGGGCCCAGGTTTCGTGGCACGGATAGCTCTTGTCCTGGGCGTAATTCCAGCGGTAAAGGTCGGCGGTAGGTTTCAGTCCAAAGGGCGGATATTTCAGCAAGTTTTTCTGGCTGACATTTTTCCGGCGGTAGAGCCATTTAAACAGCCGGGCATAAGCCTCGTGGTCGGGCAGGAACTGCCGGGTCACATCGATGTCGAAACACTTCTTTCCGTCTACCTCGCCCTCCAGCTGATAAATACGCAGATTGTCGAGGAACTGCCACAGGCGGTACTCCGCATACAGTGGGTGCGACTTGGGAATGCACTTCACCGGTGCCTGCTTCTCCTCGCCCGTCTGCCGGTCGTAATAGGTCAGCGACTCAAAGCAGCAGTTGGCAATCAGTGCCTTCTGGCTCTTGAGCGGCCGCTGGTAAAAGAGCACGTCGTCCAGCAGGAAAGCCGTAAGGTCGTGACACAGGGCCTGACGGGCATGGGCCTCATTCTTCTGGTACAGCGTGCGCACGCAGCGCTCCAGCACGGCGGGGTCGGTCAGGGCAACATGATACGGCTGCTGGGCCTGCAAAATGGCCTTCAGCTCGTCATAATACAACTTACGGTCAATGGTGTGTACCAGTTTGCCGCGAATCTTTTGGCTTGGATTGCGCAGCAGCGCCTCAAAAATGTAGGCTCCCACCGTCTGGTGTGCCTGCGCAATCTGAGCCTCGGTTTTCTTTTTCAGCAGGGTCCAGTCGTCAGCTTTGGGCGAACGGAACGAACGCTTCACGCGCCCATCCTCCCCGGTATCCTCCACCGACAGGACCTTGAGCGATTTGTACTCTTCCAGCTTCTTGCTGTCGGCCTCCTGCTGCTCGCCACGCGCCGGCCGGTAGCCACGCTTCTGGTTGAAACTGAGCAGAATCCAGGCCAACTCATACGGGTCGACGGGCTGGCTCAGGGCCTTGGTGCGGAGGTAATAGAGCGTCCAGTCGTAGGGCACCTTTCCACCCCGGGCCACCCACTCCGGATTACGCTGCCGGAAGGCGGCCATCATCTCGTCGAAGGCGTCACGGAAGAGAAACTCATAGTGGCCGTCGGCCGTTTCGCTCCAGGCTATTTTGGGTTCGGTGTGCGGCAGGAACTTGCCGTAGCGGTCGAGGCAGCGGGCGTAGTGAGGCGGCAAATAGTCCATCACCTGCAACACGCGCAGCAGGCGCTGCCGCCGCAGATGCGACCGCTCAATCATACGGCGCACCTGGCGGAAGGCCGTGCGCTCGGCGGCCTTTGACTTGCTGCTGGCGCCTCTTTCAAATTTATCCAGCGCACCGCCGTCAACGGAAATCACCCGCGAACCGGCGGCTACAATTTCCTGAAGGGGTTGGGCGTCGTCGCCCTGGCCGCGCACCACGGCCCATCCTATACTGTTGGTGCCTATATCCAGGCCTAAAATCTGTTTAGTCATTGTACTGCAAATTTTAAAGATTCTCAAAAATACATTTTTTTTGGAAAACAAAAGACATCTGCCTCCGCATTATTTTCCCGAAAACACTACGGAATCAGGCTCAGCAAACAGCCGGCATTCATCTTTCCGGCATTTAAGACGAGGTTTCGAGTTTTTTTTCTACCTTTGTCTGTTAGAGAGTCTATAACCCCTATTCTCAGATTCACTATGGAAAAAATCAGTAACGAATTTCTCAGCCTTTGTGTGTCGGAGCAGGGCGCTGAAATAAAAGAACTCACACGACTGAGTGACAACCGGCAATACATTTGGGAGGCCGACCCCAAATTCTGGGACAGAAGTTCTCCCATTCTGTTTCCCGCCGTGGGCGGACTTTGGAACGGCGAGGCCCGGTTCAACGGAAAGGTGTATCACACGCCGCGCCACGGCTTTATTCGCGACGTACGTTTCAACGTGAAGGAAAAAACGGCTTCGTCCGTCACACTGGAGCACAACGCCACTGAAGAACAGCTGAAGCTCTACCCCTTCCAGTATCATTTTGAAGTGACCTACTCCCTTGAAGGCCGCACGCTCAACGTGGTTTTCAAAATTCAGAATTGCGACGCCCGCACCATGTGGTTTCAGATTGGCGGACACCCCGGATTCCGTCTGCCCGACTTTGACCCTGCCGACGAGGTGCATGGCTACGCACGACTGGAGGGCGACGTGGAAAGCATTCTGCACACCGGCGAACAAAACTGTCTGATTCCGGGACATTTCGACCCGCCCGTGTTGGAAAATAACGGCATGCTGGCCCTGAAGAGCCACACCACGGGCAACTCCGGACTTATTTTTGACCACAGCCAGCTGCGCGGCGTAACGCTCTTTGACAAACACAACCAGCCGTTTCTGCACCTGTCGTCGGAAGCACCGGCCTTTTTGCTTTGGGCACCGGCTGAAGCGCCGTTCATCTGCATCGAGCCGTGGTTCGGCCTGTGTGACTACGCCGGATTTGAGGGCGATTATTCCATGCGGCCCTACGTCAACGAAGCCAAGCCCGGACAGACGTGGCAGGGCGGCTTCCGCGTAGAAATCTTCTGAGCCGGACTTTTCCCTGTCCGCCCCTTACAAAAGCAGCCGCGCTCCATCCTTTCCGTATGCGAAGGATGGAGCGCGGCTGCCTTGTAGGGAAAAGGAGCGATGTTGCATCAAGGCTCCAGCTGCGGCAATACCATGTTGCTGCGCTCGCTTGTGGGGCGGCGCACCACAATGAGCTGATAGAGCATCTGGTTGAGAATCGTATCGGGGGGCACCTGCACGTAGCCGTCAATAAATTCCTCACGCTCACCTTCGTAAACAAAGCCGTGAATCGGCTCCACAGCCTTCAGGAAAGCCTCGCGCCCACCTACAAAATACTGGCTGGCTGCATAGTTGAGCGAATCGCCAAAGGAGGCCTGCCCGTCGGACATACGCCGCTGCAGCAGCGAGGCGGCGCGCTCAAAGGCCTGACGGCGGCCGTCCATCTGGCCGCGGTAGTGACAGATAAGCCCCTTCAGAAAGGCTGCGCCGGCATCGTTGCGGTCGTCGTCAATCAGTTGCCAGGCCTGCTCCACGCTGTCGTTGGCCAGCAGGAGCATGGCATATTCCGTACGGCAGAGCGTATAGTCGGGGTCAATGGACAGGGCTTTGCGGTAGTGCCCGGCAGCGGCCTGCACGTCGCGCCGCGACACATCGCGGAACAGACTGTCGCTGAAAAGCAGGTTAAAGGCTTTCATATATTCCGCTTCGGCCTCGGGCTTGGGCGGTTCGGGCTCACGGTGGCGGCAGGAGGTACTGACCAACACGCCGAGCAAACAAACACACAGCAGGGTAAACAGGTTTTTCATCTTCTTTTTCTCGTTTAGCGGTTTTTTACGCACAGGCAGGCCGGAAACATCATCTGTAAGTCTAAGCCGGCACACTCCTGTGAGCCACAAATATAGCGAAAGCAGCAGGCCGGGACAAACAAAAAGTGATTTTTCTGACTCTCCATGCCGCACAACATACTCCCAATGTGCGCTGACGGGCATGGGGAAAGCCCTTCCGGCCATTTCTCCGCAACCTCATTACGAAGGTAAGGGGCAGGAAAAATCCGACAACGGGTTGCTGGCGAAACGGGACGGGACTTTATTTTAACCAGGCGGGACGTTGTGAAAAAAAGGTCCGGCCCTGTTTTCCCTGCGCGGGCTACGGCCCGAACGCCTCCCCCCCGCGGCCAACAATTACGCCCGGACATCCGGCCCCGAGAAGGGCGAATGTCCGGGCGCAACCGCAGGCCGGAAGCACAAGACGAACGGCCTACCGGCGCCAGCACATCATCTGAGTGAAGTCGAGCACCACATGGCCGTCATTTCCGGCCAGCCAGGGCCACGACACGCAACCACAGCTGAAGGCGTCGGACTCATGGGGCGACTGGGGGAAACGCGCGGCGTCGAGCACCACATTGCCGATACGCAGGTTGCCCTCAAGGGGCACCGAAAGGTCGTTGGCCGTGGAGGTTACCTTCAGCACGTGCTCCTCGCCCTGACTGCTGCGCGCCGACACGTAGAGGTGGCCGTTGTCCAGACGCATGGGGGCGCTGCGCGTGCCGTCGTAGGGCGACTCGCTGTGCATGACCAGACGCTTGCCGTCGAGCTCCAGGGCTCCGAAATGGCGCCACAGGTCGTGACCCAGCACCAGGGGATGTTTCTTTTTTCCCGGCACCACTACGCATACCAGATTGTTAACCTCGATGGCGCCGAGGTGCAGACTCGGAATGACGACCAGACGCGCCGTCTGGCCCTGCCACAAGTAGGGCTTTGAAAAGGGATGCAGCTTGAGGCGGCGGGCGGCCTTGTCGGTAATGACGCAATACTTCTCGGTGGGGTCGAACAGGAAGTCGGCCTGACGTCCGTTCACCGTCACCTCACCTGCGGGCAGGGAGCGGTTGTCCTGCTCAGGCAGCCACTGCAATTCGGCCGCCTGATTGCCCATGTTGATGCTCAGGGGCTGCACGTGGGCCATTTCGGTGGTGTAGAGGTTCATTCTGGCCACCAGCGTATCGCGCGTATCGGGGTTGTAATAGCCGTGGTCGAGCATGTTGCGGATATGGCTGCCGGCTTCGGCCCAGCGCCCCATGTCCTCCAGCGCCTGCAGGCGCATCATGTTGAGCGTAGAGGCCTCGCGGCTGTTGCTGTCGCTGCTGAAAAGCTCGTCGATGGCCTCGCAAAGTTCCTCGGGAGCATTCTTGCCGTAGAGCGAAAAGATTTCGGCCATCTGGCAGCCCACGTCGTCGGTCACTACGGAAATGGCGTCGAGGTTACGGTCGAGGCAGAAGAGGTTGCCGTCGTTAATCCACTGCTCAATGTCGCGGTAATGAAAGGGCTGCACGCCCGAAGCCGTCAGACACATGTGGCGGAAATCCATGCGCAGCTTCTTGAAACTCTTCAGGAAGGGCACGCCCAATACGCCCTCGTGGTCGTAGGCGTGCATGTCCGTCAGTTCGGCGTAGGGCACGCGCAGCGTCTGTCCGGCCACGGTGAGCTGAAGTTCGTGAACGTCGGTCGTGGCTCGCGGATAGCTGTAGGTAGAGAATATGCAGGCACTCTGCCCCGTGTCGAGCGCAAAGCGCTGGCGGCGGCCCTGATAAAAAGCTTCAACCTGAAGGTTGCCGTCGCCCGAAAGGCGCATGTTGGGTTCCGCAGAAGCGCCGGCCTCGGCCCGATAGGGAAACACCAGGCGCTCCGGCTCAATGTCAATTACCCCCAGACGCGCCAGGGCCGACGTGCCGAGCAGCCCGGAAAAGCTGGACGCGAGCGAGGGGTTGTCGGCCGTAGCCACATATACGGGCACGTCGGTCAGCACAATGTCGCCCAGGCTCAGGCGGTCAATCAGGGCGGGACGCACCTTGAGCGGGCCGAACATACTGCCCACCAGGAGCGTATCGCTCAACACCCGCAGGCCGCAGCGGTCGGCCTCGGCCTGACTGATCATCGTGACGGGATAGCCCGTCTCCACCACCATATCGTCAAAAGTGTGGCCGTTAACCTCAATGCTCGTCATCATGGGCCACTCCAGTGTGGTAGGCAGATAGCAGTTGCGGGCCGGACGCTCCACACGCACGCTGTCGTGCCCCTCAAACTGCATGGCTATGCGGGCATAACGCTGCAACCAGCCCGAAAGCCCCTCGCTGACCGGCTCCCAGCGCCGGCAGAAGTCAGCCAACTGCGACCAGCATCCCTGCCAGAAGAGGGCATGCACCCCGGCACGCAGGCAGCGCTCGCGCCCCTCGCGGTCGAGAGAGTCGGCCTCGCAGGCAAGCAGGCTGTCGGCCACCGCGGCCAGACGCCCGTCGGGCACACCGGCCTTGAGCAGCGTAAGCTGTGCCATACGGCAGGCATAGGAATCGAGCGCACCAAGCGAATCGGCATAGGCCCGCAGGCCCAGCGCATCGTCGGCCTCAACCAGACGCATTACGCGTCCACGCACACTGACGGAATCGAGCAGACGGCGGGCCTTTGTGCGGAAATAGTCGAGCGTCTGATATTGCGTGCGGTATTTGCGACGGTTGCGGTAGCGCTTCATCTCACGCGTGCAGAACGACTGCAACTCGGCAAACTCCTGCAAATGGACCAAGGCCCCGGCCTTGACCACCGAGAGCGTGTAACGGGTATTGACGGGAAGGGTACGCGGATACTCCTCGAGCAGACTGTCAACACACTCCAGCAGGCGGCGGTCGTCATGCCGCTCGCGGGCAAAAGCCAGATTGCAGAACAAACGGGCCGAAGGCACCAACTGAGCGCCATACTGGCGGTAGAGCGGACGAAGCGCCTCGGTATCGTCACGGGCAGCCAACAATGTCATTTTCCGTACAATACTGTCGGGCACTGCGGCCTGCGCGGCGAAAAAAATACCTAAAAACAGGGTAAAAACCAGTAAGATTCTTTTCATACATTTTACGTTCTGAATGAATAAAGAGGGGGCCGGAAAAACTGCCGGCACCTACAAAAAACAATGTTGGCCAACGTCCGCCCGACATGCGGCGGAACATTGGCCAGAAAGCATATTTTTACGATCAGAAATCGGACGGAAGCACCAGCACCTTGATGTAGTCGTACAAATGATAGATGCGGTTGCCCGCCCCGTTCTGCGAATCGCTGATGAGCAGCACCGTTTGCCGGCCGTCGTTGAGCTTGGCTCCCAGACACATGCCTTCATAATTGGCCAGGCTCTTGTTGAACGGCGAGAGGGTGGTTGAAAAATTGGCCAGCAGGTGCTTGACCATAAACTTGTTGTTATCCAATCGGGCCAGGTTGGTCGTACCGTCAATGGGCCAGCTTTGCTGCGGATTGACCATGAACACCTTGCAATTTACCTCCGACCCCATGTATCCCGAAGTAATGTTGGCCTCACGCTCCAACACCAGCAGTTTTCCGCTGGGCAGCATGGTAACGTCCGAAACGCCATGCGCGTAAATGCGGCCAAAGTCCTCGGTACGGCCGCGGTCCATGCGGTAGGCATACTGTCCGGCCGGCTGAAGATTATCGCCGAACTTCAGCAGGCGAAGCAGGTTATGCGCTCCCGGATTAACGGGCGAAGAGCCCTGACCGTCGGCCACGAGCATCGACTCCGTCATGGTCCAGAACGCATGTTGCTGCGGACTGTAAGTAAGCGCCTCGAAACCATAATTGGATACTATCTTGTCGAGCCCGAACTGCTCCGGCACGTTCAGACGCCGGCCGGTAAGCTCACCTTTCAGGTTATATTCCAAAATCTGCTGGTCGCCCTCGCCACTAATGAACACGGTATTGGTGGCAGGAACGTAGGCAATGCCTTCACAGTCGCGCAGATTGACGCCGTTGGCGTCGACGTGCATGTCAGGATTGCCATAAAAACCATCCATGCTGACACTTTCAATTTCTCCCGTTTCCATATTCTGAGCTATGCGGAACACAAAAAAACCGTCCTGCGGCTCTTTGTCACTGACAACGGCATACCGCTGGTTGCCCAAGGGAGCCATTCCGCTGAAATTGCCGGTACCGATGCCCCACTTGCTCAGCCGCTCCTGCTTGAGCTCAAGCGCCTGCTGCGCCGACAAATTAAAAACCACGCCCAAGAGACAGGAAAATATCCAGATAAAACGTTTCATAATTTGCATAAGATTAGAATGATACAGCGTCAAAATTACGAATTCTTTTTGGAATGGGCGGCGCCCATATATTGAAAAAAACAAAAAGCCCCCGGCGGGCCACTTCCTGCCGCCGGGGGAAAAATCCGTTTGCAGCCTTACAAAAGACCGCGAAAAACGCTAATATTTATGTTCCGTCTCTTCCAGTTCGTCTGCCGTAAGCGGCCGGCGGTCAATGGCCCGCCAGGCGTAAAAGATATAGGCCAGAACAAAAGGTATAACCCACGACACGTAGGTCATGACCCGAAGCGTATAGTAACTGGATGAGCTGTTGGCCAAGGTCAGCGAGCTTTGCCAGTCGGTCAAGGACGGATAATAGGACGTATGGCAGTAGCCGGCCAGCAGGAAGAGGGCAAGTACGGTGAGTACGGTGCCGGTGCCGCTGAGCCAGATGCCCCGCATGAAGCGGCGGTTACGCAACGTCAGCACCACGCCGGCCAGCACCAGCACTACGCCCGCTGCCAACACCGCGCCTACCGCCGGCATGGCCAGCAGGTTGTGAAGATACTTATAGGGCTCCGGCTGCACGATGCCCTGAGCCGTAACGGCAAATCCCGGCTGTACCATAAGACGAATCAGGAAAGGGACAAAAGCAATCAGGAAAGGCCAGAAGTCGGCTTTAAGCTGATAGTGCAGACGAAGCTGAAGCTCGTCGTGACGTACATTGTTAATCAGATAGAGCGCTCCCAGCACGCGGGCCAGAAACAGCACGGCTATGCCCAGCACCAGATTCCAGGCATCGGTCACAGCCTCCAGGCCGTGCCAGGGACTGGTCCACTGACTGATGACGGGCTGCACGCCCGTGCCCATGGCAGCCTTGTTGACCACAAAATTGGCACCGTTGAAGAATGTGCCCACGGCAATGCCGACCAGCAAGGGGCCAAACACGCCGTTGATGACCAGAAAACGGCGATAGACGTTACGTGAGAACACGTGGCCGGGCTTTGACTGGAATTCGTAGGACACGGCCTGAAGCACAAACGTTACCAGAATCAGCATCCACACCCAGTAGGCCCCGCCGAAACTGGTGCTGTAAAATAGCGGAAAGGAGGCAAAAAACGCCCCGCCGAAGGTTACGAGGGTGGTAAACGTGAACTCCCACTTGCGGCCAGTGGAATTAACCACCAGCTGACGTTCCGTTTCGGTGCGCCCCAAACTGAAAATCAGCGAATTGGCGCCCTGCACAAACAGCAGGAACACCAGCAGTCCCGCCAGGAGGGCTATGACGAACCACCAATATTGTTGTAAAAATTCGTAGGTCATAATGATTGAGATTTGTCGGTTCTTTTATTCATGTTTCTAAGGATTCAGGACCAAGGGCCACAGCTTCAGTCAGCCATATCGGGGCCTTTGCGGATGGCACGGCAAAGAATGCGCACCTCGGCCACGAGCAACACCGTAAACAACACCAGGAAGAGGCAGAAGGTAGTAATGACCGAGGCCGAACTTACGCCCGATACCGACACCGACACGGGCAGCAAATCCTGTATGGCCCAGGGCTGACGGCCCACTTCGGCCACAATCCAGCCGCACTGGCCGGCCAGATAAACCAGCGGTATGCTCCACAAACCGGCATACAGCAGCCAGCGCTGCGAGGTGAGCTGCTCACGGCGCTCAAACCAGAGCATGAGCAACAGCACGAGCATGAGCAGCATGCCCGCCCCTACCATCACACGGAACGACCAGTAGACCAGCGGCACGAGCCGGTCGGGCACCAGTTCGGAGGGATGCTGAATGTATCCGTAGCCAAAATAGGGCATATACTTTTCGAGCGTGTCGCGGGCGGCCTGCCGCTTGTCCACATCGGTATGCGGCGTATTGCGGAAGGTACTGAAGGCCTGCAGGGCCACGCGGCCGTAGGCCATCTTCTGCCGGGCCGAAAGATGTGTCTGGCCGTCGGGCGTGGTGTAGCCTTCAATCAGGTCGGTCATGCCGGGCACGTAGCCATTGATGTCGTGGGTGGCCAATACGGAAAGTACGCCGGGCACCTCGACGCCGGGCACGATGGAGAACGGCGCCCGCGTGCCGCCCCGCTCCAGTCCCTCGGCCATGGCCAGCTTCATGGGCTGGTTGCGGGCCACGATGATGCCCGACTGGTCGCCCGTAAACATGACGCCCAGACCGCCAACCAGCCCGATAACGGCAGCCACGCGGATGCTGGCACGCGAAAGGCGCTCATGGCGCCCCCGCAGCAGGAACCAGCAACTGACGCCCACCACAAACACGGCGCCCGTAAACCAGCCGCTCAATACGGTGTGGAAAAACTTGACCACCGCCTCGTGCGAAAAGGCCAGCGCCACGAAGTCGGTCATCTCGTTGCGCACGGTTTCGGGATTGAACGTCATGCCCACGGGATGCTGCATCCAGCTGTTGGCCACCAGAATCCACCAGGCCGAAAGCGTGGCGCCCAGCCCCGTGAGCCAGGTGGAAGCCAGATGGAACCCGCGGCCCACCTTGTTCCAGCCAAAAAACATGACGGCTATAAAAGTGGCTTCCATGAAGAAGGCCACAATGCCCTCAATGGCCAGCGGCGCCCCGAAGATGTCGCCTACAAACCAGGAATAGTTGCTGAAGTTGGTGCCGAACTCAAACTCCAGAATGATACCCGTGGCCACACCGATGGCAAAGTTGATGCCAAAGAGTTTCATCCAGAACTTGGCGGCCTGTTTCCAGAAGTCGTCCTTGCGCACCACGTAGAGCGTTTCCATCACCGCCATCACCACGGCTAGGCCGAGCGTGAGCGGGACGAAAAGCCAGTGGTAGCAGGCAGTGAGCGCAAACTGCGCCCGCGACCAGTTGATTAATGCTAAGTCCATCATAACAAGAATTTTATTTTTTTCGTAATGTAATAATCCGGATATGTGCGGCTTTCAGCCGGCTCACGGCTCACGGACTGGCCGGAACGGTGAGATGACGGCCCACGGTTTCCTGCTTTTCATGCTCATCCATGCCGGCCAGCGCGGGCTGGAAAAAGAACACGCGCAACACCAGGAACATGACCAGCAACTTGACCAGGACTATCGCCCAAAGGACACGCCCCCAGGTCATTTGCCGGAATCCGTCGACATACAGGGCCCATACTCCCCTGAAAAAGCCACTCAGTTTGTTCATAAACGCAAATATAAAAGTTTTTTCGATAAGGGCCCCACGTGCCCGACTTTATTTTTCGGCCACCGGCATACGCGGCCGACACACTGGCCGCCGGACAGAAACGAAACACGGCCGGCTTCCGTTTCTTTTTCCCGGCAGGCAGTTTGATTTACCCGGCGGATAATTCAAACCACCCGGCACCTTTGTGGCTCCTCCGGCCGAGGTAAGAAAAATGCGGAAGCCCGACACATGCCGGCCCCCGGCTGAATGCAATGAAAATTAGCATGTGTTATCATTATTAAGAACTTTAATCGCCACATATTTCGTACTTTTGCAACCATAAAAAAGACAAGTCATTGCTTAACACGACAATCTCTGTATCATGAAAAGACTGAAACGACTCTGCATCCTGGCGCTGTGTGCCGCAGGCATAGCTCTGCAGGCCGAAAACGCCCGCCCCTACCGGGTGGACAGCGTGGCGGGCGACCCGCTGAAAGCCCGGATCTACACCCTGAAGAACGGACTGAAAGTATATCTCACCGTCAATCACGAAAAACCCTATATCCAGTGTTACGTGGCCGTCAGGAGCGGCAGCAAGAACGACCCGGCCGAAACCACCGGCCTGGCGCACTACTTTGAGCACCTCATGTTCAAGGGCACCGAGCAGTTCGGCACCACCAACTACCAGGCCGAACGGCCACTGCTTGACGACATTGAGCGCCGCTTCGAGGCCTACCGCCACACCACCGACTCACTGACCCGCCTGCGCATGTATCACGAAATAGACAGCGTGTCGCAGCTGGCCTCGCGCTACAACATTCCGAACGAATACGACAAGCTCATGGCCGGCATCGGAGCCCTCTCGAGCAACGCCTACACCTCGTATGACGAAACGGTGTACGAGGAAAACATACCCGCCAACGAACTCGACAAATGGCTGATGGTACAGGCCGACCGCTTCATGCACAACGTCATCCGCGGATTCCACACCGAACTGGAAGCCGTATATGAGGAAAAGAACATGTCGATGGCCAACGACAACAGCAAACTCATCGACAACACGTTTGCCCTGCTCTTTCCGCACCACCCCTACGGCACACAAACCGTAATCGGCACGCAGGAAGAACTGAAGAACCCGTCCATCACAAACATCAAGCAATACTACAAAACGTGGTACGTGCCCAACAACGTGGCCATCTGCATGTCGGGCGACCTTGACCCCGACAGCACAATAGCCGCCATTGACCGTTACTTCGGGCAATGGCAACCCAACCCGTCGCTGCCCCAACTGAAGTTTGCCGCCGAAGCCCCCATCACGCAGCCGCTTGAACGCACCGTGTGGGGACAGGAAAGCGAGAGCGTCATGCTTTCGTGGCGCATGCCGGGCTATGCCAGCCCCGACTACCCGAAAGCCATGTTGCTCTCCATGCTGCTCTACAACGGACAGGCCGGCATGCTCGACCTGGAGCTCAACCAGCAGCAGCGCGTACTGGGAAGCATGGCCTTCCTCTACGGCCTGCAGGACCACTCGGCCATGATTCTGATGGGCATGCCCAAACGCGGACAGAACCTGCAACGCGTGCGCCAGCTCCTGCTGGAAGAGGTAGAGCGCATACGCAACGGCTCGTTTGACGAACGCAACCTGGAGGCCATCGTCAACAACCTGAAACGCCAGCAAATGGAAATGCTCGACGACAACGAAAACCGGGCCTCCAACTTTGTCAATGCCTTTGTACACCGATTGCCCTGGAAAGAGGCCGTCAGCCGACTGAACAACCTGGGCAACATCAGCCGCAAGGAACTGATTGAATACGCCCGCCGCACACTGGGCCCCGACAACTACGCCTGCGTGTGGAAACGCCAGGGCATTGACACCACGGAAAAGAAAATACCCAAACCCGCCATCACCCCCATTGAGGCCAACCGCGACACGGCCAGCGTTTTTCTGAAAAAGGTACTGGCCATGCCGACAAAACCCGTAAACCCCGTGTTTGTGGATTTCCAAAAAGATTTGCAGCAACTCAAAACCAAGAACGGTACGCCCGTACTCTACAAACAGAATACGCAGAACGACCTCTTCTCCCTGACCTATCTCATCGAACGGGGCACCAACGACGACAAACGCCTCAACACGGCCTGCACTTACCTGAGCTACCTGGGCAGCAAGGACATGTCGCCCAAAGCCCTGAAAGAAGCTTTCTACCGGCTGGCATGCTCGCTGAACATCGTATCGACCAAAGAGCAGACCTACATAAACCTGCGCGGACTGAACAGCAACCTCAAGCCGGCCCTGAAACTGCTGGCACAGCTGCTGGAATACCCGCAGATTGAAGAAGGCATCTACCAAAACATGGTGAGCGACATCATCAAGCAGCGCGACGACGACAAAGCAAGCCAGGCCCGTAACTTCAGCGCCCTGAAAAGCTATGCCATCTATGGTCCGCACTCGCCGGAAAACAACGTAATGAGCACGGAAGAGCTGCAGCAAACCTCACCCCAAAGCCTGGTGGACCTAATTAAGGAACTCCTGAAAACGGAACACACCATATTCTATTACGGACCGGATTCCGAAAAATCCATACTGGACATGCTCAACCGCAACAACAACGCCAACGTGACGACAGCTCACGAAAAGTCAGCCTTCAGCATCCAACCCACCGCAACCGACCGCCTGCTCCTCTCGCCATACAAGGCTAAGAATACGCTCATGCAGCAATATGCCAACTTAGGCATAACCTACAATCCGAAAATCGAACCGCTGCGCGTACTCTTCAACGCCTATTTCGGCGAATCGACCAACGGAATCGTATTCCAGGAAATGCGCGAGACAAGAGGCCTGGCCTACAGTGCCCAAGCCCAAATGGTAAAACCCGAAAGACCGGAGGATCCCTACATCATGATAGCGCACATCACAACGCAGAACGACAAAGTGGCCGACGCAGCCGACGCCTTTGACGACATACTCAACAATATGCCGGCCAGCCAGCCGGCCTTTGAACTGGCCCAACAGGCTACCCTCTCGGAACTGCGCAACGAACGTATCATCAAGGAAGATATTCTGTGGTACTACTACAACAACCACAAACTGTGGCAGAACACAGACCCGCGCATCCGCCTGTATCAAACCATTCCTTCCCTGAAACTGAAAGACCTGGTTGAATTCCAGAAAACATATCTCAAAGACAAACACTACACGCGTTTCCTGACCGGCGAAGAAAAGGAACTCGACCTGAAGCGCCTGGAAAAATTCGGACCGCTGCAACGGGTTTCACAAAAGGAGATATTCGGCTACTGATTCCCGGAAATATTTGTTTCCATAAGCCCACATCTTATATCACAGTTTCCCATCCGCACTACCAACAAGGCGGAGAGACTGTGATATAAGGGGATTATTCAATGATATCCAGCGTACAGCAGTCATCAGAACTCAAAAAATCCATAACTCCACATAAGGAAACGCTTAGAGTTCTTATGAAAGTCCAATATGATGCTATATATTTGTAAGTAAATACAATATACATGGAATCACTTCCGCAACACCGGGCCTATACGTTTTCAGAATTCGGCATTCGCATTCGCAGAATCATTCCCACACAGGACAATGATGCCCCAATCACGTATGCTCATCAAGATGACTATTACATTATTGGATTGGTTGAAGAAGGCCGGGGACGTTGCATGATTGATTTTAAAGATATTACGGTTTCTCAAGGAGATTTGTTCCTGATTCAGCCAAGACAAGTGCATCGCTTTGTCGATTCAGAGAGAGCAAAAGGCTGGATTCTTTTTGCTGAAAGCAGCTTTGTCGGACATAAAGCCAAACACATTTTCGACAGATTTCAACTGTTCGCTTCATCTGTAAAAACGGACGAACGAAGAATCAACGAATTAAAACACATTGCTTCAATCCTCACTGCCCGAATAGGCGACATCACGGACGAACTGAAAAAGGATACGATAAGAAAACTTGCAGAAGCATATATTAATGTCGTAGCTGAATCCATACAGGAAATCGGGCTACAGCAAACAAAATACAGCCCCAGACATATTGAAATCGTATTATCATTTTTCAAACTGCTGACCGAGCATATCTCCATAAGCCGCACCCCTTCCTATTATGCCTCCTTGCTACATATTTCACCCGTCTATCTGAATGAAATAGTCAAGGAAATTACAGGATTCAATACTACTTCATACATAAGAAACGAACTCATACTGCAAGCCAAACGCTTGCTGGTTCATACGGACCTTGCCATAAAAGAGATTTCCAACAGACTCGGCATTGACGATTACGCCTACTTCTCGCGCGTGTTTGCCCAAACAACAGGAACAAGCCCAAGCGAATTCAGACAGAAAAACCTTAGATAATCCAAGTAGCACCTGATTCCGTCCATGTTCTTTTACAGCCTTACTGCTTAACTTTGCAACAAAAAGTAACGGCTATGAAAATAAAAAGAACAGCAACAGCGTACGTCTGCATGAATCCATACCAATGCACGGCGTGTTGGAGATGTATAAAGAATTGCCCACGAAAAGTAATCGGAAAGACTGGTTTTCTGTGGCACCGACACGTAATATTCAAGAATCCTGACGCTTGCATCGGCTGCTGCAAATGCACAAAAACATGTCCGAACAGCGTGTTCTTCAAGACGAACGCAACAACTCCTACCCGCAGGATACATGCGTCTGTGTCCACATGGAGCGGCTCCTGCCGATAGCTTTCATAGCATCTGCCATTACGGGATTCGGTCTGCACACTGCCGCCGGACACGACACCAGCCATGAAAACTGGCAGATGTGGAGCGTGGCTCACACCATCGCATCGCTCCTTTGGCTACTATCGGCGACGGCCCACATAAAACGTCACAAACTCTGGTACAAAGACATTGCCTCAAAAGGTATAACCCATAAACGCTGGATTACCTTTTTCCTGTCACTACTTTTTCTAATGACCGTTTGCACGGGTATCGTGCTGATTACCTACGTAACGGGAGCAAACTCTTCCCTCGGGCTGATGCATTACAAACTTGGGCTGCTGCTATTGACTTTTTCCTTGATTCACATTCTCTGCCGGAAATAATCAACATGACCACCTGCAACAGGGCAGTAAACTGTCTGGGAATACTGAACAGTTTGCTGCCCTGTTGCATATCCTCGTTTTATGCGATATTTCCAAATATTTTTGTACATTTGTATAACTGACGGCTGTCTCCGAGCTGACGGCTGCGGCACAACCACAGCTTGCCGTCAATTCTTCCCCACACCAATACTTTCATATCTAATCCACAACTTAAATTCATGACCATGTATATTACGCTTATCATCCTAGTGCTCACGGCCATCTGCTTTGTCATTGGCAAAATCCGGGCCGACCTCGTGGCGCTCTGCGCGCTGGTCAGTCTGCTCATATTCCAGATTCTTACTCCCGAAGAGGCGCTGTCGGGCTTTTCCAACTCCGTCGTCATCATGATGGTGGGGCTGTTTGTGGTGGGCGGCGCCATCGTACAGACGGGCCTGGCCAAGATGATTGGCGCGCGCCTGCTGCGCCTGGCCGGAAACAACGAAACGCGCATGTTTGTGCTCATCATGCTCGTCACGGCCGGCATCGGGGCCTTTATCAGCAACACCGGTACGGTGGCCCTGATGCTGCCCATCGTGGTGATCATGGCTGCCGGAGCCGGCATCAGCTCGTCGCGCTTCCTGATGCCGCTGGCCTTTGCCAGCAGCCTGGGCGGCATGATGACACTCATCGGTACGCCGCCCAACCTGGTCATTGAGGAAACGCTGCGCAAGGCCGGTCTGGTACACCTGGGCTTCTTTTCGTTTCTGCCCGTAGGTCTGATATGCGTAGCCACGGGCATTGTTGTGCTGCTGCCCCTGAGCAAGTGGTTCCTGGACAAAAAAAATTCCGGAAGCGAAGAAAACCGAAGCGGCAAGAGCCTCAAGGAGCTGGTCAAGGAATACAAACTCTCGGACACGCTGTTCCGCCTGCGTGTGCCGCGCCAGGCCAAGGCCTGCGGCATGAGCATCAGCAGCATCAACGCCGGTCAGCAATACAAACTGAACATTCTGGAGATACGCCGCAACGAAGCTTCGCAACACCGCTTCCTGAAAACCGTCAACCAGCGCCTGGCCTCGCCCGACACCGTGCTGCAGCCGTCGGACGTGCTTTACGTAAGCGGTGAATTCGAACAGCTGGAACTGTTTGCCCGCGACTTCGGGCTCGACATCATGGACACCCACACCACCGAGGACACGCAGGCCCCCGCCATCAACTTCTACGACATCGGCATTGCCGAAATACTGCTCATGCCCAACGCCTCCATCATCAACCGCAGCATCAAGGAAGCCGGATTCCGCGAGAAATACAACCTGAACGTGCTGGGCATACGCCGGAAGTCCGACTACATCCTGCAGGAGCTGGGCGACGTGCGCACCGCCAGCGGCGACGTGCTGCTGGTGCAGGGACGCTGGAGCGACATTGCCCGACTTGAGCGCAAAAGCAGCCAATGGGTAGTGTTGGGACAACCGCTGGAAGAGGCTGCCAAGGTGACGCTTGACTACAAGGCCCCCGTGGCCGCACTGATCATGCTGCTCATGGTGGTGATGATGGTGATTGACGCCATACCCATAGCCCCCGTCACAGCGGTCATCATAGCCGGCATACTGATGGTGCTGACGGGTTGCTTCCGCAACATCGAAGCGGCCTACAAAACCATCAACTGGGAGAGCGTCGTACTCATTGCCGCCATGCTGCCCATGTCGATGGCGCTGCAAAAGACGGGTGCCTCGTCAGCCATATCGGAAGCCCTGGTGGGCGCACTGGGCAACATGGGGCCCATGGCTCTGCTGGCGGGCATTTACCTGACCACTTCGGTCATGACCATGTTTATCAGCAACACCGCCACGGCCGTACTGCTGGCCCCGATAGCGCTGCAGAGCGCGCAGCAGATGGGCGTCAGTCCCGTGCCGATGCTCTTTGCCGTAGCCGTAGGCGCCAGCATGTGTTTTGCCTCGCCCTTTTCCACGCCGCCCAATGCGCTGGTCATGCCGGCCGGAAACTATACCTTCATGGACTACATCAAAGTGGGCCTGCCCCTGCAGGTAGCCATCGGCGTCATCATGGTGCTGACACTGCCCCTGCTCTTCCCTTTCTGATTCGCAAAGCCCGGGGCATAAAATCCCGACTGCATACGAACTGCAACGCCATGCGCGCCGCTTACTCCTCATGGAAACAGCGACGCGCATGGCGTTTGCACGAACAGGCTAAACGGAACAAACCGCACGGACCGAAAGGAATGCAGCAGAAACGAAAGAAAATCATGACGCCCCCCTGTCTGTAAACATGGCGCTTGATTCTGCCAGCACTGCCTCCGCCCCCACCACACCGGCCTGCAACCTTATCACCCACGCTGCACGCCAAAGCCGCAAAAGGTTGGCACCTTTTTCCACCCAAATCCCGACTTTTTCTTCCCATGTGCCTCCTTGTTTTTTCAAGAAGCCATACCGCATGCCCTCCAGCCATTGTCCGGCCCCCGACCATTGCACATGCGTATCCCCACAAGTCGCGCCGGAATGCACATCCCCCCCGAAGCGCTCCCCGAAGGAGTTACCCCGACAGATTAGCGACCAGCAACACCTGCGCCAGCACTACCGGCACGGCAAGCGCCATGAACATGCTCACGGCCAACACAGGATACGTCCTCGGATGCAGCTGTACAAAGCCGCCTTGCGCAGCATTTCATACACTTCGCATAGAAATCATTTACGCTCAGGTTCAGATGGCCACCGCACGTATCATAATGCAAAAATCCCGCCGACGCAGATACGTCAGCGGGATTTTGTTATAATCTGGGCAGCGCAGTGTGCTGCTTTCGTTCAATTACTTCAGGTTTTTCAAGGCACTCATGATTCGCGTAGCCAAATCATCGGTCGGGTCGATTTCCAGAATCTTCTGACACCATTCCTTGCACTGCGGATACTGGTCTTTCTGCAAGGTGTAGAAAGCGAAGTAACGCAAAGCTTCGGTTTTGAGATAATTGTTGCCTTCCTTATCCTTGAGTCGGTTGAAAGCCTCCATGTAATAGCCGTACACCGTATCGTCGGGTTTGTTGCCCGTCAGCACGTTGTTGATACGAGCCTGCCACATCGGACCCCAGAAACTGGGTGAGTGCTGGGTGATGAAGGCAAAAATCTTGTTACCCTCGGTCAGATATTTCTGCTTTACGTCCATTGAAACAGAGTCGCCGGCACCCTGCAGAGCCATCTGGTAAAGTTTACCCATGTCGAGGGAGTCAACCATGTTGGCCTTGTTGCCAATAGAGTCCATGTAAACTCTGAAACTCTCGATGGATTTGTCATACTGGCCGCTGTTCTTATAGCAGTTGCTCAGGTTCTTGTACACGGCAAATGACTCCGGACTGATTTGAAGCGCTTTCTTGAAGCACTTTTCGGCGGTTGCGAAATCAGAATTCTGCATTTTCACCTTACCGAGGTTGTCATAGTCACCGGCAGTCAGCACGCTGTCGGCGAACTGTCCGTTTTCGATATAGGCAGCAGCCTGAGCAGCCTCGTCAAAGCGTTTCAGTTCGCACAAATTATAGAACTTCATACGCAACATGGAAACGTCGTTGGCGTCGCGACGCAAGGCGGCATTGGCAAATTCGAGTGATTTTTCGTGCTGTTTTACGGCAAACAAAGACAACACGTAGTTACGCATGGCTGAAATGTTGGAATCCTTGGCTGTGGTAAAGTATGTTCCGTAATATTCAGCGGCCTCTTTATACTCGTCCAGGAAATAGGCGATGTCACCCAACATGCGGTCGGCATCCGTAAAGTTAGGGTCCTGCGCTTTCAGCTTGTGAAGCATCTGCTTGGCAACCTCGGGATTTACGTATTTGTAAACCTGCGCGTTTTTCAGCATCGCTTCGGTCAGCGTTGAATCCACGAGCAAAGCCTCGTCGAACTTCTGTCCGGCACCACCCCAGTCTTTGCGCAGGATGCAGACTTCGCCGCACAGCATCAAAGTAGGAATGTAAGTAGCGTCAATCTCATAAGCTTTGTCGCCGCAAAGTTTGGCATAAGGATAATTCTTCTCCTGTACCAGGTACTGTCCGAGAGCTACCAACTGCTCCTTGTCCTTTACCTTGCGGAGCATTTTCAAGAAACTCTCATTGGCTTTTTCAGGATTTTCTTTAAACAACTGACTGATTTCAGTAATCTGCTGCTTTACTTCCTCATCCATGGGAGGAACAGCAGTTTTGCTGCTCTGAGCATGCGCGCTGCATACACCAAAAACAAAGGCCATAAAAAAGGCCACACGCATAATCCATTTTTTGTTCATCTGTCTTTCAATTATATTATGTTTTTTTATTCCAGTTGTTACTTATCAGACATAACAATGCAACAAGGCGAATTTCTCCACAAAAGTAAAAAAAAGATTTCACTTTTATGGAGAATAGGAAAAGAATTATTCACTCGTTCAAAATTATTATGAAATTACGAGCTTTATATCTGCCCCAACGGCCTCACTACTCGTCTTCACTGATGCTGACGTCCTTTACCATAACCGGCATGTAAGGAAGCATTTGCGAGGACTTGCAAATAATCAGCTGCCCGCTCTGTCCGGAAAGGAAGTAGAAGAAAGTTCGTGTCGTTGAGTCCGTACGGGGGTCGGTGTAGGTAATATAAACACTGCGGGTCAGCGGATACTCTCCCGTGGCGATGTAATACTGGAACGGCTGCACATAGTTGGCGCCCTCGCCGGCAAAACGGCTTACCCACATTACCTTGAAAGGCAGATGGTCGAACGAAGCCAAAGCCGTATCACGCTGGTCCTTGAGCCAGTTAGCCCCGACCACCCCGATGATATCCGGATTGTTCTTCACGGCTTCAATTACAGCCAAGTTGTTGCCCTGGGCATAAAGATTGCCCTGGAACTTGCTTCCCCGGCAAATGGAATCCTGCATATAACGCACCGTGCTCGAGCCGGCATTGTCGAAGACCAGTTTGAGCGGCCCCTTGCGGGTAGCGTGCTTGAGCTGCTCCCACTTTGTTATTTTTCCGGTCACAATACCCCGGATTTCGTCAACCGTAATCATGGTATCACGGCTGGACTTGTTAACGATCAAAGCAAGCGCATCGGAGGCAATCTGCTTTTGATGAATAGGCAAGTTGAGATTATGCTCTATCATGCTGCGCTCGTTGTCATTGAGCGGACGTGTAGTCAGCGCCATACGCACACTGTCCTTTACCAGCAGACGGATAGCCTCGTTCTCACTGCAAAATACGGGTTTCATCGTCGCTTCCGGATACCGCTTGCTATACACATCCATCTCATCCTGCATAATGGGGCGGAACGTTTCGTCAATGGCTATTCTGACGTCATCCGAATGCAGCCAGTCTGCTGCAGGCTTCTTATTCTGCCCGCATGACGACAACATCAGCAAGCCTGCCGCCAGCATACAACTGAAAAAATTCTTCCTCATAAGTTCATGATTTTAATTAATGGTACATTTCCCTCACATTGCCGCTTCATTTGCTTATCCGACAATGAACAAAGAAGTACTTCGGCACAAAATTAATCAAAGATTCAGACAATAAACCCAACAGCCGTCAAAAAATAACAAAATTATAAGCACATGATGCCGACACTTATGCGCGCATACGGCTCCTTACTCTCGCAGCCCGGCACCCAGCCTGAACCATCAAGCCCAAGCCAATTCCAACAACCGACAAAACGGATTTCTCCCTTCAGCACGGCCATATCAAGCCTCTGGCCAAGGCAATCCACCTCCTCTGCCGGAATGGACGACGGTTCTTTTTTCAGGAAAGACTCCTGCACGATGCTGAAAAGCAAAACAAAAGAGGGCCGACAACTTAAAATTGTCGGCCCTCTGCAAATGTGTGTATCAGTATAAAATTACATGATTACGAAACGGATAGGCAGTGAATACCATACGGCTACCGGTTTACCTTGCTGTTTACCCGGAATGAAGCGCGGCAAAGACTTAACGACTCTGACAGCTTCCTTGTCGCAATGGCTTTCCAAGCCCTGCTGTATCACTACGTCACCTACGGTTCCATCAGGCATCACAACGAAACGCAGCTTAACAACTCCCTGAATTTCCTGCTCCAACGCAACCTGCGGATATTTCAAATGCTTTGCGATATAAGCAATCAAAGCATTTTCACCTCCGGGGAACGTAGGCGGCTGTTCAACCACGGTGAACACACCGTCGCCACCGCCTTCTTCACCACCGCCGCCTTTACCACCGGCGCTCTGGTTTTCCTTCAAGTCATCAATATTAACGGTTCCACCGATATCACCCTTGTACGTAGCTGAGGCAATGGCTGCTTTGGTGTTCATCAACTCATCCATGGTTTTCAGCTCAGAGTTTTTATCTACCTGGTCGTCGCTCTTGATAACCGGAGCGGTAAACTGGATTGAAGCTTTTACGGCCACTTTCTGCTCCTGCGGCTTTTCGTATTTCACTTCAATTTTTTCCTGTTTCTTTTCAGGTTTCTTTTCCTGTTTCAGTTTTGACATCTGCGTAACTTCCGTAAACTTGTCTTCCGTACGGGTTGACTGCACAACCTGATTCAGGATAAAGAGTACGGCAATTACTGCAACAACGATTAAGATGATAATCACAGCACGCAACTGACGGCGACCTGCATTGGCACGAATTCTATAAGCTCCGTACTGCTGGTTCTTACCTTCAAATATAAGGTCGCACCATCCGCGTGACAATAAATCGAGTTTCGACATATTTCTACTTTGCTTATAGTTTCATTATTTTGCGGCAGCAGGATTTGCCTTCAATGCTTTGATTTTGGCAATGTCAGCGTCTGCTATCTTATCAATCACATATTTACCGATGCAGCAAATCTGCATCTCGTCCAGCACGTCGATGAGGTTTTTATACGTAGCCTTATCAGTAGCTTTGATAATTACGCTTGGGGTAATATCGCTGTTCTTGATTTTGTTCAGCTCCGTTCTGTACTCATCCATAACTTGTTTGTCCTTGCTCGGATTGGAACTGCGCTTGAGTTCATATTTTCTCTTGAGTTCCTGAACCTGCTGCTGAGCTACGCTGTTGAGTCCCAGCAATGCGGCACGAATACCGTCTTTTCCGTAAGTTACCGGATGCAACTTTGCGGTATCAGGAAGACCGGTAAAATAGTAAAGCGTATTATTCTCGTCGAGAAGGATCGTAATAGCTTTTGATGCTGCAACCTGGCTCTTCTGCTCTTCTTTCAAGTCCTGCTTGTTTGAAGGCATGGAGATTTCCATGGTCTTCGGTTTAATCAGAGACGTACAGAGCATGAAGAACGTTACGAGCAACATGATCATGTCCACCATCGGCGTAAAGTCGACGCGGGCATTCATCTTTTTCTGCTTACTTCCACCTTTTTTTGCCATAACATTAGAATTTATTAATCTTTATCCCCGCCCTTAAGTGAAGTAATCAGGTTATACCTATTCTCATCAAGGTCGCGCAAAGAGTCCATTACTTTTTTAATCACTGCATACGGAGTGCTCTTGTCTGCCTTAATGGCAATGCGCATATTTTCTCCGCAGGCTACGCGGGCTGCTTTGACCCAGGTCTTAAACTCATTATTAAGGCTATCGGTGGGGATACCAGGATTGGCGGCGCTCTTGAGGATGTCGGCTCTTTCAGCCTCGCTACCTAAATCAAGCCATCCTTGCATGGCATCCAACGGAGTTCCGAAAGTCGGCGTGTTTGCAAACGTCTTCTTTTCAGCGGCGGTTACACCGGGAAGACTTCCGTTCTTTTCCATCTCATCAATCAGTTTCGTCATGTTGTCAGGAGAGTCAAGCGTCATGAACACTTTTCCTGAAGGTTCCACGAAGATGGTAAGCAAGTTCTTTTCAGGAATCTGGATATCCGATACAGAACCCGGGGTTACCACTTTGATGGGTTCGTCCTTGACGAAAGTTGCCGTAAGCATAAAGAAGGTAAGCAGCAGGACCATGACGTCGCTCATAGGCGTCATGTCTATGAACGTGTCTTGTTTTTTAACTTTAAATCGTCCCATGTCTTATAACCTTTCTTTAATTAGTGAGTTGAAGAGAAAGACTGTACAATTGAGAAACCTACTTCGTCGATGCAGAAAGTCAGACGGTCAATCTTGTTAGTGTAATAATTGTAGAAGATTACGGCGAGAGCACCGGTTGCGATACCTGAAGCGGTATTTACAAGGGCCTCAGAAATACCGGTTGACAGAGCGGCTGAGTCACCACCACCTTCACCAGATGCCATAGCAGAGAAAGAACGGATCATACCGAGCACCGTACCGAACAATCCCATCAAGGTACCCAAAGCGGTGATAGTACCGATAATCGGAAGGTTTTCCTGAAGCATAGGCATTTCAAGAGCGGTTGATTCTTCGAGCTCTTTCTGGATAGCCAGGATTTTCTGTTCTTTGGTCAAACGGGTATCAGCATCCATTTCCTCGTATTTTTTCAGGGTAGCCAATACTACGTTAGCTACTGAACCGCGCTGTTTGTCGCAAAGAGCCTTGGCACCGGCAAAGTCCTTGTTTTTCAGGCAAGCCTTGATGTCAGCAACGAACTTGGTCAGGTTGGTACGACCGTAAGCGTTGCGGATTGCGAAGAAACGTTCGATGGCCAGAGCCAAAACCGTAAAGAACAAAGTCCAGATGATAGGTACAACGAAACCTCCTTTGTAAACGGTACCCATCAGGTTAGCGGGTTCCAGGCTTACACCGGCAGGAGCCAGGAAAGAGAAAGGTACGCCGGCAGCTTCACCACCGCGGAAGTTGCTTACTTGACCGAAGCCGAACAGATATACGCATACTGCAATTACAGCACATGCGATAATCACAGAGAAGCCGGACTTAATACCGGTAAATCCTTTAGACTGTTGTTTTTTTGCACCCTTAGGCGCAGTAGCACTTGTTGTTGCCATTTTGTTTTGAGTTTTTAGTTGATATTAAATGAAATATTTGTTTTATTTAGTAATCATCATGTATTTTTTTCGGAAGGCAAAGATAATCATTTGATGTTTCAAACCCGTTTCAAACTATAACATTTAACGTTTGAAGGTACGCTTTTCATGTTAAGGTTTCTATCCGACTGCTGTATTTTCACTCTTTCCGATATTTGCATTCGTCCTGCAAATATAGTCAGTTCCTTTGTTTCGGCAAAGCATATTTAAAAAAAAGTTATTGCACACCCTATATTCCCCGCCGGGCGCCGTTTGCTTACCCTCTCCGGCATCAAGCGGCAAGATGAATGGCGGGAGGTCAAAACAGGGCGGCGGGATTTTTTTTCAAGGTTCCGGTTGTTTTGTTTTTCCCGGCACCTTGTTTTTTTCCGAGCCGTGGGGCGGTCTGCCTCCTCGGGCATTTGATTTGCGCAAAGGTAAAGCGTGGCATTTTCCCGCCTCCTTCCGGCCTGGCTCCACTTGCGGACAAGCACGGCCGGCAACGGAGCACAGTGCGCTGCCTATATAATATAAATATGTATGACCGATATGTTACCGGAACACGTCATGTGTTTTTTACAAAAGGCATTCCAATCTATCTCAGCCAAAATTCGTAAGTTTGCAGTTCAAAAACCATGATTTTTCATCAAGACATGAACACGATAAAGAACCTACTTTTTGATTTCGGCGGCGTTCTGGTCGACCTCGACATGCAACGCTGCAGCCGGGCGTTCCGCTCGCTGGGCATTGACGTGAGCCAGTTTCTGCACAGCTACCGGCAGGAAGGCACGTTTCTGGAATTTGAGCGCGGCAACGTAAGTTTTGCACAATGCTGTCAGGAAATCCGTGACACGCAACACGTGCCCCACGTTACCGACCAGCAGATGGCCTGGGCCTGGAATGCCTTTCTGCTCGACGTGCCTGCCGAGCGCCTTGAATTCCTGCTTCGGCTGAAATCACGCTACAGCCTGTTCCTGCTGAGCAACACCAACCATATCCACTGGCAGCTGGCTGAGGACATTTACTTCCGCCACAAGGGGCTGCAGATTGGTGATTTCTTTGAGCAATGTTTCCTCTCGTTCCGCCTGCATCTGGACAAGCCTGCGCCGCAAATCTTCCACGCCGTAGCGCAGCAGGGCGGCATCAAACCGGAGGAGACGCTCTTTTTTGACGACAGCGAGAAAAACTGCGAGGCCGCCCGCCAATGCGGGTTCCAAGCCCTGACAGCCCCTCTTGAAGGCGGCTGGATGAACTTTTTTGACAGCGAACTGAACCTATGCAAATAATTACACTCCACACTCTGCCCGCTGAAGTTTACTGCACAGCCACCATTGGTTTTTTCGACGGTGTACACTCTGGCCACCGCTACCTGCTCGACCAGCTCAAGGCTGCCGCTTCAGAGCAGAAGCAGGCTACGCTTGTTGTCACCTTCAGGCGGCATCCGCGACAAGTGCTCGACACGAACTACCGGCCGCTCCTGCTGCTGGACTATGATGAAAAAATCGAGCATCTGGCCCAATGTGGCATTGACTATTGCCTGCCGCTCGACTTCACCCCCGAACTGGCAGCCCTGACAGCACGACAGTTTATGGAGCAGTATCTCTATGCCCGGCTACACGTCAGGCAGCTTCTGCTCGGCTACGACCACCACTTCGGGTCCGACCGCTGCAGCTTCAAGGAATATCTGCAAATAGGACGCGAAACGGGCATCCGGATCATCAAGTCGCACGCCTTCACGCCGCAGGACACCTGTATTTCCTCGTCGGCCATACGGCGTTTTCTGCAGGCCGGCAATGTAGAGTCCGCCCGCTGGGCTTTGGGATACCCTTTTGCTCTGTACGGCACGGTGGTTGAGGGCCACCGGCTGGGGCGGCAGCTGGGTTTTCCTACGGCCAACATCCTGCCGGACTCGCCAGAGAAAATCATCCCGGCCGACGGAGTCTATGCGGTACGGGCCGAAACAGACGGCCAACAATACGACGCCATGCTCAACATAGGCCGGCGCCCCACCGTTGACAACGGAAACGACCGCACCATCGAAGCCCACCTCTTCCACTTCAACGGCAACCTCTACGGGCAGCACATGCAACTGCACTTCATCGGCCGACTGCGTGAGGAAATCCAGTTTGACTCCATCGGTCAGCTGCAGGCACAACTGCAGCATGATGCGCAGCAAGCCCTTCAAATCCTGCATTCCTAACCCACTCAGATTTTATGAAAAAGTCATTTTATATTCTGCTGGTATATCTCGGCTGCCAGTTCGTGCTGTATGCCCTGTTCCTGCTGATTTATGCCCTTTTTGCTCCCGACCACAAAATCCACTACGAGCTGTTCGGCCAGCAGCCCGAAGCCATGGGCTACTACCTGCTGGCTACCGACGTGATTCTCTACCTCACGCTACGCAAGCTGCGTCTCATCCGCACACCGCTCTGGCCGGCCAAGTCCGTCCGCCCGCCGCTTCGCGGGGGCATATGGGCCATTGTCGGGGTGCTGCTCTTTTCCATAGGCATCTCATCCGTAGGCAGCCTGCTCCAACTGCAGGACAACGGCACGACCGACCAGTTCGGACAAATGATTGACAATCCGATATGCCTGCTCACCCTTTGTCTGGCAGGACCGCTGATTGAGGAAATCATCTTCCGCGAAGGCATCCTGCGCAAACTTTCGGAATCGGGCACGGCTGCCTGGGCCGCCATCTTAGCCAGCTCGGTGCTCTTCAGCGTGGCTCACAACAATCCGGCACAAAGCCTGCCGGCCTTGCTGACTGGCGCCCTGCTGGGCGTACTTTACGTAGGCATAGGCGACATCCGCCTATGCGCCACAGCCCACGTTCTCAGCAATATCCTGGCGGCAGCACTGCTGCTGGCCAACCGCCACGCCCCGCAGAGCCTGCCCCAGCTGACCGGCACGCCGCTCATACTGACGGCTTCGGGCTGTATCATACTGGGCCTGCTCTTTATAGTGATATGGTGGAAGCGCCGCGCCCCCTACTCGTTTTTGTCTGACTGCCGGAAATCACCTGATTATCTATGAAAATAGGAAATATTGAACTGGGCCGGAACCCCGTGTTGCTGGCCCCCATGGAAGATGTGACAGACATCGGCTTCCGACTGCTTTGCCGCCGTCTGGGCGCCAGTATGGTCTATTCTGAATTTGTAGCGGCCGATGCTCTGGTACGTATGGTCAACCGCAGTCTTGAAAAACTGACGGTATGCGACGAGGAGCGCCCCGTAGCCATACAAATATACGGCAAAGATCCCGCTGCCGTGCGTGACGCTGCCCAAATCGTGGTGGAACGCGCCCATCCGGACGTGCTCGACCTGAATTTCGGCTGCCCCGTCAAGCGTGTGGCCGGCAAAGGAGCCGGAGCAGGCCTGCTGCAGGACGTGCCGCGCATGCTCGAAATTACGCGCAGCGTGGTTGACGTTGTCAACCTGCCGGTTACGGTAAAGACCCGCCTGGGCTGGGATCACAACCACCGTATCATTGAGCAGCTGGCCGAACCTTTGCAGGACTGCGGCATTGCCGCACTTACCATACACGGCCGCACGCGCTCACAGATGTACACCGGCGAGGCCGACTGGAGTCTGATTGGCAAGGTCAAGCAAAATCCGCGCATCCACATCCCCATTATCGGCAACGGCGACATTACTTCGGCCGAAAAGGCCGTCGCTGCTTTCCGCGACTATGGTGTAGATGCCATCATGGTAGGCCGGGCAACCTTCGGGCGGCCATGGATATTCAAGGAAATTCACGATGCGCTCTTCCCCGACGAGCCCCACGAAGCACAACACGCCATTGAAAGCGAATACCCCGTACTTACGGCCGACTGGAAACTGGACGTGCTGAAAGAACAGGTACGCCAGAGCGTACAGCGCATTGACGAATACCGCGGCATCCTGCACATACGGCGCCATCTGGCGGCCACTCCGCTCTTCAAGGGCATCCCCAACTTTCGCGAAACGCGTATCCGCATGCTTCGGGCCGAAACGGTTGACGAGCTGTTCGAAATCATGGAAAGTACCCGCCCGCTCATACGCCAGGAAGGCTGAAAAAGAAGCCCGGGCCCGGCTCCGCACCCCCTCAGGAGAGGGCTCTGCCTTCAGCGGGGAAAGAAGTTTCGCCGTTTTTTAGCATTATTATGATTTCGGCCCTGCGTTAATGATTTATAAACAGCATGTGCCATAGGCTTTATTGCCTATATTTGCCACTGATGTATTACCTTAAAAATCATTCTATCATGACCGAAAAAAACATCTCTGCCCCTCAGCGCAGTGCCGGCATTATGAGCGTCGGTATTGCCCTGCTGATTGGCCTGGCCGTGCTGGGCCTTTGCATCTACTCCGGCCTGAAAAGCATTTCGCAGGGCGAGCGCGTAGTTACCGTACGCGGCCTGGCCGAGCAGGAAGTTAAAGCCGACCGCGTCATCTGGCCCATCAGCTACAAGACAACCGGGTCGAACCTGCAGGACGTATATGCCAAAACCAATCATGCTTCTCAAAAAATCAAGGAGTTTCTGATGAAAAACGGCATTCCGGCCCAGGACATCACGACGGCCTCGCCCGAAATCATCGACCTGCGCACGGACCGCTATACGCGCTTTCAGGGCAGCCAGCCCTACAACGTGACCCTCGTGACCACCGTTACGTCAAGTCAGGTTGACAAGGTACGCCAGCTCATGCCGCGTATGGGCGAACTGCTCAAGGAGGGCATCGCCATATCTCCCAACGAATACGGCAACGCCGTGCAGTATCAGTTTACGAGCCTGAACAAGATTAAACCGAAAATGATTGAAGAAGCCACGCGCAACGCCCGCGAAGCCGCAGAAAAGTTTGCCAAAGATTCCGACAGCAAACTCGGAAAAATCAAGACGGCGCAGCAGGGGCTCTTCACCATTGAAGACCGCGACAGCTATACACCTTATATAAAGAAAGTAAGAGTGGTTACCACGGTCGACTTTTTCCTTGAATCATAACCGACTGGCCTTTATCACGGCTTTAACCGCGCGGTTTGGAACTGCGGAACACAAGCCTCACCAACAAGAAATTAACCGGCACCGCTACGGCAAACACCGGCAGCGGTGCCCACTTTTCGGGTATGCCCAGCCAAAGAAAAAGGCTGAGCAGCGAAATATGAAGGCCATAATTAACCGCATGCGCCCCCAGAAAGCCCAAGCCGCGCCTTGCCGTGGCCTGCGCCCGAAACGTCAGCGAAGCATTGAGCAAGAAATTGACCACCAGACTCACGCCGTAGCCCAGCGTATAAGCCCAGCCGGGGCGCATCACCCCCAGCAGGCACCAGTAAATACCATAGTGCAGGCCCGTAGCCACTACACCTATCGTACCGAAAATCAAGGCTTCACGCAATATTCTGCGCGTCATAATCTGACGAATACATAACTTCATTGTCCGCAAAAATAAGACTTTTAGGGCAAAAGCGCATACTCATGCAACATCTTTTTGCCACTCCGTCAGACACACGCCCCGCCAATCCTCCCCCCCGAGAATACCTGAAGAGAAAAAAGCGCCACGAAAAAAGATTTTTCCGGCACCTGTTTTTGTTTTCAAGAGACCTTGTTTGGTTTTCTTCCCGATTTGTTTTAACCACCCGCAATGCCCTACAACCATACTGGCAGCTCCACAAAGCCCCGTTCGGCCTTTTCAGCACAAGCTGACACAAGAAAAAAACAAATTCAACCCGCTTTTTTTGCTAAGTCTGCTTCGCAACCTGCCGAATAAGTCGTATCTTTGTAGTCGATAAAAAGGATGTAGAAAAATGGAAATTGAGAAATTCTTTCAGACTCATGTCTACCTGATAGAGCACACCCATGTTCCGGTACGCCGGGCCCTGATGGATACCATCGACTGGAGCTACCGCATGATAGGCATCAAAGGTCCGCGCGGCGTAGGAAAAACCACCTTTCTGCTGCAATATGCCAAAGAAAATTTTGACGTCCGCCTGCGCCAGTGCCTCTACATCAACATGAACAGCTTTTATTTTCAAGGCAGAGGCATCGTGAGCTTTGCCGGCGAATTTGTAGAAATAGGCGGCCAGGTGTTACTGATTGACCAGGCCTTTAAACTCCCGAACTGGAAAGAGCAACTTTGCGAATGCTACCGGCGCTATCCGCGGCTGCGCATCGTATACACCACATCCTCCGTTGAAGAGGGTGACGGCCCCGACGATAGCGAACTCTCACAGCTGAGCCGCTGCTACGTGCTCCACGGATTCTCGTTCCGCGAGTTCATCAACCTGCAGACCGGCAACGACTTCCGCCCCTACACCATGAACGAAGTGCTGCACAACCACGACGTGATTCTCAAATCCATCCTGCCCAAAGTAAAGCCCTGGGAATATTTCCGCGACTACCTGCACCACGGATATTACCCGTTCTTTCTGGAAAACCGCAACTTTACGGAAAATCTGCTCAAAGCCATGAACATGATGATAGAGGTGGACATCCTCTTCATCAAGCAGATTGAACTGAAATACCTCTCACGCATCAAGAAACTCCTCTACCTGCTGGCCAAAGAGGGCGGCACGGCTCCCAACGTGAGCCGACTGGCTGAAGACATCGTAACCTCACGCGCCACGGTGATGAACTATCTGCGCAATCTGGAGCAGGCCCGCCTGATTAACATGGTCTACCGCGAAGGAGACTCCTACCCCAAAAAGCCGGCCCTGGTCATGCTGCACGACACCAACCTGATGTATGCCGTATATGCCTCAGGCATAGCCGAACAGCAAGTGATGGAAACATTTTTCGTCAACTCCCTCTGGCGCCATCATCAGGTAAACAAGACCCGTCGCGACGGCGTTTACCGCATAGACCAGACCATCGAAATTTGCGTGTGCGACAGGCCCAAGCGCTTCAAGTCCTCACCCGACATGATTTGCGCCAACTACAACACCGAAGTCGGTCAGGGCAACCAGATGCCCCTCTGGCTCTTCGGCTTCCTCTACTAAACAAACCTGAAGCCCGGCGGCGCCCCGTGCCTCCCGCCGGGCCAACAACAAGCATACTTACAAACATTGTTTTATCATAACAACAACATTATGGCAAAAGAAAAGAAATTCATTACTTGCGATGGTAACCAAGCCGCAGCACATGTAGCCTACATGTTCTCCGAAGTGGCCGCCATCTACCCCATTACTCCATCATCTCCGATGGCTGAGCATGTGGACGAATGGGCCTCACAGGGTCGCAAAAACCTCTTTGGCGATACCGTATCCGTACAGGAAATGCAGTCGGAAGGCGGTGCAGCCGGTGCCGTTCACGGTTCATTGCAGGCCGGTGCCCTGACCACCACATTCACCGCATCACAGGGTTTGCTGCTGATGATTCCGAACATGTACAAGATTGCCGGAGAGCTGCTTCCCTGCGTGTTCCACGTATCAGCCCGTACCTTGGCCACCCACTCACTCTGTATCTTCGGTGACCACAGCGACGTAATGGCCTGCCGCCAGACCGGCTTCGCCATGCTCTGCGAAGGTTCCGTACAGGAAGTGATGGATATGTCAGCCGTAGCTCACCTGGCCACCATCGAGAGCCGCGTACCGTTCATCAACTTCTTCGACGGTTTCCGCACCTCTCACGAATACCAGAAAATCGAGGAAATCGACCAGGAAGACATCCGTCCGCTCCTGAACCAGAAAGCACTGGCAGAATTCCGCAGCCGCGCCCTGACACCGGAGAACCCGGTTGCACGCGGTATGGCCGAAAACCCCGAAACCTTCTTCGCACACCGCGAAGTTTGCAACCCGTACTACAACGCCGTTCCCGAAATCGTGGAGAAATACATGAACGAAATCTCCAAGATCACCGGTCGCGAGTACAAACTCTTCAGCTACTATGGTGCTGACGACGCCGAGCGCATCATCATCGCCATGGGTTCAGTAACCGAGGCTGCCCGCGAGGCCATCGACTACCTCAACAGCAAAGGCGAGAAAGTCGGCATGATCAGCGTTCACCTGTATCGTCCGTTCTCTGTCAAGCACCTCTTGGCTGCAGTGCCCAAGACCTGCAAGCGCATCGCCGTGCTCGACCGCACCAAAGAGCCGGGCGCCGTTGGCGAACCGCTCTATCTCGATGTTAAGGAAGCATTCTACAACGAAGAGAACCGTCCGCTCATCGTAGGCGGCCGTTACGGTCTGGGTTCATCCGACACTACGCCGACCATGATTATCTCCGTATTCGACAACCTGAAGCTGGCTACTCCGAAAGACCACTTCACGCTGGGTATCGTGGACGATGTAACGTTTACCTCACTGCCTCTTGAAAAAGAAATGGCTCTGGGTGGCGAAGGCATCTTTGAAGCCAAATTCTACGGCCTCGGTGCTGACGGTACGGTAGGTGCCAACAAGAACTCCATCAAGATTATCGGTGACAACACCGACAAGTACTGCCAGGCTTACTTCTCTTATGACTCCAAGAAGTCAGGAGGTTTCACCTGCTCGCACCTGCGTTTCGGCGATCACCCCATCCGTTCAACTTACCAGATTAAGACTCCGAACTTCGTGGCTTGTCATGTTCAGGCCTACCTGCACATGTACGACGTCATCCGCGGTCTGCAGAAGAACGGTACGTTCCTGCTCAACACCATTTGGGAAGGTGACGAACTGGTGAAGAACCTGCCGAACCACATCAAACGTTATTTTGCCGAGAACAACATTACGGTTTACTACATCAACGCTACGAAGATTGCTCAGGAAATCGGTTTGGGCAATCGTACCAACACCATCCTGCAGTCTGCCTTCTTCCGCATTACCGAAGTAATCCCGGTTGATCTGGCCATCGAGCAGATGAAGAAATTCATCGTGAAGTCTTACGGCAAGAAGGGCCAGGATGTAGTAGACAAGAACTATCAGGCCGTTGATCGCGGTGGCGAATACAAACAGCTGACCGTAGATCCCGCATGGGCCAACCTGCCTGAAGATGAAAAGATTGTGCGCGACGAACCGGCCTACATTTCTGACCTCGTTCGCCCCATCAACGCACAAAACGGCGACCTGCTGCCCGTATCGGCTTACCAGTGCTCGGTTGACGGTACTTGGGAACAGGGTACTGCTGCCTACGAAAAACGTGGCGTAGCCGCTTTCGTTCCGGCATGGAACTCTGAGAACTGTATCCAGTGTAACAAGTGTTCATTCGTCTGCCCGCACGCTTGTATCCGTCCGTTCGTACTCGACGAAAACGAGATTGGCGGCTTCCAGGACGCTACCATCGAAATGAAGGCTCCGGCTGCCATGAAGGGCATGCACTTCCGTATGCAGGTTGACGTACTCGACTGTCTGGGTTGCGGTAACTGTGTTGACGTATGTCCGGGCATGAAGGGTCAGAAGGCACTTTCCATGCAGCCGCTTGAAGGCCAGCTCAAGGAAGACGCCAACTGGTCATACCTCATTAAGAATGTGAAGACCAAACAGCATCTGGTTGACGTGAAGGCCAATCCGAAGAACTCTCAGTTCGCTACTCCGCTCTTCGAGTTCTCAGGCGCCTGCTCAGGTTGCGGCGAAACGCCGTACGTCAAACTGGTCAGCCAGCTCTTCGGTGACCGTCAGATGATTGCCAACGCTACCGGTTGTTCTTCCATCTACTCCGGTTCAATTCCTTCAACTCCCTACACGAAGAACGAAAAGGGTCAGGGTCCTGCATGGGCCAACTCTCTGTTTGAGGACTTCTGCGAATTCGGTCTGGGTATGGTATTGGCCAACAAGAAGATGCGCAAACGCATTCAGGACATCCTCGAAAAATCAATTGCCGACGAACACGTACCCGCTGCCTTCAAAGAGGCTGCACAGGCATGGATTGAAGGCAAGGACAACGCTGAAGCCAGCCGCGCTGCTGCCGACAAGCTTATCCCGATGATTGAGGAAGGAAAAGCACAGTGCCCGGCTTGTGCCGAACTGAGCCAGCTTTCTCACTACCTCACCAAGCGCAGCCAGTGGATCATTGGTGGTGACGGTGCTTCATACGACATCGGTTACGGCGGTCTCGACCACGTACTGGCCAGCGGTGAAGACGTTAACATCCTGGTACTCGACACCGAGGTTTACTCCAACACCGGCGGTCAGGCTTCCAAGTCAACGCCTATCGGTGCCATTGCCCAGTTTGCTGCCAGCGGCAAGCGCATCACCAAGAAAGACCTTGGTCTGATGCAGACTACCTACGGCTACATCTACGTGGCTCAGGTTGCCATGGGTGCCGACCAGGCCCAGTGCCTCAAAGCCATCCGCGAGGCCGAAGCCTATCCCGGTCCTTCACTCATCATCGCCTACGCTCCGTGTATCAACCACGGCTTGAAGATCAAGGGCGGTATGGGTCGCTCACAGGCCGAGGAAGGTCGCGCCGTTGAGTGCGGTTACTGGCACCTGTGGCGCTTCAACCCGGCACTCGAGGCTGAGGGCAAGAATCCGTTCACACTCGACTCCAAGGAGCCCGACTGGAGCAAATTCCAGGATTATCTGAACGGTGAGGTCCGCTTCCTCTCATTGAAGAAAGCCCTGCCCGAAGAGGCTCAGGAGCTTTTCGACAAGACGGAAGAAGCTGCCAAGCGCCGCTATGCGTCATACGTACGCAAGTCTAAGGAAGACTGGAGCAACGAATAATTGCTGACAGCGGCCTGAAGCCGCATACATATTGGGCGAGGCATTGTGTCACCTGCGGGTGAACAATGCCTTGCCTGCTTTACCGGCGCCTGCGCAAACATCTGCCACAACCGCACCAACCCGCAAAGCGCGGAAACGAAACAACATGGGAGCTAAGATTTTTTACCCGGCCTGTAAAAAATCTTAGCTCCCACTTTAATTGAACCATACCGGCCCTTATTTTCCCCTCAAACTCTCCGCCGCCTGCGTATCGCTCTTTCGGTCCGGAAAAAAGCGCCACGGCGCAAAAAAAGGCAGCAGCCGTTACCGACTACTGCCTCACACAGTAAACTTATGTAAAAAACAATACTAACTTTCCTTGTTTGATTCCTCAAACTCCTTGATCAACTGGTTCTGCAACTCGGCAGGTACCAGCTCGTAGCTGGCAAAGCGGGTAATGAACGAAGCCTGACCGGCGGTAAGCGAACTGAGCGTGGTAGCATAGTTGCTCATCTCCTTCAAAGGCACTTTGGCCTGCAGTTTTTCATAACCGTTTTCGCTGCTCATGCCGACAATCAGTCCGCGATGACCCTGAAGGTCGCTCATCACGTCGCCCATCTTGTCCGAAGGCGTAAATACCTCAACGTCGTAAATCGGCTCCAGAATCTTCGGGCCGGCCTCCTTGAAGGCCTGGCTGAAGGCCTGACGTCCGGCCAGCATGAACGAAAGCTCGTTCGAGTCAACCGGGTGCATCTTACCGTCGTACACCACCACGCGCACGTCACGGGCATACGAGCCCGTCAGCGGCCCCTGCTCCATGCGGGCCATGACACCCTTGAGGATAGCCGGCATGAAGCGTGCATCGATGGCTCCACCCACTACGGAGTTGATGAACACGAGCTTGCCGCCCCATTCCAGCGGAATTTCCTCCTTGCCCTTCATCGTCACGCGGATTTCCTGATTACCGAACTTGTAAACCGTCGGGTCGGGCATGCCGTCGCTATACGGCTCCACAATGAGGTGTACTTCGGCAAACTGACCGGCACCGCCGCTCTGCTTCTTGTGGCGATAGTCAGCGCGGGCGGCACGCGTAATGGTTTCACGATACGGAATGCGCTGCGGGGCAAACTCTACCGGAATCTTGTCGATGTTTTCCAGACGCCATTTCAGCGTACGCAGGTGAAACTCGCCCTGACCGTGCACCAGAATCTGGCGCAACTCCTTGCTCTGCTCCACTTCCCACGTGGGGTCTTCCTGACGCATACGGGTCAGGGCGGCCATCATCTTCTCGGTGTCGGCCTCGTTAACGGCCTTGATGGCACGCGTAAACTTGGCATTCGGGTATTTAATGAAGTTGAAACGGTTTTCACAATCCTTGCCGTTGAGCGTATTGCCCGTGCGCACATCCTTCAGCTTCACGGTGCAGCCAATATCGCCGGCCTCCAGCTGCTCAACCTTCTCACGGTTGGCACCGGCACACACAAACAGCTGCGACATACGCTCCTTGGAGCCACGGTCGGCGTTGGTCAGGTCGTCACCCTCGTGAACCGTACCGCTCATCACCTTGAAGTACTGCACCTCGCCGATGTGCGGCTCCACCCCCGTCTTGAAGAAGTAGAGCGACGTCGGTCCGGCGGCATCGGGCTTGACAGCCTCGCCACGGGTGTTGTGAACCTCGGGCATTTCGTCCACGAAGGGCACAATGTTGCCCAGGAACTCCATGAGTCGGCCCACACCCATGTTCTTGTAAGCACATACGCAGAAAATGGGGAAGATGCTGCGCTTCACCATTCCCTTGCGGATGCCTTCGCGCATCTCGTCCTCGGTCAGGTGTTCGGTCTCAAAGAATTTTTCCATGAGCTGCTCGTCGTTCTCCGCTGCAGCCTCCACCAGGAGTTTGTGCAATTCCTGCGCCTTTTCGGCTTCCTCGGCCGGAATATCCTCAATGGTCGGTTTTCCTCCGTCGGGGCCCCACGTAAGTTTCTTCATCAGCAAAACGTCGATGAGCGAGTTGAAATCAGGACCGGTCTTTACGGGATACTGCACCACTACGGCTTTCGTACCGTAAATGCTCTGCAAATCCTCTGTGACCGTGTCGTAGTCGCAAGCCTCGTCGTCAAGCTGGTTTACCAGGAAAACAACCGGCTTACCCAACTTTTCGGTATAGCGGAAGTGGTTCTGCGTACCTACCTCGGGGCCTCGGCCGCCGTTGATGAGCAATACGGCCGTATCCGTTACGTTCAGCGCCGTCAGGGCGGCACCTACAAAGTCGTCAGAGCCCGGACAGTCAATGATATTCAGTTTTTTGTTGTTCCACTCCACATGAAATACGGTGGAGAACACGGAATAACCATAATCCTGCTCCACCGGGAAATAATCAGAAACGGTATTTTTGGCCGTGATGCGGCCGCGACGTTTTATCACCCCACTCTCAAAGAGCAAGGCTTCAGTGAGAGTGGTTTTACCGGAACCGTCATTACCCAGAAGGGCAATGTTTTTAATTTCGTTTGACTTATATACCTTCATAGTTGGGTTAATTTTACGTTGTGTTTTACATATTGGTTTTTCAAAACCACGGCAAAGTAGCTATTTCTGCCGAATTATCAAAATCAGGGTGGTATGTTTTTCAGCATAGTTTTGCCGGCGCCGCCCGCCTCAGCCCCGACTGCGGGCCACGGTTCACCTTTAGGACAACGGCCGCAATTATGCCGCAAACATCCCTGCCGTTAAAGAGAAAAGGCGTAACTTTGCCGCATCCACAAGCCAGCGGCGTTATGCCGCCAGGCGAAAAAGAAACATCACACCATGTCCGGAGTTTACCTACACGTACCCTTCTGCGCCCGCCGCTGCGCCTATTGCGCCTTTTATTCCACCACTACCGGCCCCGACAGCCGACAGGCCTACCTGCTGGCGCTGCAAGCCGAGCTGCACGCCCGTCTGGGCGAACTGCCGCCCGGCCCGCTGCACACCATATACTGGGGCGGCGGAACCCCCTCGCAGCTGCCGCTTGAGGGCATAAGTGACGTGTTCGACGTCATCCGGAACGAACGCGGCTGGCTGCCCGAAGCCGAAATTACCCTCGAAGCCAACCCCGACGACGTCAGTCAGCAATGGGCCGAAGCGCTCTCCCGGCTGCCGGTCAACCGCGTCAGCCTGGGCGTACAGACGTTTAGCGACGACCTGCTCCGCCTGATTGGGCGCCGCCACACGGCCCGTCAGGCCATAGAGGCCGTACACACGCTGTACGGGGCAGGCATCCGTAACCTCAGCATTGATCTGATGTATGGCCTGCCGGGGCAGACGCTCGAGGATTTTGACCGCGACATCCTGACGGCGCTGAGTCTGCCCGTCAGCCACCTTTCGGCCTACGCCCTCAGCTACGAACCGAATACCCGACTCACCCGACTGCTGGAACTCGGCCAACTGCAACCCACCGACGAGGAAACGAGCCGCCGGATGTACGAACGGCTCATGGACCGCTGTCACGAAAAAGGCCTCCGCCACTACGAAATATCGAATTTTGCCTACCCCGGGCGCGAGGCGCGCCACAACACGGCCTACTGGACCGGGCTTCCCTATCTGGGCTGCGGCCCGGGCGCCCACTCCTACTCCGGCCGGCGCCGGCGCTGGAACCTGTCGGACCTGGCGTCCTATCTTGACCACCCCGGAGAGCCACCCTTTGACTTTGAAGAGCTGACGCCCACCAGCCGCTACAACGACTACGTGATGACGGCGCTGCGCCTGCCGCAGGGCATGGACCTCGAAGCCGTGGCCCGACAGTTTGGCCAGGAACGCCGGCAATATGCCCTGCGGGCGGCCCACACCTCACTGAACTCCGGCCACCTGCAACTGACCGATGGGCGCCGGCTGAGCCTGACACGCGAAGGACTGTTCATTTCCGACGAGATAATGAGCGACCTCATGGCGCTTGACGAATAGTCACCTCCCCCGCCCGCAAATGCCGACGCCCACGCGCACAAAAAAAGCCGGCACCCTGCTTAAAAAAGTTCCGACCTTGTTCAAAAAAAGCGGCACCTGATTCCCACAAAGTCCGCACAACATAAAAATGACCGCTGCCCGTACCGGCACATCCTCGTCAGACGTTTCGGTACGGGCAGCGGCTATTCTTTTCTTACCGGCCCATGCGTCGCCCTTTATCGCGAGCGCATGTACGTAATTTCATAGAAGCAGGGATAAACATCGCCCAGAGCAGCCTGCTGGCCTTCGGTGCTGGGCACAATCAGGCGAACCTTGGCTATGGGATTGCCGTCCTGGCGGCCCAACTTGATGTAAGGCATCGGCACGAGCCATCCGCCGGGCACGGTGGTTGACTCATAAAGCGACTTCATCAATCCAGAAATAAACGAAGCCGAATACGTTCCGCTGCTGTTGCTCACGGTCATCACTTCGGGCTCGTTGGCATACGAACTGTTGTTGTTGGTCGACTGGATACTGTCGCTGCTGATGTTCAGCTCCGTATAGCGTGACAACACCGTGCGCGTATCGCCGTCCTCCAACTTATCGCCGCTTCCCTTTTCCATAATCTGCATATACACGCCACGGCTCTCGAAATAAACGTACTCGTTTTTCGACACGTCGGTCGTGCTGTCCTGCGCCTCAAACTGCTCTTCCGAAATCACCGTAATCGGCGCAACATATAATAAGGTGTCGCCATCCTCACTAATCTGGCAGGTTCCGTTTTTCACAAAACTGCTAATCTGACTGCGCTCTCTGTCGCGACGCTCTGCATAGGAATCGTCATCGCTGCAGGCCGTAAAGGTCATCACCCCCAACAGGCCGACGGCCATCCATGCCGTATACTTTTTGAAAAAAATCATATTTCTGGATATAACAATTTAAGCGCGACAAAGTTAGCATAAAAAAGTGAGAAACAGGACCCCGTACGTCTTAATTAACCTTAGCAAATAAACAAAGAAGCTCCGGAGAATAAAAGGAACCACAAATGAATAACAGTAAAAATCAGGATTTGCATTGAATCATTTTTCTTATTACATATGCCTTTAGCCGTCAACAAAGAGCAAACATGATTATTTTGTCATTTAATCTTTTTTTTGTACCTTTGACTATGCAATATATCTATCTAACAATAGACGCATATAAACATACATATATGGAGGAATAGAGATTCCATCCGACTCTTTTATATAAAGAAAAACGAGCTTATAGCTTATATTCTCTCTGTCTGGAAACCGCCAAAATCAAGAATCAGGGAATAAGCTACAGGAGGTTCGCGTCCTTATAGGGCGTGAACTATCCGTGCTTATTGGTGATTCGGGGTTACTTGGCGGTACCACAGACAGACAATAAGTTTCGGATGGTTTACGCTTTTTTTATTATGATACACATCGGACATATCATCGAACAGGAACTGCGCCGACAACGACGTTCCATATCGTGGTTCGCAAAAGAACTCTATTGCGACCGGACCAATGTGTACAAGATTTTCCACAAAGCAAGTATTGATACTTTATTACTTTATCGCATATCAACTATTCTCTCACATAATTTTTTCCAATACTACACAGAAGCCTTTACTAAAGATTACAAAATGTAGAGAATAAGTCCACAACATGTAGCCAAAACATCTACACTCAACAATCATCTCAGTAAACAATAAGCTGTATTTTTGCAGAACTTAAAATTGTTTAACATTCCTAAAATTCAAGACATTATGAAGAAAACCTTAAAACTGATGAGCATGCTATTAATGATGCTCTTATTTACTGTGCCTTTCTCAAGTTGTTCAGACGATGACGAAGATTCCAATCCTTATGCAGGAACAACATGGACTTACGAAGATATTTTTGACGATGGGACATTAACAACACGTATCCGTTTCGCAAACGAAACAAATGCATATTACGAAACAGAAATAAGAAATGCGGGAGGAACTATCATCAGCAACACCTCTTCACCTTACTCTTACACATATTCAGGAGACTTAATTGTTTTCAGACCTCTCCAAACTGGTAAAGCCAATTTGGAGGGAAGGGTTAGCGAAGGTGTAAAAATGACACTCACTAATACTTCAAACAATATGCAAATTGCTATCTTATATAGAGAATAAACTAAGCAAAGTGAATATATAAAAAATCTTTGGTGTCAATGGAATGAATATATCATCGTTTGTCTGGCGCTAAAGATCAACATGAAACAATACGAGCAGTGAAATAAAACCTGTTCGTATTGTTTTTGCTGAATTCAACTTGCAAATGCAACAGAATTCTGATTAATAATTTGTTTAAATT
>OLZB01000231.1_pt1 | contig 43703 bp, 39 predicted proteins | sample 1673421 | NCBI WGS metagenome assembly OLZB01 (sample SAMEA103958111, study PRJEB25191) | human gut metagenome | biome: human-associated habitat [ENVO:00009003]; feature: intestine environment [ENVO:2100002]; material: feces | place: Germany | collected 2013/2015
GCCCGAGGAGGACGCCGGCGTAGCCCATGGCGGTGACTGCCGTCACGGCGGCATGGATGGGCATGTCCCGCTGCTTTTCGATGAGCGTGTACATCACGGGCACGATATTCGCTACGGCGAAGCCCAGCAGGAAGAAGAAGAACACCAGCATGGGGAGCGCGTCGGAGAGGCCCACCGCGGCCTTCGCGGGAGCAAAGGAAAATCAATAAAAATAAGACGCTTCTTGACTTTAGGGGGGGGAGTGGTAACTTTTGTATAGAGCCTTTTATACAAGGAAAATAAGAATTAAGGACTGATGAGAATGCGAAAGACCGTGCAAACGGGCTCTGTGTGGAATTCATATACAATGGCGTTGCTGCTGGATGCGTACCTGGCTGTCGAACAGGGACGGGGCAGCCGGAAGGCGATTTTGGATCGGCTGGAGAAGGCGTTGAACCGATACATGCAGAAAAGGGAACTCTCTTCCAAATGCATTATGGTTTCCCGCTTCAATCTGGAGACGCAGTTTGGAAAACTGGAGTATGCCATGACGCAGGGAAAGCGGGGGCTCATGGGCGCCGCCGACGTACGCGTTCAGGACATTGTTGAGATGTATCGCACCAGGCGCTGTTTGTATGATCGATATCTGCAGTATGGAAGTCAGGATGCGGAATGGCAGATCTGCGGAGATGATACGGAGGAGGCACCTGCGAAGAAAGCCGGGGAGGAGAAGGCGGCTGTATTGGCTGCGACGATCCCAGCATCTGCGGAGGAGACTTCCCTGCCGAAGCAGACCGATGAATCTTCGGTGTCCTCGTATGATTTATATCAATTTGTTGGGCATGACGTTATGGAGACGTCCGGGCCTTTCCATGGCGGCGGCAACAACGCAGAGAAGACGGCGCAAAGCGATGGCGCGATTCATTCTGCCGAAGAGGAACCGATTTCGACGGCAAATGTGCAGAAGGCGGATGCCAAACCTGCTGAAGAGAAAACAATCACGGGGATATCAGATGAAACAAGTAACAGCAGTGAAGTGCATGAGGGAAAAGCCGATTCAATTTCCAACACCATATGCGCAGAGGAGGGTACTTCGGAAGAATACAGAAAGTACCAGTGGATTTCCTGTGGCACGCCTATTGAGAACTTAAATTTTCCAAACAGAGTTTTTAATTGCTTGAAGCGAAGCCACATAAATACGGTAAAGGACATGCTGGATTACCCGAAGGATCAGTGGCTTAACATACGCAATCTTGGGAAAAAGAGTCTGGATTTCCTTTTGCCGGAAATTGAAAAAATAAAAAAGGCGATGCAACAGCCTCGTCCGCCATTGGCAGAAGTGAACGTGCAGAGCAACGCGCTCTCTCGTGAGGTAAATAAGATACCCGCCGTGGATTGGCGGGCGTGGTCCGTGGAGATTGGAAGAATGCTGGATCTTCCCTCAAGAAATATCCGGAAATATTTAGAAGAGCGGCAATTTGACAAGTCGCAGGGGGAAGCCGCAGCGCTGGGACTGCTTTGGGAGTGGACTATAGTTCGCGCGCTCTTTTGTCAGAAAATGGGCCGCTTTCTGGATACGACCCGTGGGAAAGGAGCGAGCCTGGAGGAGCTGGTGGCGCTGCTGCCCGAACTATTTCACGATGTGGACCGGGTACAAGAGCTGCTGAGAGGCATGGCAAGGGCGCAGCAGATTCGGTTATATGGACACATGGCGTATCTGGTGTATCCGACTTTGGAAGAACATGTGCAGCGCATTCCTCACGAGCGGAATCGGAAAATCATCTCCCTGCGATTGGATGGAATGACTCTGGAAGCGACGGCACAGGCGACCGGCATTACGCGGGAACGGGTGCGGCAGATACAGAAACGGTGGCTGTCGCCAAAACTGAAAGTGGAAGAAATGCGGTATCTGTATTTCTGGGAGAAGTATCCGGCACTGGAGTCTTCCGACGTGCAGTACGTATTGAATCTGCCGGACCGGACGACGCGCTATCTGGAGATGATAGAAAATATTCCAGAGCCGGACGAAAGGGAACCTTCCATGCGGGCGGAAACTTTGCGGCGCATTGCGGTGGATGGAGAGCTGGACGCGGACGCCCGGCGGCGGGCACAGGTAAGGGCAGAGGAGATTGACGGGGATTTTATTGTCAATGGAAAGAAAGTACGGAAAAACAGACCGGCGCTTCTTCGATACATTGTCGAGAAGTATGCGCAGGAGCGAACACGCTGCGTGGATTTGAAAGCACGATATGAGGAACTACTTGAAAAATTGGGGCTGGCGGATGACGATTCATTTCGCGTTGACCTGAGGTATTTTGATCACTTGGCTTCCGCTGATTATACCCTGTGGAATCGGAGAAAGAGTCTCCGATATTACGATATTCCGAGTCACGATTACAGCGCGCTGCTGGAGGCACTGCAGCTGGAGCGTTTGCAGGACGTGGAGTACTCTGCTCTGAAATTTTTCCGAGACCTGCCCGATGTGATGCGCGACTACGATATTCATGATGAATATGAACTACACAATCTGTTGCGGAAAATCTGGCAGCGGGACGACCGCAACGCGGGGCTGGATGAGCACCATCAGGTGACCTTTGCAAAGATGCCTACCATACGGATAGGGAAGCCAAACCGGTATGACCAGATTTACCAGTTCATTCTGGAGCACGAACCCGTCAAAAAAGCAGACTTCATTTCACTGTATGCGAAAGAATATGGTGTAAAAATACAGACGTTTCAGGGCAATGCACCGCTTCAGGATTTTGACCAGTACTGTTATGGCGGAGAATATCGGATTCACTGGAAATCTCTCCCGGCAGAGATTCTGGCGGACATGAAAACGCGTCTTACGGAGGATTTTTACACAAAGAAGGAGATTATCGAAATTTATCTGGAAGTCGCGTGGGATGGAAAGCCTTGGGATATCAATGCGTATATGCTGCATCAGCTGGGATTTGAATCACATGGCAATTATGTGGTGCGGGAGACTTATGATTCGGCGGCCGATTTGTTCACGCATGTTTTGACATCGACGGATATCGTCGATTTGCGGGATAAGCATTATTACCGAAATTATTCGCCTTTCGGGGCTGCTGTGGAAAAACTCGCAGCCGATTGCCGTGTGCTGGAGGTCGAGCCGGATATTTTCTACAGTGGGAAAGAACTGGCGAAACGGGGCATCACGGCGGAAGGCGTCCGTGCTTTTTGCCAGAACGTCAGGGCGTTTGTGCCGGAAGGTGCGCTCTTTACCGTATATTCCCTGCGGAGGCATGGCTTTACCCTGCCATGGGTGGACGCCGGGCTTTCTGATTTCTTTTATAATTCTGTCTTATCGACAGCAAAAGACGATTTTGCAAGCCTCGTTTGCGGGGGCGGTGAACTCTTTTATAATGGTGCGCCGGGAAAGCCACTTTCGGTGAGCGATTTATTTGCTCATGTGGCCGATAAGGCTCAGGAAGCGCTCTCCATCCGGGAGCTGCAGACTCTCATTCAGATGCAATTTGGCCTTCAGGCCAAGCCGGATAAAATCAAAGAATTTGTGAATGAGAACTTGCAGTACAAAGAAAAAATTCTTTTTTGACACAGGTGTTTTATGAAAATCGCTATCATCGACGCCGATTTGATTGGCCGGAAAAAACATCGGTTTCCGAATCTGGTCTGCGAAAAAATTGCCGGATATTACAAGGGAATAAAAAATCTGCCGCCGGAAAGTGTGGTGCTCAAAACGGATTATGACGGCCTTGAGGTGTTTGATCGCATCTTTGTGGCCAAAGTGTTTACCGATACGCCGGTACCGGAATGGCTGCGTCAAGTCAGTCAGCCGAAGGGACTGCTGATTCGCGTGGGCAAGCCGGATGCGGGCGAACTGCCTGTGGAGGAGTGGCTGGAAAAGACCGTGGGCTGCTGGTATGAAGGAAAGATTCCGGTGAACGTGGGCGGTACGGGATTTTTCTTCGACCGGGCGCCAAATCTGCCCCATGTCATTGAACACTGCCTGCCCGATTACCATCTGTACGATGCCTGGATTGAAGAAAAGATCCGGCAGGCGGAGGAGGGCCGGAAAAAGGAGGGAAAGCCGTTTATTCTATCCCGGTACAGGACGCAGTTCCGGGAATACCAGAAGTACAGCGTGGGCTACCTGACGCGGGGTTGTTTTCGTCACTGCGGATTCTGTGTCAATCAGAAATACAACCGCGTATTTCGGCACAGCAGTCTGTCAGAATTTTATGAGGAAGAAAGGCAGCGCATCTGTCTCCTGGACGACAATTTCTTCGGATACCGAAACTGGCGACCGCTTCTGGCGGAGCTCATCCGCACGGGAAAGAAGTTCAAATTCAAACAGGGGCTGGATGAACGGCTGCTTACGGACGAGATGGCACAGCTTCTTTTCTCTGCGAATTATGACGGAGACTACACGTTTGCCTTTGATAATATTGAAGATTACGATCTGATTCATTCCAAGCTTGAAATCATCGCACGGTACAAGAAGAAAAAGAGCATCAAATTTTATGTGCTGGTGGGATTCCGCTCGACCGACGATGAGGATATTCTCAATGCTTTCCGTCGAATCGAACTGCTCATGCGGTACCAGTGTTTGCCATATCTCATGCGTTATCAGAATAAAAATGAAACGCCGTGGAAAGCGTCACCGCTGCGATCCATGTATGTAGCCATGGCGCGGTGGTGTAATCAGCCGAAAATTTTCAAGAAGATGAGTTTCCGCCAGTTCTGCGAAGCCAATCAGGCGCTGAAAAAAACAAAGCGCATCTGCGCGCCCATGCAGGCGATGCTGGATTTTGAGCGCCGTCAGCCAGAGGCGGCAAAGAGGTACTTTGACCTCAAGTACGATCAGTTTTCTTCCCGCAGCTGACAGGGGAAGACATGGGGAAAGAGAGGCGGAAAGAAAATGGGATTGCGGGATCTGACATTGCGGTCCAGCTATGAGACGGAGGAGAGCAGAACCCATTTGCTGGACACGTTTTATGTACCGGTGCTGGAGCAGGCGACGGCGTATTATCGCATCGCCGGTTATTTCAGCTCGGCGGCGCTGACTGTCGCAGCCAGAGGCATTGAAGGGCTTATTCATAATGGCGGACGGATGTACCTGCTGATTTCACCGACCCTGTCGCGGAGCGATTATGATGCGATTCAAACTTATGGCGGACTTCGGGAGGATAACGCGCTTTTTCGCGATTCGGATTTTCTGGGAAATGCTAATGACTCCGTTCGCGCGTTGGCGTGGCTTCTGGCACAGGATCGGCTGAAAATCAAAATCGTCGTGGGCCGCCGCTCGCAGGAAAGCCTTTTTCATCAGAAAGTGGGCATTATCACCGATAATAGGGGCGATCAGATTTCCTTTTCGGGATCCGTCAATGAGACGGCTCAGGGATGGACGGAGAATATTGAAGAATTCAAGGTATTTCGGTCGTGGGAACCGGGGCAGTTGGAATACGTAAAAGACGACCTGCGGAAGTTCATGGAATTTTGGAAAAATAAGCGCCCCGCCATAGCGGAAGCCTATGATATCCCCGACGCGATTCGGGAAAAGCTCCTCCGCGTGCGGCCGGATGACGTGATGGAACTTTCCATCATGCGGCGGTATGGGACGCGCACGGGACAGGATAAGCCCAATACACTGAGCCTTTTTCCTCATCAAGAAGAGGCGGTGCGGCAGTGGAAGAATAACCGCGGTGCGCTTCTCATGGAGATGGCTACGGGGACGGGGAAGACAAGGACGGCCATCGGCTGCATGGTGGAAACGCTTAAGAAAGAACCGCAGCTTCTGACCATCGTCGCCACGCCGCAGAATACGCTCTCCCGGCAGTGGCAGGGTGATCTGAAAAAGCTGCATATCCGGCTTGACGAGGAGCCAATTATCGATGGGAGCAATCCTCATTGGCGGCGGGATTTGAAAATGTTGCTGCTTGCCATGGGGCGCACGGTACGGCAGGCAATCCTTTTTACTACTCACGAGACCGCTTCTTCCGACGCGTTTATTTACCTGATTCATCAATATAAAGGCCGGACGAAGATCCTGTTCATCTGCGATGAAGTGCACGCTATCGGCGCGGATAAACAGCGGCGCGCGCTGCTTCCCGAATACGAATATCGCGTGGGACTGTCCGCTACGCCGGAGCGGCTTTTTGACGAAGAGGGCAGCCGGCTCATCCGTGATTATTTTGGGGAGAAATCTTTTACATTCACCATTGCGGATGCGCTTCGGACGATCAATCCCGTAACGGGTCGGCCGTTTCTCAATCCGTATGTATACCATCCGCAGTTTGTCGATCTCAGCGAAGAGGAATATCGGAAATACAAGCGCATTCAAAAAATCATCGCCGGGCTGAATCAGGAAATTCAGCACAGAAAAGAAAAGCATCTTCCTTATGATACGGAACAGGAAGCACTGGAGAAACAGTACAGAAATCGTGCGAATATCGTCAAGAATGCGGCGGAGAAACTGCCTGCATTGGGACGGCTCCTCGATAAGCTTCGGCCGGAGACCATTCGTGATATGATCCTGTTTGTGTCGGATAAGCAGATGGAAGGCTGTATGAAGCTCCTTGCGGCGAAAGGGGTGACCCGGGCGAAGATCACGGAAGAAATCTCAGCAAAAAAAATGAATGATGCGGGACTCACGGATCGGCAGCAGATCATTGAGGACTTTTCTCATCATACGTTGCAGGTGATTCTGGGCATCAAATGCCTTGATGAAGGCATTGATATCACATCGGCCCGGGTGGCGATGCTGCTCGCCAACAGTACGAATCCGCGGGAATACATACAGCGCATCGGTCGGGTCATCCGGCCGGGTCAGGAGAAGGCCATGTCGGAGATTTTTGACTGGATTGTTCTGGGACCGGAAGATAAGCCGCTGCTTAAAAACGAGCTGAAGCGGGTCGCTTTCATCGCGGAGAATGCGGACAATCGGGAAGAAGTGTATCGGATATTTGAGGAGAAAGGGGTGGCGTTTGATGAGTATCAGCAGGCGGATCAATGAGCAGATCGAAAAGCTGGATGTAGATCCGGAGATGAAACGCATGATGATGAAAATTTTGCGGTCGGAAAGCCAAAGCAAGAGCAATTACAGGGGCCTTTACGACAAAGTGATCGAGGACTATCTGAAGCGGAAAGCGAATGAAGGGGGCAGTCAATAATGGCGATCCAGATTAAACGGATACAGTTTCAGAATTATCGCCAATATGGCACGGGGGCGTTCTCTTTCGAAAAAAGCGCCAGTGCGTCAAGCCTTCTTTTTGCTTTCATTGCGCCAAACGGCACAGGGAAAACGACGCTCCTTCGAATGATTATCTGGTGCCTCTATGGCGAAGAGACACCGGGCAGTACGCCTTCGCAGGAAGGGAAACGGCTGCCGCTGGTCAATACGAAGGTTCTGCAACAAAGTGAGACCGGTGCGAAGGTGCCCGTCACAGTAGAGATTCGCTTTTTGATCGATGGAGATATCGTTGATTTCAAACGGTCTGTATGGTATGAGAAAAAATCCAACGAAAAAGTTGCGCAGAAGAAGATGACATTTTCTTCTGTGATCACTCCACAGAACGGCGGCAATTCCGAGGCCTGCGAAGGGGAAGCGGCGGATTTGATCGTTAAACAGTATTTTGACAAGGCCATTTATAATTTTTATTTCTTCGACGGTGAAAAACTGAGCGATTTTTTCCGGACGCCGCTCAGGGATTCCATTTACAATATTGCCCAGGTCAACCTGCTGGAAAATATTGTCAATCATACGAAAAATATTAAAAAAGATCTGAATCGGAAGCAGGGGGCATCTATACCGGATATCGGCGTCAAACAACAGCAGCTGGAGGCCAAGCAGAAGACACTGGAAGGTGTCCAGGCACAGCTTGTTCTTGAGCGAGCCACTATTCAGTCGCAAGAGCAGGAAGTCAATGAATTGGAGACACAGCTGAGAGGTTATGAGCCGGTTAAAAAGATTCAGGAGGAGAGAGACGCCCTGAGCCGTCATTTTGCAGAATTGAACAGCGAATGGGAGGATTTTCTGAAAGAGCGTAATGGATTTGTGCGAAAATATCTGACGCTTCTGAATTTGTATCCGCGCATCAAGGCGCTTCATGCGTATATCGAAAAGAAGTCGACGCAGGGGAAGCTGCCGCCGTCCATTGATCGGGATCAGATCATGAAACTCATCGAACATCCGGAGATGCCCTGTCCGCTCTGTGGGACGCATCTCACGAAAGAGGCACGCATGCAGCTGCAGGCCCTTTTGAATCAATATGAATTGTCGTCCCGGACAGCCAATTTGCTGAGTAGTTTCCGCTCGCCGCTGGAGGAATTGATTATGGAAGCGGAGTCTTACGAGACGGCGCGGGAGGAGCTGCTACAGAAGGAGCAGTCGCTGCAGAACCGGATCAAAGAGGCGGAAGTACAGCTGGAAGAAAAAGACCGCGCCATTTCCCGTTATGGCGGCGATGTGGGTGGAAAGAAATTTACAGAGATGGATCAGAAACTTCATCATCTGCGTCGGGAGCTCGGTGAGCACAACCGCAAGGTAGGGCAGTTGGAAAGTGAGGAGCGTGTGTACAGCAGGGAACTGGAGACGCTTGACCGGGAAATGAAAAATCTGAACGCAAAAGCCGATACGGCGAAAGCGTATAAGGCCAGGTACGAAGTATTGTGGCGTTTGTCCGATGCCTTTGCTGCGGTCAAAGATCATATCGTCAATGAGACCAAAGAAAACATGCAGGCGCTCACATGGAAATTTTTCTCGGAGATGATCTGGAAGACGAACACCTTTGGAAAGATTCTGATCGATGACGCGTACAATGTGACAGTATACGACCGGGAGAATCGGGTGATGACTGACTCCATGTCGGAAACGGAAAAAATGGCGCTGGCGTATTCCTTTACGCTGGCAGTGCACGAGATTTCCGGGAAGAACTGTCCTCTCGTGATCGACTCGCCGTTGGGGCGTGTGTCGGATGCCAATCGGGAGCGCATGGCGCAGGCGCTGCTGGACGTGGCGAAAGAGAAACAGATCATCATGCTGTTCACGCCGGACGAGTATTCGCCGGCTGTGGCGTCGCTTTACGAACGTGCAGCGACGGTACGCAGATTGAAATTGTCGGCTGACGAGAGCCGGGTGGAAGGAGTCGAGGCATATGGCGCAGGAACGCACTAATTTTTCTGCGGGTCGCCGGCAATGGCTGGATGCGCTGAAGGCGAAGAAAATTCTGGAGCTGGACACACTGGACAATAAGGAGATATTCTTCCTTGCCATCGCTTTGGGCTACCATGAACCGAAGTCGCTCACAGGGGCAGAATCCTGGATCCAGTGCAACGTGTACAGCACCAAAGAGCGTGCGCTGATCTGCTCGGCGCTTCTTGGCAAAGTCTGCGAGGCTGGAGAAGACGTCAATGAGACCGCCGACTTTATGAAGTGCAACCGCTATGCCGAAACATGTGCGGAAGCAGGATTTGATAAGCTGCAGGCGCTCTGTGAGGAAAATCATTATGACAACGACGAGCTGTGCGCGTACCTGATGCAGGAACTGGACCGTCTGTATGATGCCAATGTGGAGTCTGCCGATATGTAATGAACGTACAAAAGCCCTTCTTTCGAGGAAGGGCTTTTTGCGTGGGCTCATTCAGCGGAGCCTGCGGAAGATATAGAGGGCGAGCGCCGTCTGGAAGAGGACGAGAACGGCGAGAGAATCGAAGACCACGGCGATGTGGAAGCGGTGGGCGATGAAGCCGAGAATGGACGGCCCGAGGAGGACGCCGGCGTAGCCCATGGCGGTGACCGCCGTCACGGCGGCATGGATGGGCATGTCCTGCTGCTTTTCGATGAGCGTGTACATCACGGGCACGATATTCGCCACGGCGAAGCCCAGCAGGAAAAAGAAGAACACCAGCATGGGGAGCGCGTCGGAGAGGCCCACCGCGGCGAAGCAGCACGCCGCCGCTCCCGCGCTGGGGATGACCACCATTTTCGGCCCGAAACGGCGCACGAGGCTGTCTCCGAAGAGCCGTCCCAGCAGTTCCGACAGCGAGAATGCCGTGAGCCCCAGCCCGGCGGAAGCGAGGGGCACGCCTTTATCCTCGGAGAGGAGCACGCCGCCCCAGTCCATGACGGCCCCTTCCGAGAGGAAGCTGATGCACGCCATGACGCCGAGGAAGATGACCGCGCCCTTCGGCACGGCGCCGCTCTTCTGGCTGCCGTCCGCGCGGTAGGCGAGGAAGTACCGGGAGAACACGGCGAGCAGGACGAGAATGATCCCCACATGCACGGCGGCGATCCACGGGTCGGAGAGCCCCGCGGTCTTCGCGAGAAGCGAGAAGAGTCCCGCCCCGACGAAGCAGCCCACGCTGTAAAAGGCGTGCATGCCGCTCATGATGTGCCTCTTCGACACCTGCTCCACGACGACGCCGTTCAGATTGATGGCCACATCGAGCGTTCCCACGCAGCCGCCGAAGACGAGGAGCGCCGGGACGTACATCCAGAGCGCCGGCAGGTGGGGAATGACGAGGAGATCGGCGGCTGCGATGAGCGACGTGGCGCAGAGGAGCGCGCGGCACGTGAGGTGGCGGGAGAGAATGCCCGCGAGGGGCATGAAAAAGCAGGCGCTCGCGCCGATGCAGAGCAGCAGCAGCCCCAGCACGTCCGCTTCGACGGAAAGGCGCTGTTTCAGCGAAGGAATGAACATGACCCACGTGGTGAACGCGAATCCGCTCACGAAAAAAGCGCTCTTCGCTGCGGTGATCTCCCATGCCCCCGCAGTGAACCGGCTCAGAAATGCGTCTGTCTGTGTCATAGGATCTCCTTTCAGATTTCAGGGTGGTCTTCTTTCTGTTTTGGTACTATCATAAACTGTATAGCAGGTATACAGTCAAGGAGGAGAACATGAAAGAAAAGACCGCGCCGGAGAAGCGCGAATTTTCCATCAGCGAATTTGCCGCTCTCATGGGCGTCAGCCGGCAGACGCTCATTTATTATGACCGGATCGGTCTTTTCCGCCCGGCCCGGGTCGACCGGACGAACGGCTACCGCCGGTATACCCATCAGCAGATCAGCGTCCTCTCCGCGATCCAGACGCTGGCAGAACTGGGCCTGTCTCTGCGGGAGATCGGGAAAACGCTCGCCCGCATCAGCCCGGACGGGGCGGCGGCTCTGCTCCGGAAGCAGCAGGCGGCGCTGGCGGAAGAGCGGAGAAAGCTTGCCGCCCGGGAAGCTATGATCGATTTCCGACTGCGTCAGCTCGAAAAGGGCCGCGCCGCGCATGCGGAAGCGCCGCCGGAAGCGATCTGTCTGGACGAGGGCCTGCCCTTCTTCCTGCGCCGCCTGTCTCCCTGCCGGCGGGATGCCGTGCCCGACGAGGCCTATCTGGATTTCTACCTGGAGACGGAGCGGGCGGGGATCCCCTTCGGCTATCCTCTCGCTTTTCTGACGGAGGAAGACGCGCTCCGCCGGGGCCGCGCGGATGAGACGGCAGGCATTGCCTTCCGTCTCGGCTGCGGGGAGAAGGCAAATTTCTTCCTGCCGCCGGGGCGGTATCTTGCCGCCTGGGGGCGGGGAGGCTACGGCTCCTCCGGGCCGGTCTATGAAAAGATACTCGCCTTCGCGGCGAAAGAAGGCTTCCGCGTCGCCGGATGCGGCATGGAAGAATATGTCCTCGACGAAATGACCTGCGGAAAGGAAGCGGATTTTCTCTGCCGCTGTCTCGTGCGGGCGGAGCGGTGAATGCCGCCGGATGGGAAGTCAAGAAGACTTTACACATCCGGCGGTATTTTTTCATATTTTCTTCTTTTGTAAAAATTCTTATAAATTTCTCATAAAAAGCTGACAGAATCCGTATGCGCTCTTGGCGGAAAGAATGCGGAAGCCCCGGTATAGTGATGACTGAAGTTCCGGCCGCGACGCGGCCGCAGACTTATCGATCAGGAGGTATACAGATGAAAAAGAAATGGATGAGAGGCGCGGTCCTCGCAATGCTCGCGGGAAGCGCCGTATTTGCATCCGTCACGGCGGACGCGGCGGAGATCCGCATTCTTCCGGTGGACACGGCGAAATTCTGGGCCGGCGCGAAATTTGACTTCAATGTGGAAGTGGCTGACGCGAAAGACCTGGGCGCTGTGGACATCACCATCAACGGAAAACCGGCGGCGGACGTCCTCGGCAAGGACCTCACGCGCACCGTGCTGGACAATGGCGTCACGTCTTTCCGCGCTGACGATGTCACGTTTAAAAAGACCGGAGACTATACGGTGAACGTCATCGCCAATGACGCGGAAGGCAGAACGGCTGCGGACGCGGCGTACAAAGTCGTGCAGGAAAAAGCGGCCCGCCCGGCGAAGAACGTCATCCTCTTCGTGGGCGACGGCATGTCTCTCCAGGCGCGCGAGATCGCCCGCATCCTTTCCAAGGGCCAGACGAACGGCAAGTACAATGACCTGCTGGCCATGGAAAAGCTCGATCATAACGCCATCATCACCACGAGCGGCTACGATTCCCTCGTGACGGACAGCGCGAACTCCGCTTCCGCTTACTCCACGGGCCATAAATCCGTAGTGAACGCCATGGGCGTCTATGAAAACTCCACGGAAGACCCGCTGGACGATCCGAGAGTCGAGACCATGGCGGAGATCCTGAAGCGCACCAAAGGCATGTCCATCGGCATCGTGACCCAGGCGGAGACCACCGACGCGACCCCGGCGGCCATGATGGGCCACACCCGCCGCCGCGCTCTCCAGGACTATCTCGCGAAGGACTACCTCGCTGAATATCACCGCCCCGACGTGCTCATGGGCGGCGGCTCCGCGCGGTACCTGCCGAAAGAAGTGCTCGGCTCCAAGAGAAAAGACAGCTTTGACGTCATCCAGGCCTTCAAGGATAAAGGCTACACCTTCGCGGCCACCAGCGAAGAAATGATGGCCGCTCCCTCCGACAAGCCCCTTCTCGGCCTCTTCCACACCGGCACGATGAACGTCTATCTCGACCGGGAAATGCTGAAGAATCCGAAGGTGCTGAAAGGTTTCGACGACCAGCCGAACCTGATGGACATGACGAAAAAGACGCTGGACATCCTGAGCCGGAATAAGAACGGCTTCTTCGCCATGATCGAAGGCGCGTCCATCGACAAGCAGCTCCACGTCATGGACTGGCAGCGCGCCGCCTACGACACCATCGAATTTGACAAAGCCATCGAATACGCGGAACAGTGGAATAAGGAACACGGCGACAATACGCTCATCATCGTCGTGGCCGACCACGCTCACGGCGTCTCCATCAGCGGCACCTATCACGAACGGGACGGCAAGAAAGGCACCGAAGCGGTGCGGGTCTACCAGAATTCCATCATGCCCACCTTCAAGGACGCTGACGGCGACGGATTCCCGGACAATCCCGATCCGGACGTGACGCTGGCCGTGCAGTACGCGAACCATCCGGAATATTATGAAAATTACCACTTCATGCCCGTGCCCACGCCTCCGGCCCTCTCCGTGACGGAAACGGTGGAAGAGGCGAAGACCATCGGCGACAAAGTGGAATTCCATCAGGTCTCCAAAGCCAGCTCCAAAGCCAATCCGGCCCGCATCCATCCCGGCGATCCGGCGGAACTCATGCCCGCCAACACGCCGAAAGACGATCCGCAGGAATGCCATTCCGCTGACGACATCCTCCTCAACGCGGGCGGCCCGGGCTCCGAATATTTCCACGGCGTCATGGATAATACGGAAGTCTTCTTCGGTATCCTCCGCGCTCTCGGCGTAGACGCGAACCACGACAAGCTGCCGAACCTCTCGAAGGAAGCGAAATAAGGATGACCGCCTCTTTCCTCCGCAGAGCGGCTGCCGGGGCGTGCCTGGCCCTCTGCGCGGCGCTTCCCTTCGGCGCGTCGGCGGAGAGCCTCTCCTTCGGCGAGCTCTACAGCGACTGGACGGCGGCGGGCCTGGTGCTTTCCGACAAAGCGGCGTCCCTCGAAGGAAGCTCCGTCACCATGACGGGCTACATGGCGCCGCCCCTCACGCCGACGATCCGCTTCTTCGTCCTGACAGAAGTGCCCATGTCGGTGTGCCCCTTCTGCTCCAGCGACGCCGACTGGCCGGACAATATCATCGTGGTGAAAGTCTCCGAGCCGGTCACGGCGCTCCCCTATGATTCCCCCATATCCGTGACGGGGACGCTGGAGATCGGGAGCGAGGTCGATGAAGAAACGGGCTTCGTGAGCCAGCTCCGCATCGCCGCGGACACCATAGAGGCCCTGTAAAAAAAGAGCTTTTCTCTTCCCGAAACGAAGAGGAAAGCTTTCTTTTTAGAAAACGCCCCGCAGGGGCAGAAAGGGACATCATGATCCATGCGGAACATCTGATCTGCGACTTTCCTGACGGAGAAGGCCGCCGCCTTCGGGCGCTCTCCGTTCCGGAGTTTCAGCTCGAAGACGGCGCGGCGTGCGCCCTCATCGGTCCTTCGGGCAGCGGGAAATCCACCTTCTTCCACTGCCTTTCCGGGCTCCTCCGGCCCACGGAAGGACGGATCACCGTGGATGGGACGGAGCTCTCCGGGATGACCGCCGACGGGCTCTCCCGGTGGCGCGCGGGCCACGTGGGATACATCTTCCAGGAAGCCCTCCTCCTGCCGTACCTCACGGTGATGGAAAATATCCTCCTCGCCGCGGAATTTGCCGGGAAAAACAGAAAAGAAAAACAGGAAGAAGCGGAGGCGTGGCTCGAAAAACTGGGCATGAAAGGCTATGGGCGGCGCATGCCCTCCCACCTTTCAGGCGGAGAAAAACAGCGGGCCGGATTCATCCGGGCCATCCTCACCGCACCGTCCCTCCTTCTGGCGGACGAGCCAACGGCGAGCCTCGACGCGGCGAACAGCCGCCTCCTCATGGAGAGTCTCCTCGCCTACCAGCGGGAGAGCGGATGCACCCTCCTCTGCGCGACTCACGATCCCGCCGTGCAGGAACTGTTTCCCCGCCGGTTTTATCTCAGAAAGGAGGCAGCGGAATGATCCTGCGTCTGGCCTGTCTCTCCCTGCTGCGCCGTCCCGCGCGGCACGCGCTCCTGCTCCTCATCCTCGCCGCGGCGTGTGCTCTCCCGGTCTTTCTCATCCAGATGGCCGCGGGCCTCTACAACGGACTGAACCGGGCAGTGGAGCCCTTTCCCATCCTCGCCGGCGCGAAAGGCTCGCCGTACCAGCTCGTCATCAATACGGTCTTCCTTCGGGATCATCCCATCGGGAATATCTCCTACGGAGAAGTGGAAAAACTCCGGCAGAGCGGGAAAGCCGATCTGGTCATTCCTCTTGCCTTCGGCGATAACTACCGGGGATTCCGCATCGCCGGGACGGAAAAAGAGATCTTCTCCTACGCGCCGAATAAAAGATCCGGCCCGTGGCTCCGCGTTGCCGAAGGCCGGCCCTTTCAGGGAAGCGGCGAAGCCGTCGTCGGCAGCGAGACCGCGAAACGGACAGGCCTCCGCATCGGCGACACCTTCCGCACCATGCACGGCGTCACCGCCGCGCCGGGACAGGAACACGGCGAATACCGCGTGACAGGCATCCTCTCGCCCGTGGGCGGGCCCTATGACACGGCCGTCCTCATCCCCATCGAAGACGTGTGGAGCGCCCACCGCCATCAGCCGGGCGCCGTCCGCCGGGGCGGACTCGTGAGGAAGAGCGCGCCGCAAAAAGCCGCTCCCGCGGAGACGTCGGTCCTCGCCGAAGGGAAAGGCGACGTGACGGTCATCCTCGTCCATCCGAAAGGCTACAAAGAAGCCATGGAGCTCCTCTCCGCGGCGCAGCGCGAACGGAGCGGAGAGACCCAGCTCATCTTCCCGTCGCAGACGCTCATCGCCCTCTACAGCATGGCCGGGCAGAGCCGGGAATTCTGGCAGCTCCTCGCGGGCGGCCTCATCGGCGCGGCCGTGCTCATCACGCTCCTCTCCATGTACTGGAACGGTCTGTCGCGGCTCAAAGAATTTGCTCTCCTCCGGGCCCTCGGCGCGGGCAGCGGCAGCATCGCCCGGCTCCTCGCGGCGGAACAGGCGCTCCTTCTCCTCACCGGCTCCGCCGCGGGCTGGCTCATCGGCTGGGGCGGCAGCGCCCTCGCGGCGCGCGCCGTGGCAGGCCGGGCCGCCGTCGTCATGACTTCCGCCCCCGTCCCGGAGAGCCTCATCCCGCCGCTCGCCGTCTGCCTCCTGGGCATGCTCTCCGGCCTCCTCCCGGCGTGGCTCATCCGCAAAAAAGACATCTCCTCCATCCTGTAAAAAAGAAAAGCCCGCATTCCTCAAAAAGAATGCAGGCTTTTTCTGTGCCGTTAATTGAAATTGTATGCCGTCACGATGGGCGCGCGGCCTGTGAGGCGGTCGGGGATGTATTCTTCGTGGCACACCGCGAGGAACCCTCCGGCGATGTTGTACACATCCCGGAAGCCGCGGGCCGCGAGGATGCGGCAGGCGTAGTAGCTCCTCTGACCGGAGCGGCAGTGGAGGTAGAGGGGCCGGTCTTTCGGCAGTTCGCCGAGGCGGTCCCGCAGTTCGGAGAGGGGCAGATTGACGGCGCCCCGGATATGGCCCGCCTCGTATTCGCCTTTTTCCCGCACGTCGATGATGGCCGCGCACGCTTCCGCGAGGCCCCGCACGGCGGAGGCGGGGATCTGGCGGTATTCGCCGTGGAGGAGATTCAGCCCGGCGAGCCCCGCCAGGTGGACGGCGTCTTTCGCCGCGGCGAAGGGCGGCGCGTAGCAGAGGTCGGTGTCGGCCAGGTCTTCGAGGGTCCCGCCTTTTGCCATGACGGCGGCGATCACGTCGATGCGCCGGTCTGCCGCGCCCTGCCCGACGGCCTGCGCGCCGAGGAGGCGGCCCGTGGGCGTCTCAAAATGGACTTTCAGGTGAATAGGGGAAGCGCCGGGCATGAGGCTCACCCTGTCGAAGGGGATGACATAGGCGGTGTCATGGGGAATGCGGAGGGCTTCGATCTCTTTTTCATTCAGCCCGGTCGCCGCGGCGCGGAGCCGGAAGACGTCGATGCCGAAGCTGCCCAGGTAGCCCCGGTTCGGCCCGGGGCGCCCGCAGATGGCGTCGGCGGCCCGGCGGGCGTCTCGCTGCGCGGGGAAGGCGAGAGAGAGGCGGCCTTTCTGCCGCTTCATGGACAGCATGACTTCCGCCGCGTCGCCTACGGCGAAGATGGACGGGTCGGAGGTGCGGCCGTCCGTGTCGGTGGCGATGGCCCCGCTCGGTCCGATGGCAAGCCCCGCCGCGCGGGCCAGAGAGACGCGGGGCGTGACGCCGGTCGCCATGATGACCAGGTCGGCAGGAATGACTTCTCCGGAGGCGAGACGCACGGCGCGCTCTTCGACGGCTGTCGTCCGGCCGCCGAGAAGGAGGCGGACGCCGTTGTCGAGCAGCTCTTTTTCAAGAATCTGCGCCATGTCCCGGTCGAGCTGGAGGAGGATCTGACTGCCCGTCTGGATGAGGGAGACATCCATGGAGGCGCTGAGATTCACCGCCGCTTCGATGCCGATGAATCCGCCGCCGATGATCGCCGCGGTGCGCGCGCCGCAGGTCTCGGCGTACTGCCGGATGGCGGCGGCGTCTTTCGGCGTGGTCAGGGGGAAGACGTTCGGCCGGTCCGCGCCGGGGATGGGCGGGATGTTGGGCGCCGCGCCGGGAGAGAGGACGAGGAAATCATAGGATTCTTCATAGACGCGGCCGCCCGTTTCGCGGACGCGCACCTTCTTCTCTTCCCGGAGAATGGCCGTCACTTCGGAATCGGTGCGCACGTCGATGCGGTGCTGCGCCCGGAAGCGTTCCGGCGTCATGAGAATGAGCGAGGAGAGCTCCGGCACCGTATCGGAGAGAGCATAGGGGAGAGCACAGTTGGAATAGGAAATGCACGGCCCCTTTTCAAAAAGGACGATGTCCGCCGTTTCATCAAGACGGCGGAGACGCGCCGCGGCGGAGGCGCCGCCTGCCACGCCGCCGACGATCACATATTCCTTCGCCATGGCGCACCTCAGTCGCGGAGCGCCATCTCGGTGGCGATGCGGGCGCAGGTCTGAATGATTTTCTTGCAGTTTCTCTTGCGGTCTTTGGAATCGAAATCGGGATAGGGCAGACAGAGGTCGCGGCATTCCGCGGAGCCCAGCTCGGTCACGACGGCGCGGAGGTACGCCGCGTGGCGGGGATAGATGCCCGTCTCCGGGTGGTGGAGCTGATCCAGCCGTTCTTCAAAAGTCTCTTTTTCATAGGGGTCCCTCCGGCCGTGCATGGAGGAAATGACGAGCAGCCCCGCGTTCACCGCGCCGCAGAGGTGGCCCGTGCCGCCGATGCCGCCGCCCATGCCGGAGACGAGGCCCACCGTCTCCGGCGGGTAATCGGAAAGGCCCAGATCGAGGAACCCTTTCAGCACGCACTCGCTGCAGTTCAGCCCGTGGCGGAAATGTTCGCCCGCGTTCGCCGCCGCCTTCTCGGCGAGCGCTTTCCGCTCTTCTTCTGTCCAATGTTTTTTTTCTGTCATGGGGAGCACCTTCTTTCTAAATTCCATTATATTTTTATTATAACATTTCAAATGAACGGAAACCGCCGGGCAGAGGGAAAGCGATACGCGGAGACCGCTGCGCGGCGGGAGCGGGCACAAAAAAAGACTCCCCGAAGGGAGCCCGTCAGGGGCGCTCTGCTCAGCGCCGGTGAAGTGTGTGAAATAAGGAAATACAATGACATTTACCGTGATGAATGGGGACAGATCTTTTGCTTACGTCCTTATCTTAGCCTGTCATGACAGAATTGTCAAGGATGAGAATGAGAAAAGTTGATATTTCCCGGCGCGCGCCTTGACGGCGGGGGAGGGCTTTTTTATAATAATCGTGCAGGCGAACGTGGCGGAATTGGCAGACGCGTCAGATTTAGGCTCTGATGCCGCACGGCGTGGGGGTTCAAGTCCCCCCGTTCGCACCAATTTCATCGACAGCGCGGAGCAGCGGGGCTTTTCCCGCTGCTTTTTTAATTTTTTCGATAAAGTGTACGCTTTTTGATATTGAATTTACCTTGACCGGGCTTTAAAATAAAAATGTATCACCCTGTATTTATTTCTTGATTTGTATTGCTTATATCGCGCCGCTTCGGCGGCAGTTGAAATATGAAGGAGGAGAACGATGAGAACGATCCATAAAGTCCTTGTAGCGAACCGCGGCGAGATCGCCATCCGCGTATTCCGCGCGTGCAGCGAGCTCGGCATCCGTACAGTAGCGATCTACTCGAAAGAAGATATCCTGTCTCTGCACCGCAACCGCGCGGACGAGGCATACCTGGTGGGCGAAGGCAAAAAGCCGGTCGACGCGTACCTGGATATTGAAGACATCATCCGCATCGCGAAAGAACACGGCGTAGACGCCATCCATCCGGGGTACGGCTTCCTCGCGGAGAACGCGGAATTTGCCCGCCGCTGCGAAGAAGAAGGCATCATCTTCATCGGCCCGAAGGTCGAGCACCTCGTCATGTTCGGCGACAAGGTGAATGCCCGCATCCAGGCGGAAAAAGCAGGCATCCCCATGATCCCCGGCACGAAGGGGGCCGTGAAGAGCTATGAAGAAGTGAAGGAATTTGCCGAGAAGTACGGATTCCCGGTCATGATCAAAGCCGTCAACGGCGGCGGCGGACGCGGCATGAGAAATGTGGACCGCATGGAAGATCTGGAAGACGCGTACCACCGCGCGAAGTCGGAAGCAAAGATGGCTTTCGGCGACGACGATGTATACGTAGAACGGTGCATCATGAATCCGAAGCACATCGAAGTGCAGATCATGGGCGACGAGCATGGCCATATCGTCCACCTCTTCGAACGGGACTGCTCCATCCAGCGCCGTCATCAGAAGGTCATCGAGATGGCGCCGGCCTGGTCCCTGCCGGAAGGCCTCCGGAAGGAGATCTGCGACGCCGCCGTCAAGCTCATGAAAAACGTGAAGTACGTCAATGCGGGGACGTGCGAGTTCCTCGTCGATCAGGATGAGAAGCATTTCTACTTCATTGAAGTCAATCCGCGCGTACAGGTCGAACACACCGTCACCGAGCTCATCACGGACATCGATATCGTAAAGAGTCAGATCCTCATCGCCGAAGGGTATTCCCTGGAAGATCCGGTCATCGGCATCGGCCGCCAGGAAGAGATCACCCATCACGGCATGGCCATCCAGTGCCGCATCACCACGGAAGATCCGCAGAATCAGTTCATGCCCGATACCGGCAAGATCATCGCCTACCGGAGCGGCGGCGGCCCCGGCATCCGTCTCGACGCGGGCACGGCCTACACCGGCGCGGTCATCACGCCGTATTACGATTCCCTGCTGGTGAAAGTCACCGCCTACGCGCGGACGCCCATCGACGCCATCGGCCGCATGCAGCGCTGTCTCAATGAATTCCGCATCAGCGGCGTGAAGACGAATATCTATTTCCTCCAGAATATGCTCGCCACCGGCGATTTCCAGAAAGGCCTGTGCGACGTCAATTATATCGACCGCCATCCGGAGCTCCTCATCGATCCCCATGACGTGAGCGACCGCGGTACGAAGCTCCTCGCCTACATCGGCGACGTGACCATCAACGGCTACGCCGGAGCGGGCCATCAGGACAAGCCTGACTTCGCTCCTGTGCCGGTGCTGGACGCGTCCCACGAAGAAGCGCCGAGAGGCACGAAGCAGCTCCTCGACGAATTGGGACCGGAAAAATTCGCGAAATGGGTGCAGGAACAGAAGGAAGTCCTCTTCATGGACACCACCTACCGCGACGCGCACCAGTCCCTCCTGGCGACCCGCGTCCGCACTCACGACATCATGCAGGCGATCCACTACACCGCCGTCCATGTGCCGCAGCTCTTCTCCTTTGAAAACTGGGGCGGCGCGACCTTCGACGTGGCGTACCGCTTCCTCGACGAATGCCCGTGGAAACGCCTCCGCGCCATGCGGGAAGCCGCTCCGAACATCCTCTTCCAGATGCTCACCCGCGGCGCGAACACCGTAGGCTATGAAAACTACGCCGATAACGTGGTGCGTCACTTCATCCAGCGCGCCGCGGCGAACGGCGTGGACGTATTCCGCGTATTCGACTGCCTGAATCAGCTCGACCACATGACCGTCACCATCGACGAAGTGCGGAAACAGAATAAACTCGCCGAAGTCGCGCTCTGCTACACCGGCGACATCCTCGACCCGAAGCGCCAGAAATACTCCCTCCAGTACTACACCGACATGGCGAAAGAACTGGAAAAAGCCGGCGCGAACATCATCGCCATCAAAGACATGGCGGGCCTCCTGAAGCCGGAAGCGGCGTATGTCCTCGTCTCCGCGCTGAAAGACGCCGTCGACCTGCCGATCCACCTGCACAGCCACGAAGGCGGCGGATGCATGATCTACAGCTATGCGAAAGCCGTGGATGCCGGCGTCGACATCATCGACGTGGCGACCAGCGCCCTCGCGAACGGCACGAGCCAGCCTTCCATGCAGTCCATGTACTACGCGCTCCAGAACAATCCCCGCCAGCCGAAGCTCGACATCGAGGCGCTGGAGACCATCGACCGCTACTGGGAAGCCGTCCGTCCGTACTATGCCGGCGTGGACAGCAAGATGACCAGCCCGAACACCACCGTATTTGAGCACGAAATGCCCGGCGGCCAGTATTCGAACCTGCGCCAGCAGGCGACCGCGGTGGGACTCGGCAACCGTTGGCCGGAAGTCTGCCACATGTACGCCCGGGTGAACATGCTCTTCGGAGACATCATCAAAGTCACCCCGTCGTCCAAAGTCGTCGGCGACATGGCCCTCTTCATGGTGCAGAACAACCTCACCGAAGAAGACATCTACGAAAAAGGCGAGACCCTGGACTTCCCGAAATCCGTGGTGGGATTCTTTGAAGGCAATCTCGGCATGCCCTACGGCGGATTCCCGGAAAAACTGCAGCAGATCATCCTCCGCGGCAAAGAAGCGCACCTCGTCTCCACGCCGCCGGATGTGGACTTTGAAGCGGTGAAAGAAGAAATGAAGGAAAAACAGTTCCCCGTGACGGAACAGTCCCTCTCCTCCTACCTGATCTATCCGAAAGTCTACTCCGACTACCAGGCGCGGTACAAACTCTACGGCGACTTGTCCGTCCTCGATACGCCGACTTTCTTCTTCGGCATGAAGCCCGGCGAAGAAGTGCGCGTCAATATCGAAGAAGGCAAGATGCTCCTCATCCGTCTGGAAGACATCACGAAGCCCGATCTCAACGGCGACCGCCTGATCCGCTTCGAGCTGAACGGCATGCCCCGTGAGATCAAAGTCCACGACAAGCACGTGGCTACGGCGAACGTGGAAGTCCGCAAGGCTGACAAAGATGTCATCGGCGAAGTGGGCGCGACCCTCTCCGGCTCCGTAGTGAAAGTCCTCGTAAAAGAAGGACAGCACGTGAAGCTCCGCGAACCGATCCTCGTCACCGAAGCGATGAAGATGGAGACCACTATCACCGCTCCGAAAGAAGGCACGGTGAGCGAGATCGTCGTGAAAGCGGGCACCCGCATTTCCTCCGGCGACCTGCTCCTCGTCATTAAATAATTTCACACAAAAAGGCCTCCGCTCCGGCGGGGGCTTTTCTGCGGGCATTTTCGGGATTTGCAAAAAATCCCGCCCTGCGGTACACTGAAAATATAGAAAAATTTCGATAAAAGAAAGAAGGAATCCCAATGGCAGCACTTGCGATCGGCGCGCCCGCGCCGTCATTTACCCGCCCCTCCGACCAGGGCCGGGACATCTCCCTCTCCGATTACAAAGGGAAGAAAGTCATTCTCTACTTCTATCCGAAAGACAATACCTCGGGATGCACCATGGAAGCGCAGGCCTTCCGCGACCACCTCGCCGAATTTGAAGCCCTCGGCTGGTCCGTGCTCGGCGTCTCCCGGGACAGCGTGCGGAAACACTGCAATTTCCGCGACAAATACGAACTGAACTTCCCGCTCCTCTCCGACGAAGACGAGAGCCTCTGCAATGCCTACGGCGTGATGAAAGAAAAAAGCATGTACGGCAGAAAATACATGGGCATCGAGCGCTCCACCTTCCTCATCGACGAAGAAGGAAACCTCGCCGGGGAATACCGGAACGTGAAAGCCTCCACCCATGTGGCGGAGCTCCTGAAAGAACTCACGGAGAAAGCCTGATGGACGCGCGGTGGATCCGGTGCGTCTTCAATGAGAACGCCCGCCGGGAATACCCCGATGCGGCGGCGCACCTCTCCGTGCCCGCCTGGGGCTGGAATCCCCTCACCTCGCCGCTGCGCAAAGGCTATACCGGCTGGGTGGACGGCGCGAACATGTACAGCCAGTACAGCGACAGAGGCGAGCCCTTCCGGTACGGCCTTTACCGGGTGATGCAGATCATCGACGAACGGTACGAGCCGTGCCGCGTGGAAGACCTCGCGACAGGCGAGACCTTCGATGCCGCCTGCTGCCGGGAAGAAAACGTCTTCCTCCGGTGCCGCCACGAGAAGCTCCGCAAAAATCTCGATCCTCTCATGGACGGCGTGAAAGAAGCCGACCCGTCGAAGTACCGCGTCCTTCCCGAAAATGACCAATAAAAAATCGCTCCCGCAAGGGAGCTTTTTTATTGCTGCATGCCGGTATGCCAGAGGAGGACGAGATTCATCAGGAGGAGCGCCGTGGAGACCCGCTTCAGGAGGCGGCCCTTCCGATCTTTCTTCTCCGACTCCTCATTCCTGTCGATGGCCGCCTCGATGCGCCAGCATTCGCCCATGTGCCACGCCACGGCAGGGAGGATGACCAGCGTCGCGCCCCACATATTGCCTCCGGCGAAAAAGGAAAATCCCGAGAGGCTCGCCGCCCACGAGAGGAGCCACAGCGACCAGCCCATGTATCCCACATAGTAGAACCACTGGTAGCGCAGGCTCCGGGCGTACTTCGCGTCCTGCGACCGGGCGCAGAAGACCGCCCACGCCGCGGCGAGCGCCGCGAGAGCCGCCGCTTCCATCCAATCTGTATTCATGATGACCTCCGTTTTCTTCCCATTGTAACACAGAAGAATGCATATTTCCTGACTGATTGTAAACATACACATAAATATACGGTTGACTTGATGAATTGTTTATCTTATACTTGCCTGTAGAATAACAATTGCCGGAAGGCGGGAGGAAAAGAAATGGAAAATACATGCGCTGACATCATAGCGCTGGCGGAAAAGGTCATCGCCGGCGGGGAGATCACAGAAGAAGAAGCGAAGCGGCTCGTCCGCGTGAAAGACGAGGACACCATGCTCCTCCTCGCCATGGCCGATAAGATCCGCCAGAAATACTGCGGCAGCGCCGTCGATTTCTGCGCCATTCTGAACGCGCGGAGCGGCCACTGCCCGGAGGACTGCAAATTCTGCGCCCAGTCGGGCCATTATAAAACGGGGGCGAAAGTATACCGCCTCCTGCCGGAAGAAGAGATCCTCGCGGCGGCGCGGAAAGCAAAAGAAGCGGGCGCGGTGCGCTTCTCCCTCGTCACGAGCGGCCGCAATCAGGACAATCCCAATGAATTTGACGAGATCGTGGACGTGGTGAAAAAGATCCGCGGCGAGACGGGCATGGAAGTGTGCTGCTCCCTCGGCCTCATCACGGCAGAGCAGGCGAAGCGCCTGAAAGAAGCGGGCGTCACCCGCATCCACTGCAATATCGAGACCGCGCCGTCCTATTTCCCGAGCATCTGCACCACCCACACCTTCGCCGACAAAGACGTCATCATCCGGGCGGCGCAGCAGGCGGGCATCCGCGTCTGCTCCGGCGGCATCATCGGCCTCGGCGAATCGCCGGACCAGCGCGTGGAGATGGCCTTTACCCTGAAGAAGATGCACATCGACTCCGTGCCGCTCAATATCCTGAACCCCGTGCCGGGGACACCCTTCTATACAAACCGCCGCCTTCCGCCGCTGGAAGTGCTGCGGACCTTCGCCATGTTCCGCTTCGTCCTGCCGAAAGCCCTCATCCGCACCGCCGGGGGCCGGGAAGTGAACCTCCGCAGCCTCCAGGCCTACGCCCTCACCGGCGGCCTGAACGGCATCATGGTGGGCGGCTACCTCACCACGGCAGGCCGCGACCCGAAAGAAGACATCCGCATGACGGAAGACCTGGGCCGCACCTTCACCCGCCCCGCGCCGCAGGCGAACTGAAAAAGGAAAACTGTCCCTGAAAATGGGGCAGTTTTTTTATGTTTCTTGCGCGGGCTATGAAAGGAACGTATAATATTAGAAATTAGATGCATTTCTATACGGATGAAAGGAGACCATTATGACAGATCAATTCTTCCCCAGCTACACCATCGGCGCGGACGCCTATGACTCCGTGCCTTCCATCTGCGGCGCTTTCGGCAAGACCGCGGTCATCATCGGCGGGCAGAAATCCCGCGCCGCGGCGGAACCGGCCCTCCGCAAAGCCTGTGAAGGGAAGATCGACATCCTCGGCTCTTTCCAGTACGGCGACAACAGCACCTTTGAAGCGGCAAAAGCGCTGACGGAGATCCCTGAAGTCCAGCAGGCGGACATGATCTTTGCCGTCGGCGGCGGCCGCGCGGTGGACACCGCGAAGATCGCCGCGGAGTATATGAATAAGCCCGTCTTCACCTTCCCGACGCTCTGCTCGAACTGCGCTCCCGTCACGGCGGTGTGCGTCGTCTACCATCTGGACGGCACCTTCTGCCAGGTGTGGTACCGGAAGCGCCCGGCGTACCATACCTTCATCAATACGGAAGTCATCCTCCATTCGCCGCGGGATTATTTCTGGGCGGGCATCGGCGACGCCCTGTCCAAGCAGTACGAAGTGCTCTTCTCCGTCCGCGGCGACGCGGAAGTCCCTTATATCCGCAGCCTCGGCGCGCAGATGGCGGGAAACTGCTCCGATGAGCTCCTCCGGTACGGGAAAGCCGCCATGGAAGCCTTCGATAAGAAAGAGATCACCGAAGATCTGGAGCGGGTCATCCAGCTCATCATCGTGACCACCGGCCTCGTCTCGAACTGCCTCACCGGCGACTACAATTCCAACCTGGGCCACGCCATTTACAACGGCCACACGGAGATCCCCCACGACAAGGAATACCTCCACGGCGCGGTCGTCTGCTACGGCACCCTCGTGCTTCTCACCATGGACAAGCAGTACGAAGCGCGGGATAACATGCTCGCCTTCTGCCGCGAACTCGCCCTGCCGCACAAACTCGCCGACGTGGGCGAATCCCTCGAAACGGCGCACCGCCTCGCGGAACACGCCTCCACCAAGTACGACCTCGACCAGTCGCCCTACAAGATCACCCTCGACATGATCGAGAAAGCCATCCTCGAGCTGGAAGCGCTCAGCAAAGACGAAAAATAATTCATAAAATAAAAAACGCCTCCTTCCGCATGAGCGGGAGCGGGGCGTTTTTGCGTGCTTCATTCCAGCAGGATGAGGCCGTAGATCTTGATATCTTTCACAGGGCCGCGGATGACGCGGGAGTCGAAGCCGTTGTCCGCGGCGAGGGCCATCACGTCGATGCCGCAGGCTTCCGCCGAGGGACGGGCCCTGTCGGGATGGCGGCAGCGGGTGAGCGTGCATTCGTCGCAGAGGCGGCACCGCCCCGCCTTGAGGCCGAAGGCCTTGTAGTAATTCATGAGGAAGGCTTCTTTTTCGACGCCGATGACCAGATCGGTGAGGGCGAAGTTGATCTTCTTGTCATATTCGTTCCAGTCCGTCACTTTGTCCGCGTCGAAGGGGATGGTCATCTGCACGAGGAGGGACCAGGTGTAGTCGGCGAGGAATTTTTTCATGAATTCCGCGTCCGGCGCGTGGGGCGGGCAGCAGAGGGTCTGTCCGTAATTGGGGCAGCCGTACTGGCATTTCATCCGCGTCCAAAGGCCGGTCTTGATGGAGGCCACCTTCACAGGCACGGCGGCGGACGCGCCGAGTCCCTTCGCTTTTTCTTCGAGCCGTTTCATATCTTCGTCAGTCATGGATATCGCTCCTTTCTTTTTCCCATTATAGGACAAAGCGCTTCGGAAGGAAATCGCAGAGGTTTCCCGCCGGTATCCGTAAGGCGGCAGGCATAAAAAAGGCCTCTTTCCCACGGCGGGAGAGAGGTTTCTTTTTATTTGTGTAATACGCCGGTGCCGTCGAAGGCGGGGGTGTAGGCGGCGTCGGCGGAGTCTTTCTGCTGGACGTAGCCGTCTTCAATGCCGAGAGCGAGCATGTAGTCTTCCGCTTCTTCGTATTCCTCGTCGGTGATGCGCCGGTCGATCTCGGGAAATTCCGCGGCCCGCCCGCAGGGGACGTACTGCCGCATGAGGCTGAAGAGCACCTGGCCGGGGCGGAAGGTCTCGGCGATGTATTCGAGGACGCCCTTCGTATTGGCGAGCTGTCCCGGCAGGATGAGGTGGCGGATGAGGACGCCTTTCCGCAGGAGCCCGTCCGGGCCGATGTCGTAGTCGCCGGTCTGGCGGTACATCTGCTCGATGGCGTCCGCCGCGCGGTCAAAGTAGTCCGGGGCATGGCTGTATCGCGCCGCCGCGGCGCTGTCGCTGTATTTCATGTCGGGCAGCCAGATCTGGATCTTATTCCGGAGGAAACGGATGGTGTGGACGCTCTCGTAGCCGCCGCAGTTGTACACCACCGGCACGGGGAGGGGCTCCCGGAGGCTCTCGTAGACGGCGCGGGTGAAGTGGGTGGGCGTGACGAGGTCGATATTGTGCGCCCCCTGAGCGATGAGCTCGAAATAGATCTCCCGGAGACGCGCCACAGATATTTCCGTGCCTTTCCGCAGCTCGGAGATCTCGTAATTCTGGCAGTACACGCAGGACAGGTTGCACCCGGAGAAGAAGACTGTTCCCGCGCCGCGGGTGCCGGAGATGCACGGCTCTTCCCAGTGGTGCAGCGCGGCTCTGGCGACGACGGGGCGCGTGCCGAGGCGGCAGTATCCCACGGGCCCTTCGCCGTAGAAGGATTCCCGCCGGTCGATGCGGCAGCGGCGGGGGCAGAGATTGCAGAGGCTCATGAATGCTCCTTTCAGGAAAATAAAGACGGCTCGCCGGAGAGGCGCAGGGAGGGCATGTCCCTCTCGGTGATGATGTCCTCCGGCAGAAGCGGACCCGTGAGGAGGGGCGATGCCGGGTCGGCATGGCGGGGCGCGCCGCGCATGGCGTAGCAGTAGAGGCAGCCCGCGCGGCAGGTGTCGTACGCGCCGATGTCCACGGAGGTCGCGCAGGCGCAGTCCGGGCGCTGGCTCCGGTCTTTCCTGGCGTTGAGCGGCAGGCCGCCGATCTCCGAGAGGCGCGCCGCGTCGATACACGCCGCCGGGGGCAGGCCGCTTCCCGTTTCGCAGCACGCACGGAGGGCGATGCCGAAGCGGGCGGCGGTCTCCAGGAAATACGCCGTGAGGCGCGCCGCTTCTTCCGGGGAGGGCGCGCGGGCCCGGAGAGGCGCGAGGCGTTTGGAAGCGGGGCCGTAATGGTCGAGGAAGCTCACCACGCAGGTGTCGGCGCAGCCGGAGAGGGCTTCGCAGAAGGCGCGGAACGATTCCCGGTGGAAGGCTTCCGTGTACCGCGGGGAGAGGAGCACCGGGTCATAGCGCCACACGAAGCGGAGCGGGCCGTGCGCTTCGGCAAGAGCGCGGAAAGCGGCGAGGAGGCGCTTTTTATCGGGGAGGCCCGGCTCGATGTCCCGGCCGTAGGGCGTGAGCGTCCACTGGAAGTACCAGGGGAAATCCCGGAAGAGGGCGAGCCGCGGCGCGAGAGGCAGGGGATCCTTCGTCCAGAAGACGATGCCCTCCACCGTTTCCGGCGAGAGGCGCACCCGCTGCACCTGATGGAAGCGGAAGGGATTCCGCACGAGGGCGTATCCTTCGGAAAAACGCCGGCAGAGCCACTCCGCGTGGCACGCGGGCAGGTCTGTCCGGCGGCTGGCGCTGACGATCATTGCGCGGGGCGGGGATATTTTTTCTCCGCTTTTTCCATGAATGGGGCGGCGGCGACGGCGCAGCGCACGTGTTCCGCCTCACCCACGGGGCCCGCTTCGTCTTCCGCGGCGATGCGGAATGTGAAGAGGCGGCCTTTCACTTCGGTGAGCTCCGCCCGGGCGGTCACCGTGCGGCCCGTGAGGGTGGGCGATGTGTGGCGGAGGGAAATGGAAATGCCCACCGTCGTTTCGCCCGGCGGGAGCGCGCCTTTCAGGGCGTCCACCGCGGCCGCTTCCATGACGGCGGCGAGCACCGGCGTCGCGCAGACGGGGAGGGACCCGCTGCCCACGGCGAGGGCCGTGTCTTTTTCCGTGATCCGCCGCGAAGCGGAGCCGGTAAGTCCTGCTGAGATCATAGACGTCTCCTTTCTGCGTGCCCCGCAGGGGCGGGGCCTGATGCGTTTATGATATAATAGGCGGGTGAAGTTTGTAAAATCGTTTTCGCACTGGGAGAATATATGGTGAATTTTTTCAGGAAACTGCCGTCCCGCTGGAAGATCGCCTTCGCGGCGTGCGCGGCGTTCCTCACGGCGTGCGGCGAGTGGCAGTACCTGTACGCCTTCGACCGTCCCGCGGCGGAAGGGAGCGCCGTCGTGGATATCCCGCAGGACATGACCGGAGCGGAGATCGGCGGGCTCCTTGAGGAGAAGGGGATCATCGCCAGCGCCCGCGTATTCCGGGCGGGCCTCTTCCTTGAGGGGCGCGCGGGAGAATTGAAGAGCGGCCGATACCGCCTGCCCCTCGGCATGACGGCGGAGGAAGCGGCGGCGGAGCTCTGCCGCGGCGCGGAAGAAGCCTTCCAGACGGTGACCATCCCCGAAGGCTCCACGGCGGCGCAGATCGAAGCCATTCTGAAAAAAGCGGGCCTCCCCGGGGCGGAGGGGTTCCTCGCGGAAGCGTCGGATTACGCGCCGCTCCCCTACATGGCGGGGACGGAAAAGGCAAAGGTCGCGGGAGAAGGCTTCCTTTTCGCCGATACCTATGACATCCCCGAGAGCTGGACGGCGCGGCAGATCTGCGATCTCATGTACCGCCGCACCGACGAAGTGCTCGACGGGGACGTGCGGAAGCGGGCGGAGGCGAAGGGCATGACCCTCCACGACCTCATGACCATCGCCTCTCTCGTGGAGCGGGAAGCCCGTTTTCCGGAAGACCAGGAGCCCATCGCCTCGGTCATTCTGGCGCGCCTCGCGAAGGGCATGCCCCTCCAGATCGACGCGGCCGTGCAGTACGCTCTCCCCGAGCAGAAACCGGAGCTCACCATGAAAGACCTGGAAGTGGATTCCCCGTACAATACATATAAACGGACAGGCCTCCCGCCGGGCCCCATCGGCTCTCCGGGGAAAGCGGCCATCCTCGCGGTGCTCGCCGCGGAGCCGGGGGACTACCTCTACTACGTGGCGAAAGCCGACGGGCATCACGTATTTCTGAAGACCTATGACGAACATCTGCGGGCGATCGGAGAAATTTATGGAAATTCGTGACGTGCTGGCCGCGCTCGAAGCGGAAGCGGCGGCAGGCGGCGTGCCCATCATCCGGGCGGAAGAGCGGGAAGCGCTCCTTCGGGCGGCGGCGGAAGCCCGGCCCCGGCGCATCCTTGAGATCGGGACGGCCATCGGCTACTCGGCGCTCCTTCTGGCGGAGCGTTTCCCCGAAGCGGAGGTCGATACCGTCGAGCTCGATGAAAAGCGGCGGGCGCGGGCTCTGCGGGCCGTGGAGGAAGCGGGAGCGGCAGGACGCGTCCGGTGCCTCGCGGGCGACGCGGCGGAGGTCATTCCCCGCCTCACCGGCCCCTATGATTTCCTCTACCTCGACGGGCCGAAAGGGCAGTACCTCGCCCATCTCCGCCTCGCGGAGCCGCTCCTCTCCGACAGGGCGGTCATCGCGGCGGACAATGTGCTCTTCCGCGGCCTCGTGCGGGCGGAAGGCCCCGTGCCGCACCGGTACCGCACCATCGTCACGCGCCTCCGGGACTACATCGCCTACGCGGAGACCCATTATGATACAGAGATCGACACAGCCGGGGACGGCCTTGCCGTTTCCCGCAGGAGAAAGGACAATTTATGAAAAAAATCGAGCTTCTCGCGCCGGCGGGCAATATGGAAAAACTGAAAATGGCCGTCCGCTACGGCGCGGACGCGGTCTACCTCGCGGGGAAAGGCTTCGGCCTCCGGGCCTACGGCGGCAATTTCTCGCCGGAAGAAATGAAAGAAGCCCTGGCTTTCGCTCATGAGCGGGGAAAGAAAGTCTACGTCACCGTCAATATCATCCCCCGGAACGGCGATCTGGAAGGGCTGGACGACTACCTGCGCTTCCTCCAGGACATCGGCGCGGACGCGGCCCTCATTTCCGACCTGGGCGTCTTCCAGCTGGCGAAGGAAGCGGCCCCCCGCCTGCCGCTCCATGTCTCCACCCAGGCGAGCGCCGCGAACTGGCGCACCGTGAAAGCGTGGAAAGACCTCGGCGCGGAGCGGGTCGTCCTCGCGCGGGAAGTGTCCATTGCGGAAATGGCGGACATCCGCAGGAAAACGGACGTGGAGCTGGAATACTTCGTCCACGGCGCCATGTGCATCTCCTGGTCGGGGCGGTGCCTCCTCTCCAATTTCTTTACCGACGGGAAGCGCCAGTCCAATCGGGGCGAATGCATCCAGGCGTGCCGCTTCAAGTACGCCCTCATGGAAGAATCCCGCCCCGGTCAGTACTGGCCGATCGAAGAAGATCAGCACGGCACCTACATTCTGAACAGCAAAGACCTCTGCCTCATCGATGAGATCCCGAGCCTCATCGAAAGCGGCGCGTCGAGCCTGAAGATCGAAGGCCGCATGAAGAGCGTCTACTACGCCGCCGCCGTCACCGCGGTCTACCGGAAAGCCATCGACGCGTACTATGCGGAAGGGAAAGACTTCTTCATCTGCGGGGAATGGCGGAAAGAGCTGGAAAAAATTTCCCACCGTCCCTACACCACGGGCTTCGCCCTCGGTGCGCCGCGGGATGCCCAGGCCTATGACCATTCCCAGCCGGAGCAGCCTTACGATTTCGTGGGCCTCGTGCTGGACTGGCGGGAAGAAACAGGAGAAGCTCTCATCGAGCAGCGGAACCATTTCAAAACGTCGGAAACGCTGGAATGCCTCACCCCGGCAGGAGAAGTCTTCTCCGTGACCCTTGGAAAAATGAAAAATGCCGAAGGGGAGACGGTCCTCTCCGCGCCGCATCCTCTGGAGCGGCTCGCCGTGAAGATCGACCGTCCCCTTCCGCCGTATGCCATACTGAGGAGGCGCGCCCATGGAAAATGACGCCGTATATATCGAGATCGATCCCCATGATGTAAACTATGTGAACCGCATACTGGAAAGCTACGAATACCTCGGCGTGCTCACGACGCTCGACACGCGCTGCGCGGTGTGCTGCATCCACTCCACGGCGGATACGAAAAACGAAGTGCGGGAGATCCTCTCCGGCCTCGATATCCCCGTCCGCTTCCTCACGGAAGAAGAAGCGGCGGCTTTCGGGAAATAAGAAATAAAAAGAAACGGGCTGATGAGCACAGCCCGTTTTTGCGTGTCACTTTTCATCGAGCGCCCACCGGAGCGCGGCGGCGAGGCGCTCTGTACCGGCATGATGGCCGCCGGGGAAGACCGCTTCTTCCACAGTGATGCCCTCTTCCCGGAGGATGGCCGCCGTTTCCGCCGTGCGCGACCCGATGGAGGCGAGCAGGGGATGGCGCGTCTCCGCCTCTTTCCGCCCGAGACCAAGAAAGCACCGCCGCGCCCGGCAGGGATTTCTCCGGAGCCATTCTGTGAAGCCGGGGTACCAGAAAGAACCGGAGAGCGCGGCGCACGCGGAGAAAGCCTCCGTCCGGCAGGCCGCCCGGAGCGCGAAGAGCCCGCCGAGAGATGTGCCGAGGACGGCGCGCACATCCGGCGCGGCCCCGGCGGCGGCTTCCGCTTCCGGCAGCACCTTTTGCAGGAGGAAGGCGAGAAATTCCTCCGCCCCGCCGCCGAAAGAATGACCGCCCGGCACGAGGGGCGGCGCGGGCCACGGCGTCATATCCCGCTCCCAGTCCATGCCGGAGACGGCGGTGAGGAGCGCCCCGTCCTTCCGGTACAGCGGCAGGCGGGACAGATCGCGCCGCACCGGCTCGAGGAGAAGCAGCGAACGCGCCGCGCCGCCGGGGAAAAAATACACGTCCGCGCAGACCGCGCCGAATGAGAGGGATATCTTTTTCATGAGGACCTCCTTTTCTCCAGTATAATACGCGGCGGGGCATGCCGGACATTGCCATGATGGAAAGGAATGTTCTATGCTGACCATAAAAAATCGGCATGAGATTTTTTAGCTTGCTATAGTATAATTTATGCAAACAGACTATTGCGGTACAGACGGAGAAAGGAGGGCAGAGAAAGCGCTGCCTGTGCCGGTTATCAGTTATAAGGAGGCACAAATGAATAAGATATACAAAGTCGTCTGGAACGCGGCGCGGGCGAGCTACGTCGTAGGTTCCGAATTTATTAAAGCATCCCATACGAGGGGGGTATCACAAGGATAGAAGCAGGGCCCGCTCTGTCGCAGCGGCGCTCGCCGTGTGCGGGCTCTTCTGGGGCGCTGCGCCGGTGGGCTACGCCGCGACGAATCCTACTCAGTATGTGGCGATCAAAGCAGAGGATGGCGTAACACGACCGTCCGGTTATTATACACAGACTGTTGATGGTGCGGACTATTATGTAAAAGAGGAATATCACATCGTCGTTGAACATGATAAACCGTATTACGATGGCGAAGAAGGATTCCCTGCTACGGGAAACGTGATTCATGTATACAGAAATACCGAAGAATATGCAAATAGTCATCCGGGAGCAGGAGGAGCTTGGGAAGAATCCGATAAGAATGGGCTCATAAGTTCTGTACAGGTCATGAATGCCGATCTGCGGGATGAAAAGGGGCAGCCCCTCATAACGGGCAACGGCGATCATTTGCAGGAAATTTCTCTGGATACGTTCGTCGGGGTCTCTCAGGGCGGCGGTACAGCTGTGTCTGATTCGTATGATTATGTTATTTTGGATAATACCAATCAGTGGATCAATGCGAAAACGGATGATGGGACCGTCAGTGAAGGGACGCATTTCGCTGAAGTAACATATAATGAGACGTTAAACGGGTATACATATGATGGAAATCTCGTACCTTCTACTGCGGTCTATGTCATCACCAAAGAAGATGGGACAGATGTGATGGGCGTATTCCTGACGAGCGACGGAAAGGTCTATGAGGGCACCGTATACGGTAAAAATAATGAAATTCTCGTCACCGGAGGAGCGGGTGACGACCTGTCCAGCTATTGGGCGGGAGGCAACAACGACCCCAACATATCCGCAGACGGGGGAAATCTTTCCACCGCGAATCTGAATACCGCCCTTCAGGGACTCACAGCGAACGACGCCATGCTGTACAACGCGGACGTGAAGCAGATGACGGTCAGCAAGGGGCAGGGAGATAACGGCGGAACGATCGGTCTCATCAACAATGCAGGAAACGCCATCAGCGGCATCACCGTGGCGGGCACCGCCGAAGAAGGCAAAGATACGCAGATCCAGTTTTCTGACGGCGCTGGAAATTCTTTCGCTGTAGACGCCGGTTCGCGGGTCACGGCAACAACGGATGGAGATACGAATAAGCTGACTGGCATCACCATCAACGGGAAGGAGTATGCTATCCCGAATGGCGGCACGGGAGGCGGCGCGGGAGCTCCTGTTTCCGGCGGCGATAACATCAAAGTGACCGGCAGCAGCGATACGGCGTACATAGTCTCGCTGGAAAACGATATCAATCTGAAAAAAGATAAGAACGAGACCACGATCTCCATTCACGGCAGCGATGGCACGATCTCTGCAAGTAACCAGATCAAAGCGGGCGGCGTGACCATCAGCGGAAAAGACGCGGAAGGCAACGCCACCGATACGGTCAACGGCCTGAAAAATACGGAATGGGGCGGCGATTATCAGTACGTTTCCGGTCAGGCCGCGACGGAAGACCAGCTGTTCAAGGCGACGGACGGCCTCGCAGAGCAGATCACGAACAATTCGCTCGCCATTTCCAATCTCAGCAGCGAAGTGAGCCGCCTCGATAACCGCATCGACCGTGTGGGCGCAGGCGCTGCAGCTCTGGCGGCGCTCCATCCGCTGGATTATGACCCGGAAGTGAAGTGGGACTTCGCCGCGGGCTACGGCAATTACCGCGGGGCGAACGCTGTCTCCGTGGGCGCGTTCTACCGGCCCAATGAGGACGTGATGTTCTCCGTAGGCGGCTCCATGGGCGGCGGCGAGAACATGGTGAATGCCGGCGTGTCCTTCAAGCTGGGCAGCGGCTCCGGTCTCACCACATCCCGCACGGCCATGGCGCGGGAACTGGCGGCCATGAAGGATACGGTAGCCGCGCAGAACGCGCAGATCGAGGCGCAGGCGAAGCAGATCGAAGAGCTGACGGCGCTCGTGGCGCAGCTCGCCGCGGAGAAAGCGGGCGCGCCGGAAGAGAAGAAGGCGTGATCCGTGGAGAAGCGGAAATGCCCGGTGTGCGGCAGGGAGTTTACGCCGGATCGGCGGACGCAGCGGTATTGCTCCGCCGGGTGCCGCCGGTGGGGCTACCGCCACGGCCTGCGCACCCACGGGGAAGACGGGGACGGCGCGGAGCCGGTTCGTTCTTTCCGGTGCGCGAGGTGCGGCACGCTGGTGGAGGTGACCGATCCTTCGAAGGACAGACGGCGGCGTTTCTGCTCGCCGCACTGTGAGAAGCTTTATTGGAAGCATAAGCGGAGAGAATCGGCTGCTGCGGCGGAGTAAAGGAAAGAGGACAGGCGCGAACCTGTCCTTTTTCGCGGGACTGTCCCGCGGAGCGGGAGAAAAATCGCCGGCGGCGGCAGCCTTTTCTCTTTGTTCCGCATCATGCGGGCATACGGTGTATCGCAGGCGCGCGGGCTGATCTCAAAAGAAAAAGGTAATAAAAAAGCATCCCCTGGAATTTCTCGGGGATGCTTTTTTATTGCCTTTTATTTGTGTTCCGGGAGCATGGCCGCGAGCGCTTCGATGGTCTCCGGCTCCGTTGCCCAGGAGACGACGAAGCGGGCCACGATGCCGTCGCCGTGGGGTTCCCAGACTTCGTACTGTGCGAATTTCGCGATCGCTTCCGCCTCTTCTTTCGTGAGGATGACGAACTGCTGGTTCGTCGGCGAGTCGATGTGGAGGGGATAGCCTTTGTCCACGAAGACTTGCTTCAGCTTCATTGCCATGTCGATGGCATGGCGGCTGATCTTGAAATAGAGGTCATCCGTGAAGAGCGTGTCGAACTGGACGCCCAGCAGGCGGCCTTTCGCGAGGAGCGCGCCGTTCAGTTTGATGTGGGTGAAGAAATGGGCAGGCGCGCCTTTCGGGAAGATCACCGCTTCGCCGCAGAGGGCGCCCACTTTTGTGCCGCCGATATAGAAGACGTCGGCCAGAGCGGCGATATCGGGGAGCGTCATATCGGAGGCGGGGCTCATGAGGCCGTAGCCGAGGCGCGCGCCGTCGATGTAGAGAGGCAGGGCGTATTCGTCACAGACGCGGCGCAGCGCCGTGAGCTCGTCTTTCTTGTAGAGCGTTCCGTATTCCGTGGGGTAGGAAATGTAGACCATGCCCGGGCGGACCATGTGGTCATAGGTCTCATTGGCGTAGAACGCGGCGAGGTACGCCGAGAGATCGGCCGCGGCCATTTTTCCGTCATGGCCGGGAATGGTGAGCACTTTGTGGCCGCTGTGTTCGATGGCCCCCGCTTCGTGTCCGGCGATGTGGCCGGTCTCGCAGGCGACCGCGCCTTCGTAGGTGCGGAGGTACGCGGAGAGGACGGTGGCATTCGTCTGGGTGCCGCCCACGAGGAAGTACGCGTCGCCGTCGGGACAGCCCGCGGCGGCGAGGACTTTTTTCTTCGCTTCCGCCGTGCAGGGGTCGGCGCCGTAGCCGGGGAGATGCTCCCGGTTCGTCTCCGCGAGCCGCGCGAGGATGGCTTCGTGCGCGCCTTCGCCGTAATCATTGATAAAAAATAACATAGATCTCGCCTCCGGTTTCCATATTTTATTTCTTCATTATAAGGAAGAGCGGCGGAAATGAAAAGGCACCGTTATGGCAGCAAATAGTCAACTACATTTTTTATAAAAGTTGACTGACGGCGCGGCCGGGTGTATAGTCGTAGATGTAAACTTAGTGTACAGTTCGTGATGACAATATGGAGGCGGATGATGAGGCAGGAAGCAGTGGCTGTAAGGAAGACCGGGGCGAGGGAGACCGTTCTGTTTGCGCTCTTTACGGCGCTTACGGCGGCGGGGGCGTTTATCCGCGTGCCCGTGCCGGTATGTCCTTTTACTTTACAGTTTCTTTTCACGACGCTGGCGGGGCTGATCCTCGGCAGCCGCCGGGGCGCGGCGTCGGTGGCGGTGTATGTGGCGCTGGGGCTCTTCGGCGTGCCCGTCTTCACAGAAGGGGGCGGCCCGGGGTATATCTTCCAGCCTACTTTCGGCTATCTCATCGGTTTCATTGCCGGGGCGTGGCTCACCGGACGCATTCGGGAAGGGGCGCGGGGCCTGCCGTCTGTGAAGCGGCTCCTCGCGGCGGATTTCGCGGGGCTCCTCGTGGTGTACCTCTTCGGCATGGTCTATGTGTATGCGCTGAATAATTTCGTCCTGGGCACGCCCATCGGCATCTGGCCGGTGGTGCTGTATTGCTTCATCCTCGCCGTGCCCGGCGATATCTGTCTCTGCGTGCTGGCGGCGATGCTTGCGCGGCGTCTCTTCCGGACGGAGGGCATCATTGATTGAGAGAAAGGGGCGGCGCGCCCTTTTTCCATAGAAAAAAGAAAGAAGGAATCACTATGAGCAAAGGGTTATTCATCACCGGCACCGATACGGACATCGGCAAGACCTACGTGACGGCGCTCCTCGTGAAGACGCTTCGCGAAGCGGGGTATGATGTGGGCTACTACAAAGCGGCCATCAGCGGGGCGGACTCCGTGGGGGAGAGCGACGCGGGATTCGTGAACCGCTTCGCCGGCATCGGCGAGCCGGAGGACATGCTCCTGTCCTATCTCTATAAGAACGCCGTGTCGCCTCATCTGGCGGCGCGCATCGAAGGCCATCCCCTCGAGAAGGAAGTCATCCTCGCCGCGTGGCAGCGGGTCTCCGCGGCGTATCCCTATGTGACCATGGAGGGGAGCGGCGGCATCCTCTGCCCCATCCGGCACGATGAGAAAGCGGTGTACTATCTGGAAGACATCATCCGCTGGCTCCGCCTTCCCGTACTCATCGTGGCCGACGCGGGCCTCGGCACCATCAATCATGTCGTGCTCACCGCGTTCTACATGAAGCAGAAAGGGCTCACCGCGAAAGGCGTCTTCCTGAATCACTGGAAGGGCGGCATCATGGAAGAGGACAATGTGAAGATGATCGAAGAGATGACAGGGCTCCCTGTGCTGGCGAAGATCCGCGCGGGCGATGAGAAGATCGACGCGGACCCGGCGCTCCTCGCGTCGCTCTATGAATAAGGAGGATACTATGGCACCGATCGATTGGGAAAAAGAAGACGAGAAATATATCTGGCACCCGGCGCAGCAGATGAAGGACTCCGAAGTCTTTCCGCCGGTGGTCATCGACCACGCAAAAGGGCTCTATCTCTACGGCACGGACGGGAAAGCCTACCTGGACATCATCAGCTCCTGGTGGTGCAATCTCCTGGGCCACTGCAATCCGGAGATCAATGAAGCCGTCAAAGAGCAGCTGGATCAGGTGGAGCACGTGATCTTCACAAATTTCTCCCACCGTCCGGCCATCAAGCTCTGCCGGGAGCTGGCGCCGCTCCTGCCGAAGGGACTCACGAAGTTCACTTTTCATGACAACGGGTCCTCTGCCGTGGAGGCGGCCCTCAAAATGGCCTTCCAGTACCACTACCAGACGGGCCACCCGGAGCGGCAGAAATTCATGTGCCTCGCCGAATCGTACCACGGCGAGACCATCGGCGCGCTCTCCGTGGGGAGCATGGATATGTACGCGAAGATCTACAAGCCCATGATGATGGAAAATATCCATTTCGGCGGGCTCGACTGTTTCCGCTGTCCCTACGGGAAGACGCGGGAGACCTGCGGCTGCGAATGCTTCGAGAGCGCGGAAAAGGCTTTTGAAAAATACGGGAAGGAGACGGCCGCGGTCATCGTGGAGCCTGTCCTTCAGGGCGCGGCAGGCATGCGCATCTATCCGGCGGAGTACCTCACGAAGCTCCGGAAACTCTGCGATGAATACGGCGTGCTCCTCATCGACGACGAGATCGCCGCGGGCTTCGGCCGCACGGGGAAACTTTTCGCCATCGAACACGCCGGGGTCAGCCCGGATATCCTCTGCACGTCGAAAGGACTCACCGGCGGGTACATGCCCATGTCGCTCACCATCACCACCGACAAGATCTACGACGCTTTCTATGACGACTACGGCACGCACAAAGCCTTCGTCCACAGCCACACCTACGCGGGCAATCCGCTGGGCTGCGCGGCGGCGCTGGCGGTGCTCCGCATCCTGAAGCGGGATCACATCCTTGAAAAAGCGGCGGAGACCGGTGTTTATCTCCATGAGAAACTGGAAGAGGCGCTGGGCAGCCATCCGAATATGGGCGAGATCCGCCACATCGGGCTCATCAACGCCATGGAGCTCGTGGAAGATCGGGCGACGAAGAAGCCTTTCGACCCGGCCCGGCGCATCGGCTGGCAGATCTTCCGCCGCGCCATGGCGAGGGGCCTCGTCCTGCGGCCCATGGGGGATGTCATCTATTTCAATCCTCCTCTCACGCTGGACCGGGAGACCGCCGATAAAGCCGTCGCCCTGTGCCGGGAAGCGGTGGAGGATGTCCTTGGGAAATAAAACTGCACAAAAGAAATGAAAAAGAGCAGCTGCATCGGAAAAATGCGGCTGTTTTTTTGCGCACAGGGGATAATTTTTTCTAAAATCTAAAATAAAAATATGATAAAAAATATAAAATTTATGGAAAATGAAGGGGAGGGGAAGCGGGAAACGGCGGTTCTCTCCGGAGAAATCGGGATAATTGATAACTTTGAAGATATGGATTGATAGCATGAAAAACATGAGAGCGGAAAATGACGGATCCATTTCTAAACCGGGTGGAACAGCCCGGTTTTCCCTGCCTTGACCTGCCTTGACAGGGTAACTGATAAACTTTTATAATGAGGCTGTGGTTATTGAGATAAATATATTCAATTTCCGCCAATATATGGTCTGGAAGGAGGAAAGCAGAAAAGACCGACAATTTCCGAATATTATAAATTACGCTGTTTACGAAACCGAAATTATTGTAGATAAAACTGTTATAATCGGCGTATATTTATAATGATGGTAGAAACAAACATTAGAGGAGGATTTGAAATGGAATTGCTGGCTCAGAACACAGCATTGTTTGACGAGCTCTTCCAGGGTATCTACGGACTTGCCGACGTGGGCATTCTCGCCATGTTCCTCGTAGGCTTCATTCTCATGTTCCTGGCCGTCAGATACGACTATGAACCGGTCCTGCTGTTCCCGATGGGCATCGGCTGCATTCTTGCGAACATTCCCGGTCACTATGCAGTCCTGCAGGATCCCGGAAGCGAAGGCTTCCTTTATGTGCTTTACAAAGCGGGCATTGCAAACGAACTTTTCCCGGTCATGATCTTTATCGCCATCGGCGCGATGTGCGAATTTGACCCGCTTATGAGAAAGCCTTTCGTTATGCTCTTTGCAGCAGCAGCTCAGTTCGGTATCTTCATGACCGCGTTCCTGGCTACTCTGCTCGGCTTCCCCTTCAACCAGGCGGCTGCTATCGGCATCATCGGCGCGGCAGACGGCCCGACCACGATCTTCGTCGCTTCCCGCTACGCGCAGGAAATGCTTGGACCGTTGTCCGTAGCTGCGTACTGCTACATGTCCCTTGTACCGGTCATTCAGCCCCCGATCATCAAACTGCTCACCACGAAGCATGAACGTAAGATCCGCATGCCGTTCACCGGCGAAACCCCGGTATCCGACCGCGCTCTGTTCATCTTCCCGCTGATGATCGTCATGGTCGCTGGCGTTGTTGCTCCTATTTCCGTACCGCTGATCGGCGCTCTGATGTTCGGCAACCTGCTGAAGGTATCCGGCTGCACCGATGACCTGGCGGACTGCGCGAAAGATGACCTGTCCAACCTGGTTACCCTGTTCCTCGGCCTTGTCGTCGGCTCCACGATGACGGCTGAAAACTTCCTGACTTTCGACGTATTCAAGATCCTGTGCCTGGGCGCTGTAGCCTTCGTATTCGATACGGCAGGCGGCGTCATCTTCGCGAAGATCCTGAACCTGTTCCTGTCCAAGAAGATCAACCCGATGATCGGCGCGTGCGGCATCTCCGCATTCCCGATGTCCGGCCGTGTTATCGCTAAGATGGCACTGAAGGAAGACCCGACGAACTTCATCGTACAGGACGCTATCGGCGTAAACGTCGCTGGCCAGATCGCATCTGTCGTTGCAGGCGGCCTCGTGCTCTGCATGATCCCGATGCTGTCCAAGTAAGGAGGGGTGACTTATGGATCCAGTCATGGCATCTCTTTTCCAGATGTTCGTCTGTGTACCGCTGATGTTCCTCGTCATTCTGATTTTCGTCGGCCTGACGAAACTCCTGACGAAGATGTTCCCGGCGGAATAACGGTACATTTTAAAAGTTTTTACTGATCTTATGATCGTAAAGGTGTGCCCCCTGCCTGAAAGAGGGCAGGGGACACACCTCTCTTTATACCAAAGGTGGTGTAATTCATGGAAATTTCGACTCCGGCCCTTGCCTCCATCGTCGTACTGGTGGCAATCGTCCTGTTCTCCTGCTTCCGTGATATCAACGTAGGTATCCTCGGGACCGCAGGCGGGCTGATCGTCGGCATGGCGTTCTCCGGAATGAAGATCAACGCTGTATATGCCGGCTGGCCGCTCAGCCTGTTCATGATCCTCGTCGGCGTAACGTTCATGTTCTCCGCCGCGCAGGTCAACGGCACGATGGAAAAATTCAGCGCGGTCTGCGTTCGTCTCGCGAAAGCAAACATCGCCCTGATTCCTTTCATTCTTTTCTTCCTGGTAACCTTCATTACCACGATCGGCCCGGGCAACATCGCGACCACCGCACTGATGGCGCCGATGTGCATGGCTATCGCAGGCCGTATCGGCCTTTCCCCGTTCTGCATGACCCTTCTGGTCGTCGGCGCGGCAAACGGCGCAGCGTTCTCTCCGTTCGCTCCGACCGGTATCATTTCCAACGGCCTGATCGCGAAATGGGCTCCTCAGGTAGGCATTCCTCAGGAAGCTCTGAATGGTCTGGCCTGGAAGATTCACTGGAACTCTGAAATCGCTCAGGGCGTCGTTAACTTCGGCGGCTTCTTCCTTACCGGCGGTCTCGCATGGATGAGCAAGGCAAAGAGCGGCGCAGGCGACTTCGATATCGACTCCATCGCTCCGAAGCCGGAACCCTTCACCTGGCAGCAGAAATACACCCTGCTCACCATGGTGGCTCTGATCATCGGCGTAATTTTCTTCAAACAGGACGTAGGCGTCATGGCCTTCGTCATCGGCACGACCTACATCGTCTTCAACATTGCTGACGACGGTGAATCCGTAAAGAAGATGCCCTGGGGCGTCATCGTCATGGTCTGCGGTATGTCCGTACTGATCAACGTTATGGATAAAGCAGGCGGCCTGAATGCCCTGATCGACATGATCGCAGTCGTTTCCAACGGCACGACGATCAACGGCGTCGTAGGCTTCATCGCGGGCCTGATCTCCGCATACTCCAGCTCCTCCGGCGTTGTTATGCCGATGTTCCTGAACATGGTTCCTGGCCTGCTCGAAGCAGTAGGCACGGTCGATGCTGACCATGCAATCCGTCTCGCATCCTCCATCAACATCGGTGCACACCTGGTAGATACCTCCCCGCTGTCCACGCTGGGCGCTCTCTGCATTGCGAACGCGGCAGTAGACGACAAGGCGAAGGGCGTACTCTTCAGAAACCTTCTGTTCTGGGGTCTGTCCATGTCCCTGGTCGGCGCAGTGGTCTGCTACGTATTCTTCGGTATCCTCGGCCTGTAATTCTTACGGCGAAGAGCTGAAATAAAAAACTGACTGTCTTTATGGCAGTCAGTTTTTTTATGTCCGAAAAGCGGGGGAACACGGCAGTAGACAGTAAAAATGATAACAGAAAATTTATATATGAAAAAGAACGCACGCATAGTGGAAAAATTTTGTCAAGAAAGATTCTAACATGACCGATTTCGGCTGCCCTCCCCGTCTGTTGACACTGTACAGGGCCTCACTTAGAATGGAGGCGTAATTATCGGAATAATATTTCCGATAACTGCGCACTCTATGGTCAAGAAGGAGGGATACAGAAAAGACCGACAACGATGGCGTTTTATAAACGCGGAGGTTCATAAAATCGAAAGAAACGAACTTATTTTATAAATTGTTTTTATGAATTGAAACAGTTTATAACGCCAAAGAACAGATTTTTGAGGAGGATTTATCATGGAATTATTGGCTCAGAACAGCCAGCTGTTTGACGAGCTCTTCCAGGGTATCTACGGACTTGCCGACGTGGGCATTCTTGCCATGTTCGTCGTAGGTTTCGTACTGATGTTCCTGGCCGTCAGATACGACTATGAACCGGTCCTGCTGTTCCCGATGGGCA
>OLZB01000232.1_pt1 | contig 43564 bp, 33 predicted proteins | sample 1673421 | NCBI WGS metagenome assembly OLZB01 (sample SAMEA103958111, study PRJEB25191) | human gut metagenome | biome: human-associated habitat [ENVO:00009003]; feature: intestine environment [ENVO:2100002]; material: feces | place: Germany | collected 2013/2015
ATTAGATAATATTTTTATGCGTATGTCTTTATCGAAATGGTATATGCGCAAGACATTCTTATTTATAGCAGTTATGTTTTTTTTAAAATTGTTTCAATATCTATTGGTTGTACTCACTTTCTTGATATTGAAAGGTCCAATAACTTTTTCAGTTTTAGAATTATTGCAATTATTTATAACGGATACATTATATACCGTTTTATTACAATTTCTTATTTTATTTGTTGCTATTCTTTCTTCTTTTAGTAAAGTGAGATGGCTTTCTATTTTATCGATTTTAATTACTTTTTTCTTTTTTCCAAAAAGTATTTTGATTTTTGAGCGTTATTGGGTAGTTTCTATTTTCTTTATTGTCGTATTGATATTTTTGATTTTAAAAATCATTAGTAAGAAAATTTTTGAGAGAATTTATTAGGAGGTTAGATTTATGAAAATTGAAATTAAAAATGTTACAAAAGTATTTGATCATCAAGAAGTGATAAAAAAATGTTCGCTTACTTTAACAGAGGGACATATTTATGGATTTATAGGACGAAATGGTTCTGGTAAGAGTGTTATGTTAAAAATGATTTGTGGATTTTATACTCCTACTACGGGAGAAATTTTGTTGGATGGGAAAAATTATAATCAAGATGGAAAGTTTCCTCCATCTATGGGTGCGTTAATTGAAAAGCCAAATTTTATTGCTGATTTAACTGGCTTTGAAAACTTAAAGTTATTAGCTTCGATTCAGAAGAAAATTAATGACTCTGATATTAACAAGGTTTTAGATGAGGTTCATTTAAATGAAGACAGAAATAAGAAGTATCATAAGTATTCATTAGGAACGAAGCAGAAATTAGGAATTGCTCAAGCGATTATGGAAGATCCAGAGATTATTGTTTTAGATGAACCGTTTAATGGTGTAGAAAATGAAACTGCTGAGCAAATTAGAACGTTACTATTGAAGTTGAAAAAAAAGGGGAAACTAATTATTATTGCCTCTCATATTAAAGAAGATATTGCCATCTTAGCAGATGAGGTCTATGAATTTGATGCTGGTATGGTTACAAAAATGAAAAAGTAATTAAGCTACTAGGCTTAATTTTTTTGTGCTTTTTAATTAATTATGCACCTTTTTATGATTATTCTGATTTCAAAATATAATTTTACTATTTATAAACGATTTTGGATTACTTTATATGTTTTTTGGATTTTTTGTGGTACTATAAATATAGATACTAGAGGAGAATGATTATGAGCGTATTAGAAGTTAAGAACTTAACCAAAAAGTTTGGTAAAAGAGTCATTTTGGATCAGGTTAGTGTAACTTTAGAAGAGGGAGAAGTAGTTGGATTAGTCGGTCCAAATGGAGCAGGGAAATCTACTTTTATTAAATCCATTCTAGGTCTTTATAATATCGATGAAGGCGATGTAAAAATTTGTGGTTTTGATGTTTATAAACAGCATCGTGATGCTTTGTCTAAAGTTGGGTGTATTGTGGAAAATCCAGATATGTATCAAAATATTTCGGGTCGTAAAAATTTGAAAATTTGTGCTTTAATGAATGACTTGCCTAAAAATACCGATATTGATTCGGTTGTTCATTTGGTCCGTATGGAAAGTAGAATTGATGATAAAGTAAAAACGTATTCTCTTGGTATGAAACAACGTTTGGGATTAGCTTCTGCTCTTTTAAATCATCCTAAATTGTTAATTTTAGATGAACCGATTAATGGATTGGATCCTCAGGGAATTATGGAACTTCGTCAAATTGTTAGAGATCTTAGTAAGAAAGATAAAATGACGGTATTGATTTCTAGTCATATTTTGGCAGAGATTGAGCAAATGTGTGATCGAATTATTATGATTGATCAAGGTAAGATTGTCGATTCTTTCACTATGGATGAAATTCGTGCAAAAAATATTAGTCTGGAAGAAGAGTATTTAAGCAAGGCTTCCAAAGACATAAGATAGGGGGATAATATGAAAAGAATACTACAGTTAATTCGATGTGAATTTGTAAAAGACTTTTCACTCGTTAAGATTGCCCTTTGTGGAGTTATTTTGTTTCTAGTTAGTTGGATCTTTTTATCTTTTGTTTCTAACATTTATTATCGTTATCATGAAACACCGAGAGAGTTTTACCAAGAAAACGTCGATTATATTATTCAGGAACGGGATAATGCGATTGCAGATAATGCAGCAGATCCTACGTTCTATCATCAGTTATCAGAAGATGTTTATACCTACATGGTTCCCTATTATGAGGATGCATTAGATAATCCGATTGACTTTATTGAGTACTATTTGACTTTGTTTCTTCGTTCTTATTCCAATCAGTTGGTATTAGAATCCTTGATTGAACATTATGGTACTGACTATGCGACTCAATTGATTTTGGATGACGATCCAGAATTTAACCGTTCGAATAGTTACGATAGTATTATTAAGTATAGTTCGTATACATTAGAAGATTTGAATCAAGAGTTAGTTCGTGAACAGACTATTTGCAGTATTTTAGAGCAAGTAATTACAACTGGTGAATATTATCACGTCGCAGAATATTGGCAATACATCAATCCTGATTCTAATGGATATCTGAATCGTTGTTATCAATACATTATCGACAATAAAATTGTAGATGAAGATGATGTGCGAATTCAAAATCAATGCTTTTACTACGAGTTAGAAGCACAGGAAAAAGAACTTGTCGTTCCAACGTTAGAAGAGTTTATGGATGCCGATCCGTATCAGTATTTCTGGTTAGAGACGTATGATCAAGTAGTACGGTATTACGAAATTCAAAATGAGAAAATTGACCAAGATAAACAAATTGTAGAGTATGCTATTGAACATAATGTCCCACATGGAATTGTAGAGGCAAGTGAGAGCTACGACTATGTCGAACCAACTTCTCAAACCTATATGGATTACGGATTATACTTAGCTTTTGCAGTCATTATTTTACTAACAATTTGCTATGCGGGAACTATTTCTAACGAACATAAAATGGGAACTGTCAAATTGCTTTATACGAGAAAAGCGACTCGTTTCGAAGTTATTACTGCTAAATTGATTTATGTAATTATGAATCTATATGTGTTATGGATTATTGCGTCTATTATTTTCTTCTTTTTAGTAGGTTCTCAATATGGATTTGCTGATCTATTTGGTTCAAAGATTATCACTTTATTTGGTAATACGATGTCTGTTCCTTATTTGCTTTGGTATTTTGGATCGATGCTCATTTGCTCTTTACCATTGCTTTTCTACGTAACAGTTTTGGTTTTGTGTTCGGCATTTATTCCAACTACTGCAGTTACATCTGTTTTAATGACAGTTGGAACTATTTTCTTTTCTATTATTTGGATTCTAATTAATTTGATGTGGAGTGTCGATATTAGTGCGGTTGCATTTTTACCGTTTTCTTATATTGAATATGCATTTACGTATTTTAAAAGTTCATTTTACATGTATTCGGTTGCTAGGACAGGTGTTCCTATGGGCTCTTATGGTCTTGTCGTATCTCTTGTTTGTGCTGTTTTGGTATTTATTGCTACTATTATTTTTTACCAGAAAAAAGATATTAAAAATTAGGTGGATTTATGAAATATTTTGGAAAGTTGGTTTATTGTGAGTGGTTAAAAAACTTTACGAGAGGAAAGTTCATCTTTGCTTGTGCTATTTTGGGCATAGTTGCATTTATCACAATATTTGTGAACTTTTATATTATGAATATAGGAACTTTTGTTCCTGTATCACGCGAACAAGAGTACAAGAGTGCATTGAGTAGTTATGAACAGGATCCAACTCCTTACCGAGAACTTAAGCTTATGTACTATCAACAATTTTTTGATGATTTTTCAAAATTGATGGAGACAGAGCATCTATCTAAATCCAACGTAGCAAATCAAATGTATTTTTTGTATCAAAATTATTATTCATATCAGTATGTTTTAGAACATTTTAATCAACCTGAACTTACCAATTTACTGGATTCAGCATCAGAAAGTGAGAAAAGTGATGCCTTTTATATATCGCTAAAAAATAATTCTCAAAGTGATTATGAGAGGGTTGCAAAATTATTCTCCTTTTACGAGCAAGAGTTTAATCATATGCACCAAGCGGTGCAAAATGATTCCTATTATCATTATGCACAGTACATGGTTTTGTCAGAAGATTTACAAAGGGAGTTTGTAAGTGAAGACCGTGTTGTCATTCGCCCTGAATTTTCTTATGCAGTAGAAAATAAAATAGATGATTACCAAGATATTCGCTTGTTAAATTACCAATTTTACCAAGATTTTAAACAAAATCTTGAATCCAATCCGATTCCTAGTAGAGAAAAATATCGTTCTGGTGATACTTTAGCATATCGTATGGATACATACGAGCAAACTGTTCAGTATTATGAATTTATGCATGAATATTGGAAGGAAGGAATGGCATTAACTAAGTACGGAATAGAGCATCAATTAAAGACAGATATTCCAATAGTTGGTGATAATTTGTATGCTCCATATCAAACTTCACAAACTTATATGAATTATGGTTTATCACTTGGTGTCGTTATTTTATTTCTATTGATTTTGACGAATTCTTCTATTGTTTCCAAAGAATATGAAGAAGGAACAGTTAAGTTACTGTATACTAAAAAGGCTCCTCGTTGGGAAATATTATTGGCTAAAATTTGTTATCTTATTATTTTGATGTATTTATTTTGGATTGTCGGTTCTATTTTTTACTTTCTTTTTTCCGGGCTATTTTACGGATTTGGAGATTTAATTTCATCCAAATTACTTTATGTGAATGGAGTTGTTGTCGAACTTCCATATTTAATTTGCTATTTTAGAGAGTTGCTTATTAGCAGTTTGCCTGTCATTTTCTTTATTTGCTTTTTATATGGGATGTCATCTTTTCTGTCTAATGTTGCTTTAACTGCTTCTCTTTTGAGTATTGTCTCTTTGTTTTCTGCTTTTTTCTTTTCTTTGGTATCGTTTTTAAGAGATGTTGATTTTAGTCTGTTTTTTTGGACTCCATTCCCATATTTAAATATGCGATATGTGTTACAATACAGTGATGACTTTATTTACTCCCAGGTCGTGTATGGTATTAGCAGAACGAGTTTTGTTCTTCCGTGTGTGATTGGAATTGTTCTTGTTTTAGGTATTTCATTCGTTGTTTTGAATTTTCAAGATGTGAAGACAAAGGCATAGAAAAAGGACGTTTTAGTCCTTTTTTTGGTTGATCCACTTTCCAAATATAATGACGATGTAGTACATAATTACAGACAGAATTGCTAGTAGTACGACTCCAGCAATGACGAGATCTAAATTGAATACTTGACTGCCGTACATAATTAAATATCCAATTCCTTCTTTGGATACTAAAAGTTCACCCATGATGACACCGATTAAACACATCCCGATATTGACTCTCATACTTTGTAAAATGGTCTCTTTGTTAGCTGGAAGTACACCGTAATAAAACTGTTTCCATTTACTTACTTTGAAACTTTTTAATACTGTTAGGTACTCGTCTGGTGTATGCATAAATCCCTCATAGATGGTAATAATCGTCACAATTAAGGAAATCATCAGTGCCATGACAATGATCGAATTGGTATTGGCTCCAACCCAAATGATGATGAGTGGTCCTAGAGATACTTTTGGCAGAGAATTTAAAATGGTTAAATATGGATCCATTACTTTGGCAAAGAAGGAATTGAACCAGAGTAGGGTGGCGATGATGAGCCCTAAGACGATTGCAAGGATAAAGCTGACAGCAGTTTCCATACAAGTGATGGCAATATGATTCCAGAAATTTCCGGCTTGGATTAAATCAGTAATGACACGTACGACGTTTAATGGCGAAGAGAATATGAATTCATTAATGGTTTTTGTCTTTACTAATGCGTACCAAAGAAGTAGAAATCCCATTAAAATTGCAAGTTGTGTACAAAGTACTAGGATTTTTGTTCTTTTCTTTTTCTTTAAATAGTTTTGATGTTCGATACTATGTTTCATTTAAATCCCTCCAAATCGCATCGTAATAGTCGTTAAACTCTTTGCATTTCCTGTTTTGAAATGGAGTGGATTTATCGGTTAAATGTATCTTGTATTCTTTTTTGATTGTCGCTGGTCTTTTGGTTAAGACGATAACCCGGTCAGCTAGGGCGATTGCTTCTTGGATGTCGTGGGTAACGATGATAGCGGTTTTTCCTTCTTCTTTGATGATTTGATAGATGTCATCACTTAATTTTAAACGGGAGATATAGTCTAGTGAACTAAACGGTTCATCTAACAGTAAGATGTCAGGGTTCGTTGCAAGAGTTCTGATTAAAGCAACTCTTTGTCTCATACCTCCAGATAAGCTTTTCGGATATTTGTCTTTGAATTCTTCTAAACCGTATTTTTTTAATAATTGGATTACTTCTTTTCTTTTTTCATCTGTTAAATTTCCTTGTACTTTTAGTCCAATTAGACAGTTATCTAAAATGGTTAACCAAGGAAATAGAGAATCTTTTTGTAGCATGTACCCGAATGATAGATTGGAATGGTTCGATGTAATGGTGCCATCCGATTTTTCTTCTAGTCCAGTTAATATGGATAATAATGTACTTTTTCCACAACCAGAAGGACCGACAATGGCAACGAATTCTTTTTCTTTAATTGATAACGTGATATTTTGAATGGCCTCGATTTCTCCTTGTTTATCATGATATCGTTTGGCAAGATGATTGATTTTTAAAAGTTCTTTATTCACTGATTGGATAACTCAGTTCTGAATAAGGAACTTTTTCTTCTAGTTCGCCAGCGTCTATCATGATATCTTGTAAGTGATTGAATGATTCTTCTGTAAAGCTAGTTGTCGTTGGCCAAGCATTGATTTCACGGTAGCGTCCGACTACTTCTGTCAAGTCGTTTAAAGAAGTGTCTGGGAAAAAGCTAAGAATGGTTTTTGCAACTTCTTCGTCACTATGAGAGTGTACATAGTCAAGTCCTTTCTGTACAGCACGATTAAATCCTGCAATTAAATCTGGATTTTCTTCAATAAAACTAATTCTAGCACTATAAGAGGTGTATGGCACTACTCCTCCTAATTCTCCGATACTAGCAACGACGTAGCCGTATCCTTGTTGCTCTACTTCTAGAGCAGTTGGTTCAAATAACGTTACGAAGTCGTCATCTCCGCCGATGAACGCTCCACCCATGGCAGCAAATTCGACACTCGTATCGATTGTCAAATCCGTTTTCGGATCCATTCCATTTTGGCGTAACACGTATTCGAATGTCATTTCTGGCATTCCACCTCGTCTTCCACCAATGACTGTTTTTCCCCGTAAATCTTCTAAGGTAAAGTTTTCAATCGGTGTACGCGATACTAAAAACGATCCATCTTTTTGTGTCAATTGGGCGAACGTTTTTAAATAGTCTTGTTCGCCACCGTTGTATACATAGATGGTCGCTTCTGAACCGGATAACCCGATATCTGCATCTTTGGAAAGTAATGCTGCGGCAACTTTATCGGCACCAGGTGTTAAAATTAAGTTGATTTCCATGCCTTCTTCTTCAAAGTAACCGTTTTGGATGGCAGCGTATTGAGGAGCATAGAAAATCGTGTGCGATACTTCTGCCAAATTGATTGTGGTTAGGTTATCATCCTCTTTTGGTGTAGAGAATGTCATTGTCAATATGGTAATCACTCCGATGAGTAAGAGAATGACTCCCGTTATGATTAATCTTTTTTTCATATATTCTCCTTTCAGGGTATTATATGTTCATTTGTTGGAATTGCTTGTTATGAATGACTATTTTCCGGTTTTGGTATGAATGTTTTTCTTTACAGGACCGCTTAAAATGACATATAATGAAGATGGTGATAGAATGTTAAAAATAGCAATTATTCATGGACCAAATCCGATGGATGGTAAAGATATGGATGGAGAGATTACGCGGTTAGAGACAGAGGACGAACACGAGCAACATATTGTTACGTTAGTAGATTTTTTAAGAAGGCACTATAAAGATGACCAGAATTTGCAACAATTAAAAATGACACATCCAATTCAAACGGCATGTTATGTGTTTACTCGTTTAGGAGATGTTGTGTTTATCGATACGACAGGTGCTAATCCAAAATCTCACGTTGGAATCGGTACGTTTATGATGCCGGAAGAGTTGACTGAAAAACAGAAAGTGGGACTTCAAAAATTTCAAAATCAGATTGCTGATTATAACGATGTTCGTATCGATTATGATATTCAGTATGATGAAGGGTTCTTCGATTCTCAGACATTGCGCGGTACGGGTAAAAATGCCGTTAGTGTTATTGATCGATATCTAGAAAAAGTTGCTACAAGTAAAAAAATGAAATAGTTTTTTATATTTCTTTTCGTTTCGCTTTTGGGCGAAATTTTTCTTTTTTTGAGCGGCTTTTTCTCTTTACCGTATTTCTGTTTTCGTTTATAATAAACGTAAGATGAAAGTATTTAAAAAATACTTTTTGTATTGTTTTATGGACAGAATCATTCAAAGATGAATAGGATAGCAGTAAAGGAGTAGTATGTATATGAATAGAGAGGTTGTTAGAGCAGATTTAGCGCGAGAAAAGGCATGGAATCAAGCTGTTGCAATCATGCGTTCAGAAGGATATGAAATTAGTCCTCAAGAAGAAGTTTCCTATAGACATCAGTTGACTTCTTCTGAACATAGGAGTACGACTAGTAAAGTTAAGAGAAAGGAATATCGATAAAATGGATTTGACAGCAATCGGGATGGATCCTTATTTAATCCCTGGGACAGATGTATTACAAAATAAATTGGGAATTACCGATGGGGAACAATTAAAGGAAATGGATAAAAAAATCAGTTTGGAACGTCTTTACGAACTTCGTACAGATGCATTGGGATGCTTTCAAAAGGAAGGTTTGATAACAGATGATAGCATCACGTTTGGACCGGAACATTTAAAAAGAATTCACTATTATCTTTTTCATGATGTTTATCCATTTGCTGGGGAGTATCGTACGATGGATATTGTGGCAAAAGGTAGACATCCTGCACCAGCAGATTACATCATTAAATTTATGACACATTACGATATTGAGATGGAACTTTCGATGACACTTTCTAATATGGTTAGGACGTTACCATATAAACAATTTTCTGATAAGGATGCCTATGCCGATTGGTTAGCAAATTATTTTGAACGTACGATTTACATTCATCCGTTTCGAGAGGGGAATGGTCGTTCCATTAAAGAATATTTTACAGAGTTCGTGGAATACAACAACGATAAGTTACAACTTCCAGATGTCGAACTACGTTGGGATAGGATGGATGCGGATGTTCTTTCTAATATTACTTATCAAATGACAGTTGATGAAGATTGTGTCAAAAAACAGTTTCGAAAAGGAATTGTTTATCAAGATCAAAAGGAGAGTCATTCATCGAATCAAATGTAGAACAGTTTAAAAAAGGAGCACGAAGTATGAATTTAGAGGGTTTAAATACAAATCAAAGAGAAGCAGTTACGACTACTGATGGAGCATTGTTAGTTTTAGCAGGTGCAGGTAGTGGAAAGACTAGAGTTCTTACCATGCGAATTGCTTATTTAATTGAAGAGAAAAACGTCAGTCCTTACCAAATTTTGGCAATTACGTTTACGAATAAAGCAGCACGGGAAATGAAAGAGAGAATTACAAATTTAGTTGGTCCTGTTGCTAAGAACATGCAGATATCGACATTCCATTCCTTAGGTGTTCGAATCATGCGTGAGAATTACGATAAGTTGGGATACGATAGTAACTTTGTCATTTTAGATAGTGATGATTCGTTATCAGTCATTAAAAGAATTTTGAAAGAGATGAATCTAGACCCAAAACAATATAATCCGAATGCGATTCGCAACAAGATTAGTAATTGTAAGAATGAGTTGATTTCTGCGGATGCCTATGAGCGATATGCGGTATCCGAGTTCGAAAAAATTGTATTAGATGTCTATCGTCGGTATCAAAAGAAGTTAAAGAAAGATAATTCTTTGGATTTTGATGATCTTTTGGTTTTACCAATCGAGTTATTTCGAAGACATCCGGATGTGTTAGAGCACTATCAAGATAAGTTTCAGTATGTATTGGTAGATGAGTATCAAGATACCAATGAGGCACAGTACATCTTGACGAAGATGATTGCCGCTAAGTATAAAAACATCTGTGTAGTAGGAGATCCCGATCAAGCAATCTATTCTTGGCGTGGTGCTAATTACAAGAACATCATGAATTTTGAAAAAGATTACAAGTCTGCTAAGACGATTTTGCTAGAGGAAAATTACCGTTCTACTAAGACGATTTTGGATGCTGCCAACTGTGTCATTCGTAACAATCCAAACCGGAAAGAAAAGAATTTGAAGTGTATGGGAGAAGTTGGGGATGCCATTACATACTATCGTGCTAACGACGAACGGGATGAGGCAAGATTTTGTATTGAGGAGATTAAAAAGTTGGAAAGTGACGATGTTTCTCCTTCTGAAATTGCTGTTTTATATCGTACGAATGCCCAATCTCGTGTTTTAGAAGAAGAGTTTTTGAAAGCGAATGTACCATTTAAAATCATCGGAAGTTTCTATTTCTACAACCGAAAAGAAATTAAAGACTTGTTGGCATACTTGAGATTAATTCACAACGACCGCGATAACGTCAGTTTATTACGTGTCATCAATGAACCAAAACGTGGCATCGGTTTGAAAACGATTCAGAATATTCAAGATCGTGCTGATGAACTAGGTATCAGTTTATATGAAGCGATTACTTCTTCTAAGGAGTTGGAGTTTAAGAATTTAATTGAAGACTTAAAACGGGTCAGTGAAGATTTAACTCTTACAGAACTTGTCGATAAAGTTTTAGATGCGACTGGTATGCGCGCTGCACTAGAGTCTGAGAAGACGATTGAATCTGAAATCAAATTAGAAAACTTGGAAGAGTTTAAGTCTATAACAAAGTCATTTGAAGATAGAGAGGGAGTTGTTTCCTTAGAAGATTTCCTTTTAGAAGTCAGTTTGGTTAGTGATGTGGAAGACTATAAGAACGATCCTAATCGGGTCAGTTTGATGACAACTCACTCGGTCAAAGGATTGGAGTTTGAATACGTGTTTGTCGTTGGTTTAGAAGAAGGAATTTTTCCACATATGAATTCTTTGATGGATGCGAGTGAACTAGAAGAAGAACGAAGACTTTGTTATGTCGCAATTACACGTGCTAAGAAGAAGTTGTATTTATTAAATGCTAGACAGAGAATGCTTTTTGGTAAAGAGCAAATCAATCCAGTTAGTAGATTTATTCGCGAGATTGATTCTTCTTTACTGAAGACGAGCGAACCGGAAGTAAAAGAAGAAAAGGCTCCGATTCAGAAAGAGGAAATGTACCGCAGTGAAGACGTCTCTTATCAAGTGGGAGATTACGTTTATCATGAAGTGTTCGGTGCTGGGCGTGTGACAGAAGTTTCTAACAACTTGCTTACGATTGCTTTCAAGCATCCGTACGGTATTAAAAAATTGATGAAGAATCACAAGAGTATTCAAAAAGTATAGATAAAGGAGAAATTATGGAGCATAAAAACATGACGTTACTGATTATGGCTGCCGGAATGGGCAGCCGGTTTGGAGGACTTAAACAGATTGAACCAGTAGGACCAGAGGGAGAATTCATCATCGATTATTCGATTTACGATGCGATTCAAGCTGGATTCAATAAAGTGGTTTTTATTATTAAACGAGAGAACTACGACCTTTTCAGAAGCACGATTGGAACAAGAGTAGAACCGCATATCGATGTTTCGTATGTCTTTCAAGACATGGAAAATGTTCCTTCGTTTGTGGAGATTCCATCCTCTCGCGTAGCCCCTTGGGGAACTGGTCAAGCGATTCTTGCTGCAAAAGATGAAATTCACGAACCGTTTGCGGTCATTAATGCCGACGATTTTTATGGAGCAGATGCTTATCAAGTAGCAGCAAACTTCTTACGTACTGCTCATGAGAAAGAAAAAAGTTATGCTGTTATCTGTTATGAAGTTAGTAAAACGATGAGTGAAAATGGCAGTGTAAAACGTGGCGTATGTGAAATTCAAGACGGATACTTAAAAGGAATTACAGAGTCCAAAGTAGAACGAGAAGGAGAATATATCGTTGCTAGACCTCTTTCTGGTGCAAAAGAATTTACAATTCCTGCCGACCGATTAGTATCTATGAATTTATTCTGTTTTTCTCCTGATATTTTTTCGTTTCTAGCAGCGGATATGGAACGTTTTTTCAAACGCGAAAAAGATAACCTATTGAAGTGTGAATTTTTAATTCCAGAAGTGGTGTCAGATGCAATTCAAGATGGAATATTCGATGTAAAAATACTTTCTACAAAAGCGACTTGGTATGGTGTAACGTATCGTGAAGATAAAGATACCGTTGTGAAAGCAATTCAGAAAATGGTGGATGATAAAAAATATCCACTTCCATTGTGGAAATAGTTACGGCTATTTCTTTTTTTTGGTATAATATATCTGGTGATATAATGTGCGGAAGTTTATAGGATTATTGTTATTGCTTGTGATTGTGACGGGATGCACCAAAGATCAAAATTGGATGTATTCTCTACCAAACGAGTATGCTATCGATCGGAGCAATGTGGAAACGATTCAATTAGTCAAAGAAGAAAATGGTGAAAAAGAGGTTGTGGTATCACAATATATCACAGGATTTGCTTTGTTAAATGACCGATATGTGTATTTACAGACGGCTAGAAATTATACAAATGATGAAGATACTTCTACCGTTATTGTTTTGTATTATTTGGTTGATTCTGAGACGGATGCCGTGACAGGACCGTTTACGTTAGATAATCGAGATGTCATATTAGAAAATATCGGTGTGACAGAAGCACCAACTTTGATACAGACTGGTTCTATGCCAGACGGGGCGACAACCTATTAATTTTTTTAATGATTTATTTGTATTTTATTGCTATTTGAACAAACGTTTGATAAAATTCTAAGAGAGGAGGTTTGGTGTTATGAACAATTTAGAAACATATTCAGAAAGTATCTTTGAGAATATTAAACATATTGATGAGTTCGGCAATGAATATTGGGATGCTCGAGAGTTGATGCCTTTGTTGGAATATAGTAAATGGGAGAATTTTCATAAGGTTATTAAACGCGCGATGTTGGCATGTGAAACTAGTAATAACAATGTTTCTGATCATTTTCCTGAGTTCAGGAAAACGATAGCAATGCCTAAAGGTGCATCAAAAACAGTAGTTGATTATAAATTATCAAGATATGCATGTTATTTGATAGTTCAAAATGCCAATCCTAAAAAGAAATCAGTGGCACTTGGGCAGACGTATTTTGCTGTGCAGACGAGAAAACAAGAGATTACGGAGTTAGAATATTCTAGGTTATCTGAAGATGAGAAAAGACTATATACTAGAATTCTTGTTAATAATAAAAATAAATACTTGTTTCAGACTGCAAAAGATTCAGGTGTAGAAAATTTTGGTAAATTTAATAATTATGGATATAAAGGACTTTATAATGGCGAGACTGCTAAACAAATAGCAAAACGAAAGAGCATTAATGAAAATGAAGATATTTTAGACTATATGGGAAGTGAGGAATTAGGTGCTAATTTATTTCGAATTACTCAAACAGAAGCTAAATTAAAAAAAGATTCTGTCGATAATGAAAAAGACGCCTGTTTGACGCATTATCATGTTGGCAAAACAGTTCGAAAAGCTATTCAAGAATTAGGTGGCAATATGCCGGAAACATTGCCGACACCAGAAAAGTCTATTCGAGAGTTAGAAAAAGAAGAATTGCAAAGAATTGGAACCAATCCATAGAAATTTGAATTTCAAAAAATGATAATGTCACAAGGAGGAATAATATGGAAGATGTAAAGAAGCGAATGGATGAATTGGTCGAATTATTAAATGACGCCAATTATCATTATTATACATTGAGTGATCCTAAGATTACCGATCAAGAGTTTGATAAGTATTTACGAGAACTAGAAGATTTGGAAAGTGCCTATCCGGATTTGGTACGAGATGATTCTCCAACGAAGCGTGTCGGTGGAGAAGTTTTAACTGGTTTTCAAAAAGTTACGCACAACGTACCGATGCTTTCTATTCCGGACGTATTTAACGAAAGTGAGATATCTGCTTTCGATGAGCGTCTGCATAAGGAAATTGGAAATCCAACTTATGTTTGTGAATTGAAAATCGATGGTCTTTCTGTCTCTTTGGTTTATGAAAAAGGTCGTCTTGTCAGTGCTTCTACTAGAGGCGATGGAACGGTTGGAGAAGATATTACCAACAACGTTAAAACGATTAAAACGATTCCTTTGAAATTAAAAGAAGAAATCGATATCGAAGTTCGAGGCGAGATCTACATGGCCAAAGACACGCTTAAGAAACTAAATGAGAAACGTGCTTTGGAAGGCTTGCCGTTACTCCAAAATGCCAGAAATGCAGCGAGTGGTTCTATCAAGCAGTTGGATAGTAAAGTAGCTGCTAGTAGAAAGTTGGATTCTTGGATTTACTATTTGCCGGAGCCTGAGAAATTTGGAATTACGACTCACTTTGAAGCATTGGAGTTTATGAAGAAATTAGGCTTTAAAGTCAATCCGAATAACCGCATCGTTCATACTTTTTCTGAGATTTTGAATTACATTAACGAGTATCAGGAAAAGAGAGCATCACTTCCTTATGACATCGACGGAATTGTCATCAAAGAAAATTCGGTTGCTGCTTGGACAAGACTTGGCAATACTGCTAAGTATCCTAGATGGGCGATTGCATATAAGTTTCCAGCTGAGCAAGTATTAACAAAATTAAAAGATATTATTTTTACGGTTGGTCGAACGGGGCAAATTACTCCCAATGCCGTTTTGGAACCAGTTATTGTTGCTGGTTCAACGGTTGCTCGGGCGACTCTTCACAATGAAGATTACGTCAAAGCAAAAGATTTGAAGATTGGGGATACCGTCTCGATTCATAAAGCAGGAGATGTCATTCCTGAAGTGGGCGAAGTCATTTTAGAAAGACGAACTGGGGAAGAGAAGGACTTCGTCATGATTGAAAACTGTCCGATTTGTGGAAGTAAACTTGTGAAAAAAGAAGGACAGGTCGATTATTATTGTGTCAACCCAGAATGCCCTAGAAAAGATATCGAAAGTCTCATTCACTTCGCATCTCGTCATGCCATGAATATCGAAGGCTTGGGCGATGAAATCGTAGAGGACTTCTACAACCTTGGATTTATTAAAGATTTTGCAGATATCTATCACTTGAGTGAACATCGTGATGATTTGACGAGGTTAGAGGGATACGGTGAAAAGTCAGTCGATAAATTGTTGGCAGCGATAGAAAACTCAAAAAAGAATTCTTTAGAACGTTTGCTTTTTGCACTAGGAATTTTAAATGTCGGTGAGAAGACTTCTCTAACACTCGCTATGAAATTCGATACTCTTGCCAATTTACGTGCGGCTACCGAAGAAGAGTTGAGTTTGATTCCTGATATTGGTCCTGTCATTGCTAAAAGTATCGTTTCTTATTTTCAGGATTCTAAAAAGTGTCAAGTTGTCGATAAATTAGTAGATTTAGGATTGAATACAGTTTACACTGGGCCGAAGATAGTGCAAAACGAGGATTTTGCCGGTAAAACATTCGTCGTCACCGGTACGTTAAGCGCGATGGGCAGAGATGAGGCAGAAAGTAGAATTCAGTTGTTAGGAGGAAAAGCTTCTGGATCTGTAAGTAAGAAGACGAGTGCAGTCATCGTCGGTAGCAATCCTGGCAGTAAATATGACAAAGCGCAAAGTCTTGGAATTCCGATTTGGACGGAAGAAGAATTTTTAGAAAAATTAGGAGATAAGGTGGCTTAGCCATCTTTTTTTTGACGTCTTTTTTTGTCAAATTTTGTTGTCAACTTTTGGAAAACTTTTGGCAACTTGTTTACAACTTTTTAGAATCTATTATAATGATACTAGGAGAGTGATCAGGATGAATTTTAAACAGAGAATGTGCATCTTAGGTATGGTCTTTGCAATCTTCCTGATTACATTAGGAAACGGTCTTTCTTTTATATCTAACTACCGTGAAGATGTTTCTTTAAAAACGACAATCGTCAGTCAGATGAGTCAAGAATACGAGTCTTTTGCGGATCAATCGGTTCTTTTACGAAACGAGTTAGAATCTTTTAATCGTTCGATTGGAACGTATTACGATACGATGTTGACAACGAATGAGGAAACACTAGAGCATATTAGCAATGCGACTAGTATGATGGATACTTTGGTTCCCATGGCTGAATCTTTACGGGCGAAATGTGCTGAAAATGGTGATATCGATTCTTTGACTGCTCAAAAGTGTGCGATTTTCGAGCAGAATTACGAGACGTTAACTTCTACTTACGTTAGAATTATCGATAGTTACAACCAGGTTGTTTCTGGTTACAATGCCTGGGCAATGCAAAATAATCAGGAACAAATTTTACCGTATTCTTCTATTTATTATGAACAGTTCCGTTAGGAGGTCTCCTTATGAAGAAACCAAAAACTTCTAAAAAGAAAAGTAACAAAATCATTAAGATTTTGTTTTTAGTTAGTTTAATTTTATTGCCATTTACTTGTTTTTTTTATTCTAGATCTTTATATCATGGGAGTTCTTTGCATTCTATTTTTCTATGGATTTTTTTGGCTAATGTCATCTTGTCGTTTATTTTTTTCGTTTTGTTGTTTTTGAGACGTGGTTTTCCACCAAAGGTGTTCTTGATTGCTCCGGATACTCTTACCATTACATGTATCGCGGTTGGAATTTGTTTGTTTGGACTTGGATTCGATTTGTTGTTATATGGCGATTATTCGGCATTTCGAGAATTCGTCATTACGAAAAGTATGAATAGTTTGCATTATCAAGATATTGCAACGTATCTATATCCAGATTCTTTAATCGAGAAAGTAGTCAATAAAAATATGGTTCAAGATCCTTCTTTGATGAGTGATTTGATTGTGTTCGATGAGATGGATTATACGAAGACGACCTACGTTTCCAAAGAGGAAGAAGAAATATTCACGAAAGATAGTGAAGATCAGATTTACAAAATCATTCCAATCGAAGGAACGAATTCTGTTTCTGGTGCCAAGTATACGGGATATATGGCTGTTATCTATGATCCTTCTAAAGTGACGTTGGCAGTATCTCCTGGTGTTGGGGAAACGAGAGAAGGTACATACGGTCAAACGTTACTTCAATTAGCACGAAATAACGATGCTTTGGTTGCGATGAATGCAGGTGGATTTTACGATCCAGATTGGAATTCCAATGGTGGCATTCCGCATGGCCCTTTGATTCATAATGGCGAAATTGTTACGAATTTTAGAAGAGGAATTGAAACGGGAGGAATCGTCGGACTTACTTATGACAATCGTTTGATTTTAGGAAGAATGAGTGCTGAAGAGGCAATCGAAGCAGGTGTTCGAGATGCGGTTGATTGGGGACCATATCTAATCGTCAATGGCGTTAATCAACAGACTTCTAATTCTTATTTGTGGGAAACTTGTCGTACCGCAATTGGTCAAAGAAAAGATGGCATTATTTTAATGGTCGTCATCAGTGGGCATCCTTCTGTTAGCTCTGGTACGACTTACAAGGACTTGGCTTTGCTTTTTGAACGATATGGTGCCTATAACGCAGCCGTTATGGATAGTGGTGCTTCTACTTCTATGGTAGAAAATGGTAAGCATCTTTTGACGACTTGGAATGGAAATCGTTCCACATACCGGGCTCTTCCAAATGCTTGGATTGTTACCGAATAATATTCTTTTATAGAAAGTAGTTATCATGCTACTTTTTATTTTGTAGTTTTCTTCTAAAAATAATCTATTTTTGTTATAATAGAAAAGAGTATTGTGATATAATACTAGATATTAATTTTAAGGATGTGTAGATATGAAAGAAAGGTTAACGAAAAGTGAAGTAGAACACGTCGCAAGACTTGCTAAAATTCATTTGAGCGAAGAAGAAAAAGACGTGTATGCAGTAACGTTACAGGAATTATTGTCAGATGTCGATCATATTTTAGATGTTCCTGTTAAGACAGAGGAATGTTTGATTGCTCCTGTTCATCATGATGCAAGGTTGGAAAGTGATGAAGTTGGTGCGATGATTGGATTACCTGATGTGAAGGAAGGAGTCCCTCATGTTAAAGGAAATTTTGTGGAAGTGCCGGTGATGGTTCGTGAGTAAATATAGTAAGTTATCGATTTTAGAAATTCATGAAAAGTTAGTAAAACGGGAAATTACGGTTTTAGATTTGGTTACCGATACGTTTGAAGCGATTCGTGAATCTAGTAATTTAAATGCTTTCATTACTTTGAATGAAGAAGCGGCATTAGAGGAAGCTGCTCATCTTACGGATATCGATGAAGATGATTTGTTGTATGGAATTCCAATTGCCGTTAAAGATAACATTTGTACAAAAGGGCTTCGTACGACTTGTGCTTCTCATATGTTAGATTCCTTTGTGCCAATTTACGATGCGACTGTTGTCGAACAAATTAAGAAACATCATATGGTAATCGTTGGAAAGACAAACATGGATGAGTTTGCCATGGGCTCTACTTCTCGTACGAGTTATTTTGGTGCGCCTTTAAATCCATGGAATCCAGATCGCATCTCCGGTGGCAGCAGTGGTGGTAGTGCCGTCAGTGTAGCAGCAGGAGTTGTCCCGTTTGCTCTAGGAAGCGATACCGGTGGCTCTATTCGTCAGCCGGGAAGTTATTGTGCCGTTGTCGGAATGAAACCAACTTACGGTAGAGTTTCTCGTTACGGTTTGATTGCATTTGCTAGTTCATTAGATCAGATTGGTCCGATGTCTCGTAACGTATATGAGAATGCATTGCTTTTAAATGCTTTGGTTGGATATGACGAACACGATTTAACTTCTGCAAAGAAAGATGAGGAAGACTTTACGCGTTTGATTGGAAAAGATATTAAAGGTATGAAGATTGCCATTCCGAATTATTTTGTCAGTGATATTGTAAATCCAGAAATATTAGAGAAGTTAAATCAAGTGGTCGATTTATTAAAGTCTTGTGGAGCGGAAGTATCTTATATCGATATTGACTATTTGGAACAAGCAGTAACATTATATCAGATTATTGCTATGGGCGAAGCTTCTAGTAACTTAGCTCGTTTTGACGGATTACGGTATGGTTATTCTTATCCAAATCCAAGTAATTTGGAAGAATTATATGCCAAAACACGTGCCGAAGGGTTTGGTGCTGAAGTTAAACGCAGAATTATGGTAGGGTCTTATTTGTTATCTGGCGAAAATGCTGTAAAGTATTACGACAAAGCAATGAAGATTAGACAAAGTATGAGAGATAGTTTCTTAAATGCTTTCAAGCAATATGATTTCATTATTGGTCCTACGACGACAACCGTTGCTTATTCACAAAGTGAATCGTTAGATGATCCAAGAAAGTCATTTATGGACGATGTTTTGGTTATTCCTGTTAATATGGCTGGACTTCCAGGACTTAATTTACCAATCGGATTTGATCATGATCATATGCCAATTGGAATGCATATTATTGGCAATGATTTTGAAGAAGCTAAAATTTATCAATTAGCAAGTTTTATTGAAAAGAAATTAAATTTAGATTTGGATTCAAAAGGAGGTCATCATCATGAGTGAGTATCGTACAACAGTCGGAATTGAAGTTCATGCCGAGTTAAAGACGAAGACGAAAATGTTTTCGAATAGCGCCAATCATTACGGTGCTAGTTCCAATACGAATATGAACTTAATCGATTTTGGTTATCCGGGAACGCTTCCGCAAGTGAATCGTTACGGTGTCGAACTTGGTATTCGGGCTGGCCTTGTTTTGAATTGTCAGATCAATCATCATATGCACTTTGACCGTAAAAACTATTTTTATCCGGACTTACCAAAAGGATACCAGATTACACAAGCACGGACTCCGATTGGAGTGCATGGTTATGTGGAAATCGAAGATGATGGTGAGATTAAGAAAATCGGTATTCACGATATCCACTTAGAAGAGGATACTTGTAAGAGTGTTCATACGAAAGAGTCTGCTTTGTTAGATTTCAATCGTGCGGGTGTTCCTCTTTTAGAAATCGTAAGTGATCCTGATATTCATAGTCCACAAGAGGCTATGTTATATTTGGAAAAACTTCGTGAGTTACTATTGTATAGCGATGTTTCCGACGTTAAGATCGAAGAAGGAAGCATGCGTTGTGACGTCAACGTTTCCGTTAGTAAAACCGATCAGTTAGGTGTTCGCACCGAGATTAAAAATGTCAGTTCCATTGCTGCGGTTGGAATGGCAATTGCCAGTGAAACGAAACGTCAGATTGCACTTTTAGAGTCTGGTGGCGTTCAAGAAGAAGAAACGAGACGCTACGATGAAGCAAAAGATGAGACCATTTTAATGAGAAAGAAGGAGACGGGAAACGATTATCGTTATTTCCCAGAGCCAGATATTCCTTATGTCAATGTAACGGATGAAGAAATCGAAGCAGTGCGCAAGAATTTGCCAGTTTCTGCCGATATGCGTCGTAAGGAATACATTAGATGTGGCATCAGTCCACTGAATGCTGATAAAATTATTCAAAATCGTACGATTAGCGACTTTTTATTAGATGCTTCTGATGACGCGAACTTGGTGACGATTTCCAATTTGTTACTAGGAGATATTTCGGGATATTTAAATGCTAAGCATATCGAGTTAAAAGATACGCCACTTTCTATGGAACGATTAGAGTTATTGGCTCGTAAATTTGATCAGAAAGAAATCAGTAGTAAAATTGTAAAAGAGATTTTAGAGGATGTCATCATGACAAGTGATGATTTGGATTCTATTATCGAACGTCACGGTGGTGCTTCTATTACCGACGAGAGTGCGTTGATGCCAATCATTCAATCCGTATTGGATAACAATCCACAGAGTGTGAGCGATTATCGTTCTGGACACGATCGTGCTATGAAATTTTTAATGGGACAAGTGATGAAAGAAACGAAAGGAAAGGCCAATCCGGTTCTTGTTCAAGAACTTCTCATCAAGCAACTGTCCGAATAAGCGTTTGCCAAATCTCGTATCATATTGTATAATAAGTGTACATTATAAAGGAGTGATTTGATGTTAGAAATCATAAAGAAAAATAAATACACAGTTTTATTTATTGTCTTATTTATCGTTCTAGTCATCGTCGGATATCAAGCTTACAGTATTTTAGTTCCAAATGAAAACCGAGCTGTTTATGGCGATCGGTTGGATGGAATTGATGAAGTTATGATTACGTCTGATCAAATGACATCTATCAACAACGAAATTAAAACGAATACGTTCGTTACCGAATGTGTTTCTGATTTAAAAGGAAAAATCTTGTATGTGACAGTTACTGTTACAGATGATACGAGTGTCGATTCGATTCGATCATTTCCAGATGTTGTCCTATCTAAATTAGATGATGCTCAAAAAGCATATTTTGATGTTCAAGTAATCTTTACGAAGCCATATACGGAATTGTTGCCACAACTAGAAGTCGCTCAAAAGAAAGTAGATGATTTGGAAGATCAACTTGCCAGTGCTACAGCCGAAGAAAAGACGAGTGTTCAAGCATCTTTAGATGCTGCTAATAGCGAATTACAGGCTATTGAAGATCAAATGTCTTTCCCTTTAATTGCTTATAAGAATGCAAAAAGCGAGACGTTCTCTTGGACAAAAGACAGAGGTAATGGACAATGAAAAAGAAATATATCATTATTATACCAATTTTAATTGCCGTTTTAACCTTTGTTGGGGTTTACTATTATTATAATCGGGAAGACCGTGAGACATCTTTAAATATATCTGAAAAGAGATGGATTGAGGACAATAATTCTACTCGTGTCAATATCGAGATTCCGAGTGATGTTCCGATTTTTTCTTTAAATGGTTCTGGTATCATTGCTCAATTTTTAAATGATTTTGAGGAATCGACAACGTTACCATTAAATAAGATTTCTTATACGCAAAGTTCGGCTCCATCTGGTACGGGACTTCGCGTTCGCATTTTAAATAATGAAACGGCTCTTACAAATAAAGATTTATTAATCTACGAAGATAATTATGCGATGTTTAGTAAGACGTATTCACCTGTTTCTTCTTTAGAAGAACTTTCTGCTTTTAGTAATATTACAGTTGGAAGTTTAGAGGGAGATGTGGCAGAACTTACTTACTATTTGAAAGAGTCTGGTATTACTACGATTCAAAGTTACACTTCTTACAGTGAACTTTTCACAGCATTAAACGATGGTGAGATTGAAATTGCTATCGCACCTTACATCTTGTCATTAGATCAGACGATAGGACATCCTGATTTTCAAATTATATATAATTTGACAGAGATGAACAAACGTCTGGTACTTACTTTGGCAGATGAAGATACGAGAGTCAATTCGATTATCTCTAAGTATTATGAAAATTGGCGTAGTAAATACTATGTTTCGGAGTACAACAAAACGTTATTTAAATACTATACAGATCAAAATAATGTCAACGATAAGACACGAGCAGATTTGATTTCTAAGAACTATGTTTATGGCTATGTTTCCAATGCTCCTTACGAAGCACAGATGGGAGATATGGCTGAAGGAATTGCTAGTGAATATTTGAATCGTTTGGCAAGACTTACGGGAATCGAATTTGAGTACAGAGAGTACAAGAGTGTCGATGAATTAAAGAATGCCATTGCAAATGGTGAAGTAGACGTCTACTTTGATTATGATGGCTCTACAAACGATCAGTATACGAAGACTATTTCTCCATTTAATGAGTCTTACGTCGTGCTTGGTAGAGCAGATAAAAATGAACCGGTTCCTACTTTTGAATCTTTAAAAGGAGTGAACGTCAATTTATTAAATACGAACGTTATATTCCAATATTTTAAGGATAATAGCAGGGCTTTGTTAAACGAAGGAACTACCTTAGATGCATTGAAGTCTAATGATAATTTAATCGTATTGGATAAAGAAGTATATAATTATTATAAAAACAGTAAGTTTAGTAATTATGAAGTCTTCTATGAAGGAACGATTACAAACGATTATTACTTTATGGTTAAAAACGACAATACGGTGTTCAGTGAGTTGTTCAATTATATTATGACGACAAATTCTTATCAGAATTATCGCAATGAAGCACTTACTAACTTAAATGCAAATGTGTTAGATCGTTCTACTTTTGAACAGTTGTATTTGATTATTTTAGGAATCGTTTTGTTACCAATCGTGATTCTATTGGCGATTTATATCTATCTTCATAAGAAACGTCAAATTGTCAAAGTGAAGAGAGAAGACCGCCGCAAATATACGGATATGATGACGGGACTTAAAAACCGTAACTATTTGAATTTGAATATCGAATCTTGGGATGATTCAAACGTTTATCCACAAGGAATTGTCATTGTCGATTTAAATAGTGTCAAATACGTAAATGATAATCATGGTCACGAGGCAGGAGATGATTTGATTATCAAAGCAGCAGGTATTTTGGTTAATACACAGTTAGAGAACAGTGAAATTATCCGAACGGATGGTAATGAATTCTTAGTTTATTTGGTTGGATATAGCGAAAGTCAGATTGCTACTTACGTTAAGAAGTTAAATAAAGAAATGAAAGACTTGCCATATGGATTCGGTGCCAGTGTCGGTTACAGCATGATTGTAGATGATATTAAGACAATCGATGATGCGATTAACGAAGCCGTTTTAGATATGAGAACGAACAAAGAAGAAGGAAAATAGTTTTTCCTTCTTTTATTTTGTGGTTCTGTGGTAAAATAAAGATAAGGTGATTCTATGAAACGATTAAAAAAAATTCGTGTCAGGCTTCATAAGTTAGCAAAAAGTGTCTTTAAAGTTACCAAACTTCCGGAAATGAAGATTTTACCAGGACAGTTGGCTTTCTTTTTGCTTCTTTCTGTTATTCCAATGGTGGCATTGATTGGTGCACTGATGTCTATCTTTGGTGCGACTGGAAATGTTTTACAGGAAGCTTTTGCCAATATTATTCCGGATTATGTCATCGATTTTTTTTCTTCCTCTTCGACGCTTACGATGTCTTCCAAATTGAATTATTTTATCTTTTTTATTTCGGCTTTTGTATTGGCATCGAATGGAACCAGTTCTTTGATTATTGCATCGAACAGTATTTATCATATTAAAGATGCCGGATTCATCGAACGTCGGGTGAAGTCATTGGTTATGATGATTATTTTGATTGCCTTGATGTTATTCGTTATTTTAGTACCTGCCCTTGGGGACTTTATCGCTCAGATTTGTCGTACAATATTTGATGATAACTCCCTCGTCGATACCATTTACAGTATTTACCGCGTTTTACAGATTCCACTTTCTTTGTTCTTAATATTCTTTAATATTAAACTGTTGTATACCTTGGCACCGGATACATCTATTCGTAGTAGAGATACTACTTTTGGTGCTATGTTTACGGCCATTGGTTGGTTTTTATCATCGAAAGTGTACTCTTTCTATATCGTCCATTTTTCTCATTACAATATGTTTTATGGCGGATTATCCAACTTGTTAATTTTATTGTTATGGTTTTATTTACTGGCCTATATTTTGGTACTTGGTATGGCTTTAAATGCTTCTGGTATTTGGCATCAGGTAAATGGTGATGAGATTACAATTTCGTAATCTTATCTGAATTGCCTTATGGCTGCTTGCGTGGTATAATATACCTTAAGAAAGGTAGTTACATATGAAGAAATTTTTTCGCAATTTAAAACAGACTTTTCACAATGGATTTCAAAAATTTAAGAAGAATCCGAAATTGTTTTTAATTAATATATTGGTTCGTATTCGGGAGTATGTCAAAAGTAACGTTTTGTTTTTCCTTTTGATTCTTACTTCTGTCTTTAATGCGCTTTTATTACGGTATTTTACGATTCACACATTGGATAACTTTTTAAACATTGCACCAGTACTGGCGGATGCAGCTATCGTGACGTTGTTTGCATCATTCTGTTATTTGATGAAACCTAAGAAACGATTCCCGTATTTGTTTATTTTAAGTATTATTTTTACAGCAATATGTATGATTAATTCGATTTATTATTCTTACTATAATTCGTTTTCTTCGATTTCGTTACTGTCTACTTCAAGGTTCGTAAGTGATGTAGGAGATGCTGTCGTCGATAATGTCTTAGAAGTAAAAGATTTCGTCTATTTATTTGAACCGGTTGTGATGCTTATCGTTTACTATGTTTTAAAGCGAAATGGGATCAATCAATTTCAAGAAGAAAAGAAAGATGATAAGACGAGAATTCGTTTTAAGAAGAGTATTGGTCTTGCCATTGGTTTGGCAGTTGTATTTTGTTTTTCTTTAACGCCAGTTAAAATCGGACGGTTTGCCAATATGTGGAACCGTGAATACATCGTCATGCATTTTGGTATTTATACATATCATTTAAACGATTTTGTCAAGAGTTTGGAACCGAAACTTTCGACTATTTTTGGATATGACCAAGCCGTGAAAACATTCCATGATCATTATGATGAAGTTTCTGATACACAGGATTATACGAATGATTATACGGGTATCTTTCAAGGAAAAAATGTCATTGTTATTCATGCGGAAAGCATTCAGCAATTCGTAATTGGAATGAGTTTTAATGGGGAAGAGTTAACACCAAACTTGAACAAGTTGGCTAGTGAGTCCATCTATTTTGATAACTTTTATTCTCAGGTTAGTGTTGGAACTTCATCCGATGCTGAATTTACTTCGCTTACATCTTTGATGCCTACAAATACTGGCACGGCTTTCGTCAGTTACTTTGATCGTACTTACGTCAGTATGCCATCTTTGCTAAGTGATAAGGGTTATTACACGTTTGTCATGCATGCGAATAAAGCTAATTTCTGGAATCGTGATTTAATGTATGCTAGTTTAGGATATCAGAGGTTTTATAGCAAAGATGATTACGATATTGACGAAGTGGTCGGACTTGGTTTATCCGATACGTCTTTCTTCCGTCAATCCGTTGAAAAACTGAAAGAAATTAATGAAATGGGAAAGCTTTACTATGGAACACTAATCATGCTTAGTAATCATACACCATTTATCGATAGTGCTGCTATGACAGATTACGAAGTCGATATGAAAGAAGAAGTAACTTTAGAAGATGGTACAGTAACAACCGTCTCTCATCCATATATGGAAGGAACGAAACTGGGACAATATTTAAAGAGTGTTCATTATGCAGACCAGGCTTTAGGAGAATTCATCGATCTGTTGGAAAGTGAAGGTTTGCTAGAAAATACCGTTTTGGTTTTATATGGTGACCATGATGCAAGACTTGATATCAACGACTATGTTAGACTTTACAATTACGATCCAGAGACGAATTCTATTTTGAGTCCGGATGATCCAGATTACATCAATTTTGATGAATATCAATACGAATTGAATCGCAAAGTTCCATTTATGATTTGGAGTAGTGAAACGAAAGAAAAGTTGCATAAGACTGTTTCTGATGTCATGGGAATGTACGATGTCATGCCAACACTTGGGAATATGTTAGGTGTTTATAATAAATACGCTTTAGGACACGATATTTTCCAAATTGGAAGTAATAATATCGTCGTCTTCCCAAATGGTAATTGGGTGACAAATTCGATTTATTACAATGCGCAAAAAGGAGAGTACTTATCTCTTGCTGAAACTGCCATCAGTGCTGACTACATCGAGAAAAACAACGAATATGCAGATGAGATATTGAATACTTCTAATTCGTTAATTACATTTGATTTGATTCAGAAAACGCAAGAAGGATTGTCTTCTGAAGTGGAATATGTGGAAGAAAGGAAAAATTAACTATGAAATTAAAAAAAGGTGTGAAGCGGTTTCTCATCGTATTATTGATTGTACTGATTCTTACTGCAGTGATTCTATGGTTTGTATTTGGTCGTGGTGAAAAGAAGCAAGAACCTCAGACAGCAACAGTTGTCGAAACATTAGATGATTATGGATATTCTTTAAGAAGTGATGCTACTTCATTACAGAAGAGTTTATTTGAAGAGTTAAAACAAGTGTTAAATGTAGAACCGATTAACGAAGAAGAATATGCTAAGATTGTTGCTCGTTCTTTTATCGCTGACTTTTATACGTTAGATAACAAGGTCACCAACAATGATGTTGGGGGAGCACAATATTTTTATTCGGCTGTTCGTGATAATTTTATTTTAAGTGCGCAAGATAGTATCTATAAGTATGTTGAAAGTGATTTGTATGGTGATCGTGAGCAAGAACTTCCAATTGTTACAGCAGTCGATGTTGTTTCCGTTAGCCAGACTAGTTATACGTACGGAGAGACGACCGATGACAGCGCATACCAAGTAGAAGTTACGATTACTTATCAAAAAGACTTAGGATATGATAGTAGTCGTAAATTAATAATTATGCATGATGAAAATGATCATTTATCTATTGTGGAGATATCTTAAAAAGAAGCTGTTAGGCTTCTTTTTTTTGACATTATTTTAAAAATCTGTTATAATATGCCATAATTTTAAGGGGTGTTAGTATGGTTGAAGGTAAAGAGTTTACAAAAGAACAAGTATTACAAGATATTGATTTTTGTAATAAAAATGCTTATACGAGAAAATTAATGGATGAGCATTATTTTGAAAATAATCCTCATATTTATATTAATTCTAGTGATCGAATTCGCTCGGTTGTAGAGCCAGAAGTAAAAGAAGGAGATCATATTTTAACAGTAGCTAGTTGTGGCGATTATCAACTAGATAGCGTTTTGTATGGGGCTAAAGATGTTACAAATTATGATATTAACCGGTTACAATATTATGCTTTATGTTTAAAGACATGGGCGGTTCAAAATTTGAACTATCAAGAGTTTATTTCGTGTTTTACTAAGTTTGATACAAATGACGAATTAAATTATATGTCACCAGAGTTACTACAAAAAGCGATTGCAACATTTGAAAAGGAGCCGGCTTATGCATTTTGGCAAGCTTTTATTGAAGAGAGAAAAAGGGAAAGAGATATCTTTGAAAAGTGGTTTCAATCTAGTTCTTATCAGATCGCTTGTACAATGGATCCTCAATTAGTTACGCTTTCTAAATGTGAATTGTCTTTCATTTTTCATACCAAATTAGATTCTTATATGAATGGAAATAGTACGGCATTACGAATTTTGGAAATTCCATTTTCTGATAGTAAAATATGTGGGTATACTGCTTCTGAAGAAAATTTCAACTTATTAAAAGACAAATTACAATCGGCACGATTGCAATTTGTGACTAGCGATATTAAAAATTTAAAGGAACATCTTAAAGACGGCTCTTATTATGATCATATCTTTTTATCTAATATTCCTTTTTATGTGAAACCTGACACCTTTATCGATACAGTGGAAAACCAATTTGTACCTATTTTATTAAATCAAGGAAGTATTATATATTATTGTCAAAATATGAGAAAGTTTTGGTTTGAACAAAAACGGAGGAATAAATCTTTTCATCTAGCATCTAATTTATTTAAAAGTGGTTATTTGAAATCGGTTTATTCAGAGGGAGCAGAAAATTGTTTACAACAGTATCGAAAGCTTCCTAGAAAAAAATATATTATTAGTTTAGAAGAAGTTCCAACATATAATGGAACTCCAGATATTGATTCTACTGTTGATACAAAAGTAAAAATTAAAATCAAATAAAAAAGCCTTTGAAAGGCTTTTTTATTCTTTTTCTGATTCTTCTTTATCATCTGATGGGTCAGAAGAAGGTGTTGGAGTAGGAGTAGGCTTTGGTGACGGTGATGGAGTCGGAGTTGTAGAAGGTTTTGAATTATCTTCATTTTCTTCGTCTTTATCGTCTTCTGGTTTTGTTTCATCTTTGATAGAGCTTTTGTCTACTACTGTTAAAGTTATCGTTCTATTTGGAATTAAATCTAATCGTTTTGCTTCTGGATAATTTTGAGCGATAATTTCTCCATCAGAACCGCCGCTAGTTACTGTTTTCCAAGTAATTGAAATATTGTGTGAATTTGCCCAACTAGTTGCATAAGATTTTGATTTTCCTGTTAAATCTGGTAATAAATCGTATAACTTAGTAGAAACATCCGTAGAACCAGCATTTTTTTGTTCATATGGATCATTTCCAGAATAATCAAAAGTTTTAACGATTTCTGGTTCTTCTAATCCTAAATTAACTTTCATGGTATGAATTACTTTTTTTAAACTATCTTGATTTACAATTTCATCAGATAAGACCATGCCCATGCTTTCATCATAAATCCATTGATTTGTCGTTTCTAATTCTAATGATTGAATGGATAAAATATTTCCACCGTTATCTGTATTTTGACTAATAATATCTTTTGCTATGTTATAGAAAGATAAAATTTGAGATGGACTAAAGTTTGTTTCAATATTATTACTGATACTATTTAAAATATTTTGGAACGCATCGATGCTTTTTACATTTTTTAATTTTGCAAGAACACCTTTAATGACTTCTTGTTGATGGATAGCACGTGTTGCATCACTTCTATAATGTGTATTGTATTTTGCAGGACAGTATTGTGGCCAAGTGTGACGATTTCTAGCATATGCTAGTGCTTGTTCACCAGTTAATGTTTGAAATCCTTCTTCAATATATACAGTATTCGCTCCAAATTGGCGTTTACTATTTTGCTCACATAGAGGATACTCAACATCGATATCGACACCACCAACTGCATCAACTAAATCAACTACACCTTTGAAATCGATTTTAACATAGTAGTTAATTGGAATTCCTGTTAAGTTTTCGATTGTATCAATCATGCAACTTGCACCTTGCCAAGCCGCATGAGTTATTTTATTTTCTTTTTGTCCCGCAAAGCAGGCGATTGGTACATAACTATCTCTTTGAATACTTAACATAGTTACACTCAATGTTTTAGGATTGAAAGTTACTAAAATTAAGGAATCACCATTAAAAGAAGTACTAGAACTTAAAGTTTCTGAATCAGAATCAACACCCATTAATAAAACAGTAATTGGTTCTGTAATAGCAGAAGCATTACTTGTTTCAGTTGCTGTAGAATCTTGATTTTCCATTTGTTTGGATTCACTGATAATTACTTTTGTATCATCAGCGATAGTTTCATAACCTGGTGTAGATGCAAATTGTGTTACATAATTAGAAGTAACAAAGATTGCTTGTACATCACCATTATATAAAGCTTGAATTAGTTCTGATACTTGATCATACTCGATAATGTTATTTTTTTCATTTAATTTATTAGGATAAATAACGGATTGTGCAATAATATAATCAATTGCAGAAGTATCACTAATAATTCCAATATCGATGTCTTTTACATCGTCAATGGAATTAATCTTACTTGTTTTCATAGTAACTAGACTAGTTGTATAAGTTACTGTTGTTTTATTCATATTTTCTAATTTGCCATATAAGTATCCAATCACAACACCAGTTATAACCATTAAAATTATATAAATGAACATTAAGATAATAGAGACTCGATGTCGCTTTTGTGTTTTACTTTTTACAGCCATTATTGTTCGGATTAGGATAATAAAATCAATGATACCTATGATTCCAATTATAATGTAGCGAATTAAATTTTCGATTGTGTTTAATAGCAAAATATGATAAATTGCGTATGCACTGGTTGCAATTGCTAATAGTGAGATTATAATATAAAATATTTTTCCGATTTTACTTAGCTTTGTATTTTTCTTTTCTTTTTTTTCCATGCCCTTTTCTCCTTTCCATTATTATACTAAAAAACAATATTAGAAACAAGGTTAGAGGTTTTTTTGTTGACGTAAATATATGGAATTTTACAGTTGTATCTAGAAGTTTATAGTAAAAATTGATATAATATACTTGGTATGGTAGCGAAAGGAAGTGGATAGAATGAATAAAATAGGTAAGTTTTGTTCTTATTTTCTTTTGTTTACATTAACTTTACTGATTCCTTCTTTTGTAAGTGCTATGCAAGAAAGCGAGATGCTATCAAGAGCAGTTTGTCCAAATTTTGAAGTTGCCATTGCTAATCCTGACGGTAGTTTAACTAATATGGCTTGTTTTGGTACTTATCAAGAATCATTGTCTTACATGAATTCTAGTGGTGACGATGATTTGGTTATTTTGGAAAGAAGTAATAATGAAACTCGTTTAATTGATGCCAAATATGCCATCGCTTATGTATCAAAAGGAAATAATCAGTCTACGATTAATTTATATAAAACAACGAGTACAAGTTATGCTTGGACTTATGTGGTAGGTGGACCTGATTATGCTTCTTCTGATGCTGCTTTTATGGGAGTGGACTATTCTTCTAAGAAAGCACATATTATGATTAGTGGTTTTGATGGATATGTTAACAAGTATGATGGTGGAGTTCGTTCTTATGAAGTAATTCCTTTAAGTTGGGTTGCATCTATTAATTATTATCAGGTTACAGATAGTGAAATTTATCATTATTTGACATATAATGTTTCTACTTCTAATCGTTATACAAGTTATGCTTTAGGACCTAAGCCTAGTATGTTAAATCCAGGTACATATTATAGTTATGATGGAAATTATTTTTATACTGACATTAAAACTATGTTAAATGATTATCGGGCAGGGGTTAGAACCAATGCAGTTAATGCGAATAGTCCTTATTATAATTATTATCAATATTTACCAGTTCATTCTAAAACTACGTATGGTATGACAGAATTGGATCGTAAGATAAATGAACGATTTGATAGTTTTGCTTTTAGTTATATGTATGGATTAGGGTATTCTTTCTTTTATGCCCAAGAACAATATGGTATGAACGCATTGATGAATGCAGCTTTAGCAATTCATGAATCTGGTAATGGTCAATCGACAATTTCTAGAGCAAAGTTTAATTTATTCGGTCATGCAGCATATGACTCTAGTGCAGTATCATCTGCTAGTACTTATGCACTTCCTGAAGAAGGAGTTTACAATAATGCTTATCGTTATTACACTTATGGTTATTCTTTCCCAAGTGATTCTAGATATTTTGGTGGTCAGTTAGGTAATAAAGCAAATGGTGCCAATGTTAAATATTCTTCAGATCCTTATTGGGGAGAAAAGATTGCATCTACTTATTATAGTTTAGATAAATCATTAGGTCTTTCTGATTATGGTTATTATACGTTTGCTATTAAAAATAGCGAAGCACAAGTTTATCCAAGCCAAACGATTGGTAGTTCCACACCAATTATGATTCCGGATCGTACCGATAATACTTATAGTTATGTAAAGTCTGGAACAGTTGTATTGATTTTAGATACAATTACTTTAGAAAATGGACAAGTGTATTATAAGATTCAAAGTGATGCAAACTTAGATCAAAATGGAAATTATGTATTATATAGTGCTAATCGTAACACTTATGATTGGGAAAGTAATTATGTTTATGTACCAGCTTCTAATTACACAATTATTTATACGGGTGAAGCAACACCAAGTGATGTAACGCCTTACACAGAGCAAAATTATCATTTTGTTTATTATGAAAAATCAACTTCAGAAATTTATCCGAAAGCTGCCTATTTAACGGATACAAGAACTTTGTATTCTAGTCCATCTTTAACAGAAAAGACGGATACGACTTTAAATCAAGGGCAATATGTAATGGTTTATGCAGCAGCTTACGATGAAAATAATCAGTTAAAATCTTATTTGATTTCTTCCAATTATGCGAAAACACAACGCGAATGGGTAGAACCAGGGGTTCTTCATTTTGTTGGTGGAGCATATGGAAGAATAATGATTCATTCTAATGTAACAAAAAACACGATGGTAAACGTAAGGAATTCTCCAGGTGGTTCTGTAATTAGTGCGATGGGAGAAGGAAATTATTTTGTTATTTTTGACACTCAAGTTGTAAATGGCATAACCTGGTACCATATTGCTTATGATGGTGGTGCAGGCTATGTTTGTGAAGATAACGAGCAATATGTCTTAACTTATACAATTAACACAGAAGATATCGTATTAAACAATCCACCGGTTATAGAAGCAACGGATCAGATTATTCATGCTGGAACGCCATTTGATTACAAGAAGGGAGTAACGGCAACTGATATTGAAGATGGTCCATTAACGGATGCTATCACTTACGAAGAAACGGTAAATATTAATGTACCAAATATTTATCAAGTAACTTATAAAGTAAAAGATAAAGGTGGGCTAGAATCATCAAAAACTATTCAAGTAACAGTAATTAATGATGCTCCTGTTATCGAAGCTGAAGATAAACAGATTGTTTTGAATCAAGACTTTGTTTATATGGACGGAGTAACGGCAACTGATACGGAGGATGGACCGATTACAGAACGTGTTACTTATACTGAAACAGTAAATACAGCTATGCCGGGTACTTATGATGTTACTTATTCTGTAAAAGATAATCATGGTGCTACTACAAAGAAAACCATTCATGTTACAGTAATTACTAATGAGCCAATTATTTATGCTTCTAACCGTGTTGTTCCAATCAATTCTGATTTTAATTATATGGATGGAGTTGTTGCAAAAGATGCTATTGATGGGATTATTACAGATGATGTTACTTATACAAAAACGGTAGATACCTCAATTCCTGCAACTTATAAAGTTACTTACCAAGTTAAAAATTCTAGAGGGTACACGGCAACATTAGATATTTATGTTACAGTAAATGATTATAAGGAAGGAAATGCACTTTATGCATATCAAGCAATTCATCAAACAGAAGAAGATACATTTGAATTTTCTGGATTTATAGGTGTTGCTGGCATGGCAAATTCTACAAATGATACGGTTTCTCATTATATTATTTTCCATAACAATGGAACGGATAAAGAATACTATTTCCAAGTATCTAATTGGACAGAAGGATATCCATATGAAATGATCGATATGAGTACTTCTGTTGATTATAATAACAATGCCGGATGGTTTAAAGGTACTGTTGATTTGTCTAGCTTGCCACAAGGAGATTATACAATTTACGCTGAGGTAACAACTAATGATTATAAAGCTCGTCATGTTTTCAATAATTTAACTTATCATGAACAGCCAACTAGAGTAGATGTTTCATCTGGACGTGGCTATGAATTTAAGATGGATTATATGTTAGAAGAAATGCCTTTAAATTTATTAGTTCGCGATGAGGGATTAATTTCTTCTAATGCAGATATTGAACCTGATAATTCGTTTAACTTTTTCTCTAATATTACAATAAGTGAAGATGGAACATTTGCTATTTTAGGAAGAAGTTATAGTGTTGGTCATACTTATGGAGCAGATTCATCTGTAAGTCGTCAAATTATTTTTGAAAATGTGGATACTTTTAAACGCTATACATACGATGTATCTTCTATTGTAGGAGAAGAAATTATGTTAGCAGTGCCAGACGGAAAGAGTAAAGTAAGAGCTTGGTACGATGCAACATTTGATATTAGTAATTTAGAATCTGGCACTTATGCAATTTATGTTGCAACTGATGTTGACGGGTTCTCTGATTATGGAGAGTTAAAAGACTATACATATCAAACATTTGAAGATGTAGAAATAAACGGTAAAACTTATTCTTTACATTCGGTTGGAGAAAGACGTCTTCGAATGGAATTAGTTGTTCGGTAAAAGCACAGAATTTTCTGTGCTTTTTCTATACATTCTTTTTAATTTTTGTTATACTGTATAAGATAGGAGAATATGGTATGAAAAAGTTGTTTTTTGTTTTATTATGCTGGATGATTCCAATGTTTGTATATGCAGATGATACTATTGAATATAAAGTATATGACCAACAAGGTAATTATGAATTTTCTTGTCAGTATCATAGTTTAGAAGGTATGATTAATGATGAAAGTCTTAAGTATGATTTGTCATATTGTATTAGTAAAAATAAAAATAATATATCCAATAATCGAATTGAAGTAGAAGTAAATGGTTACAATGTGACATATACAATTCAAAATGGAACTGGGCAATTGCAATGGGATGGAGAAATTGATACCAATTGGTATCAAGAAGATGCCGTGACGTATTATATTCAAAATAAAGAACAGTTAGCAGGCCTAGCTTATTTAGTCAATTTTGGAGTTTCTTTTGAAGGAAAAACTGTTATTTTAGAAAATGATATTGATTTAGAAAACAAGGCATGGTTCCCAATTGGTAAAAATTTGGATTATTATTTTAATGGTACTTTTGATGGAAATGGCCACACAATCTTTAATTTAACTTTTTCTTTATATGATGATGTTTATAATTACGGAATTTTTGGATATTTAAATAATGCCACGATTAAAAATTTAAATATAGATGAGGCAAACATTCAAATTCAAGATAATACGCAAACGGTTCAAACTTTTAAAGTCGGTCTTGTTGCCGGAGAGACTGTATCTTCTACTATAAAAAATATTGTACTACGAGGAAAAATGAATGTTTCATTAAATGGAGATTCAATAGGTGCAGTTGTTGGTGAAGGAAATTATACAACGCTTCAATTTATTCAATCGTATGTAGATATTACTGCTCATGTTTTTAATCTTTCTGGAATGATTGCAGCGGGATATAATTTAACAATTACAGATTGTGTAAATTTTGGTAATTTGCATTCTTCTTATGACGGTGAATCTGCACGAGTGGCTGGTATTGTAGCTTGGGGTTCCAATGCAAATATAGATAGAGTTGTCAATTATGGAACAATTACAATTGACCATTCAATGTTAGCTAGTTCTATTATTGGTTATGTAGGTTATGGTGGGGAATCACATAGTGATGTTTATTCGGATGATAATTTAAATATTATAAATGGTAATACAAAAGAAAAAAGCGATGTGATAACGCCAGAAAATCAAATGGAAATTTTGTCAAAATTACAACAAGATTCTACTTCTAAGTGGCAATTACAAAATGGCGTTATTATAAACGTTTTAGAATCTATTTCAACCGAACCTATAATCAAAACTAGTGTTTCTGGATTTGGAAAAGTATATTATGTTCGAAAAGAAAATAATGTAATGCAATTGATTTTAAAACCGGATTTGGGGTATGTTGTAAAGAATATTCAAATTACAGATTCTAATGGCCAAGTAATTGCTATTTCTGATGATAATATGTTTACAATGCCTTCCAAAGATATTTTGATTTCTGTTCAATTTGCTGTTCAAACTGCAACAGTTACCGATAGAAATCTTGTTTATGATAATGCGGATTTAGTATTGCATTTATTAGGTTCTATTTTAAATTTGAAAGAAATTCAAATTAATCATCAAGTTTTGGATTCTGTATTTTATCAAATCGATTCTCAAAACAATCAAATTGTCATTTCAAAAGAATATTTAGATTCTTTAGAAGAAGGTACTTATACGATTTCGTTAGTTTATATAGACGATCAAGTAGTAACAACTCAGCTTATAATTATAAAAAATCCTTCAACGGGCGATCATATTATGAATTACATTGGCTTAGGTGCTTTTTCTTTCTTAACTATGACATTGAGTGGATTTGTACTTTTAAAGAGAAAATATGAAAAAGATTTGCAATAAGCAAATCTTTTTATTTTTCTTCCCATTTAATTAATTTTGCATGTAAGACCATTTTTTCATTTTGATTGTAGCAAGTTGATAATGTTAAAATTTGATCTGTTTCTTGAATGGTTGTTTCAAAATTATACAAGCTTCTATCTAATAATTTTTGTGCAAATTCCATGAAACTTTGTGTATCTTGAAAATTAGTTAATAAATAATCACTTGTCGTAGGAATATGATATACACTAAATACTTGCCATAAAGTATTTTCATGCTCTGTAGAAAGTTTAATTACATGATTAGATGTATCGTTTAACCAATTAGATGACAAAATGTTTTTTAATGTTCCAAACATTGTATGATCCAATCTTCCATGTGCATATAAGATTAGATTTTTATTTTTTTCGTTTAGTTGATTACGGTAATCTAAAAAGACCCAACCAGCAATATTCGTACTATGATTAAATGAATGAGTTAAATAATAGTCATTATTATCCGTTTGTACAAAAGGGTAATTAATATTTGTTTCTGGCACTTGAATCCATCCTACGGTATCTTGGTTTATTTGTTTTAGATTTTCTAAGTTAACATCAATTAAATTCATATGAATGTAATCCCAATAAGGATCGCTATCTGAAATAGAATTGGTGTCGATTGTGGCAGTTTGTTCTGTATCTTTTTTTTCTTGAATTGTCACAGAATTTAAAATTTCTTCTTCTTGTTTTGTAATTTGCAAAGAAGAAAGGTGCCAATGAATCATTTGGATGATTGCGATTCCCAATGCGATGCATGATAGGATAAAGATTAATAACAGCAATTTTAAATTTTTTATTTTTTTCATAATCTACCTTCTATATTTATTATATCACGAGATTAAATTCTATTTTCATTTTAAATGATTGCTATTTATGTTAGTTTTTTTTATAATATGTTTTAAATTTGTTGAAATTATGACAGGAGGAATTATGAGAAAAAAAGTTGCTTGCAGTAGAGAACAATGTTGCTATCATATTATATCCAAATTTGGTAATATTGCTGAAGTAGAATTTGATAATGGAATGAAGTGTCTTTTAAATTTAGATACAAATAATATTATTTGGAATACGAATGAATCTTCTGTTTCTACGATTAAAGATATAAATGGACAAACATTTTATGTAAAAATGAAAAAAGAAAAAACAGAATCTGGAAATGTTACAAAAGTTTGGGTATATGATGTGAATCATCAGAAAACGATTGTAGAAGATTGGGAGATGGATGATGAAAATTCTATTTTAGAAAGACAAGTTTATGTTTTAAAGTCTCCACAAGATGAAAAAATGCATTGTTTATGTTTGCGTAGATATTCGTCTAATCCAAGATTGTTTTTTCAAGGATTTGATGTAATTGAAGCAGTATCTAATGAATATTTGATGTTGCAAATGAATAATCAAAAACAATTATATTATGCAGTCACAGGGAAATTTTTCCCTTATGCGATTGATAATGCAAGAGCTATTTCAAATTATTCTGATTTAATTATTGATTGGAAAGGAACCAAAAATTATTTATCACATAATATGAATTTTATTGAAGGATACGATCGTATTTTAATCGATCCTAACAAACGTTTTATTTATGGAGAAACAAAGGATGGAACAGATATTTTATGTTTAGAAGATGGACTTAAAATTGCTCATGTAGATGGTTATGCCGTTAAATTTTTAACAAGACCATCTAATTCTATTTATCCATATAATAATTTTTTATTTTCTTTTCAAAAAAATGAAAAATCAGGAATATTATCTGTTATGAAAATTTTGGCTTTAATTGGACACGAATGGGAAGGCAAAATTCTTTTGCCACCAAATTATGACTCAGTTACTATGATGGATGATTATCAAGATTTTTTTCGTTTACAAGATGGAACAAAATTTGGTTTAGCATATTTTAAAAATAGGAAATTTTGTGTATTAGAGCCACGATATGATAAAATAGATCTTCTTACTACTAATTTATTTGCATGTTATCATGACAATATATGTGATTTGATTCAATTTCCACCTAATATTTATAAAAAGGACAATTCTGGTGAGAGAGTAGTAGATAATTGTAAAGTATGTGATGTGGATTCAGAAGGTGTTATTTTTAAAGATAAAAAAGGAATGGGATTATTTTCTATTGTTAGTTATAACTGTGGGAAAGTGGTTTTCGACGGATGTAAAAAAATTCAAAATTTAGGAAATCATTTTTATGCTATTTATAAAAATAAAAAAGCCCAGTTATATTGTGGTAATCACAATTCATTAAAAGAAGAACAATTTGATTCAATTTCTTCTGATCCATACAAAAATTCTGATTCTATTTTTGATAGAAAATTTTTCTTTTCTTTCCAAAAAAATGGGAGGCAATATTTAGGAAGGTATTGGAATCGTTATAATCGCTTAGAAATCGATTCAACACCATATCAATCTATTTCTTTTTTCCCTGATATTATCGCATTACAAGATGAAAAAGAGACTAAAATTGTAGACAGATCCCTTCAAGAACTAAAATCATTTATGCCAGATGTAACAATTACTAGTATGCCATATCGGCAAAATAAGAAAGCTTCTACAATTTATTATGTAGATGATATACCTTATCAGTTTCAATGTGGGTGTGGTTCAAAATTCAATCCAGTTCTAGTAAAAGATATGGATATTTATGCTGCTGGATATGAAAGTGATTATGGTACTGTTGTTGTAAATTCATTTGATGAAGATGAGTTTTTAGAAAAATGTAAAATGTTAGATGAAACTTCACCACATGTTTTTGAAAAAACATTAAAGAAATTAAATAAAAAGGTTCACAGATAAAATGGATTTAAACAAATCCATTTTATCTTGCTTATTATATTGTTTTTCATTATAATAGGTTACAAGTTTGAAGTACAGTTATTTGCATGTAAGGAGGATTAATTATGAAAATAAAGGGTGGGAAGTATTCTGTTAATGTTCCGTATAAAGTTATTCGTGTTTTAAATGATACTGCTTTGATACAAGCAGATGATGGAAAATATGCATTATTAGATTTAAATACGAAAGAATTAGTTTTGAATTTTGATTCTTATGAATTATTGAATCAAACTGCAGATACTTTTTCTTTTAGAAAATTAATTCAAAAAAATGAAAAAGAATCTTATACTGGAGTCACTATTTATGATACCAAATGTCATAAATTATTAGCACAAAATTGGGCGCTTGTCATTGATGAAAATGATTTTTATATTATCTCTTCTCCACAGGATGAAAAATTACATTTAGTTTCTGAAAAATTAAAAGACTGGCGAGAAGTTTTTAATCAATCTTTTGATGAAGTTTCTCAATTGGACTATAAACATTGGTCTTTCAAAAATGGTAATCGTTATCATTTATTTAGTCCTTATAGTAAAAAGATATTTGAATGGAATTGTGAAAATATTCAATTAGTTGATAATCATTATGATGGTGGTTCGCCGTTTTTTGTTATTAGAAAATCTGGTAAGGAAAAATTGAGATATGAGGATTCTAAATATCATTTTCCTCAAAAAAAATCCATTCAATTTAGTCCTAAGGCCATTTTCTTTCAAAATGGAGACGAAATTGAAGTTTATTCGCCTTATCTTGATGATATTTTATTTAAGCGTTCGTGCCAAGACATTCATTATTTAACAGAATATTTGGGATGTGAATATTTTACATCGAAAAAGAAAGTTTTAACAGAAGATGGTATTGAAAAAGAATTATGGGATATTTTCTTTTGTTGGCCTTCTTCGCGAAAAGAAGATAGATTTTTAGAATCTGTTAGTCCTTATCAATTTGAAAATGTTTCTTATGAAGGTGAACAATTAATTTCTGTTGTTCAACAAGGAAAAACTGGGATTTTTAGGCCAGGATATGGTGCAGTAGAAATGTTACCTTTTCTTTGCCAATTTAAACAAGTTGGAAAGTCTATTTTCTTTTTGGCAATTCAAAATGATAATTCTGATTCCGTTGCATTATATCAAATGTTCAATAATAAACTATACCAAAGAGAGAGCGATTGCAGAGTAACATTTAATGATTATTTTATGACGATTCAAAAAGATGAACAAAGTGAATTAATTGATTTAGATACTTATAATTGTGTATTTTATGATGCAATTAATCCGGTTGTAGATGATTTCTATGTTGTAGAAAGACATGGTAAAAAGGGGATAACTCGTGGTTTAAATCTTCTTTCTTCTGTAACTTATGATGACATAAAGACGAAAGTTGTTGCTAATGGATTATGGTATGCTTTGAAGGATGAAAATAATTATCATATTCATTTTCAACCATTTGATATTTATGAAGGAATTGATGCCTTTTCCGTATGTTCTACAGCTCACGTAAAGGATGTTCAATTCTTGGATGATATCGCCTATATTAATTGTGATGATGTTTCCTATGTTATGAATTATAATGGAAAAACTTGTGCTAAATTGCCTAAAGACACTCCAGTTCATGAAATCCCAAGTGGTACAGGAAATATAGCAGCTACAAAATATCAAATTGGAGATAAAATTTATTCACAATGTGATGGTGTTTTATTTGAAGTGCCGCAAACAGTTTCACGTCTATTGTATGTATCAACATATGAAGGTGAGAATGGCATAGTGGTTGTTAATTCTTTTGATCCAAATGAATTCGTGGATGAATGTTGTGCTTTGCAATTTACTCCAAAAGATGTTTTTGAAAAAACACTAAAAAAATTAAATAGAAAATAAAAGAGATTTGTAAAAACAAATCTCTTTTTTGCTTTATTATGAATAAACACGAATGGTATAAGTTTGCCCATCTGTTACAGTAAATCTTTGATTTGCTTTAATTGGTGAATCAGGAGTAATAATTCCTTTCATACTGTTACTTGGAACTGCTTCAAATACAAAGTTTGTATTTGGACAGTTATTTAAACGACCACTATTTCTTAAACCGTTTAAAACAGAATCTTTTGTACCACTGAATGAGTTTGACATCCAATCTTGTTGAATATAAATTTCGCAAGTTGCTTTAGCAGGTTCAGGACCTTTACTTAAATAAACAGTAATTTTTGCTCCTTGATTCATAGAACCGGATGCGGATTGTCTTGTAACGGTGTCTTTTGCAGTACTAGAGTAGTTAGATTCATAACTAAAGTTACAAGTGATTCCTAGTTCTGAACATTTGCTTTGAGCCGCTGCTTTACTCATTCCAACTAAACTTGGAACATTGACTTTTTGAATGATTCCTTTACTTAATGTAAGAGTTAAAACAGCACTGCTAGATACAGTTGAACCAGATTTTTTGGATTGTCCAGTGACATAATCTTTTTGAACACTTTCAGAATATGCTCCGTAAACGAAAGAGCAAGTAATTCCGTTTTCAGCACAAATTTGTTTTGCTTCACTTTTTGACTTTCCAATTAAATAAGGAATTGTCAATTCTTTTCCTTCTGAAATCACAACATCGATTCCTTCACCATTTTGAATAGTATCGCCAATGTTTTTTGAAATACGTATGATTTCGCCAGCAGCAACGGAATCACTAAATTCATAACTTTCATTTAATGTTATTTCGTATTTAGTAGCCCAATTACGAAGTTCTTCTAATGTTTGATATTTTTCTAGTTTTAAAGGGCCTTTAGAAATCACTACTGTAATCATGGTACCTTGTTCAATTTCGTCTCCTTCTTTTACACTGATACTGATTGGTTTTCCAACTTCTACGGTATCGTCGTAAGCATCTTGGAACGTAATTTTTAATTTGTTTTCCATAATCCATTCTGTAATTTCAGAAGATGTTTTATCCATTAGGTTTGGTACTACGATTTTAGGTCCCTTAGAGATTACTAATTGAATGGTGTCGTTTGGACTTACTAATGTACCAGCTTCTGTATTGCTACGAATAACATAATTTTTACTGATTTGATCACTGTATTCATAAACAAGTTCGTATTGAATTAAATTTCGTTTACACCAAGTTAATGCATAGAATAGGGATTTATTACTCAAATCAATCATATCTGTTTCTCCAATTTCACTTGGATCTCCTAGACTGGCAACAATATGAATTTCATCGTTTCTAGCAAGAGCTCCTGATTTATCTTGTTCAATAATGATATCTCTGGCTTCTGGGGCTTCTCTGAAATCAATGGTAACGTTAGTAAAGAAATTTTCTTCTACAAATGTAACAACATCATCTACTGTTTTTCCAATCATACTTGGAAACATTACTTCTTTTGTGGTATCGGGACCATTAGAAACTGTAACCGTCAAATTGCTGATATCTTTACTTAAAGTTCCAGCTGGTTCACTTTGATACATAATGTAATACTCTTCAACGTTATCGCTATATTCATAATCTTGTTCAATACTAATATTATTTTTTTCTCCCCATTCAAGAACTTCTACTAAACTTTTTCCCGTAAAATCTAAAACATGACTTTGTTCCGGTAAAGCAATTAAGTTATGGGTATCTAAAATTTGAATGGAACAAAAGCCGAGTAGTAAAATAGATGCAAATACAATGGCAACTTTTCCTTTTCTACGACCAGCTTTTACACAGATTATTGTGAATAAAATAGTAAATAATGTAATAAAAGCTGCCAATAAAACATTACTAAAATATGTAACGCTTTCTCTTTGCATTAAAATGACATCGACTAAATAAAAAATAGAAGTTAAAAGAGTGATTGCTAATACAACATAAGTAACAATTTGACCTTTACTTGTAGTAGGTTTTGTTACAGGAGGCTTTTTACTTTCTTTTTTTAATTCTTCTTTTTCAATTTTTTTGGCAACGTCTTCTACAACTTTCTTTTTCTTTGACACTTGTAACCACCTCTTTATTATTTACATTACCATTATATAATAAATTCTTTGTTTTATAAATAAAAATCGGTTTTGGTTTACATTTATTTGTGGTA
>OLZB01000274.1_pt1 | contig 38894 bp, 54 predicted proteins | sample 1673421 | NCBI WGS metagenome assembly OLZB01 (sample SAMEA103958111, study PRJEB25191) | human gut metagenome | biome: human-associated habitat [ENVO:00009003]; feature: intestine environment [ENVO:2100002]; material: feces | place: Germany | collected 2013/2015
CTTCCGCTCCGCGCAGATCTTCGGGTCCAGCTGCCGCAAGGAGCCCGCAGCGGCGTTGCGGGGATTGGCCAGCAGCGGTTCTCCGTTCACCTCGCGCGCGGCGTTGAGCTCCTCGAACACCGCCTTGGACATATATACCTCGCCCCGGACTATCAGGCGCTCCGGAGCGTTTTTCAGCTTCAGCGGAAGATTTCGCACTGTTTTAAGGTTTTCTGTGACGTCCTCGCCCGTCACACCGTTGCCGCGGGTGGCGCCGCGGACAAAGATCCCGTTCTCGTACTCCAGCGACATGGACAGTCCATCTATCTTTGGTTCGGCGCAGTATTCGCGGCCCTGGGGCAGAGCGGCGAGCATACGCTCGTCAAAGGCCCGCAGTTCATCAAAGGAGAACACGTCGTTCAGACTCTCCAGCGGCACCTCATGCGTCACCGGGGCAAAGCTGCTCTTTGCCGTGCCGCCCACCTTCTGAGTAGGCGACGAGGCCGAGTAGTACTCGGGGTGCGCGGCCTCGAGTTCTTCCAGGCGGCGCATGAGCGCATCATATTCAAAGTCCGAGATGACCGGCGAGTCCTCGTCATAGTAGTGCCGGTTGTGCTCCATTATTTCGGCCCTCAGGGCTTCTATCTCCTGTTTTGCGTCCATTCAACTTGTCTCCATATCCAAATAGGTCTGCGGCACCTTTCCGACGATCACCGTCTCAGCTATTAGTATTTCGCTGACGACCTGGGTTGAAACGGTGCGCCAGGGCATGATGACGTCGATATCAATGACAACATCCAGCTTCATCTGGTGCTTTGTCTGGTTGATGCCCGCTGAGATCAGGTCGTTCTTGAAGTCAACCCTAGACGAGCTCAGCATAGTTATGTCAACCGGTATGTCCGGCCCCCTGCCCAGCAGCAGGCTGGAGCCGAGCAGGTTGCCTATGGGAATAGCGAGCGACAGCTCGCCGCCGTCCGCGGCCTTGACGATATCGGACAGCAGCTCAGAGGACATCGCGTTTATCCGGGCCATGTTTGCGCGCACGGCGGTAACATTGCCCTCACCGTCATGCTCGAGCGTCACGAAGTAGTCGTAGTCATAGTCCTCACTTGCCAGTTTGCGGCTGATGGTATCGTTTATGCACAGCGTCATGAGGTCCGTCGCATCCGACAGCACCATGTCACAGCTGAGCTCACGCAGGTATATGGTACCACGTATACCGACTGACAAAGCTACAGCCGCTATCAGCATCAATACCAAGGCGAGCTTTGTCCTTTTTCGCATTTTCGGCAGGTGTACGTCAAGATATAGCGGCCTCCGATTTCTGCCGCGCAGCATGGGCAATCACCCCCATGCTATTTATATGAGGGCTATTTGTCCAGCATTTCCGCGATAGCGTTCATTATTCCCAACCTGCCGGACTCATAGGTCAGGCCGCCTTGGAGGAAGGCCCTGTACGGCTCGCGCATCGGGCCGTCCGCGGAGAGCTCTATCGACGAGCCCTGGATGAACGCACCGGCAGCCATTATTACCTCGTCCTCATAGCCCGGCATCTGCCAGGGCTCAGGCGTGACGTAGGAATCCACCGGGGAACCGGCCTGTATTCCGCGGCAGAAACGGCAGAGGTTCTCCGGAGATTTGAGCGTCACGGTTTGGATGATATCGTATCTCGGCTCAAACGGGCCGGGCTCGGTGTCAAAACCGAGCTTTTGCAGCATAGCCGAACAGAGCGCCGCGGTCTTAAGCGCCTGGGCTGTCGTGTGCGGCGCCAGGAAAAGGCCCTGGAACAGCTGACGGTTTGTGCCGAGGGTGCAGCCGCACTCTCCGCCTATGCCGGGGACAGTGAGCCGGTAGGCGGCGCGCTCCACCAGTTCAGCCTTTCCGGCGATGTAGCCGCCGGTGGGCGCTAGCCCGCCGCCGGGGTTTTTGATGAGCGAACCCGCCGCGAGGTCTGCGCCCAACATAGTGGGTTCCTCCGTCTCTGTAAACTCGCCATAGCAGTTGTCCACGACACATATGGTGCTAGGCGACACGCGCTTGACGAGGCGGCAGATCTCACCCACCTCCTCCGCCGAGAGCGCCCTGCGGCTGTCATAGCCGCGCGAGCGCTGTATGAGAACTGCACGGGGCCCTATCTCCCCCACACGGCGCTCGATACTCTCCATATCCGGGCCGCCGTTCTTCGTGGCAACCTCTGCGTAGTTTACGCCGTAGAAGCCCAGGGAACCGTAAGCGTCGCCGGAAATGCCTATCGCCGTCCTGAGCGTGTCGTAGGGCGCGCCCATGAGAGGCATCAGCGTATCTCCTGGTCCGACCGAGGCAAAGAGCGCAGAGGCGATGGCGTGGGTACCGTTCACGAAGCCCGTGCGCACCAGCGCCGCCTCCGAACCGAACACGCGAGCCCAGATCTTATCCAGCGTCTCGCGGCCCAGATCGTCGTAGCCGTAGCCCGTTGTACCCGCAAAGCAGGACTCGGAGACTCGGAATTCCTGGAATGCCTCCATTATCCGCCGCGTATTTATACGCGCGACTCGGTCTATCTCCGCAAAACGCGATGCAAGTTCCGCCTCGCAGTCCTCCGCGAGGCGCTCAATTTCCGTCGGTATATCACTCAGCTTCATCGTCTTTGAACCCCATAACTATTTCTCTGAATTTGTCGCCGCGCTCGGCAAAATTGCGGAACCTGTCGAATGACGAGCAGGCCGGAGACAACAGCACGATGTCGCCAGGCACTGCCATTTCGCGCGCGGACAGCACTGCCGTAGTCAGGTCCGGTACGATCTTTATCGGCAGGCGCATCGGGTCGTAGAACACGCTGCGGCGCACTGCAATGGCTATCTGCTCCGCCGTATCGCCCGTAAGGAACAGCGCGCGGACCCGCTCGCAGATCTCGTCCGCAAGGCCGTCAAAGCTGACGTGCTTGTCGTGGCCGCCGGCGATGAGGATGGGCTTAGCCCGCATCGCGCGCAGGCCGGCAATGGTCCTGGTCGGGCTGGTGGCAATGGAGTCGTTGATGTAGGACACACCGCCGAGCTTCCTGATTAGCTCAAGCCTGTGCGTCACGCCGCCGTAGCTGCGCGCGACCGCGCGGCTGAGCTCCGGCGAAACTATCTCATCCACCGCGGCAAAGGCGGCCATGTAGTTTTCAACGTTGTGCACGCCGGGCAGCAGTATCTCCGAAGCGGGGATGATGCTCTCGACCTCGTAGCCGCGGCTGCGGTAGATCATGCCGTTTCGGCAGAACACGCCGTTTTTGAGCGTTTCCTTGCGGCTGAACCTAAGCACGCGCGAGTGCGCCTCCTCGCCAAAGCGAGCGGTGAAGGCGTTGTCGCTGTTCACGACCAGGACGTCTTCCGCGGTCTGATTGGCAAATATCTGGCGCTTCGCGTTCACGTAGTCGTCAAAGTCCGGGTGTTTATCCAGGTGGTTGGGAGAAACGTTCGTGACAACGGCCACGTTCGGGCGTATGTCTATGCTGTGGAGCTGGAAACTCGAGAGCTCAAGCACAGCTATGTCGTCCGGGCCGAAACTAGGTATCTCGCAGAGCAGGGGCTTGCCTATGTTACCGCCCAGATGCACAGTTTTTCCGGCGGCCTTCAGCAGTTCCGCGATGATGGACGAAGTCGTAGTCTTGCCATCCGAGCCGGTGATGCCTATCGTACGGCAGGGGCAGAGCCTGAAAAAGACCTCCATTTCGCTCGTGATGACCGCGCCTCGCTCCTTTGCTTTCACTAGGGCCGGGTCTATGGGCAGCAGTCCGGGTGTGCGGAAGATGTAGTCAAAATCCTCAAGGCCCTCGAGATAGTCGGGGCCAAGGCGCAGCTGTGCGCCACGCTCGCGCAGCTGCCCTGCAGTCTCGCCCAAGGCCTCTTCGCTGCGCATGTCGCAGACGCAAATTTTGTGTCCGTTATCCAGCAGCAGGTCAATGAGCGGCATGTTGCTGACGCCCATCCCCAGTACGGCTATGCGCCTGCCGCCGAGGGAGTCAACGTATTCCTGAAGTGTCAAAATAATCACCTCTCAACCTGTTATTATAACCTGCGTCCGTCCCGAATACAACAATTTTATGCCTTCCCGCCTTGACATTCCCCGCGTTCTAAGAGTTATAATGTATGCGCACAAAGCAAAAAGGGGTCTTAATATGGGAAAAACAACAGCTCGCAGGCATCTGGCGGCGCGATGCGCCCTTTTGCTCGCGGGACTGGCAGTTATGGCGCTGGGAGTGGCGCTGTCAATCAAGGCTGAGCTAGGCACCTCGCCAATATCGAGCTTGCCGTTTGTCACCGCGGAGATCTTCGATCTGTCCGTCGGTACGACAACTATAATTCTAAACTCGCTCTTCGTCCTGGCGCAGATACTGCTGCTCAGGCGGAGTTTTGACTGGTATCAGCTCCTGCAGATACCAGTTGCCGTTGCCTTTGGGTTGCTCATTGACCTCTTCGGCCTTGTTCTCGCTCCTTTGGAAGCTGGGAACTATCTTCTCCAGTGGCTTCTTTGCGCCGGCGGGATAGTGTTTGTGGCGCTGGGCGTCAGCATCGAGGTCACGGCCCAACTGGTTCCTACTGCCGGCGAGGGCCTGGTCCTGGCCGTTTGCCAGGTCACACCGTTCAAGTTCGGCAACATGAAGGTCGCGCTGGACGTCACGCTGGTACTGCTCTCGGTCTTGCTGGGCCTGCTTGTGCTCGGCAGGCTGGAAGGCGTGCGGGAAGGCACAGTCGCGGCGGCACTGCTGGTCGGTACGCTGACAAAGCTCTTCCGCAAGCCGCTGGCAGGACTGGAGAAAAAGCTCGCGCCGGAACTTGACTAAGCCCGGCGCTGAGGTTAAAATACCTCATTGAGCGGGCCGGACGGCCGCGGGCATAAGGCGAAAGCCTGTGCGTGAGGAAAGTCCGGGCTCCATAGGGCAAGGATAACGGGTAACACCCGCCAGGGGCGACCCTCGGACAAGTGCAACAGAGATATACCGCCGGGCTTTGCGCCCGGTAAGGGTGGAAAGGCGGAGATAAGCGCCCGCCCATCGGCTGGAGACAGTTCGGTGCTGTAAACTCTATCCGGAGCAACACCGTGGAGGGACAATAGGCCGGCCCGGCCGTCCCGAGGAGGTGGCTAAAGCCTTGCGGCAACGTAAGGCGTAGATAGATGGCCGTCGATCACAGAACCCGGCTTACAGGCCCGCTCATTACAAAGCCAAAGCGCCGCTTCTTGCTTTATTCCCGCCCCGGTAAACGGCCATCACCAGGATCGCCGGAATCAGGGAGTAGTGATATCGCCCGGCGACCTCCACCAGCATTTGCGCCAGGACCAGGCCGATGGCGTATATGGGCAGCAGCATGAGGATGCTGCTCTCCGCCCGGCGCAGCAGCAGCGCACAGTTTATGACGGCCACGAGGATGCATGCCCAGTAAAAGCCCGTACACGCCGCGCTGAACAGGCTGGGGTGCTCCAGTGAAGCGAGCGAATACTCCACGCATCCGCTGTCCGTGCCGATGAGCGTACCCAGTTTGCGCAGCAGGAGTCTCGGCCAATCCTGTATCTGCGCCGCCCGCTGTTTGGACAGCTCCTGGAACTGCTCCTGTATCTGCACGGCTGTGGACCCGGCTTCGCCGTTGAGCTCATCGAGCAGCGCGGAGTCCTCCGCATTCCAGGCGCCGCCGGAGCTCTCGTTGAGCCCGACATACATATTATATCCCACGGCACGCGCGGGCGGCTCTCCCAGCTTTGCCTCGAGCCGCGCGTCGATGAGCGGACCCGACACCGCGCTCACCACCAGCGCCGCCGCGAGGAAGGCCAGCCAGCGCTTACCACCCGAGTCGCTCAGGCGTTTCGGCTCCAGGAACAGGAGCCAGAGCAGCAAGGCGACGACCAGTATGGCCGCTATCGGGCGGCAGAGGTTGAAGTATCTGAGAAGCAGCCCGCCCAAAACTCCGGCCGCCAGCCATTTGGCAGTTCCTCCCCTGGCCGATGCCAACGCGGAGCAGAGCAGCACTATGCATAGCAGCAGCGCCGTATACAAAGGTTCAGAGATGGCAAGGCTGTTGAACATCGTCTGCGACGGGCAGAGTATCCACAGCAGATATGCGGATACCGCCTGCCTGAGCCCCAGCTCGCGCAGACAGAGCCGATAGATGCAGGCGCCGGCCAGGAGGCTCAACAGCACGTTCAGCCACTGAGCCAGCAGCGGGGCCTCCCCGAGCAGACGCACGAACACGCTCAGGAAGGCTGAATAACCGTAAATATGCGGGAACAGTGCCATGTAGCGCCAGCCCGCCTCCGGCCTCAGCCCCGCCAGGGCGCAGGCATAGTTATAGAAGGTATCGGCGTCGCCGCTAAGCGGGACGCGGACGAGCAGAATGTACCCGCCCTTCACCGCCAGGCAGAGCGCTGAAAGCAACAGAAAGCAGCGTAGGGCGCCGAGCCTGCCCAGCTGCCTGGAGATAGGCGGGAGCAGGAACCACATTCCAGCGGCCAGTACCAGCGCAGCCGCCAACACGACAAAGGAGGCCATGCCCAACGCCAGGCCTGCTCCTATGGCCGCCAGCAGGATGAGAGCGAATATTATCAGCATTGCACGAAGGCAGAATCTATTGAACATGGCAGATCACTCTGAATCATCAGGCATTAAAATTTTAACAGCCTTATTATACCACGGCCCGGCTCCCTTGGGAAGAGTGCCCGAATGTCAAGTATTTTTTGCGAAAAAGCTATAAAAAAATATAAAATACGTCAAGAGGCCCGCCCGAACGCCTCCGCGAACATATCAGCGGAGGACGAAAAGCCTAAAATCTCGCGGGGATAGGTGTTAATCCACCGCTCGACCCGCTTTACCTCCGCCGCCGTCACTTTCCCGAAATCCGTACCTTTCGGGAAGTGGCGGCGTATCATTCGGTTTATGTTCTCATTCGTGCCTCGTTCGCAAGCGGTGTACGGATGGCAGAAATAAACCGTCGTCCGCTGTCCCTTTCGTTTCCATACGCTACGCTCAATACCGGCCCAATTCGCGAACTCGGAGCCGTTGTCGCACGTTATCGACTTGAATATCACGGGGAAAAGGTCTCCGAGCTCCCGCTCGAGTCGGTCGAGAGCCCGGACGACCGTAATCGCCCGCCCGTCCTGTACTTTTATGATAATCTCGCTCCGCGTCACCCGCTCCGAGAGGACAAGGAGCCGCGCCTTTGTCCCTTTCTTCCCGAGGACGCTATCCATTTCCCAATGTCCCGGCTCTTTCCGCTCGTCGACCTCCGGCTCCCGCTCCTCGATACTCCGGCCTCGCGGCTCTTTCTTCTCCCGCACCTTGTTATACTCCCGCTTGCGCTCTCCCTTTTCCGGGAGGTCTTTGTTCGTGATATTCGGGAAGATATTCCCGTCCTCGATATACTTGTAAATCGTGGCCCGGCAAAAGGTGATACCGAAATGAGCGTACTCCTCCGTTCGCAAGAGGGCGCATACCGCCGCCGGGGAGTATTTGTCGTCCTTTATCTTCCCCTCGATGAACTCGGCGACGGCAAAGTTTTTCCCTATCTTGAGCGGGGCCCCTTTCGCGGTCGCGTTGAGTTGGTGGAGAGCCTCGGCCTTGTCTGCGCTGTACCGCCGCTCCGTGGTGTAGTCGCTGTTTAGGTGCTCATACTCGCCCCGGCGGAACTCTCTATACACGGTCGAGATATGGCACCCGATTTGCTCCGCAATTTCGCGAGGCTTTAGACCGGCCCGAAAAAGCGCCTCCATTTTGAGCCGCCGGTCTCTGTCGAGTTGCTTATACTTCGCCCGTGCCATAGTTCCCCCTCCGTTTTGTGTCGTGAGTGCGGAAAAGGGGCGGATACCCGCCCCCGCCGCGCTATCTGCTCAAGAACTCCTCTATCGCCTTTTTGATAATCTGCGCCTGCGGGATACCCTCGGCGGCACACTTCGCTTTGAACGCCTCCGCCATTTCTTTAGGGACATACGCCGTAACCGCCCCGTACGTTTTTTGATTATATCTCCTCTTTACCTCCGAGGAGGTCGTCGTTTTCCGTTTTTCTGTCTCCATGATTTTCCCTCCTCTCTTGTGTGCCTTATAATAACATACTCTCGAGAGTATGTCAATAAGCAAGTAAAAAATCCCCGGCGGAACTCCCGCCGGGGTCGTTGTTCCTCTATTCTTTTCCGGCGAGCCATTCCATAGACACGCCTAAAACCTCCGCGAATATGATAAACTCATAGTCGGTAACGAAACGGTCGCCGGTCTCTATTTTGGAGATAGCCTCCCGCTCGATAGTCACGCCGCGAACTTGCATACGGGCCGCGAGGTCTGCTTGAGAGAGCCGGAGCGTCGTCCGGCGTTGGTGGATACGCTCTCCCGATATGTTCCGCTTTCCCTCGTACTCATATACCCGCAAATCGCCGCCTCCTCTCGTTTGCCCCTTGACTGTATCATGTTTTCTCGTTAATATTGTAATTAAGGCTTACAAGCTGGAATATAAAAGCACAATTTAACGGGAGGGGCTCTCAATGAAAAAGCTCAAAACGTGGCAAATCGTCTTACTCGTCATATTCTACCCGGTCGGTATCTGCGTACTCATATACCGGCTATGGAAAAAGAACGAGCTCAAGAAAGAGGCGGCGGAGGCCGCACGGCTCCAGGCCGAGGAGAAAGCCCGGAAAGAGGCCGAGAGGGAGGAGGCCCGGCGGCGGGAGGAGGCATACCGCGCCACCCTAAACCGGGAGATATTCCGGGTCGTCGGCGTGACATTCAAGAACCCCGGAGGCCGGAGCCGTCAAACGATACTCCGGGAAATCAAACGGGAGGAGCCCTCGACGTACTCTTTTTCCCTCCGAAAGTATGATTTCGAGGGCAAGCCCGCCGTTGGCGTGTTCTACGGCGAGGAGCAAGTCGGGAGTATCTCGACCGGCGACCTCAAGCGGGCGCTCTCGCAAATAGACCGTTTCGAGAGGGTCGAGTCCTACGACGTTACCGGCGGCTTTGTGTACGAGGATAGCGACGGGGAGCGTGCAAACTACGGCCTCGATATTGCGGTCTATTTCAAAAAGTAGCATTTCAAAAGCATTTTGTCGCAATAACACGCATTTAACGCACGGTCGCGATAACCTATCGCTCGCCGTGCGTTATTTCTGCGTTATGCGTGCAAAAGAAAAAACGGGCGAGGGTCTATACCCCCGCCCGTTCTCTGTGTCCTGCTTATGCGTCCGGGATACTGTCGGCAAGCCCCGCGACCTCAAGAGCGCGGTGTACGATGGTCGCGACGGCCTCTCGGGTAATCGGCTGTTGCCAACCGTAGTTACCCGCTCCGTCTCCGGCGAAAATGCCCTTTTGCTTGCAATACTCCGTGTGCTCACGAGCCCACCCGGAGGGGTTGTCGCCTGTACCAGCGCAAGAAACGAGCTCCTCTTTTGTCATGTCCAATTCATCCTTTCCGCTTTGATTTTTGATAAGCCGGGCGACTTCCGCCCGGAAATCATCCATGTTTTTACCGTGCCGGGGGAACCAGTGCATAACGTCCCCATGATTTGAGGCGATACCGCGCGTGTGCCCCTCGCTATGGCAGATAACTACCCCGTCGGCCTCCGGGTCGAGGCCGTACAGCTTGCAAAGGTACGCGGTCAGCTCCGCGGCCTCTTGATAGACTTTCGCAAAATAAACGGGGTCGTCGAGACCGTCCTCGCAAATCTCGAAAGAAATATGCGTGTTGTTCGCGCTCCCGTTCGGGCCGGAGGCGGCGTGCCACCCGCGCCAATTCCACGGCAAGGTCTGATAGGTCGCGACGGAGCCGTCGGCGAGCTCTCCGATAAAGGCATGAACACAAGCGCCCGTTCCCGGCCTGTTCCAATCGTTGTCGTACCTGTTGTCCCCTAATAGTCCGTCGTCCGGCTGGACGTACCGGCGGAGGGTCGGATTATTCGCCCCGGTCGAATGTACCATAACGCCGCGCGGCGTAATCGTCCGCCCGGAGGTATAGCAATCGTTCCTTGTCAAAATGCACTTGTGCAAGTTCATTCCTTGCCCTCCTCGCTCTGTGCTACCGCGTCGCTGATTTTCTGCGTCTGCGTTCCGAAATAGAACGCGATAACGACCGTGTAGACGGTCATAAACTCTTGGCTCGTGTTCCCCGTAATTGCGAGGTAGGCGAATACCCCGGAGAGCAAGAGCGTTACAATGCTCTTGACGCTCAAGAGGGCGGCGAGCCGCTTTACGATGTTCTTGTTCACGTCTTTACCTCCTAACAATCTCTTTTTATATTTGCCTCGTATGTGATACCGCCGGTCGTGTTCTCTGCCTTGCTCTTATTAAGCGAGAACGAGAGCACGGTCGCGGTCGCGGCCTGTAAAAAGGCGATTAGGGCGGTGAGGTACGGGAGGCTCCCGGTATAATTGTTCGCTACGGCGATATAGCACAAGTCGAGCGTTACCATAGTCGCCTTGTAGTCGATAAAAAGCACGGCGAAAACGAGGAGCTTTGAAAAGGTGAGATACCCCTTTACAAAGCTCCACACGGCCCCCGCCGCCTTTTTCAATTTCCCGTCGGTCTTTGCCACCCGCTTACCGCTACTCATTATGAACCGCCTCCGAAAAACGGTCGTTCTCGTGCCCCTCGAGCCGGTCGATACGCTTGTGAGCCTGTTTCGCGGAGCTCTCGACGGCGGTAACGCGCTCCGCCATAGTGATATACCTCGCGTCCTGCTCGTCCTGTTTCCGTTCGATACGGTCGACCCCGCCCTTTATGTACCCTATCTCCGTGAGCACCGTCCCGCTCTCTTTGCCGCTGGCCTCGCTGTCCTTTTTCGCGTTCCGGGCAAAGGCGGCATAGCTCAAGAGAACGCCGACGATGGTACACGCGGCCCCGATAATCAAATCTGCGTACTCCATACGCTTTTTCCTCCCGTTATTCTTCGATGTAATCGGGCGTCACGGTCTCTTTTCCGGGGAGGATAGGGCACCCCCGGACGTGGTATATCTCCCCGCCCACGAGCACGCCCTCGCCCTCGTCCTCGCCGCACACGAGATAGAGGCCCGGCTCCGCGAGCCGTACCCATATCAGCGCGGGGAGGCGAGCGATTTCTTTCCCGTCCTTTGAGACCGTGTATATCGCCGCCCTCATTCGATAAGCGTCCACTGCCACAAGCCCGGCGTATCCGGGGCCCATACGCACGGAGCCATAGCGAGGTTACAAAGGTACGTTTTCCCCTCATAGCTGTAATACTTGTCCTTTTCGGTGTCCATGCCGTACACGAACGGGATAGGGTCGTCGACCGTCCCGGCGTGGGTCTGGTCGATAGGCCGGTACACGGCGAGCATACCCTCTCCGTGTGGCGGTTGGTGTTCCTGCGGGACGACCCCGCCCGGCTGTACCACCCTGTAAAGGATACCGCCGTCGTTCAAGATGGTGTTTTCCGCGAGCGCGTTCCCGGCGGCGAGGAGCGTCTCCCATGTCGGGAAAAGCTCGACGACCTTTAGCGCCTCGCTGTCCTCCATGTCATAGGTCGATACCGCACCCTCGATAACGGCCCGGAGCTCCCGCGCTCTTTCCCGTGTAATCATTCTCCGCTACCTCCTAACAGAATATCGACGACGGCCTCCGCCTCCGATAGCATGAGCGGCCCGCTCGCGTGCTCGAGCTCCGCCACCTGTTCAATGCCGGATAAGCCGCCCTCCGTGAGCGAGAAAACAATATCCTCGACCGTGCGTACCGTGTTCCCCTCGTCGTCTTGGAACTCGTAGGGGAGCTTTACGCACACGCCCTCGGCCTCTGTCTCCTCACAAGGGATATAGCACCCGTTCTCGTGGAGCCGGACGAAAACCGCCGTATCGGAGTATCCGGCGAAAACTCCGTCGACCTTGACTTTATACATGGTGATACCTCCTCAATACTCCGGCTCTCCGAGCCGGGCCCGGTAAAACGCCTCGAGCTTGTCCGTCGGCATGGTGCGGAGTAGGCTTTTCCAGTATGTATTTTCCGCCCCCGGCCATTTATCCGGGTCGAAATCCTCGGCGGCGTTGCCCTCCGGCGCTTTCTTCCCGCCGGGCGCATAGTAGCGATAGAGCCGCTCAAGCATGACGAGCCGCCTCCGGCCCTCCTCCGTGTTCGGTCGGAAATGGCACCACCCGTTTTCGGATTTCACGGCGCAAATGCGGCGACCGTCCGGGGCGAAAAGGTAGCCGCCCCGCTCCTCGCATACTGTACCAAACGGGAGGTTAAACCGCCCGTCGATACCCTTTTCCTTGAACCGCTTATAAACGACGTATTCCATACTTGACCCCTCCTATGCCGCGAAAAGCTCGCGGTATTTCTGCATGACTGATTGAACGGCGAAATAGGAGTGAAATCTCCTCATATACCCGCTCCATGATGTGAGCGACGCGCGAACGTCCTCCGGCTCCATGCGCCCGGAGTCCACCCAACGCCGGAAAATCTTTAACTTTTTCCGCATTTGCCGGACGCTCTTATAGCTGGCACGCCGGACGACCGCTCCCGTCTTTCCGTATCGGAACCGCACCTTTAGGAACGTAAAGCCCCGCGTGAGCTTGATAATCTGCGTCTTTTTCTCGTTGAGCTTTATCCCGTGTTCGGCACAAAGCCGCCGGAGAGCCTCGAGGCACTCCCGGAGCTTTTCTTTCGACCGGCTGACAATGAGCCCGTCGTCCATATACCGCTCGTAGAACTTCATCCGCAAAACGTCCTTGATATAATGGTCGATTTTGTTCGGGAGGGCGATAGCGGCGATTTGCGAGACTTGACTCCCGAGCCCGAGGCCCTCGTCCCCAAAGCATTTTATAAAATACTCGGAGAGGGCGACGAGCCGGTCGTCGATACCGCTTTTCTCGATAGCCCTAAATACCGGCGCGTGTTGCGCGGTATCAAAGTATTTCGAGAAATCAAATACCAGCGCGTAGCCCTCCCGCCCGTGCTGGCGATAGTGTTTCGCGAGGAACCGCGTCACCCGGCGGACGGCGAAATCGTATCCCTTGCCCTGCAAGCTGGCCCCGTTGTCGTAGATGAACGACCGGGAGAGCATAGGGACAAGGGAGTAATCGCATAGGCACCGCTGGACGACGCGCTCGCTTATGTGGACGCTCCGAATATGCCGAGGCTTTCCGCGCTCGATAATATCGAACTCGTAAAAGCCTTTCGACTTGAACGTCCCGTTCAATAGTGCGTTGTGTGTCTTGTCGATGTTCGCGAGGGCGCTCGCCTTGTATCTCTGCGTGCTCGCTTTCCACCCGACACCCTTTACCGACGCGCGGTAGGCCGCGTATAGGTGCTCGAACGAGAAAACCGACTCGAAATCTCCGAGCTCCTTTGTGTCCCTCGCCCTTTTCTCGAGCCGCGCGGCCCGCCGCCGTTGGTATCTTGCCTCGTGTCTTTCTGCACTGTTCATAACAAAATAAAAATACCTCGCACAATTCTTTCTCGGCGCGTTGTCTAAATTGCGTAACGGTGAGGCCATGAAACGGCGGCAAACGCGCACGCCGCCGCCATGCAAGGAGCGTCCGGCCCTCCGTGTCGAGCTATCAGTTTGTCGTCGCGCCCTTGCGGGCGGTCGGAGAGGTCGTATCCCCCTTTTGCATACGCACGGCTTTAGCTCTCAAGGAGTTAATCGGTCTGGCTTATGCGAAATCCCGGCGCGAACCCGAGCGAATTGTTCGCGTTGTTGTTGTTGACTGTGCCGTCGGTGTTCACATTCACGAAATTGTTGGAGTTGCCCGCATTCGGGGAACGGAGCCACCAATTAGCGGCGAGGCGGGATACGGCCTAAATCGAAACGGGGCGGCTCCGGCCTATCGGCCTTTGTCGCTCCGCTTGATTTTGGAAATTTGAGAGATTTCGTCGGTAATCATACCGACCCACTGTTTCAGAACGGACGGCGGTATCTTCTCGTGATTGACGGTCATAAACGCGAGGTCGAGCACGTCGAGCATATTGTTATAATAGCCCTGCGCGTTCTCGTAGAGCTCCCGGCGGCGCTGTTTATTGCGCTCCACGACCGGGCCCTCTTGTTTCGGGTCTATGTAAATGAGGTTTGCCGTCTTGACGAGCCGGTAGGCCGTCCGCGCCGCGTTGTATAGCGGCAAGGAGAAATAGAACGTATAGGCTTTCGGCAAAAGCCGCACGCGGTTATAGGTAAAGACATATATCTCGCGGGCGAGGTCGATATACTGCGCGGGGCTCTCGCCCCGCCGTGATTTCGGCACGCTCATTCTTTCGCCCCTTTCCTGTGTCTGGCCGGAGAATTGCGCCCATTGAGGGCGCAATTCCGAAAGCCCTAATTATACGCAAAAGCCCGGCGCGAACCCGAGCGAAGAGTTCGCGCTGATGTAGTTGACTGTGCCGCCGGCGCGCACATTCACGAAACTGGCGGAGACGCCCGCAAACGGGGAACGGAGCCACCAAAGAGCGGCGCTCCCTGTGCTGTTGTGCCGGTATTTGACCTTGCTGTTTCCGGCGGAGTAGTAGGCGTATTGCTGTTGATAATTCGCCTCGTATGTGTTTGAGTATGTGATATTCCCGAATACCTCGTACTCCGAGAGGAGGAAAAAGAAATCGGTCGTCGCGGTGACGGCGCTCGAGGCCGAGCTACTCCCGTTATTATTCGTGTACTTTGTAACGCTCTTGAGCGCGTTACGGAGTTCGGCGGGGATAGCTCCCATAATGCGGCCCGAGGTCGTCGACTTGCTCGTACCACAAATATTATTCCTCATGTACGAGTCCTCCCACCCGCCGGAGTTGGTGTTGCTCGTATTCATGCGGAACGCCGCCGAGGAGCCAGTATTGGGGTACTGCCCGTCGGTAAAGCAAATGTCCGTACCGCCGGAGAGGGCCGTCTTTGCAAGCTGGAAGTGGATACGGCCCGAACCCTCCCGGCCCGAGTTGTGATTGAACCCAATAATAAAAGCGTAGGTCGAGAAATTCGAGAGAGAGAGGCTCCCCACTGTGCCGTTGAGGGTGACTTGCTTTCGGTCGCCAATGGCCCAATAGTTCGCGCCCTCTCCCGCGTCGGAGACCTCGGAAATGGTATCCCAACTATTTTCGTTGAGCGTGTCGCTCACGAAAGAGAGGGTAATCGCATAGGAGGTCGTCGAGGAGACGACGTTTACCGTGCCGCTCGTGCTCTGCCCGCCCTGCGTGGCCTCGACGGTGTACTCGCCGGTCTCGTAGACCGTAAATACCGCCGTGCCGGTGCTCGTCTTGCTGTCCACCGTGGAGCCGCCCTTTTTGAGCGTCACGACCGCGCCGGAGGGCGCGGTAACGGTAATCGTCGCCGAGAAGAACGTGAGCGTTACCGCGTAGCTGTCGACCACGCTCACGGTCTTTGTGTCCGAGGTCTGCCCGCTCCGGGTCGCGGTAACTGTCCACGTCCCGGCCTCCGGGAGCGTCAGCACGCACGAGCCATTTACCGCCGTCCCGCTCACGCTCCGCGAGCCCTTTGTCGCGGTCACAAGGGAGCCGGTCTCTACGGTCACGACAAGGGAGAACTGCGTCCCCGCTTTTCCGACCGCGTTCGTTCGTCCAATCGCCATTTTTTACACCGCCTTTATACAGATAATCGAGGGGATAGTGATAGCCGCCGTCGGCTTGACCGCCGCGTAGATTTTCACCGTCCCGCTCCCGGAGGAGGCGACCGGGGCGAAATCCCCGCTCGCGGCCTCCGTCGCGCCGTAGTTTACCTCGGGAACGTGCGCCGTCGTCACGCCCGCCACCGTGATGGTCGCCGCGAACGGATACGCCCCGTAGGTGGAGTCGTTCCCCCACGCGGAGGCGGCGACGGACACGTTCGTAAAAATCTTGACCTCCGCGTAACCCGCGTGCGAGTGCGACGCGGCGGCAAAGTCTCCCGGCTTTTTCCCGCTGTCCGTGAGGTTGCCGTTCCCGTCCAGCCCGGCGAGGTTTCCGGCGGTCGCACCCTGTACCTTGTCGGCCTTGCCGTCGTGGGTATGATTTGCGGCGGCAAAGTCGGAGGCTTTCTTTCCGCTGTCGGTGAGGTTGCCGTTCCCGTCGAGTCCGGCAAAGTTGCCGGAGGTCGCGCCGGATACCTTGTCGGCTTTCCCGGTGTGGGTATGATTTGCGGCGGCGAAATCCGCCGCTTTCTTCCCACTGTCTTTCTGTGCGCCGGTCGTGCCGTCGAACGCGACAAAGTTCCCGTCGACGGGGCTCGCGACTCTATCCGGCTTTTCCGTGTTGAGGGTCTCGATATTCTCCCGGAGCGCGTCATGGTCTGCCGCCGTGAAGTATCGACCGATAATATCGCCCTTGCCCCACGCGCGGGCCGCTGTCCCGTTCTGGCCCCGCGTGATAGTGAGGTCGTTCCCGTTCTTTGCCGTCATGAGCACCGTTTCCGCCGTTGCGGAGTCTGCCCCGATAGTGAGATAGTTCGGCGCGTCCGGCAATACGGAGCCGTCGAGGACGGTAACGCTCGTCCCCGTGGTCGTCAGTGACCCGGCGAGCGTGGTCTCCGGCGTGTTTGCCTGCGCCGGGTACATTGTTACGAGTTCTGCCATTCTCTAACCTCCCTGTTAATAATCCCCGCCGCCGCGAGAATTACAAAACGTCTGCGAGAACACGGCCCCGACGATACGGCTCATAGTATCCGGGAGCACTTCGACGGTATGCCACGTCCCGCGCTGTATCTTCCCGCTGTCGTCCTTGGAGAGATACGCTACAATGTCGATATTGTCATAACCGCTTTGAGCCGGGAGGACGTTCCCGTCGACCCGGATAGTCGCACGGGAGGCCCGTTGCCCCTCGTATATGCCGAACTGTATCGCGTGGGTATGATTTTGTACCGTGTGCGTATGGGCCGGTACGGTGTGGGTGTGGGCGCTCACGCGGTGCGTGTGCGAGTCCACCCGGTGCGTATGGTCGGAAATCCTGTGCGTATGGGCCGGGTGGACGTGCGCCCCCGACCACACAAAGCTCTCGTATCCTACGATTTTCAGCGACGAGTCTACGATAGCGAGTTTCGCCCCGCTCGATAGGCCGTGATTATGTACCGCCTGTCCGTTCGTCTCGTTCGGGAGGATATTCGAGCTCTCGAGAGCCGTTCCGCTCGAGGTCTGCCCGCCGCCGGAGGAGGTCGTCGAGCCACCGCCGGAGGAAGTCGTCGAGCCGCCGCCGGAGGAGGTAGTCGTACCGCCGCCGGAGGAGGTCGTTTGCCCGCCGCCGCCGCCGATAGCCTGCTCAAAGGCCCGGAACGGCTCAAACTGGATATTGAGGAGCATTTTGTTTATGCGGACGACGGACTCGTCGATATAGATTTTCATGGTCGCCGGGTGGTCTGCGTCCGCGTTGTCCGAGAAATTGTAGACCTGTTGATTTGTGGCCCCCTGCGCGTAGGTCTCCCCAATGAGGGCCCGGCTCTGCAAGTCCGAAATGCTCCCGGCTATGTCTTTCGACTTGTTCGCAATCGTCACGCTCACGGCTCCGGGATCGCCCTGCGCGTCGTCCTTTGTCACGCTCACGATACGGGCCCGGAGGTTTACGCCGTCCTCGTCGTCCACGATACGGACGATTTCGCCCGGCCAGAAACGGGAGAAAGCGTCCCCCGTGAGCCGGTGGAGGTCGATAGCCCCTATCTCATAGGAGTAATAGGGCTCCGCGCTCTCCCGTAAAATCTGCTCGGCGTATGCTTTGAGATTTTCCTCTACCTCGTACCGGGTGTCGACGAGGATACTCGAGCAAAGCCCGTATTTCTCAATACTCAAAGCGTCCTCGACGTAGGGGAGGCCGTTGTTTACCGACGAGATAGTGAGCTGATTTACCCCCTCGCCGTACCCGAGCGCGTAGATACGGTTTGCGAGGCCGGTATCGTCCCGCGACTTCCGTATCTCCGTCATGTTCTTCGCGTACCGTATCTCGCTTTTGAGCCTGTCCGACGGCGCGACAAGGGAGAGCGACCACGGATACCCGGTCGTGTCCCACGTCCAAAGGTAATCGCTGTCGAAACACTCCGGGACGGCAAAGAGGGCCGCGAGGAGGGTCGAGTTCTCCCAGTTGTATTCAAAGAACCGCTCGAAATCGCACGAGCCGAGCACCCAATTTCGCGTTGTCTGCCGGTTGAGGATATAGTTCAATACCTCCGCCGTCCGTACCCCCGTCCCGCCGCATTGATGGTACTGAAATAGTACGTCATTGAGGAGAGTCGCGAGGACGTGCTCGCAATTATAAAACCGCGTGGCTCCGTCGCTCCGCTCCAAATCCTCCCCAATGATACGGAAAAGGTCGATACGTTCGTCCCCGTCGAAAATCTCGACGTAGTTCAGCGGCGTGCAATACTCCGTTTTCGGGTCGTCCGCTGGCATGGTAAACGTCGCCGTCCATAGGGAGTTTGTCTCGAGGCTGTACCCGACGCTCATAGCGTTGTCGAGATAGGCAAGCCGTTTCATGTTGCGGTCGAATACCTGCGGCACCGCCATTTATAACCACCTGTCTTTCCACAAGATACGAATATCCGCCGTTGTGCCGCCCTCGACGATAATATCGTTCACCCCGGACATGAGCTTGAAAAAGACACTCGAGTCGCTTACCCGGTCGACGATGTTTACCCCGTTGAGCGTTACGGTCATGTGCTCCGTGTCGATAATGAGCTCGTCTCCGGCTACCATGTTCACGCCCTCGACGACCATAACCTCTTGTCCGTATGTCGATACGCCTGTACCGCTGGCGTTTGCCTCCGCTATCGCGTCGCCCTCAAAGAAAAGGGTACGGATATAGTCGCCGATGGCCTCGGCGACGGCCTCCGCCGCCGACGTGAATAGCAGAATACGGACGACCTCGCCGGAGGCGGAGGTCTCGGCCTCCGCCGTGCCCGCGAGGTATCGGATAACGAGCAAAGCGCCGCCGCTACCGCTCTCCGCGTTGGCTGTCGCCGTCCACTCGAACACAAAGCGGGCTTTTCGGTTGTACTGCGTTCGGTTGTATGGAGTGCGGTTATACATTTCCTCGCCTCCTTACGAGAGGTTACAGGTGATAGCGCCCGCCTCTACGGTGATAGCGTCCCCGTTGAGCACGTTCTTTCCCCGTGCGAACGAGCCGAACCACAAGAGGTTTCCGCCGCTCTGCGAGTCAAAGATACCCCAATAGGAGACCGTGCCAATGTCCGCCGTGATAACGCCGTAGTCCACCGCCGCCGTGTTCGTCACCTGTTGCCGCCCGGATACCAGCGACGGGGCCCCGAACGTGATAATCTTCCGGGCATACCCGCCGCCGCTGGCCTCCGTGCCCGTGGCGGCGGCGGTCGGGTCGGTCAGAAACAAGGCGAGGTAATACGTCCCTCTCCGTAACGATGTATTGAGGAGCGACGCGGCGTGTACGTTAGAAAGAGCTGCCATTTTTACATACCTCCGTTTTTAGTTCACCTTGACGCGGGTAACGGTCAAGTTCGTAATGTTGCCTCGGGCCGTAATATAGATAAGGCAATCCGTCTCCTGTGTGCCGTTCACGTTGACCGGCTCCGAATGGGGGAGGGAGACGGAGTTTACGATTTGCTGATTATACTGGATAGACTCCGCGAACGGCCCGCAAAGAAAGACGACCTCGCAACGGCCCGTAATCGCGATTTGCTCAATGCTGATACCGCTGATAACCTTTGCGCTGTATGCCTTTTCCGGCTCGTCGTCGAAAATGAGCAAGCCCTCGCCGGAGAGCCACCCGGCGACGGCGCGGGCCCGCGTCCGCACGCCGGGATATTGATAATCCTCTCCGACAAAGGATACCTCGCACGAGATTTCCCGGTTTTCGTAGCCGTCCTCGATGTCGTATGTGCCGCTTTTGCCGGGTATGGTGTACTGCGTGACTCGTTTCGGGGGGAGGAGCGTCCGGTCTGTGGAACGGAACACGACCCCCATGTCGTCACTGTGTACGTTGTTGAATGTAAAGCCCAATTTCACGAGGTAACGACCCCCTTTCCGCGAGATTTTGCGCGTTGCATATTGTAGAGCTCCTTTGCGACGCGCTTTACGTCCGCCTCCTCGCGGACGACGAGCTCGCCGATATGGAACGTGTTCGTTACCGTCGTCGTCCCGCCGGAGGCCGTCTCCGACCCTCTGCGGCGGTCTGCCATGCTCGGCACGGCGGCGGAGACCTGTTCAATCGTGGCGCGGGCCGAAAAGCCCGTTTCCATTTCCCCGATACCGTCGGCGAGGGCGGTATTCACTTTCCCCATGCCCGACTCTACCTCGTCGAGCATTTCGGCGGTCATATCTCCGTAGGCTTTTACCGCCCGGCCCTTGTTCTGCTCGATACCGCGAGCCGCGCCCTCGATATTCATTTCGGAGACCCACGCCATTTTTTTAGACGGCGAGGAGATACCGAAAAAGCCCGTGATACCGTCCCAAATGGAGGAAATCCACCCGGAGACCTTATCCCATAGCCACCCGGCGAGGGATTGAATACCGCTCCAAAGCCCTTGGACAAGGTTTGCGCCCACCTGTGCAAAGGCGCTCACGCCCTGCCCGAGTGCCGATACCATGCTCGAAATGATTTGCGGCATAGCCGCCACAAGCGAGGAGATAATCTGCGGTAGGTTGGTGATAAGGGAGGTCAAGAGCTTTACGCCGGTCTCGACTATTTTCGGGATATTGTTTACCAGTGTCGAGACGATAGAGGTAATGATTTGCGGGAGCGCCTGTACGATGGTCGAGATAATTTGCGGTAGGTTGGTAATGAGCGCCGTTAAGAGCTCGACCCCTGCCTCTACGATTTCCGGCAAGTGCGAGAGCAAGGTATCTATGGTCGACTGGATGATTTGCGGCAATACCTCGCATATCGTCGCGATAATGTCCGGGAGGTTTGTTACGAGGGCCGTCAAGAGGGTAACGCCCGTCTCGATGATTTGCGGCACGGCCTCGAGGAGCGCCGTAACGAGGCTCTCTATCAGCGTTGGGAGCGCCTCGAGCAATACCGGGATAGCCTCGATAATGCCCGTCGCGAGCCCTGTCACGAGCTGTAACGCCGCGTCGACGAGTAGGGGGATATTCTCTATCAGCGTTTGTACTAACTGCGTGATAGCCGCCACCGCCGCCGGAATGAGGGACGGGAGCGCCTCGGCGATACCCGTTGCGAGCCCGTTCACGATTTGAATAGCGGCCTCGGCGAGCTGGGGGAGGGCTGATACGAGCCCCTCCGTTAGTGTGGTGAGTACAGAAATCGCGGCCTCCGCAAGTTGCGGAGCCGCGTTCACAATGCCCTCTAAAATGTTGAGTACGATAGTCGTACCGAACTCGAGGAGCTCCGGGAGCTTGTCGGCGGCTTGCCCTATCATGCCGTCGATAGCCTCTCCGAGTGCCTCCTCCGCGCCGTCTACCCCGTTTATCACGTCGACGAAAGCGTCTACCACGTCGGCGAGGGCCGGGGCGAACTCCGCTACGAGCTCGTTTTTCACGTCGGCGACCGTCCCGCCGAGCCGGGCGAGCGTGTCGTCGAGTTCTGCTTGAGCCTCCCGCGCCTCCATAATCGTGGCGTTATTTTCCTTGAAAATCTCGCCCGCGTCCTTGTAGGTGGAGGAGAGGGTCTCCGTGATAAGGTTTGCTCGCTCTGTCTCGTCGGCACACGCGGCGAGCTTTTCGTTAAACTCGTCCTCGCTGATACCGACCCAATTCAAAGCGTCGGCGAGGGCCCCGGTCACTGTGCCGACCTTTGCCGTCTCGTTCGCCGCCTCAATGAGCGAGTTTATCGGGAGCGCGTCGCCAAACGTGCCGGATACTCCGGCGGCAATATCGCCCCACGTTGCAACGTCCTTTTCGGAGGTCGCGAGCTGTGCGAGGAGTTGTGCCGCCTCCGTCGCCGTGTCGGTGTCCCCGAGCACGGCATAAAGGGAACGATACGCCTCCGTCGCCGTGTCCGTGGAGTATCCCGCCGCCGTGAACGCGGTATTTAACCGCCCCTGTGCGGCCCGGTATTCCTCCGTAGACTCCGCGAGGCTGAGGAGCACGCCCACCCCGGCGACCGCCGCCGCGCCGACCGCCGCAAGCGCGGTCGCGGCGGCTTTTGCCCCGGTCACGAGTCCGCCCTTGAGCTTTTCGCCGAAAGAGTCGGTCTCTTTACTCGCGTCCTTGACCTCTTTCCCGTATTCGTCGATAGACTCGGCGCACCCGTCCGTAGAACTCCGGGCCTCGTCGAGATAGCGGTTATTCGCCTCGAGGTCGTCCCCGAGGCGGTTTAAGTCCGCCTGTGCGGTGTTTAATTGCGTCTGCCACGAGTTGACGGCGCGGGTCGCGGCCTCTTGGTAGCTCTGCGCCTCGGATAGCTCGCGGTTATACCCCTCGAGTTCCTCCGTGAGTTTCGCTTGCTCCGCGCTCGTGTCGCCGGTCTCGTCCCCGAGGGCGGCGAGCGCCTCCTCGCACCGCTGGATATTCGCGCGGGCCTCGTCTACCCGGTCGCCGTAGGTCTCTTGAGCCTTGCGAGCGTTCTCGAGGGCCTCCCGGAGCTTTGTTACCTTTCCCTCTTGCGCCTCGTACATTTTGGAGAGGGTCGCGCCCTTTGCCTCCAACGCCGCGAGGCTGTTTGCCTGTCCCGAAAACTCGGACTCTACGAGTTTCAGCTCTGATTTTATAGTCCCGAGCTCCGAATTTATGTTTTTGAGGGACGCTTTATACGCGGCCTCGCCCTCGACCGCTAACCTTGTCGATATTGTACGGGTCGCCATTATACGCCCTCCTTATCCCGTTTACCGTGGTCGCGGAGGTACAGCTCCCAAAGGTCGAAAAGCTCGCCGGGAGGCATAAAGAGCGCCTCCGTTACCGATATTCCGCACCGTGCGGCTATGCGGTAGTATTCCGCCCGCTTGATGGTGTTTTTTTTTGACGGAGTTCCTCGAGGCCCTCGTCGTATTCGTCGTCCTCGGCGCTCTTGACCTCCCGCCCGTACCCGAGCGTTACGGCCTTGATAACCGCGTTCTTGAGGTCGACGATTTCATAGGTCGGCACGAGGAGCCGGAACGTATCCGCGTCCGGGATTTCCCCCGGCGCATAACCTAACCGGCGGCGAATGAGCTCGCCCCGCTCCGCCATGAACGCGGCGGCGGTGCAAGCCGCGTCGAACCCCTCGCGGGTGTCCTGCTCGATTTGCTCGAGGAGGAGCTTTGTACCGCCGAACGTGTCCCGTATCTGAAACATAGCCTCGCCGTCAAGGACGAGGTAATAGGCCGTCCCCTCGACGGTGAATTTTGCCGCTTTCATGTGTCAAAGCCTCCAATCGGCAAAGCGGGAGGCGGTTTCTTACGCCGCCTCCCGTTTTGTTATCAGCCGCCGCCGGGGGCGGTATATCCGAGTTTTTCGTCGCACCACTCGATAACGTCCGCCTCACTGTCGAACTCCTTACGGATACGCCATGCGCCGGAATTGCAACGGAACACGGTAAAGGTGGTCGTGGACGTGCCGAACGTGATAGAGCTCCCCTTTGTCGCCGCGCTGTCGTTGCCGAGGATAGCGTTCACAAGGGGATGGAAAACGCCCTGATAGACGCGCACGCCGTTTCGGATAAGCACCTTGTAATAGGCAAGACCGCCGCGCGGCGCTACGTCGCTGTCGGAGTCCGTGAGCTCCTCCTCGAGCTCGTCCAGCGTGGCCCCATGCAAGGCCGCGTGAACCTCCGCCGTCTTGTCGTCCGTCTGCAATTCCAGCGAGCCGGACGCGAACATATCAATTTTCTCCGCGAGCGCGTCGTCGCCGTAGAGCTCGCCGGAGGCGTTGGTAACGGTGAGGTTAGCCGCCACGAGCTTACCAATCGTTACGACGCTCTCGAAATTGTAGGTCGGGAGCGCGTTGTCCGGCGTGGTAGCCACGGGCGCGAACCTCGGCCTCTTTGCTCCAAACTGCGCCATATAGATTTACCTCCTCATAGGTTTTTACTCTTGAGAAATCGGTCGTACACGCCCGCCGCCGCGTCGACGGCGGAGTCGGCCTTTTTCTCGTTTGCCGTGTTGATGAACGGTCGCCCCGGCTGGCCCGCTTTCCCGAACTCATTCACAAAGGCGACCTCTGCCACGCGCCGGGAGTTTCCGTCCCGCCGCGTTCCCTGCGGGTAAACGTAAATCGCTTTCCCGTCTTTCGTTTCCTTGAGCTTTTTGTCGTAGGTGATACTCTGCGCCGTCGTGCCGGTGTCGTAAACGCCCATAGCCCGCGCCTCTTGCGCCTGTGCCGGGGCGATAATCTCGGCCTCGGCTACGAGCATTTCGAGGAGCACCGCGTCGGGTATCTCCGCGATAGCGCCCATGTCCGAGAGGAGCTCGTCGAGCCCGCTCGTATTGAGTTCCGCCATAGCTATACCGCCTCCGCGTCCTCGCACTCGAAAACGTAGTGTTGCCCGTTCGCGTCCGAGGCCGGAGTGATAGACGGCCTCGTGAACCCGGCGGCAACGATACGGCGGGTGATTTCCCGCCGTGTCGCCCGTGTGTTCTTCTCGTGCGGGGCGAAATAGTGAACTTGCACGAGGGCCCGGTAATGGCCCGCGTCGTCGTCCCCGAAATCGTCGGGTATCTCCGTATAGTTGAACGTGATATACTCCGCGTCGTCGCCCTTGTAGGTGTTCGCGGCGGCGGGGGAGTTCATGAGCCCGTCGAAAGCCTCGACGAGCCGCGCCTCGATACTCATTTCTCCGCCTCCTTGAACTCCGAGCACTCGAGCTCGTACATTTCCCGCGCCTCCGTATAGGCCCGCTCGACCTTGTACCGCGTGCCATTCCAGACAAGGCGCTCTTGCCCGGCATAGTCGGCGGCGCGGAGCTTGACCGCGATAGCGAGGGTAACTCCGATTTGCTTTGCGGCGTAGAACTCGGAGCGCCGCACCGATTGAACGTCGGCGAAAACCTCCGTCTCCTCGACGGCCTCTTTCGGGTATCCCTCCTCGTCTGCGCCGTGGGTGACGGCCTCAAGCGTCACCGTATCCCGCCAATACATGAGCTATCCCTCCTCCGGCTCTGGCTCCTCCGCCGCGATATATGCGTCCGATAGGGTGAGCCCGTTCCGCTGTTCCTTGTACGAGGCCCGGTATTTCTCCGAGTCCTCGTTATCGAGCCCGAACTCGGCCTTTACATAGGTCGCGACCGCCCGCAAGATAAGCGGGTCGGTCTCGTCCTGCGCCTTGACCTCAAGAACGCCGCCGAGCACAAGGTCGGCTCGGGCGGCGTTAATGAGGTCTTTCAATTCGGGGTCGAACGCGGTCGAGGTAATTCTCATGTACTGCCGGATACTCGTCAAATACGAGTCTCCGATAGCCATTTAGAGCCCTCCCTTACGCGCCGGCCTTTGCCAGATGGACGAACGCGCCGAGACCGGCGGCGGGCTTGCTGTCGAACACGCAAGAGCCGAGGAAGTCGATAGAGTTCGTCGCGAGGCCGGAGTGCTCGCTCTTGACGACGGTAATATCCTGCGAGTAGTTGCCGATGATATAGGAGAAGTCGCCGAGATACGCCTCGTCTGCGGGCACGGAGCCGGTGAAATAGACCTCGTTGCCCATGATGTAGTAACGACCGTTCGCGAACTCGATAAGGTTGTTCTTGCTCTTGTTCATCAGGGGGAAGAAGTCGGAGAAGAACGTCGCCTTTCTCATGCACCACACGGCGTTTCTCTCGTAGCCGTCCCCGAGCATACCGTACAGGGCGACGACGTTCGCCTCGGAGAGAGAACCGGCGGCGGCAACGGTAATCTGGTCGGTGTTGTCGGTATACGCGCCGCTCGCGCCCTTACCGGCGGTTTTCACGCCGCCCGGCTGGTTGGAGCCCGTGCCGGTGAAGATGTAGTTTTCAATCTTCCGGGCGATAGACTCCGCGATAATCTCGACGACGTAGCTCTCAAAGGCGGAGAGCGCCATTTCGGAGCACGCGCGGGAGGCTTTCACGAGCTTTACGATTTCGTAGCCGGTCAGGTTTACGGACGCGAGGGAGTCGCCCGCCGGAGTGATAGCCGCGTTCTCGGTGTGGAGAGCCGCGTCGTCGTTCGTCCCCTCAACGGCAAATTTCATATTGCCGGGAACGTGGAAGATACGGCACCGCTCGAGGATGGGCGCGACCTCGTACATTTTCTTGATGATTTGATTTGCGGTCGTCTCCGGGATAATGGGGAGGCCGGAGTTTGCGGCGGTGCTGTATGCTCTCTGTTCCGCGTCGGTCAGCGGCTTACCCTGCAAGGTTTTCAGCCATGCGGAACGGTAGAGCTTTTCGTCTACCTCCTCGGAGCGGCTCTCGGGAGTGTTCACACTTACGGGATTAGCGACCGCCGTACCGTTGTTGAGCATACGCTCGATGTTCTGCCGACGCTCGAGGCCCTCGGCCTCCTCGTTCAGCTCGCGGAGCTCTTTCTCGAGAGCGTCCATATCCGCCTTATCGTCTTTCTCGATGATGGAGCGGATTTCAGCCTTGCGAGCGCGGATTTCTGCGAGTCTTTTCTCGATGTTCATTTCTTTACCTCCATGTTTTTTGTCAATAGGTGAGTGCTATCAACCTCTTACGCCGCCGGGCTTGCTCCAAAGCCGCAAGCTCTTTCTCGTGCTCCACCGCGAAAAAGCTCCGCGCCGCAATCGAGGTCTCGTTATAGGCGGGAATATCCACCGCCGAAACGTCGTACAGTTTCTTGACCTTTGTAATCGTCCGCGTGTGCGTGGTGCTGTCGTACTTCGACTCCCGCACCGTGAACGAAAAGGACATCTTATCCACATAGCCGCCGTCGATTTCCTCGTACAGCTCCCGCCCGGCGGTCGTGCCGCCGAGATTTGCCTCAATATCGACCCCGCGCTCGTTAATGTCGAGGGCGAGCGTCTTGTTTCGGAGCCGGGCGACCACTTTCCCGGCGTGGTTGTAGTTCATAATCACGTCGGAGAGGTCGCACTCGTCGAAAGCGTGCCGGTCGATAACCTCGCAATACTTGATACCGTCATACTCCGCGATAACGGTCGGCGTGTCGAACACGACCGCCGTACCCTTTACGCGGTACTCCTCGGAGCCCTCCTCGCGAGGGACGAGGGAGAAGTCCTGCAAGGCGCGGTATTCGCGCCCCTCTTTGATGTTCATTTCTGGCCCTCCTCTCCGCCGCCCTCCGGCGGCTCGTTTCCCTCCGGGTCGCCCTCCGGCGGCTCCGGGTCTTTCTCCGGCGGCGGGTCTGTCTCCGCGCCGGTTTGGTACTTGTCCGCGAGCTCGGCGTTTACCATGTTCAAGGTCTGCACCCGCCGGGCCCCCTCCTCGCCGCCGATAGTCGGCATATCAAACATAGTGAGGATTTGGTCGAGCGTCGCCGCGCCGATTTCCGTCAAGAACTTCGCCGCGCTCACCTTGTCGGAGAGCGTCGCGAACTGTATCGAGTTGGTAGAGAATACGACCCGGTTTCCGTGCCCGAACTCCCGTTCTGAAAAGATACAATTCGAGAACGCTTGCGTCAGCTTGCGGAAAAACGGAGCTATCTCGCCGTTATAAAATGCCGACTCCTCCGCCGCCGTCGCGGTGTTCTCGACGATAGGTTTCGACACGCCGAAATAGTCATAAATCTCCTCTTTGATGTAATTTAACTGCGTCGAGGGGATAGGGGTCGTTTTGTCCTGTATCGGCGTGTAGTCGTACTTTGCGTCGGTCACGATAACGCCCGCTCCGTTGTTCTCCATTCGGAGGTTGTCCCGGATAAAGTCGTCGCGGCGCTTGTTCAAGTCCTCCGTTTTGACTGCGTTCGAGACCTTGAGCACGCCCCGGATGATAGCGACGAGCTCCGCGAATTTGCTCATAGACTGATTGAACGTGTTCGCCGTCTTGAGCACGGTCTCGAGGGGTTTGTTATTGTCCCCGAAAATATCGTTTTCGAGGAAATGCCGCCGGATATGGATAAGCCGGGAATACTCGCAGATGTACGAGGAGCCGGTCGCGAAACGGAACCGGCAATACATAACGCCCATGTACTCGAGGAGCTCGAAATACTGCGCGTTGATAGGGTAAATCTCGACGAGGCGGTTTGCCGAGTCGAATATCGGGTACGCTATCGCGTTGTTATAGACCTTGTATTGAGCCGCGAGCTTGTAGTAAAACTCGGAGGCGGTCATATACCTGTTAGGCCGGAACTGTAATACCCGGTCTAAATAGTCGTGTACCGCCGTCGTGGTCTCCTCCGTCTGCCGGACGTGCCGGGGCTGTGCCGTGGATACCCGCCGGGCGAAAGCGTCCACCGCCGAGCGCACGGTATTTATGTCCCATGCGTTTCCCGAATAGGGTATAAAGGTCGACTCCCACGAGCTCAAGAGCTTATAGGCCGAGTAATTCTTGTTGTCGTCCCGTTTCTTCCCGAAAATCGTCTCGAAAAGACTTCGTTTTTCTCTCATGCTGTCACCCCACAAGATACATATAGTCCTCGTTATCCCGGACGTAGATAACCCACGCATTGAGGAGAGATACCGCGCCGTCAATCCTGCGCCTGTCCGAGACCTTGACCGGCTGTATGTTGTTTACCCCGCTCTTTTTGACCGCTGTATTTGAGAGGCACCACACGAGCACGGGATTTCGGTTATAGTTGACCTTTTTGTCGGCAAAGGCCGCGCCCATTTCCCGCATAGGTTGAGACCATGTAAAAGGCCCCTGCGCGACCGCCCGCATATCAAAGCCGTTTGCTTTCATTTCGTCGACCCAATACCCGGCGAGGGCTCGGTCGTATCCCACCGCGAAAGCGTCTATCTTGAACTCGTCCCGCATTTGGCAAAACCACGCCGTCACCGCCGAATAGTCGACGCGGGCCCCGTCGCATATCGTGAGGAGTTCCCGCTCCGCCCATATCTTGTACGGGGCCTCTTGCGAGTTGTGCTCGTCGAGTTGGTCTATCCGCTTTTGCGGTATGAAATAGTGCTGTAAAACGTAGACGGTCTCGTCCTCTCGGCTCCGGCGAATGAGGAGCGTCGCGCACGTTAGGTCGGTCGTCGCGGAGAGGTCGCACCCGCCGATAGCGTAGGTGTTATATACGTCCTGCATGGTAAAAGTCGCGTCGTTCTTTATGTCCTCGAACGAGAGCCATACCGACGCGGAGGTCTCCGGGACGTTGAAATCCTTGCAAAGCACGCCCGGCAAGTCCTCCGGGTTTTTCTTCGCCCGCTCCACAAAGGCCGCGAGTGTCGCGTACTGCTTAATCGTCCCGAGGCCGGGGTTTGCCTTTATCCACGCCTGCGGGTCTGTCCACTCGGCCCGCGCGTCCAGCTCGTAGAGCACGGGTAGGAAAGTGTCCTCCGTTACCTTGCCGTCGGCTATGTCGCACGCGAGGCCGTACAGGTTGTCGAAAACGGACTCGCGCACCGTCCCGCTCGTGGTAATCATGATAACGAGGGGTTGCCGCCGCGAGCTCGTCGACTGTTTCATGACTTCGTAGAGGTTGCGGTCTCGTATCGCGTGGAGCTCGTCGATAATGACGGCGTGCGAGTTGAGGCCGTCGAGGGTATTCGAGTCTGAGGCGAGCGCCTCGAACGCGGAGGCCGTCGCCGGAAAGTAAATATCGTTCCGGCGTTTCTTGATGATGGCCCGGAGTTCGGGGCTCTGCTTGACCATGTTCACGGCCTCGGTGAGTGTTTTCCGAGCTTGGTCTTTCTTCGTGGCGACGGAGTATATCTCCGCCGCGCCCTCGTAGTCGGCGACGAGCATATACAGCGCGAGCGCCGCGAGGAGGGTAGACTTGCCGTTTTTCCGTCCCACCAAAAAGAGCGTCTCTCGAAAGCGCCGATACCCGGTCGATTTCAAGAGCCACCCGAAAAGAGTCTGTATAAATGCCTTTTGGAAAAGCTCGAGGCGTAGAGGGGCCCCGAGCGTGCCTTGTGACTGTTTGCAAAACCGCTCGATGAAGATAATCGGGCGCTCGCCGGTCTCCTCGTCGAAATAATACGGGGAGTCGGCGGCGGGGGAGTCCATTTCCGCCATGAGCCGCCCGTAAACCGCCTTTACCCGGCGGCTCGTGACGATTTCGCCGCTCTCGATTTTCCGCCAATACTCGCGGACATAGTTCACGGCTTACCCGTCCCTTTCGGCTTTGTGATAAAGCTCATGAGCTCGTCTCCGGCGCTCTTTTTCTCCGGCTCCGGGAGGAGTCCGATAAGCTGATTTGTGAGCGCGGTAAAGGATTTTATCGTCGTGTTATACGACTTCAAGGCGGGATTTTCGCGGCGGAACTGCTGTTTTCCTTGTGTGAAATCCTCCAAAATGGCCCCGTTATTGAGCTCCTCGACGAGCCGCTCGAGCGTTACGGTCGTCACGGAAAACTGGTAAATCAGCGCGTCGACGAACTGCCGTTTTTCTTTCGGGATTTCCCGGAATAATACCTTTATACGGCGCTCGACTTTTTTTGTCTTTTCTTCGACCGTCATGTCCTCGTATTTCTTGCTAACTTTTGCCATTTCGGAGCCTCCTTTTCTGCCGCCCCTCCCGGCTTAACCCCCCCTTATGTGCGCGACCGGGGCGGTTCTAAACAGGGTTGAGGCGCGGTTACGAGCGGCGGGTATTTTTCGGGGAGACCGGGGGGTCTAATAAAATTCGTCATCGTCGACCGCCGGTTTCGGCATGAGCCCCGCCTCGACGACGTTCCCGTATTCATCGAACGCGAGCCCCTCCGCGAGCGGCGGCTTTGCTCCGTGCGCTATCGCGTGGCACGCGCGGCAAAGCGTCTCGAGGTTGTCCGCGTTGAGAGAAATCATAGGGTCGTCTATGTTCTGCGGCGTGAGCTCCCGCTTATGGTGTACGATAACCCCCGGCGCACCGCACCGCACGCATATGCCCGCGTCCCGCTTGAGGATATAGGCCCGTGTCTTGCGCCATGCCGGAGACTCGTAGAAAGCCTTTGCAAATGCCCGCATACTCTGTCCCTCCATGCGTGCAAAGAGAATGCCCCGCACGGATTGAGCTCACTCGTGTACTACGGGCTCTCTCCATGTAGGGCGCACGGCGGCGAGGGTTGTGTTCCGCCTCTCTTTACGGGTACATGATACCACGGTAAAAATGCAAGTTTCCATGTACTCTTTTTTTAGTTCGCGATAATACGCGCGAATACGCTATACAGACGGGAGAGCCGCCGCCCCGAAATAGAGCAAGGCAAAGCGAGCGACGGCGGTATTACGCAAGTCGTAGACGCTCCGGGTCGAGGCGTAGCTCACGGCCCCGGCTATCTCCTCTTTGCTCTTGCGCTCGATGTACCATAGGCGGATAATCTCCCGCTCCTCCGGCTCGAGCTGTCCGATAACTCGGTCTATCTCCCCGATAGCCTCCTCCGTGCGCTCTATCTCCCGCGTAACCTCCGCGAGCTCAAGGCACGCCGAAAGAGCGTCGTTCACCGCGCCGACGCTTGCATATGGCTTTGAGAAGTCCGGCGACGGATACCCCGCCGGGCCGCTTTGTGCGATAATCCGCTCCCGCCGCCGCTCGAGGTTTTCGAGGGCCGTTTCGAGCACGCCTCGCGAGCGGAGCGTTTTCTCCGCCGCGTCGAAATAATTTATCATGCCTTTTTCCCTCCATGCCGGTACGGTCTCCCGAGGTTGTAGGCGTGCTTTGCCTCGAGCACCGCCTCCACGTCGACGTGCATATACGCGAGATAGTCTAAAATCCTCATGATAGCGTCGCAAAGCTCCACGGCGAGGCCCTCCGGCTTGCAAGTGCGCTCGTTTTCCGGCTTGTCGCACGCCCCCTCGAACTCGCATACTGCGCCCGGTATCCCGCAACACCCGTAAATGAGCGGATTTCCCTCCCGGTACTCCGCGAGCGCCTCGGAAATCTCCGAGTGAATGAGCGCGGCGACCTCCGGGAACTCGATACCGTTGTCGTACCAGCCGTGCGCGACCGCGTTCTCATGCACCGCCCGCGCGTATTCGTTGAGTTTCATTTTCGAACCCTCCGTTTCCGTTTCGGTTTGATAAATACCCCGTCTTTGCGGTAATATCTCGCGATTATGTAATATCCTCCGTTCACGTCGTTGTGGAAAGCCCCGGCCTCCGAGAGAAAATACCCCGGATAGAGCTTTTCAAACTCCGTGTTGTCCGTCGTGTCCTGCGAAAGCTCCCGAGCACGGCGGGCGGAGATATGCCCGTCCCGCGTCCTCGGCTCCGGGTCGACGAGGTTTTTCGAGGCGTTCCACGCCTTGCCCCCGACCGGGCTTTTCACGATGTAATTTCCGAGACCGGCGAGGCCGTTCTCCGTGAACTGCAAGCGGCGGGAGTTGGCATAGCCGAGCCCCCAAAGGCTTTCTAAAACATCCCGGTCGATACCCCCGTTTATCGTGACGTGGTGGTGATAGCGACCGCCCCGTTTCCCGCGCTCCGTGACAGCGATATATTTCAGCGGCGGGAGGCCGTTCTTTTTCCGATACCGGCGCACCCGGCGGAGGAAATTCGCGAGCTCCCGTTTCGCGGCCTCGTCGTCCTCCGGCTGTTCCGCATACGTCAAGTGCAATTCTAAATCCTCCGGCGTAAAGTTGGCATGGAGGAGCCGAACGAGCTTTTCCTCCCTGTGCCGCTGATTGAGTTTCTTTTGTGCGGCGGAGGTCGGCTTTCCTTTCCGGCCCCGAGAGCCCCGCTTTCCCGAGCTATAAACCGGGAAAATGAACACGTCGAGGTATTCCCCGCAATAATACCGCTTTTCCCGATAGACTGTCCGCATAGCTTTTCCCTCCGTGGCCTGTATGGTCGGCTCGTTAATATTCCATACGAGCCCGAATAAGCGCCCTCGCGCTTTTCTTTTTCGCCCTTGCCACCGCCCCCGGAGTGTGGTAATATAATATAGGTATAAGTAATCACCTTTCGGGGCGGTTACGCCTCCGACGCTCGCTCAAGCGTCGGAGGCTTTCTTTTTACTCCCAATCAATGCGCTTTCCGCATTGACCGCAATACTCGTTTCTGTTTCCGTCCTCATTGTATAGGTACTCTCCGCTCTTACAATTCGGGCAAGCTACGATACCTCTGTCTCCGTCCGGGTACGGTTTCCCTTTCATTTGTTTATAGAGCGCCACCCGCGCCAATCTGCACGCCTCATTTACCGGCTCGATACTCTCGTAGTGCTCCCGGTGGAGCGGGTCGAGTATCTCGAACGCCCTCTCGATTTCCATACCCTTACCTCCTCCGAAATCTGTCCGCCGCCGGGCACGTTTTCCAGTGTGGCACAAAGCCCACGGTACACGCCGGGCCCTCCTCCTCTGGCAAGGCCCGCCGCCCGGCGACGACCTCGCCCTCGTCCGTGATAAACCGCTCCCGGCCTCCGTCCTCCTCGACGATGAAAACCGGCTCCGGGTCTATTGGCATGGAGCGGCCCGCCGTCGTGCGTATCCACTCGATAGAGGCCCCGCACCCTCTACATAGGCTCATACCTTTCCCTCCTCTCCGTCCTCCGGGATAGGAGTAAAGCACTCGCAACGGAGGACGCGCTCTTTCTCGTATGCCTGTATAGGACTCGGGAGGCCCGCGTCGTACCGCTCTATGCACGGGACGCAATAATCACCGTCTCTGTGCTTGCGCGGGTCGTGTATCTCCCGAATGTTGTCGCACTTCCGGCAATCGAACTCGTACCGCCATTTCGGGAGCTTTGATTTCCTGCGTCGTATCATGGGCTTTACCTCCTCTTTCGAGTATCCCTCCCCGGCATTGAGCCGGGGAGGGTTTTTAATTCCGAATTTTAGAGGTCAAAGCCCGGCGCGAACCCGAGCGAATCGTTCGCGGCGTAGTAGTAGTAGACTGAGCCGCCGGTGTTCACATACACGAAACGGCTGGAGTCGCCCGCAGACGGGGAACGGAGCCACCACGGATAAGTCCCGTAGCCCTCGACCTCTTTTACGCGGCCCCGCTCCGTCTTGAAAATCTCGAGTTGCTCGCTATCTGACTCCTCGGCCCAAAATCCCGACTCGGAGGGGCCGAAAATGTCGGTCGCCGAGGGTATCCAAAGCGTGTCGGCGTAGGTGTGCTCCTCGCCGTCGATGGTCTCGACCATGTTCCGTGGTTTCATAGCGTCCCGGAGCCATGCCGGGAAAAGCGGGAGAATGTCCTCGAGGACGTGCCGCCGCCCCTCGCTATTGAGGTAGCCTCCCGCGTTGGTCGGCCTCTTGTTCATGACGTGGAGCTCCGGCAAGCAATCCTTGAGCACGAACCGGGCCCGCCGGTCGCCCACATACCCGCCGCAAACGGCGGTAATGCTTTTCCCGTTCTCGAGCGGGATAATGAGCTCGTCGAACGGCCTCACGAACTCCGGGCCGTTCCCCGCGTCGATAGCCGCTTTCATGTACTCGAAATCGACGGCCTCCGTAACTCTGCGCGTGATGTTCATAACTGCACCCTCCTTAAAAAATTGAGCAAAAGTAATGATTTCCTATAACCGCGACAATACTGTCGTTATAGGGCCCCGTGGAAAAGTACACCGTATCGAGAGGGAGGATAGGCTCCTCCGCCGCGAGTGCGGCATAGACGGCCTCGTACTGCGTTTCCGTCGGCTCCGCTGTGTAGAGATATGGAGCGGGGGAGAACTGCCATACGTCGCCGTACTTCTGAAATACGACCTCCTCGACCGTATCCGGGAAGTAGTCGGACAAGCACCGATTGAGCACGACCTCGATAACGGCGACCTGCCCCTCGAACGGCTCGCCCCGTGCCTCGTGATAGGCGAGGCAAGCGAGGGTATAAACGTCCTCGTCGCTGATTTCGATACCGGCGTACCGGGAGACGGCCTCCGACTCCGCCACGGGAGCCAGTGTTACCGGCGGCGCGGCCTCGACGGTCGTTACCGTAGTGAGCGGGAGCGGGTCTATCTCCGGCGGGTCGAGCTTGTCCTCCGGCTCCGTCCATGTATAGGAGGCCGCATAGAGCACAAGGGCGGCGAGGACGGTCAACAAAGCGAGCATACCGGCGACCCGCCGCCGGATAGCGCGGACTCTGCGCCTCTGCTGGCGCTGTTCTCTTGCTGTCATGGTGCTGTTTCCTCCTCGTCCTCGGAGGCGAGCTCGATAAACTCGCACGCCCGAGCTATGCTTGTCCACCGCACACCCCATTTTCTGGCGGCGGCGGTAACGGCTTCGTACCTGTTCCGACCGTTTACCGTGATTTCCTGCCCGTCCTTATGCCGGACGAGGTATAATTTCATGGGCCCGCTCGCGGTAGGCCGGTACTCCGCCGGGCGGCTTTTCTCGTTCTTCATTCCGCGATTTCCCCCTCGATAAGTTGAAAACTCTCCCGTATCCGCTCGCCGCGTGTGCCGACCTCGAACTCGAGGACACAATACCGGCCCTCCGGGTGGATATATACCACCGTGCCCGTGAGCGGGCGGGGCTTGCCCTTTTCGTGCCCGTCCAGCGTTACCGGGTGTACGGTACGGCGGTCTCCGAGCTTTACCATTTCCCGCCGCCTCCTATTCCTCAAGCTGATAGGAGCGCGTCTCGCTCCGCTCCACCTTGATTTTCTCTTTACTGGTGAGCGATATTTTCGCTCTACACTGGCCCCGGACGTTCACGACGGCGGAGGTTATGTATCCCCGAGCGATAAGGACGGCTATATCGTTCATGAGCTGGATAGGCTCCGGCGCGTTGATAGGCCGAAAGCCGAGCTCCTCGGCCTCACTCCCGAAAACCTTTTGTATCCTGTCCTGCGCGTTCTCGATTTTCCGTCGTATGGCCCGCTCCTCCCGAGCGTCATAGCAAGAGCACTCCTCGGAGGCGGCAATATCCGCCGCCTCTTGTGTGGGCCGCTCCCGCTCGAGGCTTACGACTTGACCGCAATACCGGCACGTCCCGAGAGTGTATCCCTCTCCGCTCATTTGTCGACGACCTCCTCCGTATTGACCGCTCCCGCCGGAGTGGAGGTCTGGGCGGATGTAGCCGCCGCGCCGCCGAGGGATTTCTTGATAGCCTCGGAGATAATAGCTCCGATAGGGGAGGCGGCGTTATCCGTCTGTGCTGTCTGGCTCGCGGCCTCCGTCCCGCCGACGAACGCTTTTTTAATGGCCTCGGCAAAGAGAGCGACGAACGGGGAGGCCGTGCCCGCCGCCGGAGCCGCCGGTTTCGGCCTGTCCGGGTCGGCCTGTTCCGCGAGGCGTTTCAAAAGGCCCGCTTGCACGATTTCCCCAACGACGGCGCTATATTCGCTCCCCTTGAGAGTACACGAGCGCACCCGGACGGCGAACTCGCCCGACTTGAGGTTGAGCACCACATACGCCCGCTTGTCCTCCGGCGGAGTGAGCGTAGCCTCTCCCGCGTCCGCGATAACCTCCTCCGGGGTCGGGGTCTGATAGCCCGCGTTTCGGAAAACCTCGAGTTGCTCCGGCGCGAGGGCGAATACCTCTCCGCCGAGTTTCTTTGAATAGACCTTTTTCATTTGGAGCCCTCCTTTTGATTTATTAACCTCGGGCACCATGCCGGGATATAGGGGAGAAAATACGCTTGTCCCACCACATAGCCCCGGCACGGGCCCGGCGCGTTGCACCTGTGCGCGGTCTTTCCCTTGACCCACGCCTCCGCGATAACGTGCTCGCACCCCTCGCAAGTGCGACCGTAGACCGGGCCGCTCATACGGCGACCTCCTCCACGAGCCCGAACTCTCGGAGCTCGTCCATTTCGAGGGCGCGGCACTCCCAATGCTCCGTTTTCTCGTCGTTTTCGTCGTATGTACTCCACCAATCCGCGAGCCTTGCTTGTCCTCCGCATACACTCAAAAACAGATGGTGGAAGTGCTCCCCGCTCCAAAAATCGAGAGCGTAGTCCCGGACGCGGGAATATTTGATAAAGTCCGTGTTCTTCATGGGCTCGATACACGGGTAGAGGCTCTTTGCGAGCGCATAGAGTTTTGTCTTGTTCGCGGTTAGCCGGTAGGGTGCCCAATGCGCTTTTACGTTCATGTCTGCGCCTCCTCCGCCTCGAGCCCGAGCCACCACTCCGGGTTTCCACGTTCCTCCTCGTTCGGGCACTCGTCGCAGTTCTCGCGAGTGCAAAAAGCGCACCGCCGCCGGTGAAATTCATCATCCCACGGGCCGGATAGCACGGGGAGGGAGCGGAGGAAAGCTCCCAGCGCGCCCCGGCTCCGGGTGAGCCGCTCGAAATTGTCCATTACACAGCCTCCGTAGTGAGGCGCATAAAGTCGCCCGCATAGACTTCTATTTTTGTCGGGTGGATACTATCGTCAATGTAGACCGTCAGAATATCCGCCGGTCTGTTTGTCCAATTCTCAAGAACCGCTCGCGCCCACTGTACGGCCCGGTCGCTTAACCTGTCCCGGCGTTCCCAAATAGTCACCGCGAGGCAAACGCCTACCGCGACTCTACCGTACTCTTTTAGAGCCTCGTCGAGTGCCCCTCTCATTACCTCCGGCGTTGAGAGTGCCTTTCTCGCCGCTCTCACTTTCGTTAAAAACTTGAGTTTTGCCTCTCGGCTCCCGTCCCCGTTTGCGAGCTTTGAGATTTCTCTCGAAAAAGTCCTGTCTAATTTCATGGTATAAGTAATCCCCTTTCGGTTTTAGATAGCTCCGTTCATTTTCAGCAGTACGAAAATCGTCACAAGCACGCCAAGGATATAGCCTCCGAAATAGCTCCCCTTTTTCATGCGCTCGCCTCCCCGCCGCTGTCCGCCTGTTTCCGACGGCCCCGGTTTCTCATGGAGCGCCGGACGGCTTTTTCCGCCGCCTCCGCGCTGTACGCCGGGCAATAGTTCCCATTCAAGCCGCCCGTTTCCCCGCGCTTGAGCTCGCGGTATATTGTGGCGACCGACACGCCGACCGCCGCCGCAATTACACTCGGCTTTTCATCGGCGGCGTAGAGACGCTCGATTTCCCGACGGTCTGCGAGCGTCAGACAATTTCCAGCCATTTTCAACGCCTCCAATCCCATTTGTGGATAAAAAAATATTGCGCTCGAGCTGTGTAGCTCTTACGCAATAAATGATAAACGGCGCGCCTTGGGAAGAGTGCGAATGTTGTGCTTGACAAACGGAAATTAGTGGTGTAGAATTGCGCAATGGTCCCGCGTGTTGGGATCTGTTTGGAAAGGAGCGTTACCGGCCTCATGGAGGACAGCGACAGTAGCGATTGTAAACCGCGCTCATACGGTATAATTTGCGCATATCTGTGCCGCTTATAGGTACAGGTGCGCTTTTTTGCGCTCATTTTCAGGTTTGAACAAGACAGTTGGAGGTCATACATAGTATATGGAATATCTCACAAGTATAGCGATAATGGTCGTCCTCGTAATCTTCTCGGCCTACTTTTCGGCCACTGAGACTGCGTTCTCATCTCTCAACCGCGCCCGGCTCAAAGCCGAGGCTGAACGCGGAGACAAGCGCGCGGGCAACGTGCTCTCCCTTGCGAATGACTTTGACAGGCTCCTGTCCACCCTGCTGATAGGGAACAACATAGTTAACATTGCGGTGTCGTCCATCGGCACAGTGATGTTCATAAAGCTGCTCAATGACCAGGACAAGGGCGCTTCGGTTTCCACCATTGTGGTCACGGTAGTTGTTCTCATATTCGGTGAAATAACACCTAAGAGCATTGCCAAAGAATCTCCGGAGGGCTTTGCACGCTTTTCTTACCCTCTTCTGCGGCTTTTCATGTGGATACTGCTGCCGCTGAGCTGGATATTCGGGCTGTGGAAAAAGATGGTCTCCAAGCTCCTCCGTGTCAAGGATGACCGGAGCATGACCCAGGAAGAACTCTCCGTACTCGTTGACGAGGCTGGTGAGGGTGGCGGAATAGACAGCGACGAGGTGGAACTGCTGCGCAGCGCTTTGGAGTTCACCGAGCACGAGGCCGGAGACATTCTGACTCCGCGCGTCGATCTGGAAGCTGTGCCGCTGGATGCCAAGCTGGCAGGTAAGACCGGCCAGGATGAAAGCCGGTGGTACGCATTTACCACAGATACAACAGAGAACGCCACATACAAGATCACAGCGGTCAATCAGACACCGGAGACCAGTGACCTGTGCCTGCGGGTCTATGACGAGTCTGGCGAGACGATCCATGACCCCCATGGCTCCCCATTAAAG